>Ga0306919_10001848_pt1 | contig 10266 bp, 8 predicted proteins | sample flu12Cox44000172_FD_203764 | JGI IMG/M metagenome (GOLD analysis project Ga0306919, IMG submission 203764) | Lab enrichment of tropical soil microbial communities from Luquillo Experimental Forest, Puerto Rico - flux4day.12C.oxic.44.000.172 (v2)... | ecosystem: Environmental > Terrestrial > Soil... | reverse complement strand
GGTGGAGACGGACAGGTAGGTGTCGCAGATGAGTTCGAGCTTCTGGAGTGCGTCGTCGACGAGCGGGTCAGGGCCTGCGGCGACGAGCCAGCCGAGCTTGAGCTGCGGAAGGCCCGCTGACTTCGAAAGGCCGCCGAGCGTGAAGGACAGCGCACGTTCGAGTGTGGCGGGACGCGCGGCCTCGTCGGCGGCGCCTGGTTCGAGCTCGTAGTCTCGGAAGACCTCGTCGGCGATGATCGCTATCTGGCGCTCTTCGCACAACGTCTCGAGGCGTTGAAGCTCGTCACGACGGATGAACGACCCCGTCGGATTGTTCGGGCTCACGAGCAGGACTGCGCGTGTCCGTCGACTCAGAGCACGCTCTACGCTCTCGAAATCAATGGACCACCGGCCGTGGTACTCGAGCGAGTACGGCCTGGCCGTCACCAGATCCATCCGCGTCAGATGGTCGAAGAGCGGGTAGCTCGGGCGCGGGACGATGACTTCATCGCCGGCATTGGTCAAGAGCTTGAAGAGCAGCGAGTAGGCCTCGCTCGTGCTCGCGGTCAGGACGACCCGTTCGGGAGCGATGTCGATGTTGAAGCGCCGGTAGCCGGCGGCGACCGAGCGTCGTGCGTCGAGGGCGCCAAGTGGAGCGGGTTCGTACTCGAGGCCTCGTGGATCCGACAGCGGGGCGAGAAGGTCGACGGGATAGGCGAACCCTGCACGGGTCGGATTCGATTCGGTCAGATCAATGTACGAGCGACCGGCGCGCCGCATGTCGTCAATCGCCTGCGCAAGGCGGTTCGGGGCCAGATGGGTGGGGAGGCGGGGGGAGAACATCAACTGGTCCTTGGTGCTTGGTTCATCCTTGGTCTTTGGTCCTACGAGCCCGGAATGATGTCGATTCGCTCAATGACGTCGCCCTCGAGAATCTGATCGATGACTTCGAGGCCGTTCAGAACCTGAGCGAATACGGTGTATTCATGATCCAGACGCGGGTTGTCCACGAGGTCGACGAAGAATTGCGCGTCGCCGGTATCGCGGCCGCGCGTGGAAATGCCGACAGCGCCGCGAACGTGCGGCCAGCGGCCGAGCTCGTCGAGCATGAAGGGGGAGTCGCCGATGTACTCGTTCGCGCCGGGACTGCCGCCCTGGATCACGAAGTTCGGGACCACTCTGTGAAACGTCAGCCCATTGTAGTAGCCGGACTCGGCGAGCCTGGCGAACCGGAGAACCGTCGCCTGCGCGTGGGACGTGAGGAGCAGGAGGTCGAACCCCCCGACGCCGCCGATGGTCACGCGGGCGCGCGCGGCCGCCAGACGCTGGAGATCGGCGGCGTTCAGATCGGACGCTGTCCGGTCGCCGGTTGTGTGAACCGGGACGTTCTTGGAGCGCTGGGCGGCGTTCTTGACACCGTTTCCGGCGGTGGTCGACGTCTTCGCGTCGAGACCGTCCAAGGTCTTTTGGATCGCTATTCGCGCATCCCGAGAATTGTCACGGCCTTCGGCGACGAGACGATCCAGGGCTGCGGTAAGCGCAGGGATTGCCGCTTCCCGATTCGGTGTGCCGCCGAGGGCGATGGCGGCGGCCCGAAGTACCTGATAGCCAGGGCGCGACAACTCGCCAACGAACACGCCGTCAGCGTCGTGCGCGAACCGCTCTCGCAACCCGTCAATCGCCACCTCGCGAACGTTGTCGTCTTCGTCGGCCGCGAGCTTTTCCAGGGCGCTTCGATCCGCCAGGATCCGAGCCGCGCGAGCGGCGTACATTCGCAGCTGCCACGTGCGCGAGCTGGTGAAGTCTCCCAGCAGCTGGCGGGCGCGGTCAGGTGAGGCAGCCGCGAGCGCCACGAGGGCGTGAGCCGCTCGGTGCCAGGCCCGTGGCGCGTGAATGGTTCCCCCGGACTCAGCGGAGTCTTTGAGCGCGCGCTCCAGCGCGGCGACTGCATCTTCCGAGGCTGCGCAAGCAGACAGCTGATCGAGCGCCACGAGCGCGACCTGCGTCTCTGGATCGTCCACGGCAGCGAGAGAGATCGCGCAGGATTCTGCTGCGCTCTTCGCCTTCAGTTGACCGATCGCCTCCATCCGCACGCTTGGCGACATATCCCGCGCCGAAGTGACGAGAACGCCCACGGGCGCCGCACGCATGGCCAGACGGCGCACCTGTGGGTCGGAGTCGTTTGATGCCTTGGTGGCGACCGCCTCATCGGCTGCGCCGGCCGTGATCAGCGCCAGGAGCGCCAGGCGGCGGACACGCGCGCCGCTCGTGGATTCGGCGCCGGACATGACGTACCCCTTGAGCGTCTCGACTGCTTCGGATGACTCCCACGAGCCCCGGTTCAGGCGGACGAGCGCCTCGAACCCTTTGGCAACACCAAGGCGGTCGGAGATCACTCCGGACGCACCTCCCGCCTGGTCGGTCTCTGCGTGCACGGCGAATTCGACCAGCGCACGCGCGGCCTTTTGCACTTGCGGGCGATCTTTGTACGGCAGGCGGCCGATTGTTTCAGCGATGGTCGCGCGCACCTCGAAATCGTCTTCGACTTGCAGACGAGTGACGAGGATGCCAAGAGCGTTCTCGAGAGAGGTTGCGGCGGCTGATTCCTGGTGTTGCCAACCCTGAGCTGCCTGTCCGATCGCGTTGGCAGCCTCCGCGCGAACCGCCGGGTTCGCGTGGTGCAATGACGGAGCGATGTCGGAAATCAGCGCCGGCCTTTCGAAACGACCGAGCGCGCGAACGGCGATGCGAGCGACATCCACATCGCGGCTGCGCGTCCCGGATCGGATGGTCGCCAAGTCGGCTCCGGTCGGCCCGCGGCGCGTGTCGTGCTGTTCGGGAGGCCCTTCCCCCTGGCCGGCTTGCAGGACGGCGAGCTGCGTCTGCGCGAGCGCGGACTGTGACTGAGCGCAGAGGCCACAGACGGACCAGACGAGAAGGACACCAAGCCGTATCGGCACCACTCGTCGCCCGTTCCTCGCGGCTCGATTCATTTTTGACACATCGTATCTCAGCGGAAATGAGGGCTCAGCGAAGCCGCGTCGAAGCCGCCGTGGACAAACGGTGACAATTCGACGGCCATCTCGGCCACGGGTTCGTGGCTCGTTGACTCCGGCCCTCCGCCTGCCGGCACGAAAGATCGTTGAATGTCATAGGCCTCCGGGACTATCTTTTACGCGACCAAGCCCTCTCCCTACGGTCGGAGCTCCGGCCCGACGAGGTGATCCAGCAATGGACGACAAGAAGATTACAGAAGATGTTCCGCAATCAGCTTCCAGGCGCACGTTCATCAAAGGCGTCATTGCCGCCGGCGCCGCAGCATCGGGATCCGCCTACCTGTTCAGGACGGCGACCGTCAGCGGCCAGCGATCCTCGGCCGCCGGCGCGGTCGAGCGTCTCATCACGCTCAACGTGAACGGCCAAGATCGGCGGCTCGACGTGATGCCGCAGGACACGCTTGCGATGACTCTGCGGTACAAGCTCGGGCTTACGGGCACGAAGCTTGGGTGCGATCGCGCCGAGTGCGGCGCATGCACTGTGCTGATAGACGACGTCCCACGCTATTCGTGTTCGGTGCTCGCGCACACCGTTCGCGGCAAGAAGATTGTGACCATTGAAGGGCTTGCGGATCCGGCGACGGGCAAGCTCTCTCCGGTCCAGCAGGGGGTTGTCGACGAGCAGGGGTTTCAGTGCGCATTCTGCATGTCGGGCTTCATCATGGCCGCGACCGGCTATCTGAAGACCAATCCAAATCCGACGCGCCAGGAGCTCGCGCACGGCGTTTCCGGCAATCTCTGCCGGTGCCAGGACTACGACAAGATTCTGACGTCGCTGATGCGCGGCGCTGAGCACATGAGGAATGCGTGATGGCTGACACGAAAGTCTTCCAGAAAAAGCTGTTCGGCCAGAACTACACAACGCCGGATCTCGTGGCGAAGGTCACCGGCAAGGCGCGCTACGCGGAGGATTTCCGCGTCGAGGGCATGCTGTTCGCGAAGCTCCTCGTGAGCCCGATGCCTCATGCGAAGGTCAAAAGACTTGACACGAGCAAGGCGCTGGCGATACCGGGCGTCAAGGCGATCATCACCGACGACGACCTCCCGAAGCCGGCTGCCGGCGCGACGCTTGGGGAAAACGTGCAGGCGACCGCGCAAGGCGAGCGCGGCCTCACGATGGAGCCGCTCTATCAGGGTGAGCCGATCCTTGCCGTGGCTGCCGTCGACGAGAAAACCGCAGCCGAGGCGATCGAGGCGATCGACATCGAGTTCGAGCCGCTTCCGTTCGTCGTCGACCCGATCGAAAGCCTTCGACCGGATGGTGCGAATGCGAGGCTGCAGGGCAACGTCTGGATGCGTCCGGCGGCGCCTCCGCCTGCCGCAGCGGCCGCCGCCGGGGCACAGGGCGCAAGCCGTGCTGGAGCTCCGGGCGCGGGAGCGCAGAGTGCGGCGGCGCCCGGCGCGCCAGGTGGTCGCGGTCGAGGCGGTGCCGGAGCCCCACCGCCGCCGCAAATCGCGGTCTGGAAGTGGACTGACGAGGACTTCAGAAACGCCGGCGAAGGTCAGATGCCGACCGGCAAGGCGACTGACGAGTGGACGTTCGGAAAAGTCGACGAAGCGATGAAGGGCGCCGACCTCGTGCTCGACGAAACGTTCATGACGCAATCGACCGGACACCAGCCGCTCGAGACACGAACGGCGATGGCCTACTGGCAGAACGGCAAGCTGTATCTTCACGGATCGACGCAATCGACCGTGCAGACTGTCGCCTCGGTGGCGCGCTGGGTCGGCATCCCGGCGAGCCAGGTCGTGATGATCAGCGAGTACACGGGCGGCGGATTCGGCAGCAAGATTCCTGGCGCCATCTCGATGTGCATTCCCGCGCTGCTCTCGAAGAAGGCCAATGCGCCGGTCATGATGCGCATCACGCGCGAAGACGAGCACTTCATCGGGCGCGCCCGTCCGGGCATTCTCGCGCGCGTCAAGGCCGGCTTCAGGAAAGACGGCCGACTCGTCGCGCTCGACATGTACACGATCTGCGACAACGGGCCGTACGACGCGCAAGGCGACGCGCGATCCGCGGGCACGACGGTGTCGCTGGCCTATCAACCCGAAACGATGCGGTGGCGCGGCTTGACTGTCCTGACGAATACGCCGCCCAAGACCTCCCAGCGGGCGCCTGGAGGGATGCAGGGGGTCGGCATCATGGAGCCGGTCATCTCGAAGGCCGCGAGACAGCTCGGACTCGATCAGGTCGAAGTCCGCAAAATCAACGCGCCGGCCGGCAAGGCGCCCTTCGGTCCCGCGCTGCCGACCGGGAAGCAGGCGTATGTCACCAGCGCGTTCGTCAAGGAGGCGCTCGACAAAGGGCGCGAAGCCTTCCAATGGGATGCGAAGAAGGCGTCGCTCGACGGCGGCCACAAGAAGGGGAACAAGGCGCGTGGCCTCGGTGTCGCCGTCAGTCCGTTTTCCGGCGGATCGATCGGCTTCGACGGTCTGTTCATCATCAAGCCCGACGGCCGGGTTCAGATTCAGTCGGGCATCGGCAATCTCGGCACCCACTCGTTGTTCGACGTCCACCGCGTGGTTGCCGACATGCTGGATGTACCGTGGGAGCAGTGTGACATCGTCTTCGGCAACACGTCGAAGAATCTCCCCTGGACCTGCATTTCTGCGGGCAGCCAGACGACGCATGCCATGACGCGCGCGGCGCATGCCGTGGCCACCGACGGCATCCACAAGCTGCGGGAGATCGCTGCGAAGACGCACGGCGGGAGTCCCGAGTCGTACAGAGTCGCGGGAGGCAAGGTGTCCGGGCCGGGCGGGAGCATGACCTTCGCGCAGGCTGCGCAGAAGGCCATCGAGCTCGGCGGGAAGTACGACGGCCACGAGACAGCAGACGACATCAACGCCTTCACCAAGAACTCGGTCAAAGCGCTGGCCGGCCAAGGCCTCATCGCTGCGGCGAAGGACACCTATCCTCGAGATGGGACCGCGACGCAGTCGTATGTCGTTGGCTTCGCCGAGGTGGAAGTCGATACCGAGACGGGTCATTTCGAGATCCTCGAGTACGCCGCGATCGGCGACGTCGGCATTGTCATGAATCCGCGGGGCCTGAAAGGGCAGCTCTTCGGCGGATCGATGCTGGGGATCGGCCACGCGAAAACCCAGCGCTGGGCGTACGACCAGCACTACGGCGTGGCGCTCGCGCGCAGGTTCTATCAGAACAAGCCGCCGACGATTCTGGACATGCCGCACAAGTTCGTTGGAGACGCCGTCGACTTGCCCGATCCGGAAACCCCGGTGGGGGCGCGCGGCGTCGGTGAGCCGCCGGTCGGCGCGGCCTACGGCGCGGTCATGAACGCGATCGCCGATGCCCTCGGCGACGAGATCTTCCGCCGGTCGCCGGTGTCGCCGGACATCATCCTGAATGCGCTGGAGAATGGCGGCAAACGAACCCACGAAGCACTGACCGCGCACATTTGAGAGGCCCTTTATGGCTGTGATAAGAGATGTCATTCCGGCGTTCGAGCTCTTCCAGCCGGCGACTATTGACGATGCGTTGAGGCTGCTGGAGCGGTACGGCGCGGACGCGTTGGTCCTGGCCGGCGGGCTCGACAGCATGGACTGGCTGAAGGATCGGCTGAAGAGACCGAAGGTCGTCGTCGACCTGGGACAGATTAAAGAGCTTCGGGGTATCCGGGAAGTCAACGGCGGGATCGAGATCGGCGCGACGACTCCGCTAACTGAGGTCGTGAAGCACCCAGTCGTGCGCGACAAGTACAGTCTGCTCATGCAGGCCGCGGAGCTCGTCGCGTCGCCTCAGATTCGCAACCAGGGGACGATCGGCGGCAACGTGTCGCAGGATACGCGCTGCTGGTATTACCGTGGGGGGTGGACCTGCTACCGGGCGGGCGGCAACATCTGTTACGCGGACACGCCTACGGCGGTCAACCGCGAGCACGCGATCTTCGACGCCGATCGCTGTGTGGCGGTGAACCCATCGGACACGGCGCCGGCGCTGGTTGCGCTCGACGCGCAAATGGTCATTCGTGGACCGCGGGGCGAACGGGTCGTCAACGCGGAGGACTACTGGATCGGCCCGGGGATCGACATCACCCGGATGAACGTCCTCCAGCCGAACGAGCTCCTGACCGCCATCCGCATTCCCGCAACGATGGCGGGGGCGCAGTTCTATTTCGAGAAAGTGCGGGATCGTCAGGTGTGGGACTTTCCGCTCGTCAACGTTGCGGCGGCCATCAAGCCGAATGGGGGCAACATCGGGGAGGCGCGGCTCGTCGTGAATGCCGTGGCCGCGACCCCGAAGCGCTTGAAGAACGTCGAGGCGTACATCGCCGGCAAGCCGCGCAATGAGGAGACGGCGAGTGCGGCGGGGCAGATGGCTGTGGAGGGCGCGCAGACGCTGCGGCACAACGGCTACAAGGTTCCGCTGATGCGCAATCTGGTCAAGCGCGCCGTCCGCGGCTCGGAGGGCGGTTCATGGACCTCTTAAGGTACGGACGGAGCCCATGGGGCGAGACGATTCTCACGCACGTCTCGTGGAACCTCTTCTGGGCGTCGTTGTTCGCGGGAATTCTGTTCTTCCTTGCGCACGCCACGTACATGCTGTTCTCCGCGCACCGGAAGCGGCCGGAGGCTGAAACCGATCGCCTGGAAGCGGCGCATCCCGAGCTGCCCGCGAAGATCGAGAAACACAGCCTCGCGGCGCGGCTGTTCCACTGGGTGATGGCAGCCGCGATGTTCGTGCTGCTGTTCACGGCGTTTCTCCCGGTAGTCGGCATCAGGTTCGCGTGGGTACAGTGGCATTGGATAGCAGGCCTCGTGCTGACCGGAGCGATCCTGTTTCACGTGGTTCATGCCACGTTCTTCCTCGATTTCTGGTCGATCTGGGTCGGTCCCAAGGACCTCCCGGAGTTCAAGGCGGAGCTCCTGCGCGACTTCGGGCATGAGGTGGCCGGGCCCAAACCCGGTAAATACCCGCTCGGCAATCGCCTCTATCATCTGGCGATTGTCGTGACCGGACTGATGGTCATGATTAGCGGGCTCATCATGCTGAAGCGCGTGCGGACGCCGCTCTTTGTCCGAGATCCTTACATCATGGGGGACTCGGCGTGGGGTTTCACCTACGTTGCGCACGGGCTCGCGGGCGTCGGCCTTGTCGGACTCGTCATCGCCCACGTGTATTTCGCGGTGCGCCCTGATAAGTGGTGGATCACGAAGGGCATGATCGTGGGGTGGATTACGCGCCGGCAGTATCTGGAGCACCACGAACCGTCACGGTGGCACGTCAGCCGGCAGGCGTGAGCGAGATCTCGGCGGACAGGCACGCCCTCGACGCCAGGAGCACGGCCATCGAAGAAGCGTACGAGTTCTTCCTCGCGTACGCGGCGCAAGGCCTGCCTTCCGATTCAGGGGCCGGGTCGCAGATTCGCGACTATCTCTCCAGGTTCGAGCGGGCAGTCGCGGGTCTTGGTCCGTTCTTTACCGACTACGTGGCCGCGTTGCCTGTCGACGCCGGGCCCTTTGCGGCATTTATCGACGTCATCGACCGCGATGCGCGGGACGCGCAGGCGGCCGTTCAGATGGTGCTCGCGCAGCCCTCGATCGGGTCCCAGACCATCGACAACCTCAACGCGAGTATTCACGTTCGCGCGCTCCTCACCGACCTGTTTCTGATAGACGAGATTCTCAAGACCTGATTCGGGATTCGTGAGGACCCTCGCACTGTGAACGCGACCCGGTTTCGGCGCATGGCGCTGGCGATGGAAGGGGCGGTCGAGGGCGCGCACATGGGCCATCCCGACTTCCGCACCAACGGTCGTATCTTCGCGACCCTCCACGCGGGCAACAAGACGGGCATGGTCAAGCTGTCGCCCGACCAGCAGAAGCAGTTTCTGGAGGCGGACCCCGACACGTTTTCGCCGGCAAGCGGGGCGTGGGGACGCCAGGGGTGCACGATCGTGCGACTCGCGTCGGCGGGCGACGAGCTGCTGGGCGAGGCGATGACGCTCGCGTGGCAGGGCATGACCAAGGCGAGCCGACGGAAACCAAAGGCAAGGCGATGACGGCGCGCCAGCGCGTCGTCTGGCGGCAGGAGCACGTCGTGGACGTGCGCGATGCCGCGTTTTCGATCCGGACGTATCTCGAGCAGCGTGACGTTCGGGCGCTTTTGCAGCAGGCGGCACGAATGAGACACGCTGGGGGATGGGACCACGGCACTCCTGTCGGCAGCCCCGAGTCCGCTCCGCCACGGGCGCCGGCGCGGCGCGCGGCGTGTGAGGTCGGCTCGGGTTACGGGCGCATGACCGTCGTGCTGACCGAGTTCTTCGACGAAGTCGTAGGCTTCGAACGGGAGGCGCACTTCGTCGAGGAGGCCAGACGACTGCTTCCGGCGATACGGTTTGAGGAGGTCGCGTCGCTCACTGAGCTGCCCGCCCCCGATAACACGTTCGACTGCGTGCTCACCTTCACGGTCCTTCAGCATCTGACCGACCGCGTCCTCGCCCAAGCGGCGCGCGAGATATCCCGCATCGTGAAGCCCGGCGGCCATCTTCTTTTGTGCGAGGAAACCGATCCCAATCACCGGGGCGGAGCGGTCGACGATCCAGACGACACGTGCACAATCGGCCGCCCGGTGCCTCAGTACGAGGCGCTATTTCCTGCGTTCATGCTGTTGGACGCACACCCACGGCGCATCGAGCCAACCTATCCAAGGCCGGATGTCGGCACGTTCATGCTGTTGGTAAAGCGATCCGCATGATCTGACGGCCGTCATGTTTGAGCGATACACCGAGCAAGCGCGCCGGGCTCTTTTCTTCGCCCGGTACGAGACCAGCGAGCTGGGTGCCGCGTCGATCGAGCCCGAGCACCTCCTGCTCGGCGTGGTTCGAGTGCGGAATGGAATCGCCGGCCGGATTCTTGGAACGTCTGATCAATTACTGGAAGGTCTTCGAAGAGACATCGAGGGCCTGACGGCGCCCGGAAAAAAGCTTCCCACGTCCGTCGAAATCCCATTCAGTGTTGAGACGAAACGCATTCTTGAGTTCACCGCCGACGAAGCTGATCGGATGAAGACCAGCTATATAGGAGTCGAGCACCTGCTCCTCGGGATCCTGCGCGAAGACGGGTCTTTGGCAGCTTCGTTGCTGGCGGCGCGCGGGTTCCGGCTGGGCGATGTGCGCGAGCAAATCGCCGAACTGCTACGGGAACACCTTGACGGCGCCGCTCCGCAAACCCGCGTACCGCGGGAAATGGACATCACAACAATCTT
>Ga0306919_10001846_pt1 | contig 10271 bp, 6 predicted proteins | sample flu12Cox44000172_FD_203764 | JGI IMG/M metagenome (GOLD analysis project Ga0306919, IMG submission 203764) | Lab enrichment of tropical soil microbial communities from Luquillo Experimental Forest, Puerto Rico - flux4day.12C.oxic.44.000.172 (v2)... | ecosystem: Environmental > Terrestrial > Soil... | reverse complement strand
GACGCTGCTCGCTCCGACGATGCCGATTTACGAGGTCTACAACCCGGGAATCGCCCAGGTTAATGCCGAGCATCTGTTCAGCGTCGCCATGTTCGATATCATGAAGAACGGGATGGCGCCGGAACAAGCGGTCGACAAGGCGTTCAAGCGGGCCGAAGAGATCTTTGCAAAATATCCGATCCAGCAGGCTTGAGAAGAGGGAAATTCGATAAAGAACTGGCGCGGCGTTCGCTCCTTCGCGGTTCGATCGGCCTTGTCGCGGCATCGGCGCGCCAGCTGTTTTACCGCCCGTGACCCAAACCGGACCGCCGCCCGATGATGCTGAACAATCGAGGTTTGTGGCCATCCTATAGAAATCGCTTGCCACGGGAGGTGGGATTCTCGGTGGTCATGGTCGTTCTTTTAAGCCGACCTTCCGCCTCAGCATCGGATCGCCGTCCGCCATCTGGGATAGCCTAGCTGAATGGGCGAGAGGCGCCGATTCCTGACCTTCCGCCCGGCAGGTGTGAGGGCTCCGACCAGAGAGTTTTAAGCGGCGTTGCGCAAGGTGAAACTTTCCCACACGTCGGTCAGAGCGTCTACCAGCATGTCGACATCAGCGTCGCTGTGCACCGGCGAGGGCGTCAGCCGCAGCCGTTCCGTGCCGCGCGGCACCGTCGGATAATTGATCGGTTGAACATAAATGCCATGCCGGTCCAGCAGCGCATCTGACATCGCCTTGCAGCGCACCGGGTCACCGACCAGCAACGGGACAATGTGGCTTTGAGATGCCATTACTGGCAGACCGGCGGCGAAGAGCCGGCGCTTCACCATTGCCGCACGCGCATGCAGCTGGTTTCGCTCGATGTCACTACTCTTCAAGTGACGGATTGCTGCGATGGCCCCCGCCACCAGCGCCGGCGGCAAGGAGGTCGTAAAAATAAAACCGGCTGCATGGCTGCGAACATAATCGACCAGGGCAGCGGAGCCGGCGATATAGCCTCCCATGACACCGAACGCCTTGGCGAGCGTGCCCTGGACCACGGTCGGGCGGCCCGGTACACCGTCTCGCTCGGCGATGCCGGCGCCGCGCGCTCCGTAGAGCCCGACCGCATGCACCTCGTCGAGGTAGGTCATCGCTCCGAACGCCTCGGCGACATCGCACAATTCGGCGATTGGTGCGATGTCGCCGTCCATCGAGTAGACCGATTCGAAGCAAACGAGCTTTGGCCGTGCCCTGGGCAAGGACCCCAGAATGCGCGCCAGATCATCGGGATCGTTGTGTCGGAAGATGCGTTTTTCGGCGCGGCTATTGCGGATGCCGGCGATCATCGAGGCATGGTTCAGCGCGTCCGACACGACAATCACGTTGGGGATCGTTTGGCCCAGGGTCGACAGCACCGCTTCGTTGGCGACATAACCGGACGTGAAGACCAGCGCCGCCTCGCGCTGATGCAAGTCAGACAGCTCCGCCTCCAGCAGCTCATGAAGATAGGTGTTGCCTGAGATGTTGCGGGTGCCGCCGCTGCCGGCGCCGAGCGACCGCACCGCCTCGATCATCGCGTCGATCACAGCCGGGTGCTGGCCCATACCGAGATAGTCGTTCGAGCACCACACCATCACCTCTTCCCCGCTGCGATGATGGTACGCTCGCGGGAAACGTCCGCAGCGCCGTTCGAGATCGGCGAAGACGCGGTAGCGCCCCTCGCCACGAAGCTCGCTGAGGCGCTGAGTGAAGAAATTCTCGTAGTCCATCTTGGTCACCGGACGTGTGAGATATGGCGATGTGTCATCCGCGCTCCGCGAGATAGGAGACCCATATCGCGGCCACCCGACCTCCGTCGGCTTGGGGTTGGGGTGCCGTCAACCGCCGCTTCGATCTCCCTTTGCTGGCGGCGAGGGCGATTTGCTATTGCCCAACACCATCAAGGAGGTGATCGTAACTTCGCGACCGCGCAGGATCTGGCGAATGTCGGCTTACTGGTGTCTACGGCTATACGGGGACAGCGGCCTTCATCTCGCCGGCGAGTGTTTGGTAGCAAGCGACCCACGCATCGCGCACGGTGGGAGTGAACTCGGAGCCGAGGGCCTGCTGCAGCGTCCCGAGCAGTGCTCCGGCAACCGTGTCATAGTCCGCCGCCTTGACCCCATATTGTGCGTGGCGCCGCCCGAGATCGCGCACAGCCGGCAGTAACTGATCGAGCTGATGCACATTCTCGACAGCGGTCTCGATCATTGTCATCAGTAGCCTGCCTTGCACCACCATGTCGCCCTTGAACAAGGACCGTAGCGTTGGGTCGGTGGCGAACAGGCGTTCATAAAACATGGCGGCTGCTGCATCGGCGATCGGTGCGACCTTGGCAAAGCTGGCCCTGACAAGGCGCTGTTGTTCCTGATCCATTGACCCCTCTATCGAGCAGTTGCGTGACGGCCGCTTGGCGATCTGATGCGGGGAAACTGAGATTAATTGCGAAGGTGATTGCTCGGGCATTGGTGTCCTCCTTTGGCAAGAGTTAACAGACCCAACAGGGCAAAGCGGTTGGGCGAATTCGCACCTTCCGCGGCGATATGCGAGAGGGTGCGCCTGCCCAATACGGCGATGGACGGTAAGGGGCGCGGCGGTTAAGGTCTTTGGTTCAGAAATTAATTGTCCTGAATCGGCACCATCCGATGGCCGAAGGGGAGATCAGCTTCGGCAGGTTCCGGCTCGACAGCGCTCGGCGCGAACTGCGCCGCGGCAACGAGCCGGTACAGCTCGGCGGCCGGGCGCTCGACATTCTCTTGCGCATTGGCCTCGGCCGAGGGCGCGGTCGTCAGCAAAGACGAACTGATGGCACACCCTGATCACCAGCTGTATCTTCTGGGGCTCGCGGATGTGCTAGGCCTCCTTCGCGAGTGTTCTGTCCCTCAATTACCTTTGCTACTGCACAGCATTCTACCTGGCGGATCTTGCCTGTAGCGGGGTCATGCCAGCTTTTCCGTCACGCCGGCAAAACGCCGGTGCGTATGGGCCGCATGAGTCCCGGCCTTCGCCGGGAAGACAAGGAGAACCAAATTGCTCCCGCCTTCATTGTGGCAAATCAATTTTGAGACACTATACTAGATGCAATCGACGCAGTGTCACGGGGGAACAAAACGGCAGCCCGACCATGATGCGGTTGCGATTGCAGATGCTCAGCCCGACTCGGACAAGTGCAACTGGAACCCGCGAATATTTTCAGTCGTCGTGGCGGGGGCCCGATTGATGAGCCCCCTCGGCCTCAGTGAGCTATCGCGCAGCGATTTAGTGCTGTGGCACCGATCGGCTATACCAGCTTGTCTGCAGATATTTCCCTTGTTGGAGGTCGACCGGTAGTGTTGCGGCAGGACAGGTTCTTCTCGGTTTGCGCCGGAAGCCATTAGAGGTGCCAAGGAAAGAGAGAGCCCTCTCACAGGCTGCTACTCGATCTAAGTCCGGCCACCGCTATTCGGATAAAGAATCACTGCTCACTCGACGCTATCTCCACCTGCATCAGCGGGATAGGCGAGATCGAGAGCTCCCCAATAAAGGGCCGATCGTAAGCGAGGATCAGCAAGAATGACACCGCCACCCCACTCGCAAATAGCCCCATTGTGATAGCGATGGTGCGCCCGTTGTCGATGTGAACCATCGCGACGGCGATCAACACGCTGATTGCCTGTACAAACAGACACGCCCATTTAAGCAGATTGACGTGTGAGCGGCTGATCATGATGCGCTGCCGGCGCGCGTCAAACACGTTTGAGATCGCATCGGAGAGAGCGTGCTGCGCGATCTCCTGACCAGGGCTGTGGGGCGTGAGAGCGAGGATTGCTGCCAGGGCCTCGGCGAGAGCTGGCGGGGTGACCGATAGCTCGGAATATTGGTGCGCCATGCTCGGCCATTCCTCGGTCGCAGCTTTCTCAATGTAGCGGTGGATCAAGGCGCGCAATCGCGCCTCGGGCTCTCCGGGAAAGGTCGCAGCTAACACCAGGACGGATTTCGCCGCGCTGGCCTCCCGGTCGACTGCCGTGTTGGCCCGCTCGATATTTCCCCACACCTCGGAAGCGGTAAACGCGACAAAAAGAGCGAAGAGGATTCCTAGCGGCGGCAGCATGCCAGGCGAGACCGCCTTGAAAACGCTCGCTCGCTCGCCCGTAGCGAGGACCACGACGACCCCATAGATTGATGCTGCGACGAAGTAGGTGACCCCGAAAACCAACAGCGCCATCCACACTACTGGGAGATCAAACAACCAATCGGTCATGGGGAAATCTCTGTTTCGGGAGAGGGTAGCTCTGGGCGTGGGCGGCAGAAACGACGCTTGGTATTGCCGATGCAGCACACCGCTATTTCTAATCTGCCCGCGTTGTTCACTGGGTCGGCGTCCCGAAGAAGCCAGGTCCCGCCATCCACAAGGCAGAATTCAGATTGGTCACCCATCTGTCGTAGCCCGGACTCTATGGAATGGGGGGTCGCAAGCTTTCGCTGTGAGCTGGCTTGTTGGCAGGGTCGAACTCATGGATCTGGTGCAGCTTCATGCCGCGAGGCGAGTGTCTTGCGCCACTTGCACGGCGCGTACGCGATATCGGGGAACCCACAGTGTATTGGCGGCGGCGGTTGACGGTCGAGGTTCGTAGATCCCTCTTACCGTGACCTTGTCGCCCTCGCGATAACTGGCGACGAATTCTCGAGCTACATCGCCTTCAACGGCACAGACGACCGGAGACCGTCCTGTATCCTCGACCTTGAATCTAGCCCGGATGCCGAACTCCGGCACCCTAAAAATGACCAAACCAGCGATCCGGCCGGTAAAAGTGTGCTCCTGCATAGTAGTTCTCCTCCCTCGGAGGCCGAATCTGGGCGCCGTCGCACCCGCGTGGAGCTGATGGCTGGGCGTCATTTGACTTGGGCAGAACTGGGTACCTGTAAGGCCTCGAGGGCCGGTACCCGAGCGACGCGCTCAGTACCCGAGCTCTCTGCCTCTCCGTTCATCCGTGCCAAGCGCTGAGGGGTCAGAGAACCAAATCCAGGAACACCGTCTTGCGCATTGAAGTCCCAGGAATTCTCAGACAGACCGATGAAGTCGCGGATCGCCGGATCGGTTGACCAAGCACGGCGCAGCGCGGCGCGCGTCAGATCCGCTGGCACGCGGGGAGCCAAGAAACGCCGAATGTCGGATGCAGCGCCGATCGATTCGATTGGTGGCAAGTTCGCTGCATCGAAGGAGGATTCGGTTGGAGGAGATTGCCCAGGTTTTGCGATGGATTGGGTCCGAACTTGTGTGGCGTCACGCAGGCCGCTCGACAGAATGGGGCGAGAAAATTCCTGGGCGGGAGCCGTTGCTCCTCCCGCGAGAAAGACCAGCCCGGGTAGGGCCAGCAGCATGGCCAACCCTGGACTGCGCAGCTTCGCCGGCCTTGCTCTTGTTTCGAGAATTTCCCCTTGCAGCCCAGTTGTTACAAACCGGGGCACGCCCGTGGACTGTTCTCGCGCTTCATAATGACGGATCAATAATACCGAGCACATGCTTTCCTCCTGCCGATCATCTCGATCAACCTTGTTGATCTGCTTTGCCTGACAGCTCCCTGAGTGAGGAGCGTTGTTGGGTGCACGGTTCGCAGGTCGCCCAGCGCGAAGTGGAGGACGCGGCGCTCGACCGGCGTCCTCGCCAGCCCGCGATCGCCTTTTGCACCTTGTCGATAAGGTTATCTTCCATCGCACTACCTCCTCGGCTCATGGGCAGCCCGCCAAGCGGGTGGGCGAATTCGTGCGCTTCCCCGGCGATATGCGAGAGCGGGCACCCCCGCCCGACACGGTGATGGACGGTAAGGGGCGCGGCGGTTAAGGTCTTTGGTTCAGAAATTAATTGTCCTGAATCGACACCATCCGATGGCCGAGGGGGAGATCAGCTTCGGCAGGTTCCGGCTCGATAGTGCTCGACGAGAACTGCGTCGCGGCAACGAGCCGGTACCGCTCGGCGGGCGGGCGCTCGACATTCTCTGTGTCCTGGCGTCGGCCGAGGGCACGGTCGTCAGCAAAGACGAGCTGATGGCGCGGGTCTGGGGCGGGGTTATCGTCGAGGAAAACAACCTTCAGGTCCACATCTCGGCGCTGCGCAAAGCGATCGAGGAAGAAAAGACCGGGGAACGGTGGATCATCACTGTCCCGGGGCGCGGCTATCTGCTCCGCCGTTCACGCGACCTGCCGGCTGCCGACAGCCCCGTTCCAGCGCCCAGCCTGCCGGTGGCGGACGAGCCGTCGCTCGCGGTCTTGCCGTTCCACAATTTGAGCGGCGATTCGGAGCAGGAATATTTCGCCGACGGCATGGTCGAAGAGATCATCACCGCGCTCGCGCGCATTCGTTGGCTGTTTGTAGCCGCCCGTAATTCGAGCTTCGCCTACAAGGGCCAGAACGTCGACGTGAAGCAGGTCGGTCGCGAACTGGGTGTTCGCTACGTGCTCGAGGGCTCGGTGCGCAAGAGCGGCAATCGGGTGCGCATCACTGCGCAGCTGATCGACGCCGGAACCGGCGCGCATTTGTGGGCCGATCGCTTTGACGGCCCGCTGGAACAGGTCTTCGAGCTTCAGGACAGGGTCTCTTCGAGCGTCGCCGGGGTCATCGAACCCGCCTTGCAGGCGGCCGAGACCGCTCGTTCGACCGGTCGCCCGACGACCGACCTGACTGCTTACGATCTCTATTTGCGCGCCCAGGCGATCGTCAGGTCGTCAGCACGGCAAATCCCGGAAGCGCTCGGTCTTCTCGAGCAGGCGATCGCGCGCGATCAGCGATACGGACCCGCTCTCGCCTACGCCGCAGTGTGTTGTTACCGGCTCTGCCTGGAGGGGTCGAGCACTGACCCCGAGGAGGACAGCGGCAAGGGCGCTGGTTTCGCCCGGCAAGCCCTGCAGGTGGCGGGTGACGATCCGCGCACTGTTGTAAATGCCGCTCTCGCCCTGTCGTATTTCGGCGAGGATATCGGCGCCATGATGGCGTTGGTCGACCGTGCGCTCGCTCTGAACCCGAATTTCGCGCGCGGTTGGCACGTCAGCGCCTCCCTCAGGTTGACCGCGGGCCAGCCCGACCTCGCTATCGAGCATGTCGAGACCGCGCTGCGGCTCAGCCCGGGGGCCAGGGTCGGCACCTCGCTCACCGTGTTGGGCGCGGCCCATTTCCTGGCGCGGCGCTTTGATGAGGCCGTGTCGAAGCTCCTCCTTGCGATCCAGGACGATCCGAGCTTTCCAATACCTTATCGCTACCTCGCTGCCTGTTATGCCCATATGGGACGGCTCGCCGAGGCGCGAGAAATCCTCAGACGCCTGCGCGCAATCAGCTCGGTCGTGATTCCGGCTGCCGGCCATCTACGGAATTTTCTACGGAACCCTGAGCACCGCGAGTTTTACCTGTCCGGCTTGCGCCTGGCGACCGGCCAGGAGGCTACCGTCGTAGCGGCACCACCGGAAGCCGATGCCTCGCGGGACGCCATGGCGCTCCACCATCGTGAAGCCGAACGCCGCCAAATCACCGCGCTCTGCTGCGAACTGGTCAGCGCGATGCCGAGAGGCGGAAGTGTAGGTCTTGAAGATCTGCGCGAGGCGGTCGGCGGCTTTCAGAGCTGCGTATCGGAGGCGGCCGATCGCCACGACGGGTTTGTCTACCGGGATCTCGGCAATAGCGCGCTCGTCCTGTTCGGCTACCCCGAGGCGCACGAGCACGACACCGAGCAGGCGATCCATGCGGGCCTCGAATTGTGCGCGGCGGTCAGGACCCTCGGGGACGTGCGATGCCGGGTCGGTATCGCGACCGGCGCGGTCATCGTCGGCGATCCCGTCGGGGCCGAAGGCATAGTCGGTGACGCGCCTAATTTCGCCACGCGGCTGGCGGTATCGGCGCAGGCCGACACGGTGACGATCGAGCCGTCGACGCGGCGTCTGGTCGGCGACCTGTTCGAGTACCGCGAGCTCGGGGCAATCGAAACCGCCGACGGCAAGGAGCCAATCCGCCGCTGGCAGGTGCTGGGAGAGAGGGTCGTCGCAAGCCGGTTCGAGGCGCTGCGCGGATCGACTTTGAGCCCATTGGTCGGCCGCGACGAGGAGATCGACCTGCTGTTGCGTCGTTGGGCGCGCGCCAAGACGGGCACTGGCCAGGTCGTGCTGGTCTCCGGCGAGCCCGGCATCGGCAAGTCACGCATTGCTGCGGCGCTGGAAGAGCGGCTCGGCAGCGAGCCGCATCTCCTGCTGCGTTATTTCTGCTCTCCCTATCACCAGGACAGCCCGCTGTTCCCGTTTGTCGAGCAACTCGCTCAGGCAGCGGGGTTCACCCGTGACGATCCGCCCGCGGCCAAATGGGAGAAGCTCGGGGTCGTGCTGGCCCGCGCCGCGCCGCCCGACGAGGATTTGGCTCTGCTCGCCGATCTCTTGTCGTTACCGGCGTCGGAACAGCACCCTCTGCCCAGCCTCAGTTCGCAGCGGCAAAAGGAGCTGACCCTGGAGGCGCTGATCCGGCAAGTTGAGGGCTTGGCGCGCCGGCAGCCGGTCGTTGCGATCTTCGAGGACGCGCATTGGACGGACCCGACCTCGCGGGAGCTGCTCGACCTGATAATCGAATGTATTCACAGCCTGCCGGTCTTGCTGATCGTGACGTTCCGCCCCGAGTTCCAGCCGGTCTGGACCGGCGAGGAACAGGTCAGCGTGCTGGCGCTCAATCGCCTCGACCGGCATGACCGCGCCGTCCTGGTCAAACAGATCGCCGGCGGCAAGGCGTTGCCCGGCGAGGTCGTCAGCCAAATTGTCGCGCGCACGGACGGTGTGCCTCTGTTTGTCGAGGAATTGACCAAGAGCATCTTGGAGAGCGGTCTGCTGCGTGGGGAGGCGGATCGGTACGTGCTTGATGGGGCATTGCGAGATTTCGCGATCCCGACGACTTTGCATGCCTCGTTACTGGCGCGGCTCGACCGCTTGGCCTCGGTGCGGCCGGTGGCGCAGATCGGTGCAGCGATCGGACGCCAGTTTCCCTATGCGCTGCTGCGCGCCGTCTCCCGTCTTCCCGAGGTCGAGCTGCAAAGCGCGCTCGCTCGCCTCGTCGCCTCCGAGCTGGTATCCCAACGCGGCGTTCCGCCCGACGCGGTCTACACCTTCAAACACGCCCTGGTGCAGGACGCCGCGCACGGTACTCTGCTGCGCGATGCCCGACGGCAGCTGCACGCGCAGATCGCCGAGGCGTTCGAATCCAGTTTTCCCGAGATCGTAGAAAGCCATCCCGAGCTTCTCGCCCAGCACTACGCCGAGGCCGGGCTCGTCGAAAAATCCGTCACGTATTGGGGCAAGGCCGGCCACAGCTCCGTGGCCCGCTCGGCGATTGCAGAAGCGGCGGCGCAATTTCAAAAAGGGTTGGACCAGCTGGCGCTGCTGCCCGACACGCCTGGCCGCCAGCGACAGGAACTCGAATTTTACAGCGCCTTAGGGGCTATTTATCAAGTTCTGATAGCGACGGCTGCACAGGAAACCGGCTACGCATTTGGTCGCGCTCGCGAGCTATGGGAACGGCTGGGATCTCCCCCAGAGTTCGTTCAGGTGCTCTATGGTCAGTCTCGCTATCATAGGTTGCGTGGCGAATTCGATCTGGCGCAGCGCCCGGCCGAGGACTTGCTGCGTTGGGGCAATGAGCGCAACGCTTCTGCCGCGCTTGTTCTGGGTCACAGCGCCTTTGGTGCAAATCTGATGTTTGTCGGCCAGTTTTCGCAATCCCGGTCACATCTGGAAAAGGCGCTTGCGCTTTATGATTTGGTCCCGCGCGACTCGCTTGTCGTTCGCCACCCTCAAGTCGACTCGCTGGCATATTTGGGGATGAGCCTCTTCTGTCTTGGCTTCCCCGATCAGGCAGCGGAACGGTGCAATGCTGCGCGCGCTGAAAGCCGGAGGTTAGCTCATCTACCCTCTCTTGCAGTCAGCTTGGCGATTGGCACCAGGCTGCTGTCGCTCCTCGGAGATGATTCAGCCCTGGATGAGTGGACGGATGAGCTGGTTGCGGCGGCGGCTGAGGGGAGGTTCCTCCATTGGAGTGCAATGGCACCGATCTACCGCGGCTGGGTGAAGGTCAAGAGCGGTGATGTGACGGAGGGAATGGGTTTCTTGCGCCGCGGCTTGGACGCCTTCCGCCCCACCTGGACGAAGGTGCATGTCCCGTATTTTACCGCCCTTCTCGCCACAGCGTGTGATATCGCCGGGGGCATTGAAGAGGCCTCCACCTTGCTGGACGATGCGTTGCAGATGGTGGATCGGACAGGAGAACGGT
>Ga0306919_10001843_pt1 | contig 10277 bp, 10 predicted proteins | sample flu12Cox44000172_FD_203764 | JGI IMG/M metagenome (GOLD analysis project Ga0306919, IMG submission 203764) | Lab enrichment of tropical soil microbial communities from Luquillo Experimental Forest, Puerto Rico - flux4day.12C.oxic.44.000.172 (v2)... | ecosystem: Environmental > Terrestrial >... | reverse complement strand
CGAGCGCTGGCCGGGCGGCGCGCGCTCACCGTCGCGCACCGACCTGCCGTAGCGGGGCCGACCGAAATTCGGTCCTATTTCTTCTTTGCGTCTTGATAGGGATAGATGACGTTGCCGGTCTTATATTCCGGCGGCCATAGGATCACCTGGTGCGCGGTATCGCGGAACTGCGCGAGATCGTTCCCGCTCACACCCTGAAATTGGGTGAAGAACTGCCGTGACTTCGTCGCCGTCCTTCCCAAATGCGATTTCGCCGGCCACGGTCGAGAATTTGTGGGCATGGACGTAGTCCGCGAGCTTGTCGTGGTCGAGGCTTTTCGTCGCCTCGACCGCTTGCGCCAGCACTTGGCCGGCGGCGTAGGCGAAGGGCGTAAACCCATAGCCCAAGGGATCGATGCCGAGCGACGGCGCCTTGGCCTGATATTTCTCCAGCATCGCGTCGGCGCCGGGATAAAGCTTTCCATGATGACCAAGCCGTTCATCAGCGGGCCGAGCTGCACTTTGATCGGCGTGGCGAACATCTTCGTGTTCAAGCCCATCTCGTTCGCGGCGCGCACGATCCCCACCGTATCGGGCGGATAGGCGCAGGCGAAAACGAGATCCGGATTGGCCGCCTGAATAGCCCGCACGATCGGCACCATGTCGGTGGTGCCCGGGGGATAGCTCTTGTCGTAGACGATTTCGAAGCCGCCGGCCTTGGCATTCTCGCGCGCGCCGTCGCAGGCGGTCTCGCGCGCGAAACGGCGCGTCGTGTGGCGGCAACCATCGGCTGATTCCTCCTCCCGCGCCCGTGACGGCAGCGACCGCTTGGCGCTTCGCGCTTCTGGTCGCATCGGCAAAGTCTAACGCGGCCGGATGCGGCGCGACACCCACGTCATCACAGGCGGCTGATTTGCCGCGTCGGCCTGATCAAGAGGTCAAGGCATCATCGGTGACGCCTGAAGGCGCATGCCCGAATCGCCCGTTGAGGGCGAGAATGCGGCATCCTCTGCGTCAGCGACCCAGAAACGCCCAAATGCGGCCTCATCCGTGGACGCAACCGAGCCTTCCGTTTCCGATCGCACTGTGCCGAGCTGCCGATTCGAGAAATTTTGAAGAAAATTCGAATCGAGGCTGGCTGCAGGCCGCTCGTAAAACGTCACCGAAAAGCGGCCCGCTGACCGCCGCGAGGCCGGATTCAGGTACCGTCGTTTGCAAAACTGCGATCCGGACGGCTTCTGCGGCTCGAGTGCGTGCTATTCGTGCAACACTCTCCCGAAAAGGATCAACGGTGCCGGTGTTACAAGCGCTTTTTGGTTGTGTCGTGAGTGCGGTTAGAGCATCGTTAATCGTGCAGCGGTGGAAACCGCTCTGGCTAAGTGGTGATGGAAAGAGGGGGGCGTCCCTCTTCGGTTGCTCCATCTCTGGGGCTTCTGGAAGGCGATGCTGCCATACACAAGGGGAATAGTCATGATGAAGATCGTTGTACTCGCTACGGCTGCATCCTTGGCCATGCTGAGCGCTGCCGCCGCCGCCGACCTGCCGCGTAAGGAGCCGCCGCCTCCGGCGCCTCCGGTTGGCAAGGCTCCGATCGGCAAATATCCGGTCGGCAAGTATCCAGTCGGCAAATATCCACAGCCCGTTGTGACCAAGGGCTAACTCACAGTGTCACCGACGGGGTGCTCGCGCGCAAAAGTGTCGCGAGCACCCCCCGGGACATTGTCTCCAGCAGAGTACAAAGCGCCGACCGCTTCAGCCGTCGCTGAAGTGGATCATGATTAGGGGAGCCACCAATGCGACATCTCCGGACGAAGGGGCGCGGCCTCGCCTTCAGGGTGGGCTTGTATGCCGTCGCGCTCGCCGCGGGGCTGCAAATTCAGGCCGCCAGCGCGCAGGACAAACCCGCCGCGACGCCGGCCAGCGTCCAGCCGCAGACTGCGAGCAGGGGCATCTATTACGTCGATTTCCGCGCACGGACCGCCGCCAGCTATGGCCATGCGTTCGTGTGGTATGGACGCGCCGACCAGAAGCAGATTGAAGTCGCGGGCCTTCATCCGGCGAGCGAGAGCGTCGTTCCTTACATCATCGGTCACGTTCTCCCGGTGCCGTCCGAAACCGGCAAGAGCTACGGCGACCTCGACGAGGAGTACGTGACGGCGAGCTATCGCGTCTACATGACCGAAGCCGAGGCCAAGGACGTGTTCGCGTTTATCAAGCGCCTGCAGGCGAGGTCGCCGATGTGGAACGCGGCGACTTGGAATTGCGTGGCCTTCATCCAAGCGATCGCCATGCACATGGACTTGAAAGTGCCCGGGAACCACCTCCTGTACCCGGAGGACTGGGTCAACCAGCTCAGGAAACTCAACGGCGGACGGCGCTATATGTCGAGCCCCGCGGTCGCGCAGGCCTCTTCCAACCCCTCCGCTGCCGCGCAGAAGCCCGCGGCTCCTGCACGCTCGCAGACCGCAGCGGCGAGCTACTGACATCGCCGACTGCGCGAGTTAATAGAAGCAAAAGCGGAGGCGTGACGCCTCCGCTTTTTGCGTAAGGCGCAGTGAGCCGCAGCAGTCCAGGCGTCGCTCCGGGTTCGCGCGGAATGCGCGGGTCGACGCCAGATTTGCCGCTAGTTCCGGCCCTTTTTCGCAGCGCACTGCTATGTTAAAGTTGCTTTGATCGATGTATGCATCTCCGGCGCGTCGGCGGGGAGCGGGATTTATCGGCATGATGGGTGCATTGGCGCAGCCAAAGCGGCGCTTCCAGCTCGTTCTGATCAAGCCGTCGCATTACGACGACGACGGCTACGTCATCCAGTGGGTGCGCGCGTTCGTCCCCTCGAACACGCTGGCGGTGCTCTACAGCCTGGGGCGCGATTCGGCGCAGCGCGCTGTGCTCGGAAGCGACACCGCCATCGACATCGCGGTGATCGACGAGATCCACACCCGCGTCAAAATCGGGCAGCTGCTCGCTCGGTTTCGCCGCCACGGCGGGTTCGGCCTGGTCGGAATCGTCGGCGTGCAGTCGAATCAGTACCCCCGCGCGCTCGATATCGCCCGCCCGTTCCGCGCGGCGGGGGTACCGGTGATGATCGGCGGATTTCACGTATCCGGCTGCCTCGCCATGCTGCCGGAAATGCCCGACAACCTTAAGCAAGCGCTCGACATGGGCGTCAGCTTGTTCGCCGGCGAACTGGAAGGGCGGATGGACCGCATCCTACAGGACGCGGCGAACGGGACGCTCGAGCCGATCTACAACTACCTCAAGGACCTGCCGTCGCTCGAATCGGAGCCGACCCCGATCCTGCCCGTCGAGCACTTGAGAAAAACCTTCCAGGCCTTGGCCAGCTTCGATGCCGGCCGCGGCTGTCCCTATCAGTGCTCGTTCTGCACCATCATCAACGTGCAGGGCAGGAAATCGCGGCGCCGTTCGGCCGACGACGTCGAGCGGACGATCCGGGAGCACTATGTCCAGGGCATCCGGCACTTCTTCATCACCGACGACAATCTCGCCCGCAACAAGGATTGGGAGGCGATCTTCGACCGGATCATCGCGCTGCGCGAACGCGAGAACATGAATATTCGGCTGATGGTCCAGGTCGACACGCTGTGCCACAAGATTCCGAACTTCATCGAGAAAGCCGCCCGCGCCGGCACCAACCGCGTGCTGGTCGGTCTCGAAAGCATCAATGCGGCAAACCTGCTCGCGGCGAAGAAGCGCCAGAACAAGATCACGGAATACCGCGCGATGCTGCTCGCCTGGAAGAACGCGGGGGCGATCACCACCGCCGGCTATATCCTCGGATTTCCCTTCGACACGCCCGAATCGATCCGCGAGGACATCGCGATCATCCAGAAGGAGCTGCCCCTCGACATCCTCGAATTCTTCTGCCTGACCCCGCTCCCGGGGTCGGAGGACCACAAGGTCCTGTGGCAGAAAGGGGAGTGGATGCACGAGGACATGAACCTCTACGACGGCGAGCACGCCGTCTCGCATCATCCCAAGATGAGCAAGGACGAGTGGGAGCAGGTCTATCGCTCCGCCTGGGAATGGTTTTACACGCCCGAGCACATGGAAACGATCCTGCGGCGCGGCGCCGCCACCAGCTGCAGCATGTCGCGCCTGGTGAGTTTCGTATTCCTGTTCTGCTCGTCGGTACCGCTCGAAAATGCCCACCCGCTGCAAGGCGGTCTGCTGCGCCGGAAATATCGGCGGGATCGCCGTCCCGGAATGCCGATCGAACCGATCTGGTCGTTCTATCCGAAATTCGCGTGGGACTTCATGCGGAAATATTCCCGTGCGGTGCGCCTGTTGCTGTGGCTGCACGCGACCAACCGCCGCCTGCAGAGGAACCCGAATCGGTACAAGTACACCGATCTGGCGATGACGCCCGTGACCGAGGACGAGACCGAGAAGCTCGAACTGTTCACCCACAGCGATGCCGCGCGCCAGGCCGTGGCGCACGCACACAAGATCGACCAGCTCACCCACGCCCACAAAGCCGAGAGGGCCGAAGCCCACGCGTGACGCAGGGGCGATGCCGCTAATAGATGCCGGGTAAGATGCGCGAGGTTCGCGCCATATAGCGGCGGTACTCGTCGCCGAAGGTTTCGATCATCAGCGCCTCCTCGCGTCCGACGCGCAGAAAGAACAGCGTGCCGAAGCCGATCAGGCCGGCCGGGCCCGCGATCCAATTCGGCAGCAGCAAGGCCTGCGCCACCGCCCACAGCCAGAACGCCAAATACATCGGATGCCGCACGCGGCCATAGACGCCGTTCGTCACCAAGGTGTGCCGGTCGCGCACTTCCAGCGTCACGGACCAATTGCGCCCGAGATCCTTGTGCGTGCGGTGGAACAGCCAAAGGGCGGCCGCGAACACCGCGGCGCCGAGCCATGGCTGCCATGGCCGGAGGGCGTAACTGGCGAAAGCCGGCGCGTTAGCGATGACGTAAATCGAAGGAAGAACGCCCAGCCCGGCGGCCGAGATTGCCATCAGCACGACTTCGCGGCCGCGGTCGCTGCGCCGCACTTTCGGCGTGCGCCGCGCGCGACGGCCATGAGGGTACCGGATGATGCACCAGCTGACGACGCCGACGATCCAGATTGCCTTGGCGACAATGAGCGTCATAGTGACGGGTGCGCCGCCATGGTGCACGGCCGCGACGGATCGCGGCACGCGCCGTCCTGCGCGATAAAATCCAGGAACCCCAGCGGCGACAGCGTCCAGTCGCTGAATGGAACCGGGCCGCACACCATCAGAAAATAATCGTAGGGCGCGCGCCGGTCGTTGGCCATGACCGAGCGATAGTGCAGCCGCAAAACGCTGCGGCGGGCGCGCGCAAAGGTTTCGGGCAGCAGCATGTCGTGAATCTGCACGCGTCGGATCACCGGCTTGCCGTCGAGCCGGTCGTCGGGAATGTGCCGCAGCGAGACCGGATCGAATTTGTAGAAGCTGATGGCATCGGCGCGCGATTGATATTCGACCCAGGCAATCGAGGGCTCGGCCACGATGCGCGCGATCTTGCGACGCGGGCCCTGCGCGCGCGGATGCAGCGCGAATTTCGGGATGGTCGCGCCAATGGTGAGGGTGCAAATAGCCACGCCGCGACGGCCAAAATCGGCGTCGCGCGCCAGGGCGCGGACGAGCACATCGAGCACGAGCATCGCGCCGAGGCTGTGGCCGACGATCACGATTTCGTCGACCGCGCCCTCGCGCGCACGCGCAAGCAGCGTCTCGGCAAAACGATCGAGGCGCGCATCGACGTCCGGCCGGCGGCCGTGAATATAGTCGTGGGCGCAGATCCAATCGTCGAGCAGTTGCTGCACGCGCCAGCGCCGCCCGGGCCAGCGCAACAGGACGAGAAAGACAGCGATGCCAACGGGCACGCCGACGGCGGCGGCGCTTAGGCCTTCGAGGCCGAGGAACGCGGTCAACAGGTGCGCGACGAGCCATCCACCGGCGGCGAACAAAACGACGGAAAGGATCGGAAACAGAAAAAAGCCCGTGTAGCGCTGGTTCGCGATGATGTAGCGAAACATCGTGCCGGTGACTATGAAGTCGAGATAGGCGCGCGCGGCCTTGAACAGCCGCAGCGGGAACGGCCGGGCGAAATCGCCGCGCACGATGTCGTCCCACAGCAGCGCTTCGTGCGCCGCCTCGACCTGCCAGTTGGCACCACGCGCGCTGACGCTCCACCAGGCGCGCGACTGCGCGTTCGACTGCTCGAGCGCGGACAACGTCGCGTCGACGTTCCAGGTGCGTCGGAACACGTCGAGCTGGCGCGCGAACCGCCGGTATTGCGCGCCGGCGTCGATCGGGTCGTATCCCGCCACGTGATAGACGTGTCGACGCCGTATCATGCTCGCGGCCGCCTATTTCATCATCTCGTCCGGCGGCGTGATGCCCCACAGATTCGAAGCCGACGGGTCCTTGGGCCACACCTTCGGTTTCTGCGGATGGTCGCGGTGCCAGGGCCGCGGCTCGAAATAGCCGAGCTCCTCGTTCACCTGGTCGAGCTCGGCGAACAGCTCGGTGATCAACCCGTTCGGCGCGCGGTGATAGGCGAAGAGGTTGTGGCCGATGCCGTGCCGGCCCGGCCCCCAGATCAGCTTGTAGCCGTTGAGGCTGAGAAAATCGCATGCGGTCTGCAGGTGGGCCCAATCGCGCAGCTCGAATGCGGTGTGAAAATGCCGGTTCGCGTCGGTCTGCATCAGATTGATGGTATGATGGTCGCGCCCGCAGCGCAGGAACGAGAAGAAATCCGCCATCCAGTCGGACTCGCGAAAGCCCAGCACGTCGCAATAGAACTTCGTCACGTGCTTGACGTCGGTGACGAAAAACGCGACGTGGCCGAGCTTGTGCGGCACGATTCCCTTGGTCGGAAAGCGTTGGCCCGAGAAGGCGTCGCGCTTGAAGACCTCCATCACCGTTCCCTTCGGATCTTCGAACGTGACCATGTCCGAGATCGAAGGCTCGGGATCCTTGCGGCGGGAGGTCTTGATGCCGTGGCCCTGAACCTGTTTCTCGAACGCGCTGAGATCGTCCTCGGGGCCGATCTGGAAGCCCAGGCGCACGCATTTCGCCTGCGCGCCCTTTCGCAACACCACCGAGTGATGGTCGACGGTCGAAGCGAGATAGACGGCGTCCTTGCCCTTGTCGGTCAGCGTGAGACCGAGCACCTCGGTGTAATATTCGCTCTGCTTGTCGATGTCGGGCATTTCGTAAACGGCGTGGGCGATCTTCTTGACGCGGATCATGTGGTCCTCCGTTGTTGCTCGTGTCCCGTTGAAAGTCAGGCCTTGGCGCGCGGCAGCGCGCTGATGACGTCGACCATGGCGGCGACATCTTTCTCGCCGAAACCCATGTCCATGAACTTGTCGTAGAGCTCGATCGCGCGGTCGAGCATGGGCGTGTTAACCCCCACGCTGTCGGCGAACTCGCCGATCATGTCGAAGTAGTGCTGCAAGGCGGGCACCGTGCCTTGCGCGGGAAGGAAGCGCCGCTGCGCCATCCAAGGCGCGCGGATGCCGAACTGGGTCGAGCCGCCGCTGCCGGTGGCGATGGCCTTGATCATCAGATCGACGTCGACGCCGGCTTTCAAGCCCAGCGCCATGGCTTCGGCGGTCGCGGCAATGTTGATGGCCACGAGCAGATTGTTGACGAGCTTCACGCGGCTGGCGGCGCCGAACGGCCCGAAATAGAGGCAGGAATCGGCGAATCCGGCGACGAAGCGCTCGGCCTTGGCGCAGGCCTCCTTGTCGCCGGCGAGATAGATCACGGCCTTGCGCGCCGAGACCATTCCCGGCGTTCCGCTCACCTCGCCGTCGAGGAAGCTCGCCCCCTTGGCCGCAAGCGCAGCGACGTGGCGCTGTTTGTCGGGGACGGGGTGGGAGCCAAGCTCGACGATGATTTGTCCGGGGCGCGCCGACTTGATGAGGCCATTGGGACCTTGCACCACCTCCTCGAGCGCTTGCGAGGACGGCAGGCACGAGAACACGATATCGGTCTGCGCGCCGATCTCGGCCGGCGAGCGGGCGGCGATCCCCCCGATCTTCTCGAAGTCGGCGAGCGAGCTGCGGCGATAGCCCAGCACGCGGTAGCCGCTCTTGATCAGGTTTTCGGAAATCGGCAGTCCGATCTTGCCGATGCCGACGAGGCCGACCGTTTCCATGCTCTCATCCTTCGCTCGTACCTGACGCCAGCGCTCGAGCTCAAGCCAGCTCGAGCGACTGGTCGGAGAAGTTCACCTTGATCCCGAGCGAGCCCTCCATCACCGTCCACTCTCGCAGCTCGAAGCTGCGCAGCCCATGCACGACGAAGGGATCGGCCTCGGCGATCTTGCGCGCCGCCTGCGCGCTCGCTGCCCGCACGATGGTCAGCCCATCGCCGCGCATTTTGCCGTCGGCCTCGGCCAGCGGACCGGACGCAAACAGCACGCCCTTCTTCTCCAGGCCGATCATGTATTCGAGGTGGCGCGGCAAATGCTCGGCGATCTTTTCGGGCGCCGCGCCGCCCTTGGAGAGGACGACGTAGAGCTTTTTACGAAGCATGGTCTTGGTGAGCTCGCGGATGCGCTCTTGCGTCACAGGGTCCCTCCCCTTCGGGCGGCTTATCGCGCGCCGCTATCGCCTTGCACGGCCGCGAGCATGGCGAGACGGCCGGCGGCGATCAAGGATCGCGCTCGCGGCCTCGACCCATTCGATGCCCCTGTTTTCCTGTAAACAACAGGAGAAAAACAGGAGGCCGGGCACAACCTGGCGCCGGTGGCTTTCCCGTAAGCTCCAGGATGACCACGGGAAATGCGCGCGACCGGCGCCGCGTGGGTCGGCCCGCATTGCCGTCCATAACAGGACCAGAGAGGACGAAAACAGGAAATAGGCGCAACCCGGGCTTGCAGGACGTCCCCCTCGCGCTTGTGTAGTCAATATATAAATTCATACCGTAGTCGACGGGATGAAGCTATCTCCATATCCGTCGTGCCGTCTCGCACACCCTCTCGAGCTTGCGTCTTTCGTCCTCGATGGACAGGTTGTTTCCAACGATCGAAGAGGCAAAGCCGCACTGCGGGCTGAGCGCCAAGCGTTCCAGCGGCACGAAGCGGCTTGCTTCCGTGATGCGACGAATGAGGTCTTCCGACGCCTCCGTTTGCGGCCGCTTGGTGCTGACCAATCCGAGAACCACCGTCTTGTCGTCCGGGACGTGCCGCAGCGGTGCAAACGAGCCCGACCGCTCATCGTCGTATTCGAGGAGAAGCCGCGTTGCACGGATGCGCTGGAAAATCGGCCGGGCAATCGGCTCATAGTCGCCCGCGACGAGCCAACGGCTTTGTTGGTTGCCACGACAGAGATGGATGGCGAAGGTGACGTCGGCAAATCCCGCCATGACGGCGTTGTCAAGCTCGATCCCGCGGCTCAACCACTGATCGAGCGTCCAGCCGCGCGATTGATAAAAGCTCCGGGTCTCAGGCGCCAGCAGCAGGGGATAGTGCGGCGCGTCGATCTGAATGTAGGTGGCACCGAGGCGAATGAGCTCCGCGACCTCATCACGCAGGATCGCGACGACGTCGGCGAGGAAGTGCTCGAGGCTTGCATACGCGGATTGGGAACGTTCCGGCGACCAGAAATTCACGAACAGGCCGGGGCTGGGCAGGGTTACCTTTGCGACGCGGCTCGTGCGGCCGCGCAGGTAGACGAACTCCTCGGCGGCAAGATGCCGTTTGCGCACGAGCCTGCCGACTACGCCGAGATCGACCGGCCGGTCGCGGCGCTGCTCTCCGACCGCGCCGTCGCCATGCCAATGGCCCCACAAGAATGCATTGATGTCCCAGGCACCGAAGCCGTCGACGGCTTCGGTCATCGGGCTCTGGAACGAAAGCCGCCGCATTTCGCCGTCGGTCACGATGTCGAGCCCCGCTGCCTCCTGCAGGGAGACGGCCTCATCGACGGCGCGATCCTCTATGGACTTGAATTGCGCGTGACTGAGACGCCCAGCCACCCAGTCGTCCCGCGCTTTGCGCAACGCGACCGGCCGCAGAAGACTGCCAACCACATCGGTATGTGCCGTAATCATCGCAGGCTCAGGCGATCGGATCGCCGGGCGCAGATATTCGCCCTCTACTGCGGCAACGGCAGCAAGATCTCAAAGATCGCACCACGCGGCTTGGCCGAAGCGGCCGACAGACGCCCGCCATGAGCCTCAACAATAGAGCGGCAAATCGACAACCCCATTCCCATCCCTTTGCTTTTGCTCGTGAAGAACGGCTCGAACATGCGTTTCAATGTTTCCGGTTCGATTCCCGGGCCGG
>Ga0306919_10001840_pt1 | contig 10284 bp, 8 predicted proteins | sample flu12Cox44000172_FD_203764 | JGI IMG/M metagenome (GOLD analysis project Ga0306919, IMG submission 203764) | Lab enrichment of tropical soil microbial communities from Luquillo Experimental Forest, Puerto Rico - flux4day.12C.oxic.44.000.172 (v2)... | ecosystem: Environmental > Terrestrial > Soil... | reverse complement strand
CGTTGCCCGTCGCCAGTCATAGCTGGACAGCCCTCCACCGCGGGCTGCGACGGCTACAGCCGGTCATACGCCGATACGTCGAGCAACTCGACGACCTCGCCAAGTGGGAGGCGAGGAGTCGCAGGCAGCGGGTCGGCATTAGCCGGTGCCCACCCGATGCGCAGCAGCATCTGCGGGAACCCGCTGACGCCGAACACAGCGGTCCGCACGGCATCTCGTGTTTCGGCGATCTCCAATGGCTCGGTCACCGGGCAGCTCGCCAACCCCTGTGCGGTGGCGGTCAGCAGCACCAGGCTGGTGGCCTCGCCGGCGCGCAGTCTGGCTAGCGGAGTGTCGTCTTTGGTGCCCAGTGCCAGCACGACCGCGTTGTCGTCTGCCGGTTCGGTATCGGGCGGCTGGGGCAGTGCAGGACCGGCGAACAGTCGGCCCGGCAGCGGCGCCGCTGGATCGGAGGGTGGTGTGTTGCGGGCCGGCACACCGGCCACCGATGCGTTCTGTCCACTCCACGTGGTCAGCTCGGCGAGATAGTCGTCATCCGTGGCGTGTTGCCAGACCGCTTGCGCGACAATGTGCCGCAGCTTCGGAAGTGAATTAACTTCGCGCAGCATCACCCCGGTGCTTGCCACGCGCGTACCCATCACGGTGATGTCGCCGGCCGGCACATACCACGAGCTGTAGTGCCGCCGGTCGGTGCGCCGCCGCGGAATCGCCGCGGCCAGCGTCACATCGAGCTCCGTGGCGGGGTGGCGGTGAACCTTCACGGCGGCAAGATGTTCGGGTTCGGCCGGATTGGGGAACCGGTGGACCTTGGCTTGCCAACCCATAGCAGCCAATGCCACCACGCAGTGATGAAGCGCCGCGCCGCAGCTGAGCATCAGGTCCCGGCGGTCGGGGTCGGTGCTGGGCAGCTGCCGGTCGAGATCGGCGTACAGATGCAAGCTGTTCGTGCCGATCCGCCACCGCCATGGCTGAGAGTTGTGCACCGACGGCGCCCGGGTGGCCATCGACAAGACTGTGCGGAGCGTCTCGAGCTCCGGAAAATGAGCGCTCATCAGAATACTGCTTTCTGTTGACACTTCTGGTGTTCCCACACTCGCGCCGCGCCGCGGTCACACGTAGAGGCGAAAGTCCCCGCTTCCCGGGACTTCTGCCGCCGTCACGAAAGCGGCGCCGACCACCGAACCAGAGTCCCTCCCCCGGGAGGGGTTTCGATGCTCAACGCACCGTTCACTTGCTCGGCGCACTGTGGCTAGGCCACTGCCGTTGACGCCGGCCGAGGGCCCCTCGACCCGTATCAGCGGTGGCCCACCGCCCTTCCGGCAGAATGGCTAGTCCGCGCGCGATGGAAACTGGGTACAGACACGAAGGGCGAAGCGATGAGGGCTGACGTCGGAGACTCGTTGGTAGTCAAGGGCGCGACGAGCGGGGATCCCGATCAGCGCGGCATCATCACCGAGTGTGCACACGGCCGGCGGCACGCCGCCGCTATGAGCAAGCCTGACGCAGTAGCCGGGAAGGAAATTGGGATAGCACTTGATGGACCGTCAGATTCTCCAGTGACTCTCGCGGCGATTAAGGATTGTCAGGACCGCGCCGGAATACCCGCGAAAGCCGAAGTGTCCGTTGAGCTTAAGCCGTGGGAGCGGCTCTTGGGTGACATCGTCGGCATCGCCACGATCTCGCGCGCCGAGCACCGCGCTCGCCAAGGTCTAGCCGCAGACGGCCCACCGTACGTGATTGACGCCGAAGTTTTCGACTCGCCGAGCCCGCGCGTCACACCTATGTGCAGAAAAGTGCCCGGGGGCCGTCTGCACATCCCGGTCCCGCCCCATGCGTTCGACACCATCGCCGTGGGCTATCCCGTCTTCCGGGTCGACACCGCGAAGAACTGATCAAACGGTCAAGCGACCTTTTCACCGCGATCCTCCTCGGCCGCGACTCCTCGGCCGTGAAATCTGGGCACTCATGCGCCCACGCGCAAGCCGAGAAATCAGCCGCGACAACACTTCGCGTCCATGGACTGAGCGTTGCCGGTTCGTCGGGCTGAGCGCTATGCGCGCCGGTCCGTGACCGCAAAATGGGGTTCGGGCTGCACGCCGGCGGTGTTGATGATCATGGCGATCATGACGTAGTGACCTACGAACATGCACAGTTCGAGGCCTTCATCGTCGCTGCAGTGCCGCCGTAGGATGTGCCACACGTTGTCGGAGAGCTTGTGAGCGCGCACGAGTTCATCGGCAGCGGTGAGCATTGCCGCCAGCCTTGGTGAGAGGGCATCGAGGTTATCGCCTGTGGCGGCGGCGATTTCATCGGGGTTGACGCCTAGTTCGCCGGCCATCTGGTGGTGGTGGCTGTATTCGTAGGCACAACCTAGTCGCCATGCCACCCGCAGCACGACGATCTCCTTTTCGACCGCCGACAGCCGGGTTTTCCCAAGAAGTTGCGACAGGAAGATCGTGTGGGCAGGAAACAGCCTGCCCAGACGGGCCAGTGTCAGCAACACCGTGAAGTCGCTTTTCTGGCCCATGCGTCGGCGGGTCAGCCACAGTAGCGCGCGGGCCACCCGGCCTAACGATGCCGGTGGCGCCGGCGGCACTCGCGGCGTGGGCATCAGGGTCCACTCACCCGCCGGGAGCACCAATGCTTCGTCGCTCATCTGGATGTCCTTTTGTGGGTCGAAAGGCCCTTGCACTCCGGAGACTTACAGTATAAGTTAACCGAAACTTACGGCATAAGTCTAGGGTGGCCAGGCGGCGACACTGGCGACCAAGGAGGCGCGATGGCGGTCAGGACCACCAGGCGCGGGCCGTTGAGCAGGTCGGAGATCGTGCGCTGCGCATTGGATCTGGCCGAGCGCGATGGCCTGGATTACCTGTCGCTGCACAAGATCGCCGCCGGCGTGGGGGTCAAGACGATGTCGCTGTATAACCATGTCGCCGACAAGTCCGATGTGCTGGACGCGATGTCCGACCAGATCCTCGCCGAGGTGGAAATCCCCGGGGTCGACGAGATGAGCTGGGAGGACGGCATAGTCGAGCTGTCGTCGGCGTTTCGCGCCACGGCGATGCGCTATCCGCATTCGGCGCCGCTGGTGTTGGTGCGCCGGCTCAACGCCCCCTCGGTGCTGCCGGTGGTGGACGCCGCCCTGCGCACCTTGCACCGCGCCGGGCTCGACCCTGCTGCAGCTGTGCACGCGCTGCGGACCCTCATCGCGTTTCTGGTGGGATCGCTGCTGCGTGAGGCCGCAACGAGGTCAACGGGAAGCGTGACGGCCGCAACGGTCATCGCCTCCCCGGAAGCCCAGCTGCTGGCGGCCGGGTTGCCGTCGGTGGCCGAGTCGGCGGCCGAGCTGGCGGTCTGCGATCACGATGCCGAGTTCCGGTTCGGGCTGGGCCTGCTCGTGGAGTCGCTGCGCGCCCAGATCCTCACCAACCACGACACGCAACGGAGGCAATCATGAGCATCACCGTCAGCATCCTTCAAACCGGCACCATCAGAATCCGGCCCAGCCACCGCACCCAAACCGCCGACCGGCCCGTCCTGCTGCGTCGGCTGCGGGTGCTCACCGAGCGGCGCTGGACCCCACCGCTGCCGATCAACACCTACCTGATCGAGCACCCTGAGGGCTTGATCCTGGTCGACTCCGGCGAGTCCCCACGAGCCTCGCACCCCGGCTACTTCCCGAAGTGGCAGCCGTTCTTCCTTCTCGCCGTCGACATCCACGTCCGACCCGACCAGGGCATCGGTGCCCGGCTGGCCCAGCGCGGGCTGACCCCGGAGGATCTGAAAGCCGTGGTGCTGACACATCTTCACCACGACCACGGCGACGGGGTGTCCGACCTTGACGGGGCCCCCGTCTACGTCAGCCGCGAACACTGGGATGCGTTTGGCCGCTACCTCCCGGCCGCCGCCGAGGGGGCCGTGCCCAAACAATGGCCCAGCCACTTCATGCCCCGCATCCTCGAGCCCACCGGTGCGGCCATTGGCCCGTTCCCGCGCAGCTACCCGCTGACCTCCGATGGCAAAGTCGTCGCCGTCGACACCCCTGGGCACGTCCCCGGGCACCTGTCGGTCATCGTTTTCGGCGACGACGTGGCCTACTTTCTGGCGGGCGATGCCACCTATGATTCGGGGCTCACTGACGCCGAACTGACCGATGGCGTCAACAACAACCCCCGACAAGCCATCGAATCGGTGCGCCGCATCAAGGAATTCGCACGCCAGTACCCGACCGTCCTCCTGCCTGCCCACGACCCGGGTGCGGCGCAACGCCTCACTGCGAACGAGACGTTCAAACCATCACCATCCACGAGCGGCGCAACAGAGACCCGGCGTGATCATCACCAGCGCGTGTAGGGCCCCCGGCGTGGGCGCAGGCGATTCCCACCGGAACCATTCGACGAGCAGAGGCCCCAGGCCCTCGCCGGCGGTGGGCGACCCTGCGGAAGTGAGTCAGACTGCGCCGGGCACGGCCGAGGCCGGCTACGACACGATCACGCGGATGCGACGCGTTAAGGAGGCCCTCTTGTATGGGCGATGACGCTGCATTTCCGGTCGGGTATTACCACCTTCATCCGGATCTGACGCTGAATTTTCAGCTCAACCGCTTCTGGAACTGGGTCGGCGAATCACAGATGCTCGACGAGCTGCGGCGGGTCGCGCCGGGCCTGACCACCTACGACGAGTGGATTCGGCAGCTACTCGCTCTCGGTGGGCGTGCGCTCGAGGAGGGCCGCATGCTGGCCGGCGCCTACCTGATCCGCGCCGCCGAGTTCTTCATGCCGGCCGATGACCCGCGCCGCCGTGGCGCGCGCCAAACCTTCCTGGACACCGTGCTAACCCAATGCGGTGTGGGCGCCGACCAGCATCACGACGTGGTCTACGGCGGGACGTCCCTGTCGGCTTACCGGTTGACCCCGGCTTCGCCGCGCGGGGGCATCGTGATCTTCGGCGGCTTCGATAGCTACATCGAGGAATGGCTGCCGATGCTGTTGGCGTTGCGCGACGCGGGACTAGACGTCGTGGCATTCGACGGGCCCGGCCAAGGGGCGGCGTTGGAAGCAGGATTGCCGATGACGCCCGAGTGGCACAAGCCGGTCGGCGCTGTGCTTGACCATTTCGGTGTCGACGATGTGACTCTGATGGGGTTTTCGCTGGGCGGGTGCCTGGTGATGCGTGCCGCAGCGTACGAGCCGCGGGTGAGCCGAGTCATCGCCGACGACATTCTGACCGACTTCACCGCCTGCTTCGCCTACCGGTTGGCCGCGCCGCAAAAAACACTGGTGGTTAACGCCGGCCGAGTGCCGGCGGCCGTGGTGGACAGGTTGATAAACCGGGCCCGCAGCCGGAACTTGTTGGCCGACTGGGGCATCGGGAACGCCGAAAGGGTGTTTGGCGTCAACACCCCGGCTCAGGCGCTGGCCGCGGTGCGCGCCTTGCGCACCGATGACGTCTCTTCCCGGATCACCCAAGACGTGTTGCTGATGGCCGGAGCCGAAGATCACTACGTGCCGCTGGCCCAGCTTGGTGCACAAATCCAGACCCTGACGAATGCTCGATCGGTGACTGCACGCGTGTTCACCCGTGCCGAGAGCGCTCAAAATCACTGCCAGATAGGGAACTTGGGGCTGTCTTTGCGGGTCATTCTTGGCTGGCTCGACGAGCATGCTGGCGCTATGGGCGATCCGGGCCTGTGATGAGGCTTACGAACATGTCTCCCCTGTACGATCCGACAACCAACCACCGGAGAAACCCTCTCGGTATTGACACACCGCAGCCCGAGTTCGCTTGGAAGAATGCCGGTGCGTCCGGGCAAACCATGTACGAACTGGAAGTCGCGACTGATGTCGCCTTCGTGGATGAAGCCGTCATGTGGCGCAGCGGCTTGGTGTCGCAATCCGATCCGTTCGGCGTCTGGTATGCCGGCAAAGCGCTGGAGTCACGGACGAGCTACTACTGGAGAGTCCGCTGTCGACTTACCGACGAAACCACGACCTCTTGGTTAGTGGCGTCATTCGAAACCGGGACGCTATACGGCTCTGAATGGCGCGCCCACTGGATCAGCCATCCCTTTCTCGACAAGCGGGACCCCCGAACTCTGTACTTTCATAAGACGATCGAGCTTGCTGCGCCAATTGTGCGCGGGCGTGCCTACGCGAGCGCATTGGGCTGGTATCGGCTGTTCGTCAACGACACGGACGTCAGCGGACCAGCGTTGGTGCCTCGATGGACACCATTTCATAATTACACGGAATATCAGATCTACGACGTTGCGCAGGCATTTCGTCAGGGACGCAACACTATCGGTCTCGTCGTGGCGGAAGGACGCTACCGGGGTCGCCTTGGCCTCTTTTCCAAGAGGGCGCGCTACGGTGACAGGCTGGCGGCTTTCGCCGAGATCGACCTCAAGCTTGCCGACGGCAGCATCTTGCGATTTCATACTGACGACTCTTGGCGAGTAGGTCATGGCCGTATCCGCGTAGCCGACCCGAAAGACGGTGAACGAGTTGACCTTCGACTTCCGGAGCTGCCGTGGGTGCAAAGCGCATCGCGGGCGCCCGATGACGTGCAGGCGATCACTGTGACCCCGCCGTCGCGTCTCGCCGCAGAAGAAGTTAATCGCGTTACTGAAATCGGACGCCTAGCCGGACGCGTCGCCGTCTCCGCTTCCGGCGCGCAATTGATCGATTTCGGTCAAAATTTTTCGGGCGTCGCGCGAATCCGCATGTCTGGCCAAGCCGGTTCGAGGGTCAAAATCCTTTATAGTGAGGTGCTCGACAGCAAAGGCGAGCTGGCCGTGGACTACCTCGGCCTACCAGGAATGAACGCCGAATGGTTTCAGCGCGACGAGGTTATCCTCCCCGGCCAGCCGGTCACATACACGCCGTGGTTTACGGTTCACGGATTTCGCTATGTCTCAGTCCAAGGTCTGGTAGCGCCACTGACAGAACAAGACGTGGAAGCCATTGTTGTGTCGTCCGACCTCCACCGGATCAGTGAGTTCCAGTGCTCTGACTGCCGTCTAAACAGATTGTGGCACAACGTCCTTTGGTCTTTAAGGTCCAATTTCAGTGATACCCCTACGGATTGTCCAACCAGAGAACGCAGTGGCTTTACGGGCGACATCCAGATTTTTGGACCCACCGCGGTTCAACTCGTTGACGCCGACGCCTACCTGCGTCGGTACCTGCGCAACCTCAGCGTCGAGCAAGGGAAGGACGGGTGTGTTCCGCCCGTTATCCCCGCAGAAGACGCTCCTGGCAGGTCGAAAAATGTCCTCCGCTTAGCTAAGTCTTCCGTTGGCTGGGGCGACGTTGCCGTGATGCTTCCTTGGACGCTCTATCGCTACTACGGCGACATCGACGTCTTACGTAGGCAATACGACAGTGCCAAGGCGTGGGTCGATCAGCTTGCCAGCCGAGCGGCCACCAAACGCAGCTGGAGGCGCCGCTTCCGGCGAACGGGACGCCTGGAAAAGTACATCGTCGACACCGGCTACCACTGGGGCGAGTGGCTCCGTCCCGGATCCACGTTCGGCTCGGAATTGGTCGGAAACATTTTCGGGCGACGCGCCAGCATCGCAACTGCCTACCTTGCGCATTCCGCCCGGCTGCTTTCTCAAATTGCCGCAGTGATAGATCGCGATGTCGACGCTGCGCATTACCGCGGGTTGGCAGACAGCGCAGCGCAGGCTTGGCGTGAGGCTTTCGTGACGAAGAGGGGTAGTCGCATTGGCGACGACAAACAGGACGACTACGTCCGCGGCCTGGCTTTTGAACTTCTGTTGCCTTCAGAGCGTCCAGCCGCAGCTGCCCGTCTCGCAGAGTTGGTCGAACAGGCGGACTACCATCTCGGCACTGGATTCTTAAGCACACCAATGCTTCTCGGTACACTCGCCGACGCAGGCTACGCCGAACATGCGTTTCGGATCCTGATGCAAACGACCGCGCCGTCGTGGCTGGGCCAGATCGAACTCGGCGCCACCACGACGTGGGAGACCTGGGAAGGTTACCGGAACGGAAACCCGCATTCATCGCACAACCACTATGCTTTCGGTGCGGTTGCCGCGTTCCTCCAAGAACGGGTGGCCGGGCTCGCACCGGCAGATCGAGGTTATCGGCGGTTGCGCATTGAACCACTCATTATTCCGGGCCTGACATCAGCGTCGGTTGCAATCCAAACTCCCTATGGACGGGCTGCTTCAGGGTGGCAACTCGATGAACACCGCAATGTCACACTCAGGGTCACCGTCCCACCTGGCTCAGCGGCGGAAGTCAAGATCGGTACCGCCGAATACGAAATCGGTCCGGGAGAGCACACTCTCACCGCTCCAGCTGTACCCATCCCAGTCGGGCACGGCGTCGTCGTCGATCGGCGCGTTATAGGGTCGGCCGATGTCTGACGAAGCCACATCCACGACCGACTTTCCGGCCGGTTTTCTCTGGGGTAGCTCCACGGCCGCGCATCAGGTTGAAGGCGGCAACACCAACAACGACTGGTGGCAGTGGGAGCACACACCGGGTAGCACGGCCGTCGAGTCCTCGGCGGACGGCATCGACCACTGGCACAGGTTCGACGCCGATTTCGCCCTGCTGGCGGCCCTCGGTCAGAACGCGCACCGGTTCTCGTTGGAGTGGTCGAGAATCGAACCGGCCGAAGGCGAGTTCTCCCGCGCAGCGCTGGATCATTACGCGCGGGTGCTGGAAAGCCTAGCGTGCCACGGTTTGACAGCATTTGCGACGCTCTACCACTTCACCTTGCCGCAGTGGTTCGCCGCGCGGGGCGGGTGGCAGGCGCGCGACGCGCTCGACATCTTCGGCCACTACGCCGACAAGGTGGCGACGACACTGGGCGATCTCATCCCGTATGCGTGCACCGTCAATGAACCGCAGATCGTCGCGATCGCCGGCTATGCGGGGGGATACTTCCCACCCGGACACCGCGATCTCGACGAGGCCAGGCGCGTCAACACCGTCTTGGCGCAGGCACATCGCGTTGCCACCGCATCGCTTCGTGCCGGGGCCGGCTCGCCCAAAATCGGGACGTGCCTTCAGTTGCCCCTCATCGAGCCGTTGCGGCCGGAAAGTGCCGACGATAGGGCCGCCGCGGACCTGGCGCGGAAATTTGTGGTGGATGACCACATCGGCGATCTATGCGCCGGCGGCGACGTCGGTGACTTCGTCGGCCTGCAGTACTACACCCGCGTCCTGGTTGACGCGACCAACCCGTTGTTCATCGCTGCTCCAGCAGAAAACGCCGAGACAACCCAGATGGGCTGGGAGATCTATCCCGAGGGGTTCGGGTGCATGCTGCGCCGCCTCGCCGACGCCGGATTGCCGATAGTTGTCACCGAAAACGGCATCGCCACCGCTGATGATGCCCAACGCATCCGCTACCTCGCCGCGCACCTACAGCAGGTCAAGGACGCCTTAAGCGACGGCGTCGATGTCCGCGGTTACATGTACTGGTCGTCATTCGATAATTTTGAATGGGCGCACGGCTATACACCCACCTTCGGCCTTATCGGGATCGACCGGGACGACGGCTATCGCCGTGTCGTGCGGCCCAGCGCCGCGGCGTACGCAGCACTGGCCCGCACCGGCCGGCTCGCCTCGTTGACCGCCGCGGTGGTCGACGGGGCTTGACGTGCGTGTTGTTATGACCGTGATGCCATAACGTTGTCGGGTCGGCCATGAGTTGGCCGGCGCCAACGTCGCCGTGCGGGCCGACGGTCGGTGCCGCGGTGCGCAAGTTCGTTGACACCGTCGATGAGGCGACGCCCGCGCTGGTCGATCCGGCGCGGCGCAAGACCATCGTCGACGCCGCTTTGGATCTGGCCGACTCGCTTGTCACGACGCGGTTGGAGTTTCTGCGCAGCGTTGTGCGCAGCACTAGCGAGGCGGTGAGCAGCAAGCCGGGCGGCGCCAAGGAGTAAACGACTGCCGCTGTAACCGGGGTGGGGTTCGTTCGCTGCAGGAAAATCGTCGAGCCCGATTCGATGTCGGATACGGCCGCAACGGTCTTCAGGCGATCGGAGTGATCTAGCGGGCGGTACCATACATTTCTGATGTCGTGGGCCAGACTCGGTAGATCGCCGACCCACGGAACCCGAAAGGCAAGCCACACAACGAAAGACGGCTCTTCCGCCGGGCCGTGGTAGGCAATACCGTTGACACATGAAGAACATGGATCGCCGTGCAGTGTTGTGCGGCATCGCGATCGCCGTGCTGGCGGCGGCCAGTCGGTCTCCGGCTGCCCGAGGATTTCCGACCCAGAAAGTGCCAC
>Ga0306919_10001826_pt1 | contig 10335 bp, 9 predicted proteins | sample flu12Cox44000172_FD_203764 | JGI IMG/M metagenome (GOLD analysis project Ga0306919, IMG submission 203764) | Lab enrichment of tropical soil microbial communities from Luquillo Experimental Forest, Puerto Rico - flux4day.12C.oxic.44.000.172 (v2)... | ecosystem: Environmental > Terrestrial > Soil... | reverse complement strand
TGATCCGGGCGAAGGAGCGCGGCGTTGATGTTCGGGTGATCGCCGATCGGGCGGCGCCGTGCGGGCGCGCGAGCGGGATCGAGCCGCTGGCCAAGGCCGATGTGCCGGTGTGGATTGACAAGGGAGCAAGGCTTGCGCACGCCAAGACAATGGTCATCGACGGCGGGGGCACCCTCCAAGGCTCGTACAATTGGACCCGCGCCGCTGGCGAGAACTCGGAGGATCTCAACCTGATCTCGTCCCTAGCGGTCGCGGCAGCGTACTCGGCGCACTGGCGCCAGCGCTTTGCTGTTTCGGTCCCCTTCGTTGACCGCGAGGACTGGTGCCGGGCTTCATCTGCTGAGGTGCGCTGATGTGTGGACATTGGCCCGAGTTCCAATCCCCACCAGCGCATAACCGCCGCTGGCTCACTCCGTTGGTATCGCGACATCCGGCGCATCAAGCGCTGAGCCGGATCTTCTGGCGCGTAGTCGAGGCGTTAGACTACTGGGTGATGCAGGTCCGGCTATCGGTGGTCGATGCGGTGTACGGCCCAGAGCCGGAGACCGAGGGTGATCGGCAGCGGGGGTGTGATCAGGACCCTCTGGCGTCAGCGTGGCCCGATTAGCATCGTGGACCTGGCCGGTGCTGGGCAGGGCGCCACGCGCCGGCCGCTCGCAACCGCAACACCGCGACAACCCAGACTAGCGGTCTACTTCCCTCGCTGCAGCACCTGATCCTCAGCGGCTGGCCATCCCCAGTTTCGAGAGAAATCACGGACTCCGTCTGCCCAGCTTTAACGCAAAAACCGCGCTTCAAGCTCGCGCATCCGCTCGTCGCCTTGCAGGGCAAAAATCTCCGCGGCCGCGATCGTTCCCTCAACCCCGGCAATGCCGCCCTCACTAAGAATTCGTGAGAACGTCGCGCGCATCGCCCCGACCGCCGCGCGGATTGCGTGATTGGCACAAATGATCAACCCGACCTTGCCGAGAGCTGCAATTTCGGCAAAAGACAGCTGCGGGTAGGCGGTCGGCGCCAGGACCGGAGGCACCTGCCCGGGCCAGGCACGGCAGAATTCGAGAACCTCGTCTGGCGTCTTCTCTTTGCTATGGATCAGCAAAGCATCCGCGCCTGCCTCGGCATAGGCCGCTCCGCGTCGGAGTGCCTCGGCTTGGCCGAGCCCAGCGATCAGTGCTTCAGTCCGCGCAACCACCAACCGTCCGTCGGTGAGACGGGCTGCTTCGATTTTACCCTGAAACTCCTCGATGGACACCAAGACTTGCCTACCTCCCGGTCCGAGGTTGCTGTCCTTCGGAAAGGTCTTGTCCTCGATTGTTACCGCTGCAACGCCCGCTGCCGCGTAGCGCGGCACAAGATAAGCGACATTGACGGCGTTGCCGTAACCCGTATCGAGGTCGGCGATCACTGGCGCATCCTGTACCTCTCCGATCGCCCGCATTAGCTCGAGATGAATTCCACCTCGCCGCCACTGCCCAGAACCTCCGGAAACTCGCGATCCTGGTTCCGGAAGCGCCGCCAATACCGGCGGGGTGAGACACAGCCCTCATTAACTTCCCCAGCCTGCACCGCCCGAATCACTTAAAAATCTGCTTTTTCAACGGCATCGGGCATGAGCTGCCGCCCCCCGGCTGGATCTTTTAGCGGTCTCGTTAAGCGAAGTCGAACTCCCGCTCGGCGACCGAAAGGCTTTCGTCGACGATCGCGACCATTTCGTCGATTTCTTCTTTGCTGATCACGAGCGGTGGACAGAGCTGGATTGACATAAAGGCGCGGCTCAGAAGCCCACGCTCCTCCATCAGCTCGGCGACACGGCGACTGAACGGATGGGTCGCCGCAGCTGGTCCCCAGCCGAACGGCTCTTTACTCTGTTTGTTCTTGACGAGCTCGACTGCGCACATCAGTCCGAGCCCGCGCACGTCGCCTACTGTTGGATGGGCACGTAGCTGTTCGAGCCGGTCGAGAAGGTACTTGCCCTGGTCCGCGCTACGCTGCGGCAGTTCCTCGCGCTGCAAAATCTCGATGTTCTTCAGTGCCGCGGCGCAGGATACTGCTTGGCCGCCAAAGGTCAGCAAATGGGCGAGCCCCACGTCTTGCTTTTTAAATTCGTCAAACAGCTGTTTGCCGACTGCGACTGCGGCGATGGGCGCGTATCCGGACGACAACCCCTTGGCCATTGTCATCAGATCGGGTACGACGCCAAACTGTTCCGTGGCAAACATCGTGCCGGTGCGCCCAAATCCGTTGATCACCTCGTCCATAATCAGCAGTACGCCATGCGCATCGCAGATCTGCCGCACCCGTTGCCAATAACGCGGCGATGGGACATGGTTCGAATTAGACACCGAGACGGGCTCACCAATCACTGCCGCAACCGTATCCGGTCCCTGCGCGAGGATCTCCTCTTCGATCGCCTCGGCGCAGCGCAGGTCGCCTTCCTCTCCTTCGATCCCGAAATCATTGCGGTAGCGGTTTGGTGAGGGCACAAAGCTCACGCCGTACATGAATGGGCCGAAAAATTTCTCATTCCGCGATGAGGTGATGCTCATTGCGCCGAACGTCGCACCGTGGTAGCCGCCGCGCCAAGCGATGACCTTATAGCGTTTGGGGAAACCTCGCATCGCCTGTACCTGCTTGGCGATCTTCAAGGCACTTTCGATCGCTTCCGAACCACCGGAGCAGAAAAAGAATCGGTCGAGGTCACCTGGCGTCAGTCCCGCAAGCACATCGGCGAGCTGAACCGCTGCGAGGTTGGTGTAACTGGCGGCAGAGACATAAGCCAACTCCCCCGCTTGCTTTGCCATGGCTTCTGCGATTTCGGTACGGCCATGACCGACATTGACGACATAGAGCCCGGCGAGGCCATCGAGATACGAGCGGCCGCGTGCGTCAAACAGTCGGCAGCCCTCGCCCCGCACCATCACCCGTAACCCGTCGCGCTCGGCTAGGTCGAGCCACCGCGCGGTGTGGATCCAGACGTGCTCGAGCGCCTGCTGTTCGAGCGATCCGAATTCGCGGCCATGCCTCACGTCGTCTGCCATTTGCATTCCTCAATCTCGGCCAGGCGAGGGCGCCTCAAGCGCAACCCGCTCAGCGGCAATGTCCCGAACAAACTGGTCTGTCGCAAGCATATCGCATCCAGGTCCAGACCTTTGCCGCAAATGAGGCGCGGTTTACACGGTTATGGACTGGAGACCCTCGTCTGACGCGGTAAAGGCCGCAGGCGTCATTATTGCTGCGGCAGAGGCGGAGGCTGGTCGGTATCTAGTTGCATGTCAAAGGCCGTCAGCAGCGCTGCGGTCCCGGCGTAATTGCCCATCAACGCAACCAGGTTGACCAAGGCTTGAGCGCCAAAGTGCTTCAAGGCCCGGGCAAAGGTCTCCGAGGCAACCTTCCTGGCACCGAAGATCTCCCGACCGAGTTCGATAACGACCGCGTCGGCCGGGTCGAGCCCGTCCGTGTCGAGCCGGTGCTTGATTATTTCGATGATGTCGCGGGAGATGCCTTCGTGGAGCGCCTCGGGTTCATGCGCTGCCCATTCGAACTGACTATCGAGCTCACGGGCGGTGATCAGAATGGCCAATTCGCGAACGCGTCCTCCGAGCCCCGCTTCGTATCGCAGATAGCGATTGAGCGCTCTCGCATGCCGCGCGAGCTCGGGACTATGGAGAAGGATACCGCCAGGGCCCCTCAAACCCCTTAACGTCCCGTCTGTAGGTTGGGCGAGGCTATCATAGATCCGCCGCCCGGCCTCATCGAGGTCTTCGCGCCTTGGCAACGGTAGCCGGCATCCGGACTGGGGGTCGATATCGTGCATGCGTGCTTTAATCCTTAACTGCAGTTGGCCCGCCGATTCAGCCCGCCAGGGTCGGAACGCTACGCCTCGGCGAAGCTCATGCCGCCGCGGAAGTGACTCACTTGGGCCGAGACGACGGCGAATTCGGCCAGACCTAGATAGCGAGCGTCGGCAGCTTCAACAGGAGCATCGCCGGCATCCTCGAAGTCGAGCATGACCGCGTCGGCGTTGAGCGAAAATCCGTGGGCTACACGCCGAACATAGTCGGCGGGGCGCCAACGGAAAGCGGTGTAATGATTGAATGGCTGTTCTCCTATCATTGGCGTTGCCCGATGCGGGTGCCGCACGATAGCGAAACCGGACATCTGGAGAGGACAAAAATGCCGGGCAACAGGACAGGATGTGAAGCATGGTGCCACTAATCGGCTACATCGAACGGCTCTCGGCTCGTCCCGGCGAGCAGATTGCGGTCAAGGTCTCCAGCCAGTTGGACCAGCCGTACCGGGCCGATCTGGTGCGCATCATTCACGGCGACGCCAATCCGGCGGGACCGGGTATCAAGCTCGAGGAAATTCCGGCCGGTTTCGCCGGCACCTACGCCTCCCGTTTCCAGCCCATCCATTCCGGCTCATGCGGCGTGGTTACACCTGCTAACTTGGTGGCCTTCCCCGATCCGTGCACGATCGTGCTTCGCGTGCAGCCCTGGCTGCTCGATGGCCGGCCACAGACGGTGCTGGCGATCGATGGCGGGCCTGCTCTTTCGGTTGCCGCTGAAGGCGCCAGCCTGGAGATAGGCGGCGATCGGGTCCACGTCGCCGCGCCGATGCTGAAGCGGCGCTGGTATGAGCTGCGGGTGGTGACCGACGGCGGACGGTTGCACCTGCGGCAGACCGCATTGCAGCGCAGCTGGGGTACTGCCGATACCGGCCAAGCCGAGATGGCGGGGGCCCTCGGCGCGCTTGGCCGGGTGACCTTTGCCGCCGCGCCGGCGCTTAGACCCGGGCCACGCGACAACCAGTATCGCGCCTTCTTCAATGGCCGCCTCGAGGATCCCGCGATCCTCGGCGGCGCGCGGTACGGCGACACGCCGATCGAGCTTGCTGCATCCGAATGCCTCGCCTGGTGGGACTTCAGCGCCGAGATCCCGACCAATCGCATTCTCGACCGCGGGCCCGACGGCCTGCACGGCGCCCTGCGCAATCTGCCGACACGCGCCGTCCGCGGGTCAAGATGGACCGGTCATGAGCCCAATTGGTGTCATGCACCGCGTGAGTACGCCGCGATCCACTTCCACGAGGATGACCTCTACGATTGCGGCTGGGAAACCGACTTCGCGATGGAGATCCCCGAGGGAATGGTTTCCGGCGTGTACGGCGTCCGCCTGCGTTGCGGGGATATCCAGGACATCGTGCCGTTCTATGTATTGCCGCCGGCCGGCGCCGCGACCGCGCCGATCGTCTTTCTCGCGCCCACCTTCACCTACCAGATCTACGGGAATCATCAGCGCGGCAATGTCGACGACGCATTCCGTGCGCGGCAAGCCGCGTGGGGCGCCTATCCCTGGAACGCCGAGCAGCACGCCGAGTATGGCGCCTCGACCTACAACACGCATCCGGACGGCAGCGGCATCTGCTATTCGAGCCTGCGACGGCCGCTGCTGACGATGCGTCCCGGCTACATCACGTATTTCGACGATCGTGGCTCGGGCCTGCGGCATTTTCCCGCCGACACCCATCTGATCGACTGGCTGACGGTCAAGGCCATCTCGTTCGACGTGATCACCGATCACGACCTCGACCGCGAGGGAGTCGTGCTGCTGCAGCCTTATCGTGCCGTGGTTACAGGATCGCATCCCGAATACCACACGCCGAACACGCTGAACGCACTGCAGGATTATATCATCGGCGGCGGGCGGCTAACCTATCTCGGCGGCAACGGATTCTACTGGCGCATTGCCAAGAGCCCAGCGACCCCGGATGTCGTCGAAATCCGCCGCGCCGAAGGGGGTATCCGCGCCTGGGCGAGTGAGCCGGGCGAGTATTACCACGCGCTGGATGGCGGATATGGCGGTCTGTGGCGCCGCAATGGCCGGCCGCCTCAGATGTTGTGCGGCGTCGGCTTTTCCGCGCAAGGGCTGTTCGAGGGATCGTACTACCGGCGCATGCCGGGCGCGGCAGACCCGCGCGCTGCGTGGATCTTCGAGGACATTGACGGCGAGATTATCGGCGATTTCGGGCTATCCGGAGGCGGTGCCGCCGGTTTCGAGCTCGACCGGGCGGATTTCGAGCTGGGGACCCCGCCCAATGCGCTGATCCTGGCGCGTTCGGAGGGCCACCAGAGCCATTTCGTGGTCGTGCCCGAGGAATTGCTGAACCATTTGATGACCGCGACCGGCGAGCCACCGAAAGCGCTGATCCGGGCCGAGATTGTCTATTTTGAGACGACGGCAGGCGGCGCGGTGTTTTCGACCGGCTCGATCACCTTCTGCGGCAGTCTTTCCCACAATAGCTATGACAACGACATCTCTCGGATGCTCGAGAACGTGCTGCGACGATTTTCGTGTGATAACGCCGCGGTTGCGTTTCGCCGGGAAGCGTCCAGAATCGCTTCGCTTCCAGGATCGCGTGGAACCGGTTCGCCGCGTTGAGCTCGACATCGGTGTAGCCGCCGTCGGTGCTGTGCCGCTGCAATAAAACCGATATCTCGCCCGCTTCCGACGCCACTGGGAACAGGCTGCTCACCAGCAGCGGCCGAAAGGCGGGGCTCTGCTCCAAGATCCATCCGAGGCCGAAGCTGGCGCTGTTTTCATCGAGACCGAGATATTGGCGCGGGGTGGGAGCCTCCCCGCGAATGTCGCAAATGGAGACAGGGCATAGGGCGCCATCGCCATCGGCTGAACCGAGTAACCTCTACGGCTCGAATTCGGTACTTGCTTCTGTTTGTAGCCAACCGGATCTTGAGCCTAGTCAAGTTTTGGAAAGGGCGCGATTTCGATGAAGTTCGGCATTCACAACCCCTCATGGGTATTCGGCCCGGATCCGGCCGAAGCGTTCGAGGCGGTGAAGGCGAAAGCGCAATGGGCCGAGAACCACGGCTTTGTCTGGTTCTCGGTGATGGACCATCTGATCCAGATCCCTGGCGTCGGCGCGCCTGATGAACCTTTTATGGAAGGGTGGACCGTCTTGTCGGCGCTGGCCGCGATCACCAGCCGCATTCGCCTCGCCACGCTCGCCACCTCGGTGGGCTACCGCAATCCCGCGCATTTGGCGAAGATCGCCGCCAGCGTCGATTTGATCAGCCGGGGGCGGCTGACGCTCGGTATCGGCGCCGGATATTTCGAGACGGAGTACCGCCAATATGGCTGGGAATTCCCAGCACGTCCCGCCGTGCGCATCCGGCAGATGGAAGAGGCTGTCCGGCTGATCCTTGCGATGTGGACCGAGAAGCGAGCGACGTTCCACGGCAGGTATTTCCATGTCGAGGACGCGATACTCGAGCCGAAGCCGGTCCAAAAGCCACGTCCGCCGGTGATGATCGCCGGCGGTGGCGAGCAACTTACGTTGCGCGCGGTCGCTCGCTTAGCCGATGCGTGCAACATCGGCGGTGATCCGGAAATGGTGAGGCACAAGCTTGCGGTGCTTCGCGGCCATTGTGATGCCGCGCAACGTGACTACGCTACGATTGAAACGACACACAATAATAGCTGGCTGCTTGCCCGCGACGATGCAGCTGTGGCGGCTAAGCGTGAGCGGTTGGCTGCTCGTGGACCTTTGCGGGGTTTTGTTGGCACAGTGTCCGAGGCGATCAATCTGATCGAGCAATATCAGGACGCCGGTGTGCAGCTACTGATCAACAGTGACTACAGAAACGACATGGAGACACATGAACTATTCGCGTCAGAGATCATGCCGCGCTTCGCATGAGGGGCTGGCGACCAGTAAAGCGGCATCGGTGTACGAAACTTGATTCGGGTGTAGGACGACGTCATGCGGCACGCGCACTCCAACGTCGCTAGGCTACGGGGTAAGCTCGCCCCCCATCGCCCAGCGATCGCAATGGCCTCGCATAATCCCCTGTTTGCAAAGCTGGCGGCCGAGGCCGGTTTTGACGCGATCTGGGGAAGCGGCTTCGAGCTGTCCGCCGCCTACGCCGTGCCTGACGCCAGCATTCTGTCGGCCGACACGCATCTCGAGCTCCATTCGGACCCCGGTGGATCTATTCGCCGACCATCGGATCCCACATCGACACCGCGGTTCGCTGCGGGGGTGTGCGGTTGCTCCGCGGGATGGTCCCCTGGGAGCAAATGGCCGTTCTCGGCGCATACCGGGCGTAGCCATCTCGCGAGCTGCAACCGCTCGCCGGCTTGATCGGCGGCAACGCGGCACGGCAATTCGCGATCCCGCCCGTCGAGGGGCCGGTCCTCACAGCCCAAGGACGCGCTCCGCATTGCGGAAGCATACCGCCTCGCGCTCGACCTCGCTCAACGGTGCCGTCTCGATGAACCGGGCGGCCTCGTCGCTGTCCTCGAGCGGATAGTCGACCGAGAACAGCACGCGGTCGAGGCCCATCGCGTCAATCGCGCAACGCAGCGGCTCGGGTGCGAAGACGCCGGCGGTGGTAACGGCGATGTTCCGGCGGATATACGCGGAGGGCATCTGGCGGAGCGATACCTTGGGTTCACTGATCTTGAAGCGGCTGTCGATGCGCCAGAGGTACAAGGGGAGCGCCTCGCCCATATGGCCGAGGATGATCGTGAGCGAGGGGAAGCGGTCGAAGAGTCCGGAGAGCACCAGCCGCAACGCATGACCGCCGGTCTCGGCCGCCCAGCCGAAGATCGCCTGCGCGAGGCCGGATAGCCCTCGAACGCCGCCGGGATCGTCATCGGGTTCGCTGGGTGGAGGTAGATCGGCACGTCGAGCGCCGCGACGCGCTCCCAGAACGGCAGGCAGCGCGCGTCGTCGAGATAAACACCCCGTGTGTGGCCGTTGACTAGCGCGCCCTTGAACCCGAGTTCTTTCACCGCGCGCTCGAGTTCGTCACCGGCTTTGCGCGGATCCTGCATCGGCACTGCGGCGAAACCGCGGAAGCGCGCCGGATGCTTGGCGATTCGCTCGGCCAGCATATCGTTGACCGCCTTCGCCTTGCGGATCGCCGTCGCGGTGTCGCGCTCGCCCTGGATCCCCGGCTGGAACAGTGACAGCACCGCGCGGTCGATACCGGCCTTGTCCATGGCCTCGAGACGCAGCGCGTCGATCTCCGGCAATCGCTCGGCCGCCTGACGACGGAACGCGGCCGCCGGCCCGCTACCCTCGGTGCGCCCCATATTGGCGAACCCCTCGACGAGGAAATGCTCCTCGAGCGCGATCTTCCTGGTCATCTATCGCTCCCTCCCGCCGCCTCAACAAAGGCATGCTTGGTGGATTTTTACGCGGGTTTTGCCGATCCGAGACCCGCGAGCGGCCGTTTATGGCTCACTGACCGCATCGCGGCGTGCGTGTATAATCAAATTACTGCTCGTTTGGATGGAGACCGAGGTGGCGAAGAATGGCTTTCAACTGATCGACGCCGAGATGCACGTGATCGAACCGGTGGATCTTTGGGAGCGCTACATCGATCCGGAGTTCGCAGGTCGGGCGCCGCGGCGGCTCGATGAGCGCCGTTGGGATATTCGAACAATTGTCGAAGGCGAGGTCATGGCGGCAATGCCGGGCGGCGACTGGCCGGCACTGACCGATGCCGAGGAGAAAGCGCTCGCCGAACGATACGCGGAGGAAATTGCGCGGAACTTCGACCCCGAGTCTCAGGTGCGCGCGATGGACAAGGAGGGACTCGATTTAGCCATCCTCTTTCCGACCTCGGCCATGTACGTGACCGCGTTCACGAGAATGGATGCGCGGTTCGCAGCCGCAGCGTGCCGCGCCTACGATGATTGGTTATCCGACTACATTCAGGCCGCCGACCCCAAGCGGCTATTCGGGGCCGCCGCGATCTCGCCCCATGATGTCAATAGTGCCGTGACTGAGACGCGCCGCGCCGTGACGCAACTCGGGATGAAGGCGGTCTTCCTGCGTCCGAATGTCTACAACGACCGGGCTTGGCATGACCCCTATTACGATCCGCTTTGGGCCGCGTGTCAGGACCTGAACGTCCCGGTCGGCTTTCATGAAACCACCGGCTCGCGCATGAAGGCTGCCGGGACCGATCGCTTCAAAAATATGGGCATCGCGCACATCGCAACGCATTCGATGGAGCAGATGCTCGCCTGCATGGATGTCATCATGGGCGGCGCCATGGAGCGATTTCCACGGCTTCGCTTTGCGTTTCTCGAGGGCCAGTGCGGCTGGCTGCCATTCTGGCTCGACCGGATGGACGAGCACTACGAATGGCGCGAGCCCTATGGCGAGATGACGCATCTTTCCATGCCGCCGTCGGAATATTTCCGCCGGCAGGGGTTCTGCGCGGTCGAATGCGACGAAGGCTTCGTCGCTCACGTCGTAGCCGCAGTCGGCGATGACAACCTCGTTACAACGACCGATTACCAG
>Ga0306919_10001825_pt1 | contig 10335 bp, 11 predicted proteins | sample flu12Cox44000172_FD_203764 | JGI IMG/M metagenome (GOLD analysis project Ga0306919, IMG submission 203764) | Lab enrichment of tropical soil microbial communities from Luquillo Experimental Forest, Puerto Rico - flux4day.12C.oxic.44.000.172 (v2)... | ecosystem: Environmental > Terrestrial >... | reverse complement strand
ATCAGGAGCAAATTCGTGTTCAGGTTGCAGTTCCGCTTGCCCATCCCATATTCTTGCTTTCAGCCAAAGTCCTCGCCCCCAACATCGCCTTTGAGCCAGAAAGATACAATGGGAATGAGGCAATTTTGCGGTGATCGTCTTCGCAATATTAAAGCGTTCAGAAAGCAGCACCTATGACGTTGGCAATCAAGGATCCCGCCACGATAAAGTTGGTCCGCGAGTTCGCGGGGCTGACTGGAGAGACGGTGACTACTACAATCCGCAGAGCCGCCGAAGAGCAGCTGCAACGTGTCCGCCGGGATCGCGGAGGACGCGGCCTCGCCGCCAAAATCCTCGAAATCGGCAGGCGCTGCGCCTCGTTGCCGATCTCGACACACGGACGGCTGACGAGATCCTCGGTTGCGACGAGCATGGGCTGCCGAGCGATTGGCCATTGATATGATATCTCAGTCAGGTCGCTAAGAGGCCCAAAACTGCCCCCTCGTCGTCCCGGCGAAGGCCGGGACCCGCTCTTCCGGATCGCCAAATTCTCAAGCAACGGCGATGTCGTACAAACCCTCATCCGTTCGTGCCGCGGAAGCCTGGACCCCGGCCTGCCGCCGGGGTGACGCGTCGAGAGGCGGGTACCGGAATTCTTGCCCAGCCTCAACGCGAAACCCATCATCTTGGGCCAGAAAGGTGCATTTCGCTTTCCTCTCAACCCACCCCTACAACTCGTCAATTGGAGCGATTTAACGTAATGGCGACGGCGCACCTAATTCACGGGTTTCTCGGCGTCGGAAAAACGACTTTCGCTCGTCAGCTTGAACAGCAGCTTCCGGCCATCCGTTTTTCGCATGACGAATGGATGGCGCGTTTTTACGGAGATGATCCACCTGTTGATCATTTTGCGGAATTTTATCGGCGGGTTTATGAGCAGATGGAGGAAGTGTGGTTGAGATGCCTGGAACTCGGTCTGAATGTGGTCCTCGACTTCGGCTTTTGGACGCGACAGGAACGTGATACCGCGAGGGCGAAGGCCGCGGCCACCGGTGGACAGGCTCGCCTTTATCAGTTGACGTGCCCGGAGGACGAGGCATGGAGACGGATAGAAAAACGCAACGCGGATCTCCGGGGCAGCCTCTACATCTCTCGAAATACCTTTGAGATGCTCAAGAGCCGATTTGAACCACTTGGCAGCGACGAGCAATGCATTGAGATCCCTCAGCATTGGCTCATAATGGGTTGAGCGGTGCGAAACCCCATTATGTCCGGATCCAATGGGTAGATTTTGCTAGCCGCTCAAGTCAACCTACAGTTTGTGCGCCTTCTGGATCGCCGCCAGGACGCGGCGCGGGGTGATTGGAGTTTCGTTGACTTCAGCCCCGATGCTGCTGAGGGCGTCGCGGACAGCGTTGGCGATCGCCGCCGGCGGAGCGACGGCGCCGCCTTCGCCCATGCCCTTCATGCCGTATTCGGTGTGTGGCGTCGGCGTGTGCAGGTGGCCGATCTTGATCGCCGGCATTTCGGCGGCGCCGGGCATCAGGTAGTCGGCCAACGTGCCGGCGAGCGGCTGGCCGGCCTCGTCATAGGGGATTTCCTCGAACAGCGCGGTGCCGATGCCCTGCACGACGCCGCCCCTGATCTGGCCCTCGACGAGCAGCGGGTTGACCATCGTGCCGCAATCCTCGGCGACGGCGTAGTCGAGCAGCTCGATAAAGCACGTCTCGGGGTCGACCGCGACGACGGCGCCGTGCGTCGCATAGGAGAAAACGCCGGTGCTTATCGCCGGCTCGTAAGTCGCGGTTGCGTCGAGCAGCGGATCCACCCCCGGCGGCAGGCCGTCCATACGCAGATGCGCGACCTTGGCGATCTCGGCGATCGTAACCGAGCCCTGCGGCCCCGCGACGACGCCGTCGGTGCAGCGCACGGCGGCGACATCGCATTGCAACAGATGCGCGCCGATGCGGCAGAGCTTGTCGCGCAGCATACGGCTGGCGCGCGCCACCGCGCCGCCCGACATCACCATGCTGCGCGATGCGAAGGTCCCGAAGCCGAAGGCGGTGCTCTCGGTGTCGCCGTGGCGCACCGAAATGCTCCCCGGGTCGATGCCAAGCTCCTCGGCTGCTACCTGCGAGAGCACCGTTTCGAGGCCTTGGCCGTGCGACTGGATTCCGACCATCAGCACGACGCTGCCGTCGGTCAGCACCCGCGCCGTGCAGCTCTCGAAGCCGGGGATGATCGCCGCGCCGCGCGACGCGAATTCGGCGGCGCCATGCGCAGTCTGCTCGGCGAAGGTGGCAAAACCGACACCGATCTTCCGGCCATCCGGCTCGCGGTGCTGCTGGCGCGCGCGCACCGCGGGCAGATCCAGCAGCTCGGCGCACAGCTCGACGCTCGCCGGATAATCGCCATTGTCGAGACTAAGGCCGCCGATCGTCGCGAACGGCATCTGCTCGGGGCGCACCAGATTGAGGGTCCGCACCTCGTTGGGCTCGCGCCCGACGGCGCGGGCGATCTCGTCGACGAGCCGCTCGATCACAAAACATGCCCCCGGACGGCCGACGCCGCGATAGGGGCCGAGCGGCGTTTTGTTCGTCGCGACCGTGTAGTGCCGTGAACGGTAGTTCGGGATCGTGTACGGCCCGGGCAGCGCGCGCGCCACCATGCTGGCTTCGTGGTAAGGCCCCTGCGGCCACAGCCCGTAGGCCCCGGCATCGACGACGATCTCGGCATCGACGCCGAGAATGCGGCCCTGCCGGTCGGCATAGGCGGTGACTTTGTAATGGTGGTCGCGGGTATGCGCCGCCGTAAGCAAATGCTCGCTGCGGTCCTCGATCCAACGCACTGGATGATCGAGCTGTAATGCCAATGCCGCGAGGACGATTTCTTCCGGGTAGAGGCGCGCCTTGGGCCCGAACCCGCCGCCGACATCGGGCGCGACGACACGGATGCGGCGCTCCTCTATATCGAGAATCTCGGCGAGCGCGACGCGCACGGTATGCGGCGTCTGCGTCGAGGCGTAGAGCACGACCTCGTCGAGGCGATGGTCGCGATAGGCGAGCACGCCGCGGCATTCGAGCGGCGCACCCGATTGCCGCTGCATGCGGAACTCGCGGGTCAGCGTCACGTCGGCAGCGCGCGCCGCGGCCTCGATGTCGCCGCCCTCGAGCGTGTGCTCGATATAGAGATTGTCCCCCCACTGCTCATGGACGGGATGGCGGCTGCCGCGCATGTCGCGCGGCGCGTCGATGACCGCATCCAATATTTCGAAATCGACCGCAACGGCGTTGGCGAGGTCTTCCGCTTCGCCACGCGACGGCGCGATGCAGGCGGCGATGGCGTCGCCGACATAGCGCACCTTGTCGGTCGCGAGCGGCGGCCAAGGAGGCGATTTGGCGCCAGTCGAGTGCGAGACGACCCGGACCGGTTTTACGCGCGGAAGATCGGCCGCGGTAAAGACCCGGCCGCGCGCCTCCGGCGGAACGGAAATCGATTTAATCCGCGCGTGCGCATGCGGACTGCGCAGGAACGCGACCTCCACCGTGCCGGGCAGCTTGACGTCGGCGACGAACTCACCGCGCCCGTGGAGGTGCCGGTCGTCCTCCTTGCGCAATAAGGACGCGCCGACACCGCGGATGTCATCAGGCATCGGACGCCTCCTTGGCGGCCTCAGAGATAGCGGTGACGATATTGGTGTAGCCGGTGCAGCGGCAGATATTGCCGCCGAGGCCATCGCGGATCTCGCGCTCGGATGCCGCGCGCCGCCGCAGGATCAGGTCGCGCGCAGTGATCAGCATCGCGGGCGTGCAGTAGCCGCACTGCAATGCGTGGTGTTGATGGAAATTCCGGCGCAAAGCCGCCATGACCGGATCGCCGGCAAAGCCCTCGATGGTTTCGATCCCGCGCTCGTCGCAAGCGACGGCGAGCATCAGGCACGAGCGCGCCGGCTCGCCGTCGACCAGCACCGTGCAGGCGCCGCAGACGCCGTGCTCGCAGCCGAGATGGGTGCCGGTCAGATTGCACCGCTCGCGCAGAAAATCGGCCAGCGACAATCGTGGCGGCACGTCATCGGCGACCGCGGCGCCGTTGATACGCAGACGGATCGCAGTCACTGCAGCACCTGCTGAACGGCGCGCATTGCGGCAGCAGTGTGAAGATTGCACTGGAATTCGTCGAAATGCCGGTCGCTGGCTCGATCGAGATCGGCCACCACAGCGCTGCGCAGATCGTCGCGACCGCCATTCGAGATAAGCTGAGAGGTTTGGTCGAGCACCAATGGCGCACCATTGGCGACGCCGAGCACGACACGGCAATGGCCGCGCCCACGCTCAGCGATGGCGACGGCGAGTGCATTGGCGAACTCGCCCGCTTTGCGGCACAGCTTGACATAGCCCCAGCGGGCATCGACCGACAGCTTTGGGATGCGCACGCTTTCGATGATCTCCTCGGGGGCGAGCTGCGTCTCGAAGATCCCAGTGGTGAACCCGGCGCATTTGAGCGAGCGCTGCCCATTCGGCCCGCGAACCGCCACTTCGGCATCGAGTGCCGTCAGAACCGCGGGCCACTCGGCGGCTGGATCGGACAATGCCAAGCTGCCGCCGATCGTGCCGCGGTTGCGGATCGCGCGGTAAGCGAGGCTTGCCGCGACACGCGGCATCAGCCCGCGCGACGGGTCGGGCATCCGCCCATCCTCGATCGCGGCATGCGTAATACAGGCCCCGAGGGTTACGGCGTCGGCATCATCCGAGGCGCCCGTGAGCTCCGGGAGCCGGGCGATGTCGATCAGTAAGCCAGGCGAGGCGAGCCGCAAATTCATCATCGCGATCAGCGACTGCCCGCCTGCGAGAACCCGCCCCTCGCCACCGCTGCGGGCGAGCAGATCGACGGCCTCGGCGAGGCTTCGCGGCCTTACATAGTCGACAGTCGGCGCTTTCATGATGGTGGCACCGGTTGCCCCTCACCCTCCTCCCCGGACTTGATCCGGGGATCCGCGGGTCCCTCCCTCTCCCCGCTCGCGGGGAGAGGGGTAGGGTGAGGGGCCCGCGCCCAACGCGGCTGGCCCTCAATCCGGGCGGTCATTTCCACCGCGTCGGGGGGCACAAAATTCAGCGGCCTTCAACGGATCGGGCACCGACATCGCGATGTGGCGCAGTTTCCTCATCGATCCCTCCGATTTCCGCGGCTCTTCGGGGAACTGCAACACCGGCCACAGCCGCTGTCAATCAAAAGCGGGGCACATGCCCGCCCTGCGGTGAGCCAAGATTGTCACAACAGGCCTCACGTTAACCTTTTATTTTAATTTTTCGTTAACCACGATCGCGCGTTTCTGGTATAGTTAACGCGGATGGCCACAATGCCCGACACACCTCGGTCGTTGACCGAGTTCGAGCAACGCTTTGGCGACGAGGACGCCTGCGCCGAGTACCTCGCCGAGGCGCGCTGGCCGGACGGCTTTGTCTGCCCCGGGTGTGGCAGCAAAAAAGCCTGGCGGCTCGAAAGCAAGCCGTGGACTTATGAGTGCGTCGGTTGCGGCCGGCAGACCTCGGTCACCGCCGGAACCATCATGCACCACTCGAAGCTGCCGCTCACTACCTGGTTCTGGGCAGCCTTTGTGATGGCTACGCAGCCCAGCGGCATTTCGGCGCTGCAACTGCAGCGCGAACTTTCGCTCGGCTCCTATAAGACAGCCTGGCTGCTGTGTACGAAGCTCCGCCGCGCCATGGCCGCCGCCGGCCGGAACCTACTATCCGGCCTGGTCGAGGTCGACAAGACCGAAATCACTTGCCGCAGCAAGCACGATCGCGCCGCCGGCAGCGGAACCGGTGAGCATGGCAAGCTTTTGGTCGTCGGCGCCGTCGAGGTTCAGGATCTCCGGCTCGGCCGCATCCGCTTGAGCGCTATGCCCGACGACTCCGCGGTGAGCCTGCGTGCCTTCCTCGTCTCTAACCTCGCGCCGGACGCTACCGCCCAAACCGGCCGAGAGGGCAGCTATTCCGATGGTCCCGCTGTCAACAACGATCCTGATGCCAGCGGCGCCCGCAATGCCTCCGCCCGGGTGCAACGCATCTTCTCCGACCTCAAAGTCTGGGCCTTGAGCGTCCATCATGGCCTGCGCCGCAGGCATCTGCAGTCCTATCTCGACGAGTTTGTCTACCGCTTCAATTGCCGCCGTAATCGACACGCCGCCTTTCCCGCCCTCCTCAGTTTTGTAGCCGGGCACCAGCCGCTCACTTACGACACGTTGGTGTCGCTCGCAGCAAAGGGATAAGCCGCAGCGCTTCGGGCGGCGGACAACAAGATTTTTCCAATCTGCTCATCGACCAGCCCTGTTGTTGTCGCCCCGTGGGCCTTCAGCCCACGGACTTAGTTCCGTGGGGCAGGCCGGGGCCCACCCATCAACCGCTCGTGCGCTGGAACAGTGGATACCGGCCTTCGCCGGTATGACGGCGTAGACGAGACAAAAATCGCAAAAACTCATCGATATAAGTTCGCGATCGGGACACTAGCTCGGGGTCCCCGTAAAACTCGGCCGCGACGACCGTTTTGACCTGAAATTATCGCATTAGAGCTTCTGACCGGTAGGACAGAGGCCGAGGTCGGCTGTCGACGGCCGTCCTGGACAGCTTTCAGCGCGCCGCGCCCGTTCTTTCTCACGCCATCGCCGTGGAGCAGCCATTCGATTCCCGTAAGGTACTTCGGTAACCGTTTACACACAAATCAAGGACAAACACGCCCCGTCAGCGGGTTCCTTGGGGAAAAGTTTCCGTTTCCAACAGCGAGGATGTCGCGGCCCGTCACTGGCGCCCATGAGGCACGCGGCAGGCCAACTATTTGATATTCCGAGAGATTTTAAAGATGGCACGCGTCTTGCTCTGAGATTCGTTAGGTTGGACGTCGGGCTAAGAACAGCGTCGATGGGACCGGCCTCAACGAATGGAGGACGTAGGATGAATCGCCCGACCGAAACGCCGATGCGTAAATTGCTCCTGGCTGGGGCGGCGATAGCCGGCCTGATGGCGGCCTCCGCAACCGCGGAAGCGAACATATTCCCGTTTTCGGGGTCTGGACCGAGCGGTTTTCTTGCTCCGGGAAGCGAGCCGTGGAGCTACGGCGGCGCTTCGCCACCGGGTACCACCGATGTAGGCTGGGGCAGCCCAGGCGTTGGTGCGGGTACCACGGTTTTTACCGGTTCCATACCGGTATCGGATTTCGAGATCACCTTCCAGCACCCGCTCGACGCCGCGCAGATCGCGATAGGTAATACCGCCATGTGCGCCGGCCTCTCTACGGGCGGGACTACAGCCTGTGGGCCTGGATTTACCACGCCGTGGACGGCTCACCTAACCGGCCCGGATAGCATCACGTTCGACGCCCCGTCGGGAACACAGCTGGCTGCGGGGCAGAGTTACTTCATCAACATTTTTCTGCTCCCAGGCGCCGGCGTCTCGGGTGGGGCCTTCTCTGGCGAGTGGTCAGTCCCTGAGCCCGCCAGCCTCGCTCTCCTTGGCAGTGCCCTGCTGGGGTTCGGCATAATGCTGCGTCGCCGCAATCGCGTGTAAAGAAATCCGGCACCGCTTCTTGAACAGGCCGGGCAGCCGGCGCACACGCAGCGCCGCACCGGCCGGGGACAAGAAAGAGGGAGTAAAATGAAAAAATCTCTGACAGCAGCGATGCAGATCCAGCCGACAAAATTTTTCTTCTTGGTGACGGCAGTCGCCTTAGCATCTACCCTTGTGAACCCAAATAGCGCGAACTCTGCACCCATCCTTTATACCATTTCAAGCAGCGCCACTAACCCCGCCGCAGGCCCCGGGCAACTCAATCCCGGAACGCTAACCGGTACCTTTGATTTTGACCCAACCACTGGTACCTATTCATCAGTATCTCTGGATATCGAGGGCGTTCAATCCACTAACCTCAATGGTACCTACGTATTAGATACGAGTGCGACACAAACCAGTACGGACTTGCGTATTCAGGGGAATACACTAATTAACTCGGGTGGCCAATCAAATTTAAACTCGTTTTTAAATGTAACTTTCAACACATCCTTGGGAACCACTCCCGACCAGATTGTGCATATGTTTGCCTTCCAGGGAAACCCCGCCAATTTCACAACGCCACCAACCGTCGCCTTTGCCGACCCGTCGCTCGCGCCTGCGGTCCCCGAGCCCGCCAGCCTCGCTCTCCTTGGCAGTGCCCTGCTGGGGTTCGGCATAATGCTGCGTCGCTGCAATCGCGTGTAAGAGCATCCGACGTCCACTGGCTGGGGCTCGATGCATGCCGGCACCTTCGGGTGCCGGCTTTGTTTTTGACGCCGCCGTGACCGCGTGTAAAGAAATCCGCCACCTTCTCGGCCGAGAGGCGACGCATGCCGGGTGCCCGGCTCAAGTCCAACGACAACGTAAGAGTGTGATCAGCGGTGCGCCGATATGCCCGCATCAGGCTCGTGCGAGGCCACTTCTGGTTAATCAGGCTTAAAATATTGGCAGATAATAAGTAGATTGGTTAATAATGAGAGGTATCCCGGAGTGACATTTTCAATTGTTCCACGCGATCAACTGTGATTGAATGCACGTAAATTCTTGAAGGCAACAATCTGGGAGTCGCCGCGGCGCGCCACAGTATGGAATATGTTGAATATATTTACGACTGGCTGCTGGGTTTGGCTTTTGGCCTGACGCCTTTTAGCAGTCATCAGCTGAAAAGCATATTCATAGATGCGGGTCTTCTACCCGTATGGGATCTGCTTCGCGATTACGTCTTCAGCTATAAGATTTGGATACTCGGGGTTTTACCTTGCTTGTTCCTGCAGCGATTGTTCCCGGCCAGTCGGGCCGCGGGAACGAGGCGGGCATTATTTTATGATGCGATCTATCCAATAGCCAACGGAATACTGATCTTCCCCTTTGTCTACATGTTTATAACCATTATCAGTAATTTCTATCATCAGATGGTGCCATCTCTGAATACCGGACTCCTCGATAACAAACCGCTTTGGCTTCAAATGCTAGGTGCATTCCTTGTAGGCGACCTGATGTTTTATGTATGTCATTGGCTGAGACACAAGGTTAAGTGGCTGTGGTATTTTCATTCCATACATCACTCACAAGAACACCTGGGTCCGCTCACAATCTTCAGATTCCTTTCGGAGATCAAATCGCCCGTGACCTCATTACCAGCGTGCCGATCACCTTCGTTGGAGGCGCCCGATCACATGGTCTATTTTGGTCGTTCTTTTCAATTTCTGGGGTCATTTTATCCATGCTAATGTTAAGACCAATTTGGGTCCGCTCAAATATATCCTTGTGAGTCCCCAGTACCATCGCTGCCACCACTCTGTTATGCCCGAACATCTTAAAGCTGATTGACCGAATTCCAGTTGATCAGGTCTCGTTGACCGTGCGCAAGATTATGCGCTTCCGGTCAATCACGACTTTATGTCTTTTCGCGGTGGCTTCGGTTGTGGCGCTAAAATATCCGCTAGCTGGGCTCGGAATTTGTATTTGTTGCCTGATCGCTTATCTGAAGCCCGATCCGCTGGTGGCTGGGAGGCCGATATCTCCGGAATAAAGCGGTCCGTTATTCAGGCATAGTGCCTATGTCTGGTCTTGGCGCATCATAAAGCCGATTTCCTGAGATGCGATGACGGACCGCTATTTTGAAGCGCTCTTGCCGGGATCAAACTGCTATGAGCGGCGTTCCCGACCTATTGAAGCGCGACGCCCCGTCACGCACAAATCAGCTTTTGGCCGATGTCGGCGGCACTTCGTGCTCGAAACGCACGCCAACGAAATCACCGCGGTGATCCGCGACTTCCTCACCCCCTGACAGACCTGGAGAATTGCCATGCGCGCGATCGTGCTGGAGAAATTCGGCGGCCTCGACGGCCTAATCCATAAGCCGTCAGGTGCCGGCAGTGTTGCTCGAAGACAGTCTTAGCCGCCATCCCCCAATAGCCGGACGCTAAAATATCATATCAGGACGTTTTCACACGGCCTCGGTGGGAAGCCCTCATTCGCTCGCCCTTAATAGCCTCTGCTGGAAACTAGCCAGCACTAGGGCATTTATGACTTGGGGCGAGATATTGCATCGTCTACGTCCTTTGACCCCTTACTCCCGTACCGGGTCAGTGTTGGCTTCACCCGCTTGTAGCGTTCGTAGGCCTCGCGCCATGTGGCCGACATCACAGGATACGTGACGGTGGGATCCAGGTTTCGTTTGAACCGACATTCTCCGGATTCCGGGTGGTTGTGAGGCCAGGATCGTCCCTTTGGCCATCTTGAGCAACGCCAAATCGCGTGCCGCGTGCACGGCAGGCGGTCAAAACGCCAATTGACCGCGTCGACGCGC
>Ga0306919_10001816_pt1 | contig 10358 bp, 9 predicted proteins | sample flu12Cox44000172_FD_203764 | JGI IMG/M metagenome (GOLD analysis project Ga0306919, IMG submission 203764) | Lab enrichment of tropical soil microbial communities from Luquillo Experimental Forest, Puerto Rico - flux4day.12C.oxic.44.000.172 (v2)... | ecosystem: Environmental > Terrestrial > Soil... | reverse complement strand
GTCGAGCAGCTCGGGCGCGAGCGGGCCACCGCGCTCCGGTCTTCCGAGCCGCTGCAATGCCTCGCGCAGCGTGGCGACGTTCTTGGCGACCTTGTCGTCGTCGCGCGTATACGCGCTGCTCATCGCCTCGAGAACCTCGGGAAAGCCCGGTCGCCCCCATCGCGATTCGGGCGGGAAGTAGGTCCCGCCCCAGAACGGCTCGCCGTCCGGTGTCAGAAACATTGTCAACGGCCAGCCACCCTGCTCTCCCATCAATGCCAGCGCGTGCTGGTAGATCTGGTCGAGATCGGGCCGTTCCTCACGGTCGACTTTGACGTTCACAAAAAGCTCGTTCATCCGCTCAGCGATTGCGGGATCTTCAAAGCTCTCATGCGCCATCACATGGCACCAATGGCACGCGGCGTAGCCTATCGACAGCAGGATCGGCTTGCCGGCTGCCTTGGCCGTGGCGAGCGTCACGTCGTCCCATGGCTGCCAATGTACGGGGTTGTCCTTGTGCTGGAGGAGGTAGGGGCTCGTCTCCTCGCCGAGGCGGTTATGGTCCATTTCGCTTCCTGCAGTGCGGATTTGTCGGGTGTGCCGGGCGGTGCGCGCATTGCCCGCGGCGCCGCGACAGGTTAGGGTTGCAGTCTACTCTAGAAACCGGCGGTTTGCGTCACCTGCTCCGCCGTGCAGCACCGGAACGGAGAAAGAAAATGGCCGATTCCCCCGCCGACCCGCGGCTCTTTTACGCGCGGCACATCTTCATGTGCACGAATGTTCGCCCGGATGGGCATCCGCGCGGCTGCTGCATGGCCCGCGCTGCGGAAGGCGGGGGCGTCGACAAACTGCGCGGCTATGCGCGCGAGAAGGCGCGGCAACTGGGCATCGAGAGCATCCGCTGGAATGCCGCGGGCTGCCTCGACCGCTGCGAGTTCGGCCCGAACATGGTGATCTATCCCGAGGGCGTGTGGTACCGGTACGAATCGCAAGAGGACATCGACGAGATCCTGCAAAAGCATCTGGTCGAAGGCGGCCGGGTAAATCGGCTGATGCTGCAGCCCGAGCAGCTGCCGCCGAAGCACTGAGCGCCGCGGCCGCTTCCGACACGATTTTCGCCCCGGCGACGGCAGCGGGCCGCGCCGCGGTCGCCATCCTTCGCGTTAGCGGGCCCGAAACCGGGCGCGCCGTCTCATTGCTTTCCGGCAAATTGCCGCCGCCACGCTTGGCGCGGCGCGCGTATCTGGTTGACCCGGCCACAGGAGAGCGGCTCGACGACGGGCTGGTGTTGTGGTTCCCGGCGCCACACAGCGCCACCGGGGAGGATGTCGCCGAGTTTCACGTGCACAGCAGCCGTGCCGTGCTCGCGGCTCTCATGCAGGTGTTGCGCCGCCTTGGGCTGCGGCTCGCCGAGCCCGGCGAATTCACCCGGCGGGCTTTCCTCAACGGCAAACTCGATTTCTTACAGGCCGAGGCTATCGCCGATCTTGCCGCGGCCGAGACCGAGGCGCAGCGCCGCCAGGCGCTCCGCCAGCTCAAGGGCGAGCTCGGCGCTCTCTACCGTGGCTGGAGCGAGCGTCTGACCCGCATTCTCGCCCATCTAGAGGCCGTCATCGATTTTCCCGACGAGGAGCTGCCCTCCGAGATCGAGGATCGCATCCTCGGTGAGACTGAGCTGCTGAACACCGAGATCGAGCGTCACCTCTCTGACGGGCATCGTGGCGAGAGGCTGCGAGACGGCATCATGGTCGCGATCATCGGTCCGCCGAATGCCGGAAAATCCACCCTTCTCAATCGGATAGCACGACGCGACGCGGTCATCACCTCGCCGGTCGCCGGCACCACGCGGGACATCGTCGAGGTCGCGGTCGATCTTGAGGGGTACCCCGTTGTCCTTGCCGATACCGCCGGGCTACGCGACAGCGACGACGTAGTCGAGCAAGAGGGGCTGCGGCGTGCCCTGCGCCGCGCCGAAGAGGCCGAGATCAGGCTCTTTGTGTTCGATGCGCGGTGTCCCGATCAGGTGCTGAGTGCTGCGGCTTGGCCCGGACCCGACACGATCTTGGTCGCGAACAAGATCGACCTCGTCGCCGCCCGTGGTGATCCTCCAAACGCGGCGCTGCCGATCTCCGCCCTGACGGGCCAGGGCGTCGACGGGCTGTTGGCGGCACTCGGCCAGCGGGTGGCACAGACCTATCAGATAGAGGCGCCCGTTCTGACCCGCGCCAGGCATCGCGAAGCTCTGGAGGACGCCGCTGCGTCATTGCAGCGCTCGCTCAGCGCTCCGCTGCCGGAACTCCGCGCCGAAGATCTGCGCTTGGCCTTGCGCAGCTTCGGCCGTATCACCGGCATGGTCGATGTCGAAGATCTGCTCGACGTGATCTTCCGCGATTTCTGCATTGGCAAATGACCGGACATATGTTGGCTTCTCACCAAGCCCAGGGGAGCCCGGAGATCCAAACAGACCCTGGACATCTGAACAGAGGCCACGATGTCTAGCGGCGAAGCTCGTCATCCACGCCCCGAAGATAATCAAGGACGCGTCAAGCCGAAACCCAAGCACTGGCTCGATGTGCCACATTTCTTTTCGTCGTAGCCGCTGCAATCGCCGCTGGATTTGCCGCGTGGTATACCCGCAATCAGTGGCTTACCGCTGCCGATACCGAAAATCGCCAATTGCGAGCATATGTTTCTCTGCGAGACATTCGGATTGAAAATCGAAACGACTCTACTTTCGACATCATCCCACAATGGGAGAAGACAGGCAAAACTCAGACAAAGAAGATGTCGGCCTATATCAATAGGCACATGGCCGAAGCCGAATTGTCTTGCGGATTCACTTTCGTGCACATTCCAGGTAACTGAACAGTACCAGTTCTTCTCGGGCCAAGAACGATTTCGACCATAAGCTTCACCGCCTTTGATCGCGGCTGGCGGCTTATGTACGAGAGTCCGGTATGTCTAAATGTTGTGTACGAAACAGGAACACAGAGGTAAGGTCCTTCCGTCTATGATGGACGGGGGGGGCGATGTCTGGGTCCGAGGGCCGGTTTCCAAAGTCGTTGATCGAGTTCCAGGGGCGCTTTGCGACCGAAAGCGAATGCGCGGAATACCTTTTCGAGCGCCGTTGGCCGCACGGGTTTGTCTGTCCGGGCTGCGGTGACGGCCGGGCCTGGCTTCTGAAGACCAAAGCCTTCACCTATGAGTGTGCCGCCTGTGGACGGCAGACCTCGGTGACGGCGGGGACCATCATGCACGCTAGCAAGCTGCCGCTGACCACGTGGTTCTGGGCGGCGTTTCTGATGGCAACTCACTCCAACGGGATCTCGGCACTGCAGCTGCAGAGCCAGCTCGGCCTGGGCTCCTACCGGACCGCCTGGATGCTGTGCGCTAAGCTGCGCCGGGCGATGGTCGACCCGGAGCGCGAGCCGCTGAGCGGCGTGGTCGAAGCCGACGAGACGATCATTCCGTTCCGCACCAAGAACGATCCCGTCGTCGTGCCGGCCGGCCGCAGTGGGGTCGGCAAGATGCTGGTCGCCGGCGCGGTCGAAGTCGACGGCGGCTCGCCGCGACGGGCCCGGTTGAAGGTGATCGAGGGCTTCGGCAAGAACGAGATCCACGCTTTCGTGTTGGCTGCCGTGGCCCCCAATACCAGGCTGGTGACCGACGACTGGCCCTCCTACAACGACATTCCCGACATCAAGCACAAGGCGATCACGGTCGGTCCGATGGCGGCGCACATCGCCCTGCCCTGGACCCATCGCCTGTTCTCAAACCTCAAGCGCTGGGGTCTGGGCGTCTACCACGGATTGCGGAAGACGAACCTCCAGCACTACCTCGATGAGTTCGTGTTCCGCTTCAATCGTCGCCGGACGCGGCATGCCGCGTTCAATACGCTCCTCGGCATCGGTGCCCGTACCGCCCCAGCTCCTTACCACGTGCTGATCCGCAAGACCGCCTAGCAAAGCGGCACCTGACTACCACAGCATATAGAGCTACCGGAACTTCGTGCAGAAGCCTCCGCGGCTGTTTTGTACAATTTAACGCCAGAGATATTTTCAAGAAATTTTATATTTGGGGATGGGCGAAATACGATGACCTGATGACTACAGAGCCGCATACCACTCGATTCTGTTGGGACATAAACCAAGTAGTCTTCTCCGATGATGGTAGAAGCGCTAGGCTTTCTCATGCTTTGTGCGACGAAGGTAATTGCACCGAGCAGAACCCAGACTGCATGGAGCCCAGAGGCCAGATTACAGTACAGTTTAGGGATATAATCTGCAAACCGACTCCGTAAGATTGGTAGTTATTTCCGGAAAAATGAGAGGCCCGGACCCAGCCTCCGATCGTTGCCGCCGCGGTGTTTCACGTGAAACCTCGACACCGCGTGGCGCGCTCCATACATTTCGCCACCATGATCGGGACAATGGGATCTTACGACGTCGTCGTGGTCGGCGGCGGGCATGCCGGCTGCGAAGCAGCGGCGGCCGCAGCTCGGGTCGGCGCCCGCACATTGCTGCTGACCCACAAGCGAGCGACGATCGGCGAGATGTCGTGCAATCCGGCGATCGGCGGACTTGGCAAGGGACATCTCGTGCGCGAGATCGACGCGCTCGACGGCGTCATGGGCCGGGCGATCGACCGGGCGGGAATCCAGTTCCGCATCCTCAACCGCAGCAAGGGAGCGGCGGTCCGCGGGCCACGCGCGCAAGCCGATCGCAAGCTTTACCGGCGGGCCGTCTCCGAGCTACTGGCGGAGATACCCCGGCTCGACATGGTCGAGGGCGCGGCGGAGGATTTGCTGCTCGATCAGGACAGGCGCATATCCGGCGTCTCGTTTGGTGATGGCCGGCACTGCGCGACAGGTCGCGTGGTGCTGACGACCGGGACCTTCCTCAACGGACTCATTCACATCGGCGAGGAAAAGACGCCGGCCGGCCGGGTCGGCGAGCGGCCCTCGCTCGGTTTGTCGCGCACCCTTGCTCGCTGCGGCTTTGCCCTCGGGCGGCTCAAGACCGGCACGCCGCCGCGGCTTGACGGCCGAACGATCGACTGGGCCGGGCTCGAAATTCAGTCGGGTGACGACCCGCCGCCGCCTTTCTCCTTCATGACAGATGCCATCACGACACCGCAGGTCGCCTGCCACATCACGACGACAACCCCGGCGACGCACGCGGTCATTCGCGCCAATCTCGCCCGCTCGCCGATGTATTCGGGACAGATCGCGAGCATCGGCCCGCGCTATTGCCCCTCGATCGAGGACAAGGTCGTGCGGTTCGCCGAGCGCGAGCGGCACCAGATCTTCCTCGAGCCAGAGGGGCTCGACGACCGCACGGTCTACCCGAACGGAATCTCGACCTCGCTACCGCGCGACGTGCAGCAAGCGTTGCTGCAGACCATCCCCGGGCTCGAGCGAGCTGCTATGCGGCGCCCGGGCTATGCCATCGAGTACGACTTCGTTGACCCGCGCGAGCTCCATCCAACCCTCGAGACGCGACGGGTCCCTGGTCTCTATCTGGCGGGTCAGATCAACGGCACAACGGGCTATGAAGAGGCAGCGGCACAAGGTCTCGTCGCCGGGCTCAATGCAGCGCTGGCGGCGGCGGGAGCCGAGCCGATCGTGCTCGACCGAGCCGACGCTTATATCGGCGTGCTGATCGACGATCTCGTCACGCGCGGCATCAGCGAGCCCTACCGGATGTTCACCTCGCGGGCCGAATACCGGCTCACCCTGCGCGCCGACAATGCCGATCAGCGGCTGACCCCGATCGGGCTGCGCGTCGGCTGCATCGGCGGTCCGCGAGGCCAGCGTTTTGCAACGAAGATGACGACACTCACCGGGGCCCGCCAATGTCTCGCGGCATTGCGGATGACGCCCCCAGCTTTGAGGCGGCACGGTATCACGGTCAACGAGGACGGCATTACGCGTAGTGCGGCCGAGCTGCTGGCCTACCCCGGAATCGACCTCGCGCGGCTCACTCAGGTATGGCCCGAACTCTTGGCATTCGCGCCGGAGATCGCCGAGCAGCTCGAGATCGATGCACGCTATGCCGGCTATCTTGAGCGGCAGGAGCGGGATATCACCTCGTTCCGCCGCGACGAGGGGCTGTTGCTGCCTTCCGACCTCGATTACGCGGCGGTGGGCAGCTTGTCGCGCGAGATCTGCGATAAGCTTGCGTCAGCGCGGCCGTCGACGCTCGGCGCCGCAGCGCGCATCTCGGGGGTGACACCTGCGGCATTGGTCGCGTTATTGAAGCACGTGAAGCGTCGTGCGGCATGAGGCGCCGCTCGGGCCGCAAGGCTTTGCCGAGATCGTCCCTGTTTCACGTGAAACATTGGCACTGCTCGAGGCCTATGCGGAACTGCTGACCCGCTGGTCGGCGCGAATCAACCTCGTCGGACGCAACACAATCCCCGATGTCTGGCGGCGCCACATCCTCGATTCGGCGCAGCTTCGGGCATTCGTGCCGGACCGGATGCGCAGCGTGATCGATCTCGGCAGCGGGGCCGGCTTACCCGGATTGGTTCTAGCGATTCTCGGGGTGCCCGGTGTCGAGCTGGTCGAGGCCGATTCGCGAAAATGCGCCTTCCTGCGTGAAGCGGCACGCGTTACCGCGACCCCCGTGACGCTGCGCCCGTGCCGCATCGAGGCGGTGTCGCCGCATCGGGTTGACGCCGTGACCGCCCGCGCCTGCGCGCCGCTCGACCGGTTGCTCGGTCTTGCCGAGCCCTTTCTCGCCCCTGGCAGCGAGTGCCTGTTTCTGAAAGGCGAACGGGTCGAGGAGGAATTGACCCTTGCTCGCAAACGCTGGACAATGACGTCGTCGCTTCACCAGAGCCGTTCCGATCCGCGGGGGGTCGTTCTTCTCTTGCAACAGGTAGCCCGTGAGCCTCGCCGCGGTTGAGGCACGACCGCGTACCGTTCCGGTCATGCGCCGTGCCCGGATTGTCGCGGTCGCCAATCAAAAGGGCGGCGTCGGCAAGACGACGACCGCGATCAACCTGGCGACGGCGCTGGCGGCAGCGGGGCATCGCATTCTCGTCATCGATCTCGACGCGCAAGGCAACGCCAGCACCGGGCTGGGCATCGTGCGCAAGGCGCGGGCGTTGACAAGCTACGAGTTGATCCTGGGTGAGGCCGAACTCGAAAGCACCATGCTTTCGACGGATGTTCCCCGCCTCTTCATCATTCCGGCATCGCCGGATCTGGCGGGCGCTGACCTCGAATTCACCACCCGCGAGCGGCGCGAGTTTCTGTTGAGCAGGGCCATCCGGAGCCGGGTCGGCGACTTTGACGAGGTGCTGGTCGATTGTCCACCGTCACTGAACCTGCTGACCATCAATGCGCTGGTGGCCGCCGATTCGGTTCTGGTGCCGTTGCAGTGCGAGTTCTATGCGCTCGAAGGATTGAGTCAGCTGGTGCGCACGATCGAGCGCGTTCAACGGGCGCTCAACCCGCGGCTTGAGCTGCAGGGTGTCGTGTTGACTATGTACGACCAGCGCAACAACCTCTGCGACCTCGTTGCGGCCGATGTGCGCAGCTATCTCGGCGCCAAGGTCTTTGACACGATGATACCACGCAACGTGCGGATCGCCGAGGCGCCCTCACACGGCAAACCGGTGCTGATCTACGACCACGGCTGCGCCGGTTCGCAGGCCTACATTCGGCTTGCCGCAGAGGTATTGCGTCGAAACGGAGCAGCCGGATGGTGAGCGAGCGGACGGCGCGACGTCAGCTCGGTCGTGGCCTCGCTGCGCTGTTCGGCGAGGCGGATGGCGGCGCCTACGCCGACCCGGAGTTGCAGCGTCGCGTTCCAATCGAGCTGATCCGGCCGGGGGTGTACCAACCGCGTCGCCGCTTTGCCGAGGCGGAGCTCGAAGCACTCGCTCAGTCGATCCGAGAGAAGGGCATCCTCCAACCATTGCTGGTGCGACCGCTAGCCGGGGAAGAGGCGGATTTCGAGCTTGTTGCCGGTGAGCGGCGGTGGCGTGCCGCGCAGCGCCTCGGGTTGCATGAGGTCCCGGTCATCGTTCGCCCGATCGCGGATTCGGAGGCGCTCGAAATCGCATTGGTCGAGAACCTTCAGCGCGAGAATCTGTCACCGCTCGAGGAGGCAGAGGCCTATAGCCGGTTGATGGAGGAATTCGGCCGCAGCCAGGCGAGCCTCGCCGAGGCGGTTGGCAAGAGCCGCAGTCATGTGGCGAACACGGTGCGTCTCCTGTCACTACCGGTGCCGGTGCGCCGCCGGCTCGACGAGGGCGAGCTTTCTGCTGGCCACGCGCGCGCGTTGCTGGCCTCTGCTGACCCGGTGGCACTGGCGCAAGAAGTCGTGCGCCGCGGGCTCAACGTCCGCGCTACCGAGCGGCTGGTGCAGCGCCGAACTGAAACACTGCGCCCGAAGCAGCGCCGACGGGACGCAGATACCGTGGCGCTCGAACGCGAGCTCGCGGCGCTCTTGGGGTTGCGCGTTACCCTCGAGGCAAAAAAACGCGGCGGTGCGCTTACACTGCATTATGCGAGCCTCGACCAGCTTGACCGGGTGCTGCGCCTGTTGCGTGGTAGTTGAATTCGATGAACCTTCTTTGCGCGGGACAAGGCGGAAAAACCGTGCTGCCGAATTCCTCTGCCATTGCGCTGCCGAGGCTCTTAAAACCGCACCGAATTCCGCTGCCGGCGGGGCTCACCATGGCGCCTGTAAGCTATTTATATATATATATTATTATCGCCTACGGAGGGGGGCCATTTGCGGGCGCAGTGAGAGATTTTCGCTGCTGTCAGGGGAACGCGACGGGGTCCGTAGAGCAGCCGAGCGGGCGAGCGTGATCGCCCAGACGAGCGAGTTTGGCCCGCAGCATTGTCAGCATATCGGGATCGCGCCGCTCCGTCCGGGCGAGTGCAATCGGCATTTCTGCCACCACTCGGCCCGGCGCCGGCGATAGCACCAAAATGCGATCGGCGAGTTCCACCGCCTCGGCGAGATCGTGGGTGACGAAAAGTACGGTGGCGGGTCGTGTCGACACGAGGTGAAGCAGCAGGCTGCGTAACCGATCCGCCGCTGCGGCATCGAGCGACAGGAAAGGTTCGTCCATCAGTAAGAGGTCGGGTGCGATCGCAAAGGCGCGGGCGAGTGCTGCGCGCCGGGCCATCCCACCCGACAACTGCGCCGGATAAGCGTCGGCCACGTCGGCCACCCCGATATCGCTGAGGAGGCCCTCCAGTTCCACCGGGTCGGCATTGCGCCCCAGGACCAGCGCGACATTCTCACGCACGGTTCGCCAGGGCAGCAGGCGCGGGCTCTGGAAAACGTAGCCGATCCGCGGTGCGCCACGATCCGACGGCTCAAAACTCAGAGCTCCGGCGAAATTGCGGTCGAGACCGGCGATGATGTTGAGGAGGGTCGTTTTGCCACAACCCGAGGGCCCGGTGATTACGCAGAACTCGCTAGGAGCAACGCATGCCCGCAGGTCGCGGAGCGCCGTCCGCGGCCTCGCTCCGGATTGGCCGGCGTACCTCTTCTCGCGAATGTCGATGGTTATCCCAACAGTCACCGGCGCCATCTCGCCAGCCGCCGTTCCAGCGGTTGCAGAACACCCCACTCAACGGCGAGCACGACGGCGACAAAGGCAAGCGCGTAGGCGATCAATCGCCTGATGTCAAAAAGCTGAAAGAAGACCTGGATCGCGTAGCCTATGCCATCAGGGCGGCCGAGCAGCTCGACGACCAGCACGATCTTCCAGATCAGCGCTAGCCCCGTGCGGGAAGCGACCAGAAAAAACGGAGAAAGCTGAGGCAACGTGACATGGCGCCAGGTTCGCCAGACACCGAAATGGAAGCTCCTCGCCATGTCCGCGAGATCGCGGTCAAGTGTGCGCGTACCTTCGCGCAAGGTCACGGCAACGGTCGGCAGCTTGCTGAGTGTTACCGCACCGATCGCGGCGGCTTCGGTCAGACCGAGCCAGACATAGAGCAGTACGGCGATGACGAGAGCCGGCAAATTGAGCAGCAGCACCACCCCGCTGTCGAGCAAGGTGTCGACGGCTCGTGAGCGCGCCATCGCGAGCCCGATCGCCGTTCCGAGAGCCATCGCCAGCGCAAAGGCGATCGCGACGCGCACCAGAGTGGCGCCGAGATGATGGAGTAGATCGCCGCGGGCGGCCTCATCGACGAGAGTGGCCAGCACCGCTCCAGCTCCCGGGAACAGCCTGCTATGCGCGAGCCAGGCAGCCACTTCCCAGGCGGTGAGGATAACCAGCAGCGAGGCTGCACGCTCGGCGAATGCAGCCGGGAACCGCGCCATCACTCTCCCCGTGTCAGTACCGCACCCAGTCCAGGAAAGTCCCCGGCGCGAGATCGGGGCTCGATCCGACGAGCGTCG
>Ga0306919_10001814_pt1 | contig 10362 bp, 10 predicted proteins | sample flu12Cox44000172_FD_203764 | JGI IMG/M metagenome (GOLD analysis project Ga0306919, IMG submission 203764) | Lab enrichment of tropical soil microbial communities from Luquillo Experimental Forest, Puerto Rico - flux4day.12C.oxic.44.000.172 (v2)... | ecosystem: Environmental > Terrestrial >... | reverse complement strand
GTTCCTCAACACGACCTTCAACAACACGCCGTCGAGCCTCGCCCGCGAGGGTCGGCCGACCGCCCTCGTCCATCCCGAGGCGCTCAGAGAACTACGGCTCGGCGATGGCGACCGGGTGCGCCTCGGCAATCGGCAGGGCAGCCTCGTGGTCCACGCGCGCGGCTTTGCCGGCATGCAAAAACGAGTGGTCATAGTCGAAGGGCTGTGGCCCAATCATGCATTCGAGGAGGGTATCGGGATCAACTTGCTGACGAGCGCCGATCCCGGTCTGCCGCGTGGCGGCGCCGTCTTCCACGATACCTCGGTCTGGCTCCGGCCGGTGTGAGGGCGAGGATGAGTGAGGACAAGAACCGGCTTCCAACCGAGCGGCACTCGGCCGAAGTCGCGGAGTTTCTGGACAAGCTGAAGCGGGCCCCGGCGACGCATACGGGGGGCGGGCGCGGGCGGTTGATCTTTGCATTGGACGCCACCGCCAGCCGCGAGCCGACCTGGGACCGCGCTTGCCGGATCCAGGGCGAGATGTTCGAGGCGACGGCGGCACTCGGCGGGCTCGAAATCCAGCTCGTCTATTACCGCGGCTTTTCGGAATGCAAGGCGAGCCGCTGGATGACGACCGCCGCCGATCTGCACCGGGTCATGCGGAGCGTCTTTTGCGTCGGCGGCGAGACCCAGATCGAGCGGGTTTTGACCCATGCCATTCGCGAGACGAGCAGCCGCAAGGTCAACGCGATGGTCTTTGTCGGCGATGCGATGGAGGAAAAGGTCGACCGGCTGTGCCGCCATGCCGGTGAGCTCGGCCTCTTGGGCGTGCCGATCTTTCTGTTTCACGAAGGCCGCGACCGCACAGCGGCGGCGGCGTTCAAGCAGATCGCAAGCCTGTCGCGCGGCGCCTATCTCAGCTTCGATTTGGCCAGCGCCGATCGCCTGAAGGAATTGCTGGGCGCGGTCGCGGTCTATGCGGCCGGCGGCTATCGCGCGCTTACCGCCTATGGCGAAAAGAAAGGCGGCGAGGTCTTGCGTCTCACCTCCCAGCTGAAGAACTGAGCGGCGGCGATGCTCTATCTTCTCGGCGGGTTCGCGCTTCTCAGCGGCTTCTTGATGCTGGTCTATCTGTTCGTCAACGCCGACCCGGCGCGCCTCGCCCGCGGCCTCAAAGTGACCGGCATCGTCATCGCGGTCTTGGCGGTGGCGACCTTGGCGATCTCCGGAAGGCTCGCTGCGCTGCTGATGCCGCTCGCCATGTTGATGCCGGCCTTGATCCGGGTTCGCAGTCTCCTCGACCGCTACCGTCCGCCTTCCGGCGGCCAGACCTCGACGGTGGCGACGCCCTTCCTGCGGATGACGCTCGATCATGACACCGGCAGCATGACAGGCACCATTCTGCGCGGCCGCTTCAGCGGCATGCGTGTCGAGGAGCTCGGCTCGGCCGACCTCTTGGCATTGCTGCGCGAGTGCCGGGCGGAGGACGAGGAAGGAGCGCGCCTGCTCGAGGCCTATCTCGATCGCCTTCACCCCGATTGGCGCGACGAGCTCGCCGGCGAGCGCGCCGGCGGAGGCTCCGGGGGCGGTGCCCGGCCGGCGAGCGGCGACATGTCGGTCGAGGAGGCTTATGCCATCCTCGGGCTCTCGCCCGGCGCCGACGCCGAGGCGATCAAGGAGGCGCATCGCCGGCTAATGGTCAAATTGCACCCCGATCACGGCGGCTCGGACTATCTGGCGACCAAGATCAACCGCGCCCGCGACGTGCTGCTGCACCATTAGTTGAGCCCGGTGGGAGAGATGCAGTCGAAGTGGCCAAAGTGCTGGCCGATGCCTTCGTCGTTGACCTTTCTCAATCGCGCGATCTTGTCGTGGGAAGCGCATACCTTTTGCGCCACCTGCGTCGCGTCGTCGATTTTGTTCGCGATGCCGTCGTAGCGGACGGTGACAGCCGTCGCCGAGTTTTCGACGACCGTCGGGGTCGCGGTGCACGCGACTAGCGCGAGGAGGACCGATAAGAGAGCGATCCGGTGCATTATGCGTGCTCCGAAAAAAAGAGATACATAACGCCTCGAAGGTTGCCATTGTCATCGCTCCGCTGGAACAGCCGCGCTGCCACCTCCGATCCTGCACCTCGCCCGATCCTGGTGCCGCTGGTCGTCGCCTGCGCGATGTTCATGCAGAACCTCGATTCGACCGTCATCGCGACCGCGCTGCCGACGATCGCGCGATCGCTCGACGAAAGCCCGCTCACCCTCAACGTCGCGATCACCTGTTATTTGCTGAGCCTTGCGGTGTTCATCCCGATCAGCGGCTGGACAGCCGACCGGTTCGGGGCGCGGCGCGTGTTCAGCGCGGCGATCGTCGTCTTCACATTGGGCTCGATCGGCTGCGGCATGGCCAATTCGCTGGCCGCCCTGGTCGCCGCCCGCATCGTCCAGGGTATGGGCGGGGCCCTGATGGTGCCGGTCGGTCGTCTCGTTCTGCTGCGGACCGTGGAAAAATCCGATCTGGTGCGCGCCATGTCCTATGTCAGCGTCCCGGCGCTGATCGGCCCGGTCATGGGGCCGCCGCTCGGCGGCTTCATCGTCACTTATTGGTCGTGGCGCTGGATTTTTTTCGTCAACATCCCGATCGGCGTCCTCGGCATCGTCCTCGTCAATTTGCTCGTCGGCGATCTGAAGGAGAGCGGCCGCCGGCCGTTCGACTTTGGCGGTTTTGCGCTGACCGGGGTCGGGCTGGCGACCCTGGCGTTCGGCTTCGAGAATGTCGGGCGCGGCGCGCTGCCGAGCATCCTGGTGGCGGCGTTGCTGACCGTCGGCGCCGCCTGCACGGTGCTTTATGTGCGCCATGCTCGCCGTGTCGCCCATCCGATCATCGACTTGGCGCTGTTTCAAATCCCGACCTATGCGGCTGCGTCGATCGGTGGTTTCCTGTTCCGCATGGGTTTGGGGGCGCTGCCGTTTCTGCTGCCGCTGATGCTGCAGGTCGGGTTCGGGCTCGACGCGCTGTCGTCCGGGCTGTTGACCTTCGCCAGCGCCGCCGGCGCGATGACGATGAAGATGACTGCAGCGCGGATCATCCGCACCCTGGGATTTCGCATCGTGTTGGTCGGCGATGCGGTGATCAGTGTGCTCTTTCTGTTCGGCTACAGCCTCTTCCGGCCCGACACGCCGCATCTGGTGATCTTTCTTGCCCTCTTGGCAGGTGGTTTTTTCCGCTCGCTGCAGATGACCAGCATCAATACATTGAGCTATGCCGATGTGCCGCCGGCGATGCTGAGCCGGGCGACGAGCCTGACCAGTATGGCACAGCAGCTCTCGCAGACCGTCGGCGTCGCCACCGGGGCGCTGCTGCTGCAGGTGGTGCTGGCCTTGCGCGGCGGGGCTGCTCTGACGGCGGCCGATTTCTATCCGGCCTTCGTCGGGGTCGCGATGATCTCGCTGTTGTCGGTGCCGTTTTTCCTGAAGATGTCGCCCGACGCCGGCGCCGAGGTCAGCGGCCGCTCGGTCGCGCGATGAGGACGCCCGCTGCGCCAACGCCGCTTCCGGTCCGGCGGCAGGCCTAGTGCCCCCGTTACTCGGGGATCATGTCGAGGACCGCTTCTCCTCGATGAAGACGCCCTGCCAGCTCCCTATGAAACTCTTTCAACCAGGCGACCAGTTCTTCGGGTGATTTCGTCGGCTCGATGCTTTCACAGCGGCTGGACACAAATTGCATCATTGCTCGCATATTCTGAACTTCGATCCCGCCGAACGGGTAATCGAACAGGGGGTCAAAATAGAACTTGAATGATCCGGTCCTGGTAGTCGGCTTCAACCGGATCCTCTGGATCTCGTCAAGCCAGTTTTCCAGTTCATGCTTGAAGTGGCGACGCAGTTCCGGAGAAAAACTGAAGCCGACCAGTTTGATGAGATGTTGATTGATCGGGCGAGACATGCCGATGATGATGTCTCGGGCAACCTTTTGAGGGTATGCCGTCTCCAGGGCTTCGTCGATTTTCATCTCACTAAACCCGGTACGTTAATTCCCGGCTAGACGAAGCGGTTGCTGTGCGCCGGCGAGCTGGCGGCGGATCAGCCGCGCATAGAGCCCATTACGGGCGAGCAACTCGCCATGGCTGCCGGTCTCGACGAGATGGCCGCGATCGAGCACGGCGAGCCGATCGGCGTCGCGCACGGTCGACAGGCGATGGGCGATGACGATGGTCGTGCGGTTGCGCATCAGCGCGTCGAGTGCCTCGCGCACTTGGGCCTCGCTGACCGCGTCGAGGTGCGAGGTCGCTTCGTCGAGGATCAGGGTCGGCGCGTTTTTTAGGAAAGCGCGGGCGATCGCGACGCGCTGGCGCTGCCCGCCCGACAGCTGGACGCCGCGTTCGCCGACCATCGTGTCGAGCCCCTCGGACAGGCTCGCGACGAAATCGGCGAGGGCGGCCTGCTCGAGCGCGCGGCGGATCGCCGTCTCTCCGGCCTCGGGTCGAGCCAGCAACACATTGGCGCGCAAGGTGTCGTTGAAGAGATACGTGTCCTGCGAGACGAGCGACATTCTTGCCCGCAGATGGTCGAGTTGGAAGTCGTGCAGATCGACGCCGTCGATCAGGATCCGCCCGCCATTCGGATCCCAGAAGCGCAACAAAAGGTTCGCGATCGTCGTCTTGCCGGCACCCGAGGGGCCGACTAACGCGATCGTGCTTCCGGCCGGAACCTCGAGCTGAATGTCGCTCAACGCCGGCCGCCGGGCCCCGGGATAGGAAAAGCTCACCCCCTCGAAACGGATCGTCGAGCCGCCCGCCGGCGCCGGCGGGTAAAGGGGGCCGTCAGTGACCGCGGGCTGCTCGCGCTGCACGGCATAGTAGCGGCGCGTCGAGGCGATCGTATCGGCGAGCTGCCGGCTGACATTGGCGATCTCCGAGATCGGCAGAAACGAAGCCAATGCCAGCAGGATCAACAACGGCAAGGTCGTCGCCGCAAGCTGGTGCTCGGCGGCGAGCCGAGCGCCGACGACCGCGACCGCGAGCCCGCCGAGCCCGGTCGCAATCTCGAGCTGAGCCGTCTGCGAGGACAGATCGCGCAATAGTTCAAGGCGGATGCGCTGATAGCCGCGGACGAGGTCCATAAAACCCCGGCGCCGTCCGTCCATCGCTTGAAAGGCGACGAGATCGGCAAGGCCTTGGATCGTCTCGGTGACATAGGCGCCGAGGAGCCCGAGCGTGTCGCGGGCGTCGGCGCCGAGCCGGTCGATCCGCGCCCGCATCAGCACCGGCGCAAGACCGGCGAAGAGGACGAAGGGCAGCAATGCCATGGCGATCGGCCAGGCAACGAGGGTAAGGGCAACGAGGACCGTCGAGGGTACGAGGATCGCCACCAGAGCCGGCGCCACGGTGTGGGCAAAGAAATATTCGATCGTCTCGATATCCTGGTTGGCGAGCGCCACCAGGTCGCCCGAACGGCGCCGCACAAGATATGCTGGCGCCAAGGAGTCGAGCTTGCGAAACAGGTCGATCCGCAGCTCCGCCAACAATCGATAAGCGATGTCGTGCGCGAGCCAGGATTCGAGCCAATGCAGCAGCCCGGCGAGCGGTGCCGCCAGCCCGAGCAGAATGAGCAAGTAGCCGAACGGCGATCCGGTCTTGACCGCGGCGACGGCGAGCGCGCTGAGCACGCCGACCCCAATGAACGCGGCGACCCGCGCGATGCCGGAGGTAACGACGATCCCGAAACGACGCCGCCACGGCTTGATGATCTGCACGAGTGTGCCGAGGGTCGCTCCCCAGCCGACCGCGGCCGCGGCACTCGCCATCGCGTCGGTAGCCGTCTCTCCAGACGCTTCGATCTCCCCACGATCTCCGTAATCCCGCGCCCTGGGGTCGTCGGCGGCAAAGGCAAGTTCGTCCTCACGCTCTTCTGCTTGGCCCCCCATCAGCCTACGATACGCACCGTCGCGCCGGATCAGTTCGGCGTGCCGGCCGGTCTCAACGATGCGGCCCTTGTCGAGGACCAGGATGCGGTCGGCGCCGATCACGCTCGACAGCCGATGCGCGAGGATCAGTGTGGTACGTCCGGCCGACAGGCGGTCGATCGCCTGCTGGATCACCGCCTCGTTTTCGGCGTCGACAGAGGAGAGAGCCTCGTCGAGGATGAGGATCGGCGCGTCGCGCAGCAAGGCGCGGGCGATCGCCAGGCGCTGGCGCTGCCCGCCGGACAGCATGATCCCGCGCTCGCCGATCATCGCGGAATAACCGTGCGGCAAGGCCATGATGAACTCGTGGGCGTTGGCATCGCGCGCCGCCGCCTCGATTTCTTCCCTCTCGGCATCGGGCTTGCCGAGCCGCAGATTCTCCTCGACCGTGCCGTAGAAAAGGTAGGTGTCCTGGTGGACGACGGCGATCATCCGGCCCAGCGCCTCGGGGTCGAGCGTCTTCAGATCGTAGCCGCCGATCCGCACCGTCCCGCGTTGCGGGTCGAAAAGGCGCAACAGCAGACGCGCGATCGAGGATTTGCCCGAGCCGCTGGGGCCGACTATGCCGATCTTTTCGCCGGCGGCGACGGTAAAAGAGAGCCCGTCATGAGCGGCGCCTCGCCCGCCGGGATAAGCGAAATAGACATCCTCGAACGCGATGGTGGGGAGCAGCGGGCCAGAAGTCCGGCGCCGATCGATGCTCTGCGCCGGAACCAACGGTTGGGCGGCGAAGAGCGCATTGATGCCGACGGCGGCGGATTGTCCGAGGATCCCCTGATGCAGCACCATGCGCAGATCGCGCAATGGCCGGAACACCTCGGTTCCAGCCATCAGCACGATCAGCAGCGCCTGGATGCTCATCAGCCCGTGCGACACCCGCCATGCGGCGAGCGACAGGGCCGCGGCGGCGCCGACCGCCACCGCGCAATCAGTGATACCCCGCGTCATCACCCCGATCGAGATTACCCTTAGCGAGCTGTCGCACAGCTCTCGCGCCCGGTCGGCGAGCCGCCGGCCATACGCCCCGCTCTGGCCGAACGCCTTCAGTGTCGGCAGGCCTTGGACGCCGTCGAGGAACTCCGAGCCGAAGGATTTAAGGGCCCCCTGGCGCCCGTGGCTGGAGCGGCGCTCGATGTGGAGGAACACGGTCGGCGCGATCAACGTCACAAGGGCGAAGACCAGCATCACCGTCGCCACCGGGACGTCCCAGAAGGCAATGAAGACAAAGATCGCGACAGGTGTCAGCGCCGCGATCGTGACTTGCGGCACGTACTGGCCGAAGAAGGTCTGCAATTGCTCGACGCCGTCGACAATCGACAGCATGACGCCGCCGGTGCGTTCGCCAGCGAACCAGGCCGGGCCCAGCGTCGCGATCTTGTCGTAGAGACGGCCGCGCAAATCCTCCTGCACCCGCGTAGCAGTGCGGTGGGAGATCATCGTGCGATGGTGATCGACGACCCCGCGCAGGGCCACCGCAGCGGCCACTCCGAGCGCCGGGATTGCTATTGCGACAAAGCCGGCGCCGTTGAATACGCCCGACAGCAACACCCCGAGGATCGCGAAACGCGCGATCCCAACGACCGAGGCGACGAGCCCCAGCAGGACCGCCAGCGCAATACACCCGCGCAGCCCGCGCGTCAGCTGCCAAAGTCGTCGGTCGAAATACATCAGACCTTCCCGGTCAACCGGCGAAATTCAACTCGCCGATCATAACCGAGAAAGCCGGCCTGCGAAGCGCTCCTGCAACGCGAGCGAAGCGAGATTCGAAACTTGCCCTTCGCAGTGCCGGGCCGCGATCGGCTCGGGCCGTTCGAGCGGAGCTAGGGCTGCGCAGTCGGCGCTGTAAGCCACGGGGTAGAGGTAACGCCCTTTCCGACGACGCTGGCGCATCCCGACGCACCCGGACCTTTCGAGCATCCCCACCAGTTGACCGTCGCGTTAACGGTACCCGTGCCCAGATTGTCGACCCCGGTCGCCTTGCCGAGAAGATTGTTGAGATGGGCATCCACGAGCCCGCCCGTGCCCGTGTTGGCGGCGATGTCGACCTGCTCGTTCTTGATTATGTTCTGGACGATGACGGTGCCGGTGATCGGCGCGGCGTGAGCGTTGGTAAAGACGTTGATCCCGGTCGGGCCCGGGGTCTTCGCATCCTCGGTATCGGCGCCGTTGCCGGAAATGGTGTTGTCGGCGATCAGGTTCTTGTTAAGGTTTTGCCCGGCAAAGGGAGTGTGCAGGTGGAAGGCGACGCCCGGCAGACCATTGTTTGTCAACTGGTTGTCGATGACGACGTTGCCGGCAGTCTCCAACCCGCCGCCGGCGACGAAGAGGCCGACGCCGGCGCCCGCTCCAAGGACGGCAACGCCGTTACCCGACGATTGGTTTCCGGAGATAGTGTTGTTGTCGACGCCGCGGGTGGGAGGAATCTCGGGCGGAAGATTTGGATCGAGCGGATGCGACGCAAGCGTGATGCCGCAGTCGAATGGATTGTTTTGGGCTATGTTGCCGATGATCAGATTATCGTGGGTGGCGCCCGTGTCGTCGCTGAGCAGGATCCCGCCAGCGTTGTTCTCGATCAAATTGCCGGAGACCGTTGAATGATCGACGCCGCTAAGGTGGATGCCCTCGCCGCAATCGAAGTCTTCACTGGTCTCGAAACCCGGTATCCCGGGGCACTTCGCTGGCGGAGGAGTGACAACGAGAGCTAGGTTATTACTGACCACGCGGTTGTCCGAAATCGTGACCGAGGACGCATTGGTGACAAGGATGCCCTCGAAATTGGCGTTCTGGACCGTAAATCCGGTTACCACCACCTCGCTGAGGGGGCTGAAGGGCGGTTTGGCGTCGCGGCCGTCGATGTAGATGCCGTTCCCCTTGCCGGTCGCGTGATGGTCGTGTTGGCGCTGTTGGCGCCGATCAGCGACAGCGACTTGCCGATAACGACGTCCTCGGCATAGGTTCCCGGCGCGACCTGAATCGTATCGCCGGCCATAGCGGCGGTAACGGCGTCACCGATCTTGGCGAAGCAGCCACTCTTACCGCCCGGATTTACACAGAACGTGTCGGCGGCTGCCGACTGGATATTCCCGGCGATCAGCGTTGCGCCGGCCGCCATTAGCAATACACATGACCAAGTTCTAGTCTTCATCGCGACTCTCCCCTGTAGTTACTTGAGATCGACCGCGATCATACGGCGCATCGGCGGAAATTAACCAAGAATATTTTGCACTCTAGGCGAGGTTAGCAGATCAGTCGCATCAATGACAAGGCTTGGCGGTGGCGGTCCTCCCGCAGGCGGTCGGCAGGCCGGCTTGTCAGCAGGCGCCGGCACAGCCTGCGAAATTGGCCTCCCGCATCAGTTCGAGATAGGGCTCCGCGACGTCACACCCGGGGGTCAGCATCGCCTTCGCGGAATTCCAGTCATCCGGCCGAAGCACGACGAGCCAAGCGGCGCCGTAGGGGTCCGTATGCGCTAATGATGGCTGCTCCATCAGACCTTCGTTGCTGCGCACGATTTCCGCGGAGAAGGCCACCTTTGCAGGCCCGACAAATTTTCCCGATTCGAAAACGGCGCAGGCATTGCCCGCGACGAGCCGGCGGCCCGCTCGTTTTGGTGTGATCGCTACGATGGTCCCCGCCATCGCCACGGCGACCGAGGTCACGCCGACCTCGACCAGCCCTTCCCCGATCTCGCGGTACCACACTTGCCGCTCGACGTCGTAGAGCAGGTCGTCGGGCAGTATACATCCGTTGACGATCGGCATCGGCTCAGCCGCCCTCAGTAGGTCAGCACGCGATACTCGTCGCTCATCACCCGGTCGATCAGATAGGCGGTGCCTACCATCCCGGAGCATTCGGGGATCAGCTCGCTCTCGTTGATCCCGAAGAGTTCGAGGTTACCTGCGCAGGCGTAGAATTTTGCTCCCAGCTCATGCGCATCCTTGATGAAGTCATAAACCGACTTGTTCGCGCCGGATTTGACCGTCAGCTCCTCGGCGACGCCGCGCTGCATGAGCCGCCCTGCGGTTGCGGTGCAGACGACTTCAACCTCGAAATCCATCGCCGCCGCAACTGCCGCCTGGAAAAACGGCGAGCCCAGCTCCTCGGGATTGCGAGGGTCGGTATTCGCGAGCACAATCAGCAGTTTCTGAGGCATACTCGGAATCATGAGAGGTTCCTCGCCGTCTGACAAGACAAGACCTTGGCGATGCCGCTCAGGGTAATCGATTTGGGGCTCGCATCGGCGGTCGCCTCGCAGGCCGCGGGTTACGGAATTGCCGATGTGCCAGCTGTCGGCGGCCGACCTGCGGTGGTCCTGGCCGATCCCATCGAACCGTTCCTCTCGGTCGGCGCCAATCAGGATATCGAGCGCACCATCGACCTTTCGTTCTGTTGTCGGGCAGGTATCCGCATCATCCGCCGCCGCCT
>Ga0306919_10001812_pt1 | contig 10365 bp, 11 predicted proteins | sample flu12Cox44000172_FD_203764 | JGI IMG/M metagenome (GOLD analysis project Ga0306919, IMG submission 203764) | Lab enrichment of tropical soil microbial communities from Luquillo Experimental Forest, Puerto Rico - flux4day.12C.oxic.44.000.172 (v2)... | ecosystem: Environmental > Terrestrial >... | reverse complement strand
TGCCAGTAGGGATCGGCGGCGACATGCGCCTCAGTTCGCGCGAACGGACGCAATATGCTGAATAGCACGCGCGGATCCGGAATCCTCCGTTGCCGTCCACAGGGGGACCAGCACGCACCCGATTTGCACTCTCTTCTCCGGTCTCGGTACTCGCACGCCCATCAAGAGCCGGTCTAGCACGCTACTGCGTGTCGCGCCGCGAGTAGCGGGGCGGCCACCGTTGACGGCCTGGTAACCTCTACCGATCAGTTCCCGGATCCGACCGGCAAACGTTCGAAGTGCCGTCGGGCCTACCTTGAGCCCGAAGTCGCGCAGCACACGGCGCATGCTCATCCCAATGTCATGGCTCTTGGTCCCCAGCAGCTTGCGCGCCGTCAAGGTGGCCCCTGCGGATTTGCCGTTGCGCTTGGACGACGCGGTCGCGTCGCCCACAACCCCCACACCAGCAAGTGATTGATATCAAGAAAAGGAAAAACAGCTCAGGCTCGGGCCGAGTACGATGAGGCAACGAGAGCAGATTTGGTGAGGCAATGCTCGATGGTTCGGGATCATTCTCCGGTGCGGCAATACGGGCGGCCATCGTAATCGTCGTCGCCGCGACTACGCTGGTGCGTGGCTCACGAATCCATGCCACGAACCAAAACATATGGTAATATCTTAACCAAAAGAGGACCGGCCCCCACCTTGCGGCCCCGCCCCCCTTGGTCCCGCGAGGCGGGTCCACCGACGTTACTCCTTGGCAGCCTGTACAGGAGCATCCGTGGCATGGCGCATAAAGCGACTACATCGATAAGAGTGATTAACCTGGACAGGTCGGTTGACCGTCGTCAGGCTTTCATGCAAATGGCTGGCGGCACAGAACTAGATTGGGCTTTTTTTCCTGCATGCACCGGCATAACCGAACCATTGCGGTATGATGACCGCGTTGCAGCCCGGCGCTGGGGCCGCCCTCTGTCCCCCGCTGAGATCGGATGCTATTCGAGCCATTTCAAGGTTTGGGAATGGCTGGCAAATTCCGACTACGATCAAGCAATAATTCTTGAAGATGATGTTATCGTGGACTGGGCGATTATGGAGAAATTGGCAATCAATAAATTTAGTGATTACGGAATAAATTTGCTGCGGTTACATATATCATACCCATTTAATTGGAAGATGGTACAATATAGATTGTTTTCGCCGAACACTCATCTTATTCGCATAGTTGGAAATGTGCCTGGAGCAGTAGCGTATCTTTTAACAAGAGCCGCAGCGCGCGTCCTTGTATCGAATTACTCCATTGTTGCCGCACCACTGGACTGGATACTTGCGCGGTATTGGGAGCACCGGATCATCGGTTACTGCATGTTTCCGTTTCCCGTAATCGAGCGGCATAGTCCGTCGACTATCGGCGATGAACGTCATGCCGTATCGCAGCGCACCGTTTATGACCGCATCGCCCGCATCGGCTGGCGCATCCACGGCCGAGCGCAACGCGGCTATGTCGAGCGCTGCTTGATAAAGAGATACCCCCTCGGCCCAACCAAAGATTCAGGCCCGCCTTTCCTGCCGTCTAGCCCACCGCCGCAAGGTCAGCCAACTGCAAGCGGCGGCCCAGCGGCTGATGTAGTGCCAGTAGGGATCGGCGGCGACATGCGCCTCAGTTCGCGCGAACGGACGCAATATGCTGAATAGCACGCGCGGATCCGGAATCCTCCGTTGCCGTCCACTCACTGTCACCGGTATCCGGAGCACGCACCCGATTTACGCTCTCTTTTTCCGGTTTAGAGGTACACACACCCATCCGTCAAAAAGGCGGTCCAGGTACGCACCGGCCCGAAAACCAGGGCGAAGATGATGACCGGGTCGGTATGGCGCGGTCAAGCCGCCACGAAACAACACCGAGACGCCTTGCGTTACGCGTGCGCGGCTGACTGCTGACAGGCAGTCGGCTGAGGTGGTCGAGGCTCGGAGCCATCTCGATCTCTGATCCTTATTCAAGCCCTCGGCACAATTTGGAAAAAGATCTCCTCGGGCTGCAGAAACTGCCGCACAAAACCCTGGCGTGCCGTCCAGCCTGCATCCCCGATCGAGTTCGTGACCTGGCTGCGATACGCGGCAATCGCCGCACGCTTGCGTGGTCCGAACTCCGCCGTGCGCACGATGCGAATGCGCCGTTCGAGCAAGTGTCTGATCCGCAATATCCGAGGGTCCCAGAACCAGATTGGGTATTCGTAAAGTAGCGGAAAACGATCGCGACGCGATCGCGCGAGGTCACGCGCGAGTTCGGCTAACACCCGGTGATCCGGGTGACTATCGATGATCGACGGAGCGAAAATCTCTTCGGGATCCATCTTATCGAAGATATCAACTAAACGGCCACGCAGAAGCCGACGATGGTCCGCCAACCGACCATCCTCGAAGCGCAAGAAGGAGATGCTCCCGCGGGGAAGCCCTAGAATGGCGCCGGCCTGGTGCGCTTCCTCCTCTCTGATCTCGGCCAGTGCGTCAGCCGACAAAGTGGTCTTAGGGGGCCAATACCGGCCATCAGTGGCGATGACGATTTGAACGGATGTACCGGCTGCTAGCTTGCGCATGATTGTCGCCCCACAGCCCAGCGTTTCATCGTCCGGATGCGGTGCCAACACGAGGCAGGAGCGTGTCGCCGTCTGAGGAGTCATGTCTTCGGCCTTCGACAGCAACAGCTGACGCCCGATCACGGCCACGCCTTCGCAAAGCGCAGCGTAGGCCCTCTGCCGTAGAAAGTTGCGAGCCGCCACGGCGCCGGTGATAGCAGGGTTTGGCTTCTTTGCGACGGGTAGGATCAATGTGGCGTGCGCAAGTCGAGGGTCCGGATCTCACATATCACGATCACGAAGATCTGATAAGTGACGCTCTACGTGGAAAGTTTCATCATAAGCGACCCGCGTCTGCTAAATACTAATGTCACCGCACGGTGGGCCGCGGAATCACCCTCTCGTACCGCACGATGTGCGAGGTCGATGGCCTGTGCCATCTTCCGGAGACGGAGATCCCGAGACATATCCCTATCTCAAAGCGGCTCGCTAGCTCTTGCTAGCGGATGCGAGAAAAAACAATCCGTTAATGCTGTGATTTCGAGGTCTGCCAGCTAATTTTGCCAACCACTCCCCTACGACCTCACCTCTGCTATTTGGCTGTTCTAAAGGGCGGCCGGATTTCGTTTTGGAAACATAGCGAATGGCGTGTCACCGATCGGCTCCTCCGGTGGGACGATACGGGGTTCAGGAACCGGGATGATAAAGCTGCCGCCGCGTTCGCGATAAGTCACCTGCTGTCGCATCACCTCGCCCGCGAAATTCCAAGCGAGTAGCAAGACGTAGTCCGGTTGGTGCGCCACCAGCTGATCCGGATGTCGGATTGGGATCCGTTGACCGGGCATGTATTTGCCTTGCTTATACGCGTTGGCGTCGGCCGCGAACTCGAAGAACCCCTCACCGAGATCGAGATAGTTGACCATTGTCGCACCCTTTGCCGGTGCGCCATAGCAGGCGATGCGCTTCCCCTTGGCCTTCTCTGAGACGAGCAGGCTCGCAAGCGAGTCGCGGAGCACTCTGACCCGGTCGGCAAAATCTTTATAGAACCACTCCTTATTAAGGCCCAACGCTGCCTCTTGAACAAAAAGCGCGTCCAACTCCACGGACCGTGCGGGCGATCGGCTTACTGTCAGACGCAGCGAGCCTCCGTGAACTGGTAGGCGCTTGACGTCATTCAAGTAGAGCCCGTGTCGCTTAAAGAGTGGAGCGAGCCCGTGCAGTGTGTGATAGAACACATGTTCATGCAGAATCGTGTCGAACTCGCAATGTTGGATCATATCCAGGGCATAAGCGCACTCAAAAACGACGGCGCCGGTCGGCTTCAGAAGACGCGCAAATCCAGCGACAAAATCATTGATGTCGGCGACATGAGCGACGACGTTATTAGCGATTACGACATCTGCGAGTTTACCTTCGGTCGCCAGCTTATCGGCACATCGCCACCCGAAGAAATCGTGAATCGTGGGCACGCCAATGGTGTTGGCTTGCGCTACAGGTCCATCTGCCGGATCAATACCGAGGCAGTCAATCCCACGGTCGACGAAGTTGCGAAGCAGGTATCCATCATTGCTGGCAACCTCAACCACGAAACTGAGGGGGCCAAGCTGGTATTTGCGAGTCAGCTCCTCGACATGCTCGGCCGAATGCTTCAAGAGCGCGGGCGAGGATGAGGAGAAATATGGGAAATCACGACGATAAAGGATATCCGGCGGGATTGTTTCGGTGACTTGCAGCAGCGCGCATGCGCGGCAAAACGCCACCGCGAGCGTAAACCTTTCTTCCGGGCGACCGAGTTCTTCCTCGGTGAGCAGCGCATTCGCTATCGGGTGAGAGCCGAGATCGAGAATGATGTGCAGGTCTTTGCTACCGCACGATCGACAATTGCTGATTCGCATGAGCGACCTCTCTACCTCCAGTTTTCAAGTTGCCACCACCCGAACCGATGGTGATTATACATTCTTTTTAGCGTGCAGGCTAAGGAAGGTTCGCATAGGGGTGTGTTCGCCCCTTGATCAGCATTCTAGCACCTATTCCTCACCCCCGCTGAATACGCGATGCTGATCCATGCCGCCGCACCCTGGCACGGCATTCGCATCATTGAGTTCGAGCACGGCTAGCTCAAAGCAATCCGGGGGGAGATCAACGAGGACTTTACGGCCTGCAATGCGACCAGTGCCCCCAATCGCATTTAAGACGACGGTTGGAGCGTTCGGCGTACTCGCCGCGCTGCCCGTTGAAAGCCTGGTGGCAACTTCCAAAGTAGTCTACGCACGGCAGCACCTGTGGCGCTTCGAGGGGGGCCGGTCACCAGCTCATTTAAAATAGGAAAATCCTGCTCGGCCACCCAATTCTCGTGTTTTTGGTTGCCGGGATTGATTTTGCGGGGTTCACCTTTGCGCGGCCCATCAGGTAAATAGCGTTCAGCTCCAGTTTACAACAGACATTACAAAATCCGCTATCGAGCAGGATCATTTCGAGACAGCGCGTGGTCGGAAACCACCAGTTTTGTCCAGACCGAAGCTGAGGAGCACAATCACCCGATCGCGTTCCGGGTACCTCCCATGGCCCATAAATTCGGTCTTCAAAATCGAAGTAGGAAAGCGGCAGTCGATCTAGAATCTGTCTAATCGTGAGCATCCTTGATCTCGGCAACCCGAGTTCGTTGCTAAGCTGTTCGGCGAGGTAATCCGTCGCCGATGTTCCTTCAATGAACAGTCTCCTCGATCATTAAGCAACGCGCGAACCCGCTGCACAGCCAGCACTGGATTCTTGAGGTGATAGTATACCCCGGCAAAGAGCACGATGTCATAAACACCGAGCGTTTCTGGGGAGGCCTCATATACGCTACCGCGAACATAATCGACAGAAGAATTTTTTGATTTTCTTCACTGCGTTGAAGACGGTAATATCGGGATCCTGAATGTCAAGCGCAGTGACTTGCGCTCCACGTCGCTCTAGCTCAAAAGTGAATGGTCCATCAAAGGCGCCGATGTCCAACGCGCGGAGGCCCGACAGGCTCTGCGGAACGCCCAATTCGTCTTCAGAGAGGACGTTCTCCCATAATGATAATCTCCTCTCCCACTCTGGGTTGAAGTAATGCCTGCCAGTTAGCTATAGTCGCTTTGAGTTTTAGCGATCGGGGAAGGCGGGACCCAGTCGTCGAGAACGGATCTTCAGCTCGCGCTATCCGATGACTACTTGTGAAGTGCCCTTGGCTGACGAAAGGTCCGCGGACCTGACGGATTTGATCAAACCCCGCTTGGAACAGCATCGAGATTAAAGAGGTAGCTGTGAACAAGACGAGATGACGCGGTGGATCCAATCCGATCCAGTCGGCATCGAAAACCTTGTGACCAGTGGAACTCAAGTTGGGTGTAGCGATCCATACAGTGCCCCTCGGTTGCAATATGCGACGTATTTCATGCAGACCAGACACTGGATCATGCAAGTGCTCGATCGAATGGCTCATGGTTACCGCGGTAAAGCTGGCATCGGGGTAGCCGACCTTCGGAAGGCTTCCCACAGTAATCGGCAAGCCCGTGGCCCGACCAACCGCCGCCGCATTTGGATCCGGATCCAGTCCTTCGGCATCCCAGCCCCAAGCGCGCGCCGCCCTGACAAAGGCCCCGTTACCACAGCCGATGTCCAAGAGACGCGCCCCTCTACGCTCAAGCCGCAAGTGCCGAGCCATCTGATTCTTTTTGAGCCTTATCGACGGCACGGCCATCACGGCCCATCGGCTCCAATATAGTGCAGGTCTCAGGTTGAAGTTATACTGCACATTGAGGTAGCCATTAGACGACGCTCGCTTGAGACGTCCGAGGACGCTTAGAGTGGTATCCGCCTCGCCTTGCGGCTGATGCGTGTAATACGAACTATAAGCGCGGGCGATGCTTTTGGAGGTCGGCCGGGGATCAAGATAAGCTCCCCCGCAACCGCCACATTGGTAAAGTGACCATCTGCCCGGTGCACAAAAAAACACACGATCTGTCAGGTCCCGGTGCAGCGCTGTGCGATCCGCACAGCCGCAAAGCGGGCAGCGATCAACGGCCTCAAGTTCCTCCGCCGGCCACACTTCCGGCACCTTTTCATTCGGTCTTGCGGTAGCGCGGCTGGCAGGAAGAGTGTGAGCGTCACGGTTTCTCGTCATTTCAGCATTGCCGCTAGGCGCGAAGATACGAATGGCACTGCCCGGGCCAGGACCAGTCGCAAATCGTTCGGTGCGACCCCCAGGCTGTAGAAGATCGCCGCGATCAACACGGCAATTGTCACGATTCCGCGTATCATTGGCGTCTCCGCGGTGAGATACACCGCCAGCTGCACCACAGCAATCAGCGCCGTCCCGATCCAAAACACTGAGAATACCCGGGCCAAGAGACCGCTCGCCCAGAACATCAGTAGGGCGTCGATGGCCACCCGCAGCGCCCAAGCCCAAGCAGCTCCCGGCAAGCCGGCCCACATTACTCCAATCCATAGGATCGCGACATAGGGTATGAGCTCCAGCGCGTGCAACTTCGCGACAATTGCAGGCCGGCCCTGTCCCTGCAGCATGACCAGGGGGACCCAGGCCAGGCTGTTGATCCACACGCCGATCAACAAAATCTCGCCCACCGGCGCGGCGACCTCGGCAAACCCCGCGCCGATCCATGCGCTGAGGAAGGGCCTCATCACGATTACCGCGACGACGGTCAAAGGCAGAGTGATGGCGGCCAAGCCGAACACGGCCTCTCTGGCAATCGGCACACCCTCTTCCCATTCTAGCAGCGAAAAGCGAGGAAATAGCGTGCGTACCAGGCTGGCGGGCAAGATTTGGAGCTTTGTCACCAAATTGTACGGCACCGTATAGTGGGCGACGGCGCCCAGCCCGATTTGCGAGCCGATCAGAAGCCGGTCCACCGACGCCAGGATCGGGCTGATAACCGCGGTAACCGTCACCCAGCCACCATAGCGAAACAAGGGCGCCGCCAACGATTTACGGAAGCGGGGTCGACCTCGCAGTGGGACATAGCGACGGCAGGCCAGAAAAATCGGCAGGTTGGCAACGATGCGGCAGATCACAGTCGCGGCGATCAAGCCATCGAGCGCGGGGCCCCGCCACCACGCCACAAGCAAGGGCGAGAGCTGGATCAGCGCGGTGACCAGCACCTGCAGCGTGTTAAGCGTGAGGAACCGCTCCCTTGCCTCGAGCGTGGCAACACCTACGGCGGAAACCGTCCCGACCGGCACCGCGAGCGCCATCCAAGGCAACGCCATGCGGATTTCGTCGTCCAATTCACCCGACAGCTTGTCGCCGAAATAGCCGGTGAGGCCGTAATGGCCGGCCACCAGCAACACAAGGCCACCCACCAACCCAAACATCCCGTTGATCAGCGCCCCGGTCCAGAATGCTGCCTCTCGCGCCGATGTCGGCCCATCTCGGAGTCTTGCCATGTGGTTGGCTGTGGCCTTGCCGATACCGAAATCGAAGAACTCGAAATACCCCACGAACAGCCAGACCAGAACCAGGACGCCAAAACGAGCCTCTCCTATCAAACGGAGGTAGAGCGGCACGATCATCAGCGAAATGAGAGTCGGCGCCGTTGCGCCCGCCAAATTGATGAGGGTGTTGCGCTTGATGCTCACTTGCTGATTTCCAAAACTTTCCTCTGTGCCGACCGCCTTGAGGAAACTTACGCTAGCATGATACAACTTATCAGCGAAAATGAAGTTGAAAGTGTTAATAAAATGTTAATATTTTAATGTAGCATCGGTACAAATTTTATGATAGCAGGGCATGATGCTCTCAATATCTGTTGCTATGGCCACATACAACGGCCAAAAGTTCATTCGCGAGCAGCTAGACAGCCTGGCAGCTCAGCAGCATTTGCCATCCGAGCTCGTTATAACAGACGATGCATCATCAGACAAGACGGTAGCAATTGCGGAACAATTTGCAACGCACGCACGCTTTCCGGTTCATATTCATCGGAACAACAAGCGGCTGGGTTATCGTGCCAACTTTATGCGGGGTGCCAGCCTCTGTATCTCTGACCTGATCGCTTTCTGCGATCAAGACGACATCTGGTCACCGCGGAAACTCGCACTCTGCATCGAGCCCTTTCGAGATCCGGCGGTGCTGTTGGCCCATCATAATGCAGAAGCTGTGACAGAAGCAGGCAAACGGCTTGGCAACCTCGATCACTGGGCTTCCGCGCCGATGATGCCACCGCTCTCGTTGTGCCCAATAGGGTGGGAAACGCCGTTTGCGCTTGGTTTCACCGAAGTGTTTCATCGTTCGATATTGAAGTTCTCGGATTTAAGGGAAATGTCGTTGGCCCATAACGGTTTGAGGGCCCCTATGGCGCACGATGAATGGGTGTTCTTCATCGCATCCGTATTCGGAGAAATAGTCTATATAGACAATGCTTTGGCCTCCTACCGCCAGCATGGCTCTAATCTCTTTGGCTGGTCTCCGCCGTTAAGTCGTATCTCAGGTCTTCGTTATTTACTGGGTAATCCAATCGATAGACTAGATGCATTACAACAGGCGTCTAAAAGGTGTGCAGAAATTCTTGAAGAGGCGAGCCACAACCTGACTGATACATGGCAGCAACGTGCAACTTTGGGAGCCGCCCGATATCGGTTGCTCACCAATCTCTATGCTGCACGTAAAAGGCTGTATAAGACCGCAAATCTTGCCGAACGTGTTAAGGCATTTCACTGGATCTCGTCAGCAAGTGGGTATCGGCCGAAACGGAGTTGGGGACTCGGTCGCAAAGCCCTGGTACGCGACCTCTGTCTGGGCATTCCAGTGGGACCTCTGTTGCGATACGGTCAGGCATAAGTGTGCGGATGCGAACCAAATTCGAACCATCTCGTCTCTGAACCATATTCATCACCACCCGGGTCGGCCGCTGGGGTTGAGCAGACAGCGCTTTGGCCAACCAGAGCTGGCTATAAGACGGGGGAATAGGAGTAACCGTGGCAGATAGGGAAAGAGACCCGCGGGCAGGCCGAGCACTCGCTCGAATGGGCCGAAGACAAGGTTTGGGCCAGGTCTGACGCGCGTACCGGCGGTGTAATTGGTGCTGACCAAAAAGAAGAGCCCCGCAGCGTCTCTTTCGTCGCCTCCGCGAAAGCCGAGGCAGGAGTACAGGCGCCGCGTCCCCAGTTCTGGATGCCCGCTTCCCGGGCACATGACGGGTACCGTTAGTTCATGCCTTTTCTATGGATCTCTTGCCGAGCGGAAGGTGCAATCCCTAGTCAACGGTGGACCGAATTGGAAGTTGAAGCCATTTGTCCCTCGTTGATTGCTGAACCATCGAAATCCCAGCACAGAAATCATTCAAATCTTTTTCGGTCAGACACTAAGCAGAGTTTAGGGCTCACCTCTAAAAACTGACCTGGAGTGAAAAGTCCGGGCTCAACCTCATACTTGTGGTAACAACTCCGACCAGCAAGCCTGGGATGGACGCTCATGTCACCGACCTCCCCCGTCAGTTGAATGGTCGTAGCTCGCGCCTTCGGGCCAAAGCTGTTAACAAACCTTACACCAACTTTACAACAAAGTTGATTGGAATGTCAAGCTGTCGGCACGCCAATGTTACTGCGGGGCAATTGAGAACACTCTAGGTTAGATTATGTACTCACCACCTGGCAGCCAATCCCCATATCGTCAATCATCGACCGCACCTCGCGCTCGTATTCCGGGTTCATGACGATTACAAGGTCAGGTGGGTCTTCCAGGAGGCAGTCAGGGCCGACAATGCTTTGCCCCATGAGCGGTATAAAATTACCCTGCTTGCGAGGATTTATATCGACCACCCAGTTA
>Ga0306919_10001811_pt1 | contig 10369 bp, 8 predicted proteins | sample flu12Cox44000172_FD_203764 | JGI IMG/M metagenome (GOLD analysis project Ga0306919, IMG submission 203764) | Lab enrichment of tropical soil microbial communities from Luquillo Experimental Forest, Puerto Rico - flux4day.12C.oxic.44.000.172 (v2)... | ecosystem: Environmental > Terrestrial > Soil... | reverse complement strand
CGGCGGCGCGTCAGCCTTTGACCGGAACATTCTCGGAACCACTATGACAGGCGGGCCGCGCGCACGTAGAGAGGGAAGCTCAGCTCCCGCACGACGTCCGGGCCGCCGAACGCTGCGGCGATCTCGGCCTCCAGCTCGGGAACGGGGTCCCGTTTCGTCGCCCCGATGTAGATCGGGACCGCGCTCCAGGTCCTGACGAAGCCGGCGACCTGCCCCGCGTTCCAGCGCACGGTCGAATGAAACGACGGGGGATTCAGCTCCTCGCCCGGCAGATGGATCCCGGCGTAGCGCTCGTCGACCAATCGCACGTGCGGCGGATAGTACGGGCCGAGCACGTCCTTGTAGAACGACCAGAGGATCCCGTCGAGCGGGGCGTCCACGTGAGCGACATGGTAGGTCCACGCGGCCACGACGCCTCCTTCGCGGCCCACCCGGCGCACCTCCCGATAGAAGCGCGGAAGGTCGAACCAGTGGATCGCGGCGGCGGCGACGACGAGATCGACCGAGGCATCCGGCAACCCGCACTCCTCCGCCCGCCCGAGGCGATAGGCGACACGAGGGTGCGGCCTCGCATGTCGCAGCTGCTCGGCGCTCACGTCCAGCGCGATCACCCGATCGAACCGATCGGCCAGCCCCCACGCGGCCTGGCCGCTTCCCGTGGCCGTATCCAGCGCCGTCTCGTGCCGGGGTACGACGGAGGCGAGCCAATCGAAAAGATCGGCCGGGTACCCGGGTCGCGCGGCGCCGTACTCCTTGGCGACCGTCGAGAAGTCGGGAGCATCCGTCATCGAGCGTCCGCGTCGAGCGCCGCGATCGTCCTGCGGTAGAGGGCGTCCGCGCCGGAGGGCGTGTCGGCGACCGCGGTCAGACCGAACCGGCCGAGGTCGCCGAGCGCGCTCATCATGTGGAAGACGACGCCGGTGTGCCGGGAGGGATCGAAGTGGAACCGGTGCCGCATCGCGATGTCGAAGAGGTCGTCGTGCGTGAGCGCGCGGTAGCTCTCCGAGGCGACGTCGTCGCTGGCGACGAAGCACTTCGGCGCACCCGTCGGCGTGCGGAACTCTCCGGCGTCGGGATCGTAGGTGCCGTCCGTGAGGAACTGGAGCGTCAGGAATGGATGCGTCGTGCCGCCCTTCCGGAGGTTGATCTCGATCGCGTACGTCTCCCACGCCCCGCCTTTGCTCCGGACGGCGACGAAGTCGAGCGCGAAGCGGCCGAGGACACCTTCCTCGGCGAGGCGCCGACCCACGCGCGTGGCATCGGCCATGATCGTCGCGGCGTAGGCGGGGTCGGCGGGGAAGCGGCAGCCGAGGTAGAGCTGGCCCGAGGGGCCGCCCAGGATCTGGTCGTGGGTCGAAAGGCGCTCCACGTCGCCGAGCGGTGTGATGCGGAGCTGCGCGCTCGGGGAGCGGAACTCGTCCCCCGTGATCCGCTCCTCGACCACGCCGCCCACCTCGCCGAGCTTCCTGATGTAGTGGTCGTGGGTCTGCGTCGGATCGTCGAATTTCATCGCGCGGACTTTCTCGAGGAGAGGTGCGGTCCCGCCGAGATCGACGATCGCGTTTCCCAGGCCCGAGACCCCCTCGTTGAGCTTCACGATCACCTGCTCGATCGCCGGCTTCTTGTCTCGGATTGTCGCGATCGCGCTGGCGAGATCTTCCTCGCTTCTCAGGTTCTCGACGCCGAGGGGGTGGTTGACGTTCAGCTCCGCGAAGATCCGGCGGCAGCCGGTCTTGGTCCCGAGCGGGAAGTGCTTCGGGTCGCAGCCGTACATCGGGATCCCGAGGGCGAGGGCCAGGTCGCGCTCGTACGACGTCGTGTTGAAGGGGACGAGGTGCGCGCGTTCGGGGTCGAGGATCAAGTTACGGATCTTCGCGAGCAGCCGCGGCCGGTCGAGGAGCTTCTTGCTGAGCGGCCGCGACGAGGCGTCGAGCGGCGCGATCAGGAAGAGCCGGCGCCGCGCGTGGCTCGCGATGACCCCGGGCAGGAGCCCGAGGTAGTAGTCGACGATGGTCGGGGCGATGGCGAGCGAGGTCACGTAGATCAAGCGCGCCCGCGGCTGGCGGAGCAGGAGCAACAGGAAGAGGAACCGCTCCTCGTACGCCTGCTGCTCGGCGCCGTGGAACTCCCGGTCCACGGTGAGCGACGGCACGACGACGATCGTCTGCTCGTCCTCCCCCATCGCGCGGATGGAGTGCCACAGCGGGACCAGCTTGCGCTGGAGCGCTTCGAACTGGGCCTGTTTCGTGGTCTCGGTGTTCACGCCCGCGATTCTAAGCGGTCCGGGATTGTGTGACGATCCCCCGGCGCGGCCGGCTTCAGTTCCCGGCGAGCGGCGCCGTTACGCGCCGGAGTCGAACCGTCGGCGGCGATGCCCCTATCGTCTTTCCAGGAATGGTGCCGCCCCCCGCGCCGTCGCCGTCCGGGACCAGCTCCTGCCCCGGCACCTTGACGATGAACGCGTCGAGGCGGTCTCCTCCCATGTTGCTCGTCCAGATGAAGTACCGTCCGGTGACGTCGAGGTTTCCCTTGGGGAGCTTGTCGTAATCCGAGCTGCCGCCGCCGGTGGCGTCGAGGTCCGTCATCACGGGGGCGACCACCAGGGTATCGAGAGATCCGTCGAGGCGGAAGCACGAGATCTCGTCGGACCGTGGGAGCGTGAAGCGCGTCGCGTCGCTGTAGCAGGCGTACTGCCGGCTGGGCGGCAGGTCGGGGCGCGCGTTTCCGTGCGCGATGTGTCCGGCGCCCACGCTCCAGTCCGTGAGCTGGTAGACGAGGAGATCCTGGCCGCCGCCCAGCGCGAGCGGGCGGTCGTAGCTCCAGAGCTTGGTCGCGCCGGCCTCGTTGGCCCATTCGTCCAGGTTCACCTGGTAGCCGTAGCCGAGGTCGTGATGGCCCGCAGCCCCCTGCTGATTCAGGAGCAGCATTTGCCGGCCGGTCCGCAGTTCGACGATGACGTTGTCCTCGTCGAACTGTCCGTCGTAGTTCTCGAGAATGAGGAGCCAGTTCCCGCTCTTGTCGACGTGGCACTCGTCGTAGGCGCCCTGCTTGGCGAAGTACGAGAACTCCGCCGTCGCCTCGTCGTAGACGATGCAGCCGAGATCCTGGTTGGTCGAGATCGTGCGCAGCGTCGCCGAGTGCACGCGGTCGTCATCGGAGGAGTGCGTCTGCCAGATGTAGCAATCGGGTCCGAACCGGGTCGAGGCGTCGAATACGGTCTCGAACTGCCGGCTGTTGACCTCGTAGCGCACGAGCTTCGGCCCGCTGTTGAGGTAGAGCGTCGTGGGACGGGTCCCGCTCCAGTACCACCCTTCCGTGGTGCCGTCCGCGAACGGGCTTTCCGGGTCGAACAGCGGCCCCACCTTGGTCACGACGTCGGTCGTCTTGTCGACCTTGAACAGGTTGACCCCGCTCCCGCCGCTCGACTCGCGCAGGCCAAGGAAGACGAGGAAGTACGGGTCGTTGATGTGGTTGTTGATGTTCCGCCAGTACGAGTAGCCGACCGGGTAGACGCAATCGCCGCCTCCGCAATCGGTGGAGTTCGTCAACCGGATGCCCTGCGTCCCGTACGGTGCAGGGAACGTGAACACCCCGCGCGAGGGGAGCATCGACTGGATCTGCGACGGCGTGAGCTTGGCGCGGACGTCGGTGCCGTACGCCTTCTCGATGAACCCACCGGGCGGATCGGCGGCGAGCGTCCGCGTTGGCGGATAGGTCGACGCGGCGAGAGCGAGCAGTGCCAGCAGGGGGCGGCGTAAATGAGGCATACCGGGATATACCCCACCGCCGAATTCGGGAAAGACCCTGAATTGTAAATTATTCTTAACGTGGGTGCGGCCGAGGGAGACGCCTACCTCGCGGCGCGCGTGCGCCGATGGCCGTCGCGACGGGCCGTGTACCGCACCCGCGTTTCGTGGACCGCATCGGCGTCGAACGGGTTTCGGATCACGATCCCGGGAAACCGGGTGAAATCCTTGTCGGTCGTCCAGAACTCCCGGACGCCGTGCTCGTGCAGAAGGGCCGCGATGTGGCCGTCATGCACGATGTTCCCGGCCACTCGTCCGGCCTCGAGCATGCGCCGCATGTGGCCCCTGTGTCCGGAGCCCGCACCGAGGAGGGCTAGCGTCGGCGCATCGAAGAGACGATCGAGATCCTCGAGGGCGTCGATGAGCGGGGTCGGCCGCGCAAACACGCGGCGGTGCGTGACCACGCGCAGATACTCGTAGATACACGGCCACGGAATGGCCCAGTCTCGGCTCCCTTCCGAAAGCTCCGTTAGGAGACGTGCGGCCGCCGCGTGGTGAGCGAACTCCTCGCGCCGGGCGTACACGAGGAAGTTCGTGTCGACGGCAATCACTTGATACCGTCCATCAGATCCCAGAGGGAATCTCGGTCGTCGATGTCGACACCCGGCATCAGCTTTCCGCCCTCGGTTCGCCAGCGGAGCTTGTAGGGAGAGCGTGCCGGCTTTCCCGAGAGATACGCGCGCAGCGCGGCCTCGACGACCTCTCGAAGAGAGGTGCGTTCGTCGGCAGCCTTCTTTTTCGCCCGGCGAAACAGCTCGTCACCGATCTCGATGGTCGTTCTCATGCATAAAAGCATACATCATGATACACATTGATGCAACAGGTCACGTCTTGACCGCGATGATGTCCACCATCGGGGGCGACACGAAGTACGCGTTCGGGTCGTTCGCGTGCGCCTTCCAGTCGGCGACGAGTGCCTCGTGCTCGGCCGGCGTGAGGCGCCCTTCCTCGACGAGCTTCGGCCCGTAGTTCTCGATGAAGATCGTGGGCCAGGTCCACAACGGCGAGCCGGGGCGCGCGACCCGGTGCAGGGGCGCGATCTCGATCGTCTTCATCCCGTGCCTGGCGAGGATCGCGGGAAGGCGCATCCCGATCTCGGTGTCGCCGCCGTGGTCGCGCCACGCTTCGGCGACGACGCGGATGAAGCGGCCCCACGGCTCGCTCGGCGGTGCGAGAAGGAGACCCTCGTAGTGCATGTAGTCCTGGCTGGCGAAAACGCCGCCGCGTTTCAACGCACGCGCGACGCCGCGGATCACGGCGTCGGGATCCTTCACGAAGCAGAGCACCCAGCGCTGGTACGCGCCATCGAGGCTGTCCGGCTCGAGGTCGAGCTGCTGGACGTCCCCGACCCGGGCGTCGATCGGTGCCTCGGCCGGGCTCTTGGGCCGGCTCTTCACATGCTCGATGAAGCGCGCCGATTCGTCGACGGCGACGACCTTTCCCTTCGGCGTCACGACGCCGGCGAGGTCGCGGCTCGTGTAGCCGGGGCCGCATCCGAGGTCGAGAACGGTGTGGCCGGCGCGGATCCCCGCGCGCTCCCAGATCGAGAATGCCTGGGCGCTCCAGATCTTGTGCTGCAAGCCGAGCCGGACGAGCTCGGCGTCGTTAGTGCCGAGCGCGTATTCGTGTTGCTGTTTGTCACTCATCGGGATCCTCGATCGGGACCGTCCCCGCGGCGTTCAGTGTACGACTTCGCGGGGAAAGTTCGGGCGGCATCGGACTAGAATCGCGCTCGTTCCCCAAGGAGACCGAGCATGTCCCATCGACCGGAGGACGTCGAAGCAGTCGTTCGCGAAGCGCTTCGCTTGGCCAGTCCGCACGTGCGGAGGATGTATCTCGATGAGGCCTGCGGGGGCGATGCCGAGCTTCGCGCGGCGGTCGAGCGGCAGCTCGCTCTTGCGGAAGTCTCCGCCGGCATCGACGCACCGACCGTCACGGCGGGGAGCGAGCCTAAGGCGAGCGCGGGCGCCGATCCCGGCGGTCTGTCCGAGACCCCGGGAACGATCGTCGGGCCGTACCGGCTGATCGAGGTCCTCGGCGAGGGAGGCTTCGGCAGGGTCTTCCGCGCCGAGCAAGAAAAGCCGATGCGCCGCGAGGTGGCGCTCAAGATCATCAAGCTCGGGATGGACACGCGCGAGGTCATCGCGCGGTTCGACGCCGAGCGGCAGGCGCTCGCCGTGATGGACCACCCGGGGATCGCGCGCGTCTTCGACGCGGGGGCGACGGCAAGCGGCCGGCCGTACTTCGTCATGGAGCTGGTCCGGGGAGAGCCGATCACCAGCTACTGCGACCGGCGCGACCTCCCGCTGCGGGACCGCCTGCTGCTGTTCAACCAGGTCTGTGCCGCGGTCCAGCACGCGCACCAGAAGGGGATCATCCACCGGGACATCAAGCCGAGCAACGTGCTGGTCACCGAGCAGGACGGCGTCCCGGTCCCCAAGGTCATCGACTTCGGGATCGCGAAGGCGACGGACCAGGGTCCTGGCGAGCGCACCGCTCTGACCGCGATGGGGCACGTCGTGGGCACGCCCGCCTACATGAGCCCCGAGCAAGCGGGCCTCGACAATCTCGACATCGACACGCGAAGCGACGTCTACTCGCTGGGCGTCCTGCTCTACGAGCTCCTGACCGGAACCCTCCCCTTCGACACCACGACGCTGCGCGGGGCGATCGTCGCCGAGCTGCAGCGGATGATCCGCGAGGAGGAGCCGCCCAAGCCCAGCACGCGCGTCAGCTCGATGAAGGGGGTCGCGACGACGGCGTCCCGGCGCTTCCCGAATGCGGAGCGGCTCGGTGCGGCGCTGCGGGGAGACCTCGACTGGATCGTCATGCGCGCGCTGGAGAAGGACCGCCGCCGGCGGTACGACTCGCCCCGCGAGCTCGCGAGCGACATCGAGCGGCACATGCGCAGCGAGCCGGTCGTCGCCGGGCCGCCATCCGCCTCCTACCGCGTGCGGAAGTTCGTCCACCGTCACAGGGCCGGGGTCGGGGCGGCCGCGGCCTCAGCACTCGTGCTCGTCGCGTTCGCGGGCACGATGGCGGTCCAGGCGCGGCGGATCGCGATCGAGCGGGATCGCGCGAACCGCGAGCGCGAGGTCTCCGACCGGATCGTCGATTTCCAGACGAGCATGCTCCAGCGGATCAAGCCGTTCGACATGGGCAAGGCGATCGTCGCCGACCTGCGCGGGAGCGTGGAAGAAGGCTCGAAGAGCCGGGGCGCGGACACGAAGGCAGCGCTCGCGTCCTTCGATGGGCTCCTCGGCGGCGTCAACCCGACCGACACCGCCCGGCGCATCCTCGACTCGCAGATCCTCCACCCGGCGGACGACGCGGTGACGGCGCAGTTCGACAAGCAGCCGGAGACCGAGGCCCGCATGCGGTTGGCCCTCGCCCGCACGTACCGCGCCCTCGGGCTCTCGGCCAAGTCCCTCCCGCAGGCGCAGCGCGCGCTCGAGGTGTCCGAGAAGACGCTCGGGCCCGCGGACCGGCAGACGCTCTCGGCGCGACACGCGGCGGCGATCGCGCTCTGGGACCTCGGGCGCCTGGACGAGTGCGAGAAGCTCCTGACCGCGAACGTGTCCGCCTCGGAGACCAACTTCCGTCCCGACGACCCCGACGCGATCACGGCGAAGGTGGCGCTCGGCGTCCTGTACATCTCGCGCGGCCGGGACGCCGACGCGCAGAAGCTCTTCGAGAACGCGCTCGCGGCCCAGGAGCGCACGCTCGGGCCCGACCACGAGGACCTGGTGAACACGCTGAGCAATCTGGCGACGGTCCTCGTCAACCAGAAGCGCCCCAAGGAGGCGGCGCCGTATCTCGAGCGAGCCATCGCGATCCGGAAGAAGACATCGGGAGCCGACGACCTGCAGGCGGACTCGTTGCAGCAGCGCCTCTCCCAGGTCAATCAAGCCACGGGCCGCCCCAAGGAGGCCGAGGCGCTCCAGCGCGAGGCGGTCGAGACCCTCACGCGCGTCCAGGGCGAGCGCCACCCCGACACGATCGCGGCGCTGGCGAACCTCGCCTCGCTCTACCGGCACCAGAGCCGCTTCAAGGAGGCGGAAGAGCTGAACCGCAAAGCCCTCGAGCTGCGCCGCGCGACGCTCGGCGACTCACACCCGCTGACTATCGCCTCGATCTCGGATCTGGCCATGACCCTTGCGTCGGTGGACCGCCACAAGGAGGCCGAGCCGCTCTTCGTCGAGGCGCTCGAGCGCACCCGGCAGACGATGGGCCCCGAGGCCCCGCCCACCCTCGACCGCATGAACAACCTCGCGGTCGAGTACTGGTTCGAGGGACGCTTCGATCAGGCGGCGGCGCTGTTCGAGCAGGCCCTCGACATCACGAAGCGGACGCAGGGAGAGGAGAGCGACAAGGCCGTGTTCGCCATGTCGAACCTCGCGACGATGAAGACGAGGCTCGGCCTCCTCGACGAGGCGCAGGCGCTCACCGAGAAGGCCGTCGCCATCAGAACCAAGAGGTTCGGCGCCGAGGACGAGCAGACGTTGAACGCGATGACCGATCTCGGGGACATCGCGTACCGCAGGGGACGCTACGAGGAAGCCGAGAAGGTCTACGCTCCGCTCCTGGCCGCGCGGCGGAAGACTCCGGGTCCGGACGACCCGGCAACGCTCGAGACCTGGTACAGCCTCGCCGTTACCTACAAGATGCTCGGCCAGAAGCAGAAGGCCGAGTCCGAGCTTGGCGGCCTCCTGGAGCGGAGGCGGGCGGTGCTCGGCAAGACGCACGCCCAGACGCTGGAAACCATGCAGGAGCTGGCTCAGCTCTATGTGGACGACGGGCGCGCGAACGACGCCCGGCCGCTGCTGACCGAGGCGATCTCGGCACGGCGCGCTGCGGCAGGAGCGGCCGACGCCTCCCCCGCCGATCTCAACGCGTGCGCCGCCTTGCTGCTGACCGCCGGGGTCGAGGACCTGCGCGATCCCAGGGAAGCGCTCGCGCTGGCGCAGCGCGCGAACGACGCGACGAAGGCCTCCGACCCCGACTACCTTCGCACCCTGGCGCGCGCCTGGTACGACACGGGAAACCACGCCCGCGCGGTCGAGAGCCAGCGCGCGGCGATCGCGCATCTGACCGAGAAGGCGCCGGAGCGCGCGGACTTCGAGGCGGAGCTTGTCAAGTACAGGAGCGGGAAGGGGAACTGAGGGGCAGCAGCCTCAGTCGAATCGGGCCCACGCGAGATCCATCAGACGCTGCTGCTCGATGGCATGCGCCTTCGTCGAGCCCGTGGCGGGGCTCGCGCTCGCCGATCGATGGACCGTTGTCACGTGCCGGTCTCCCACGAGCTGCTGCAAGCGAGGCCGGACGAACGAGAGCGCTCCCATGTTGGCCGGCTCCTCCTGCACCCAGACGATCTCCCGCGCTCCGGACAGTTCGCCGAGCGCCGCGGCGAGCGCCTTGTCGGGAAACGGGTAGATCTGCTCGAGCACGACGATCGCGACGTCCTTGACCGCCCGCCTCGTGCGCTCGGCTCGCAGATCGTGAGCGATTCGGCCCGAGCAGACGAGCACGCGGCGCGCGCCCGCGGCGGCGGAATCCGGGAGAACGCTCAGGAATCGCCCTCGCGTCAGCTCGAGCCGGTCGGAGCCGGCCGCCGGGAGCCGGAGCATCCCCTTGGGCGTGAGGATGATCAGGGGCTTTCGCCACGAGCCCAGCGCCTGCCGGCGCAGGAGATGGAAATACTGGGCCGAGGTCGTCGGCTGGCAGATCTGGATGTTGTCCTCGGCTGCGAGCTGCAGATACCGCTCCAGCCGGGCGGAGGAGTGCTCCGGGCCCTGTCCCTCGAATCCGTGCGGCAGGAGGAGCACGAGCCCGGACAGCAGCCCCCACTTGTCTTCCGCGGCGACGACGAACTGGTCGACGATCACCTGCGCTCCGTTCGCGAAGTCGCCGAACTGCGCCTCCCAGCAGACGAGCGCTTCCGGGTAATCGCGGCTGAACCCGTACTCGAACCCGAGCGACGCGGCCTCCGAGAGCGGCGTGTCAAGAATCTCGAAGAACGCCGGGGATTGCGCGAGCTGTTGCAGCGGAATGTGCTCCCGCCCGGTTTCCCGATCGATCCAGACCGCATGACGCTGGTTGAACGTCCCTCGCCGGCTGTCTTGCCCCGCCAATCGGACGGGCGTGCCTTGAAGCAGCAGCGAGCCGAACGCGAGCGCCTCCGCGGTGCTCCAATCGATCGGCGCCTCCCCGAGAACCATCGCGAGCCGGCGCTCGAGTCCCTTCGCGACTTTCGGATGCATCGCGAAACCTTCGGGGTGGCGGGTGATCTCCCGCGCGATCGCCTCGAGGCGATCGGCCCGAACACCGGTCTCGACGTCCAGATCATCGCGCCAGGGTCCTCCGGTGTAACGGTCCCAGTAGGACGGAAGGCGTCGCAGCACGGGCTTGGCCGTCATGGCTCGTCCGATCGCGAGTTCCTCCTCGAGCCCGGCGACGATGGAATCTCGCAGCGCGACGATCGCCTCCGGCCCCTCAACCGCTCGGGCTCCGTACGACTCGAAGAGCATGGGACGCTCCGCGATCCGAACGTACAGGAGGGGTTG
>Ga0306919_10001803_pt1 | contig 10382 bp, 9 predicted proteins | sample flu12Cox44000172_FD_203764 | JGI IMG/M metagenome (GOLD analysis project Ga0306919, IMG submission 203764) | Lab enrichment of tropical soil microbial communities from Luquillo Experimental Forest, Puerto Rico - flux4day.12C.oxic.44.000.172 (v2)... | ecosystem: Environmental > Terrestrial > Soil... | reverse complement strand
CGAACACCGTCAGATCACTGCCGTCAGAAAAGAACTCGATCAGGAATACGAAATCCAAGTCGGTCTCAAAACACAGCCTCCAAAGGATGCAGCCCAGGTGAAAATATCCAGCAGCTCTCGGACTTGACCCATCCGATCGGGCTCGCTCATTCTCATGGCCGAGGTTCTGGGACCAAGCCTTGTATTCCTCGGGAGACTTGCAGATGTGGCCGCCCAGAAGGACTAAGGTTTTGTCGCCAATCACAATCAAAGTTGCGCTGTCAACGGCCATCTCCGCGGCCTTCACCGGATTACTGGCTCCAGAAGATGGAGCTCGCCTTCCTCATCAATTTTGGAGAGGGCGGGAGATCGGAGCGGTGGTCATGAGCATCTGACCGAGGATGCCATCCAAAAGCCCGCTGCTCGAACCGACAGAGATCTGCGGCACGAACTTGCTGGCGTTGGTGAGCGCGGCTTCGAGCACCTTCGGGTTCTCCTTGAAGAAGTCCGAAAGCGTCTTCAGCGTCAGCTCGAACTTGCGAAGATTGACGGTCGCCTCGACGCCGAGGACGTCCATCTGGGTCTTCTGGCCGGCCGCGATAGCTTCGAGCTTGTCGCGTTCGCCCGCACCCTCGTTCTTCGCCGCTTCGGCGTTCTTCAGAGACGCCTGCACGCCGATCTCGGCGCGCACGAGCGTGCTCTGCTGGTCGGCGGTCGCCTTGGATTTCTCCGAAGCGACACGCTTATCCTGCGCTTGCTGCTCCTGCACGTATGCCTTCTGCAGCTGCGTTGCGAGCTGTTCACGACGCACCGCGACGAGGAGTTCCGGCGGGATCGCCGGCTCGCCGAGGCGCACCTCGCGAATGGTCACGCACGACTTCTCCGCCTCGGGCCGGATACGACGCTCCACCTCGCCCTCGATGAGAGGACGCTGGTTGATGAGGTCGAGCACCTTCGTGGGGCGCTTCACGCGCTGCAAGACGGCGCGACCGTTCTCGAGGATTGGCCGGCCGTTCTCGTCGGTCTTCGCTTCCTCGACGTCGTAGGTGCCGCCGGCCACGTCGCGCACGATGGCGCGGATGGAGGGAGTGAGCACGCGATCTTCGACTTCCTTCAGGGAGCCGACGCCCGCGACGACGCACGAAGCCTCGGTCGGAGAGACCTGAGCCACGACGCGCAGCTCGAGCGGCACGTCCCAGCCTTCCATCTTCACGAACACGGCGCGATCGGCGTTCTCAGCGCTCTGTGCGATTTTTTCGCAATTACGCCTCTGCGTGATCTCGCCCTTGCCGTCGACATTGAGCGCGATCTGGCAGCGCTCGTAGCCACCGGCGTACGTCCACACCTGTGCACGCGTGTCGATCGGGGTGATCGTGTACGCCTTGGGGTGGATGTAGTACTTGCCGGGCTGCAACGCCGCCTGCCAGACGCCGACGCATCCAACCGGAACGATCGGCGCTTCGATGCGGCCTTCGTTGCGATCTCGAGCGCCGATAACGTCACAGCCCGCCGGCTTATCCGCCGAGAGCGTGCCGAAATTGACCGTCGCCCACACGTTGGACTTCACGACGCCCACGAACCCGGTGTTGACGTCCTGCGCGTCCGCGATCTCGACGTCCCAGAGGTAGTCGTTGAGCACGTACTTGCCGGGCTGGAGGACCGTAAGTTGGGGACCGCGTTGACCGCCGTTCTTCAAGAACGTCTCGGGATCGAGCATCTTGAGGCCGAAGTCGGCCGGGAACGGGTCGGCGAATGCCTGACCGGCACGCAGCGGAACGCCGTCCTTGGCCGTCAGAAGGCCGAGTTTGCCGTCGCCGATAACCGTCTCCTTCTTGCTCGTATCAACGTCGTTGATGAGGTTGATGAAGAGCGAGGGATGGAAACCGGGACGGATGACGTAGGACTGCGGACCGTTCTCGCCGTTGGTAGCGACGATCTTGCCGCCTTCGAGCTGCCCGCCGCCGTAGCGACGGAAGACCTGCGCGAAGTGGCCGTCACCGACGCTCACGTACGAGGTCGTGGCGACCGCAAAAAGCACGATAACGCCACCGAGTGCGCGAAGCCCCGTTTTTGCAAGGCCGCGTGAAGGCAGCTTCTCCGGTACGAAGTTCGGTGCGGCGAAAGCCAGACCGAGACCGAGCACCAAGAGGATGACGAACAATGCCATCTGTATCTCCTGCTATTAAGGATGCATTCACCCATGATCTCACTGCAAACGTCGTATCGCTTCCAACTCTGCCATTCGACGCGGGACCATCCCGCGTTTCTGAGCCAATGGATGCGCTCGAATTCGCACGGAAACTAGTTGTTAAGTTCGTGAAACTTTGGCGTTCTTTGTGCGAGCTTGCCGTCGTTCGTGAAACTTTGGCGCCCTTCGGAACAAACTGAGAAAAACAGACAAACCATGGTGGGAGGACTAGCCAGTCCATGCCAATTCAGGTTAGCTTTTGCCATCCAGGTCAGTTTTTTGCCACCACTTATATTACATGCGGTTGGGTCGATATTGGCCCACACCAAGATGCCTCATGCACGAGGCGGTGACCCCGACAGAACGTGACCCACCTGGAACGCGGCGCTTATAAGCCGCCAATGACGAAAACGGTCACGCCTCCCGGACAACCGCGGCGATAGATTGCCGACGGTGATCTCTTATATATTATATTACGCTGCGATCTGCGCACCTTCAGGGATGATCCCACTGCTTACATAGCGCCAAATCGCAATCAGCAGCTTGCGCGCACCTCAGGAACCAACATCGATTACCTGCTAGCGCAGGCACTCGGCGAGACTAGCCTGGCGCCGGCCAACTCGGCGAATACATTCGCCGGAGATGGGCCTTTTCGGCTTCGTTCAATGGAAAATACTTGGGGACCTCAGAGGTGAAAAGATCGGGACGACAGGATGCCGGCCGGCCGCACATGAGCATCGTTGGATCGGCGTTATGGCTTAGCCCGATTGCATGACCGAATTCGTGCGCGATGACGTTGCGCGCAACGTTCGGCAACGTCAGCGGAAATAAGCGGTAATCCTTGATGGCAACCAGCGCCTTATCGCCGGGCACCGGGCGGGCAGCAAACGAAATGAAATCGCCATCCGACAAGGCGACGACGATGTTGCCTGTTATCCGCCTGACGCTCTCGGGTAATTCACGAGCGGGTCGCCCAGTGCCGACGATATTGGCGGCAAGCATCTTGAGGTCTTGGACCGGAACCGCTCCGCCAACCTGTGTCAAAGCACCCAATCTGAATTGGGTGGCGAGTTCTGAAAAAACGTTGTTCCAGAATGCAGCGGCGTCAGCTACAAGCGCTACGCGCGGATCACCCTCTTCTGTAAGCAGGACGCTGATGGAGGGCGCGAAATTCCATCCCCGAGGTAGCGCAAGAGAACGTTGCACGGCAGGTTGCGCAATGCACAATGACGGCATCCCAAGCGCAATGCTTCCGAGGCTGAAAGTGACCGTTCGCCGGTTCATGATCGGCATACTGTCACAAAGCCGATTGAATGTCTCATTGTGGCAGATATTGTTGCAAAAGTCGCCGAGACGTCACTGTGGAATTCAAATTTGAAAAAATCGAATTGGGGCGTGCGCACTTTTGAATCGATGTTGCGCGTTCGTGTGAAAACTTGAATCAATGTTACACGTTCGGACGGTCAAAATACTTTTGCAACGAATGCGAATGTCGGTCGCGTGGTAGACCGCCTCGACCTTGCCGTGGTGTCGGCAGCCCGAGCCCGGCCCGCCTATGCGATAAAACCAGGGGGGTTAGTCAGGTAGCCCCCAGCCCTCAAAGGCCGCGCCACCATCCGCCCGCCGCGCCTGCGCCCCTATCCGGCGGCCTCGGTCGAGGTCGCCGCAAGCCGGTCGCGCAGGCGCTTTACCTGCACAGAATGCCACTTGCCCCCGAGCGGGGTCTCGACCCTGCGCTTGTTGAGCGCGGCGGCGGCCTGGCGATGCGACAGCCATCCAGTTTGGACATGGTCGCCCGCAACGCCTCGGCCCGCTTGGCCGCCTCGACCGCGTTGCGGTCGGATTGATCGTTGTGCCCACCGATTACCTTGCCTCGCTTGCGCGCCTCCCGCAGACCCGCTTTCGTCCGCTCGCTGATGAGCCGGCGCTCTTTCTCGGCAAACGCGGCATAGATGTGCAGCATGAACGGATCGGTGTCGGTGCCGAGGTCGGCCACGAGAAACGGCACCCGCTCGGCCATCAGCCGTGAAATGAAATGCACGTCGCGACTCAAGCGGTCGAGCTTGGCCACGACGATAGGCGCTCTGCCGTAGTCGTCATCTTTGATACGCTTCGCGGCTTTGAGCGCCGCCGCGAGTTGCGGCCGTCGTGCCAGCTTGTCGCCCTTGCCAATCCCTGTGGGCCTCGAGCAGCGGTTCTGGCGATAACCATCCCCTTGCCGTTCGTAACGGCGAGCTTCACCTCGAGCTTGCCGTTTGCAACGGCGAGGCAACCATTCCCTTTGCCGTTCGTAACCGTCAGTTGCGCTGCCGTGCCGGTGCCTTGCCGGAGGGCCGGGCTGGCAGTACGGAGCGCGACCAGGCCAAGCCGTTCACGCGGCCGACGCTGCGCCGTGATCCGTGGTTGCGGTCCCTTTACCTGCCAAGATCAGCGAACGTTTATGGTGATGGTCACTTCCTGAGCAAAGCCGCCATCGTAAAAGACAAGAATTTGGAGGCTGTCTTTGCCAGTAAAGTGCTCAGCGGACTTGTACTTGATGCCCATGCCGGGAGCTTTGACTCCGTTGCACTTCTTCCAATCGGCGTGGGCATAACTGGCGATTGACGAGAACGCGGTGACCTCAGCCTTGCCGTGTTTCGGTTGGCTCAAGATGCGCATGTCCAACGACGGTTCCTCTTTTGCAGAGCAATCCGTGTTGAGCATGTATATCCAATAGATTCGCATTTCCTTGCCGGATGGAACAACGCGCGCGAGGTCCTGGTGCGTAGTCCCGTCAGGCCACTCATTTGTTTGTGGACATGTCCCCTTGAAATTAGGGTCTCCGCACTTGACCGGCTCATCAAGCATGCGCGGCTTTACCTGCGCGAATGCGGGCGATAACAGCACGCCGATGATGGCGGTAGCGATAACAAGCTTTCGCATTTTCTTATCTCCGTCCTGCGCTGCACTTACTTAGGAGCGTGCTGCGGGCGCGGACGCGGCACCGGAACAAAGTCCGGCACTTGCGCCATGGCCGACCACTCCTTCGGCTGAAGCTTGAGTGGCTTGTCTGAGTTGACGATGGTGCCGTCGTCTGTTGCAGTCATGAATGGACACGGACCACCGTTGCACTCCGTGTACGGGACGGGGTCAAAGACCATGACGACCGGCGGGAGCGCAGCAAAGTCCTCATCAATAATCTCCTGCGGTGTTTTCTCTTGCGCTACCGGCTGCGGCTTCGCGGGCTGTGCATTCAGCGGCAGCGGCGACATGAGCGCGGCCGAAGCGGCGAACGTCAGTATAAGTGCAAGTTTCTTCACTTTTTTCTCCAGGTTCGATGCGGAAGTGCACCGTGACGCGCACCGGTTTTAAGATGCGCGCTTCGCTGCACTTGTTCATCTTTCGCTTAGTGGCTCTGGCCCAGTGCTGGGTTCAATCGCGCCAAAGATTTGACGAATCGCGCCAGCGACGAACTGGCTCCGGCATGTACACGCAGAATGGGCACTTCCGGGCCCTCCCCTACAGGGGCAATGGCCGCCTTAAATCGATTTTCAGTTGACGGGGGGCGAGGGGGAAATGGAGCGGTTAAGTGAAGTGGTGGCAAAAACTGACCTCGATGGCAAAAGCTAACCTGAATTGGCATGGACTGGCTAGTCCTCCCACCATGGTTTGTCTGATTTTCTCACTTTGTTCCGAAGGGCGCCAAAGTTTCACGAACGACGGCAAACTCGCACAAAGAACGCCAAAGTCTCACGAACTTAACAACTAGTTTCCGTGCGAATTCGAGCGCATCCATGTCTGCATGCCGCGTAAATTCCAGCATCTGGGTGATCGCCTGCATTCACTGTTGATGCAGGCGTACGGAATCAAACAACGCGACTGGGCCCACGAAGCGGTCGACCGGGCAATGGTGGCCCTCAACGCCGTTCGCAATCCTCGGCCGCCGATGGTCGGCGAAGTGCTGTGGATGGGTTCTCCCACGGTCTTCACCCTGCCTGGGCGGTATTGTTACATCTCGCGTCGCTTCATAGAGCGCTGTGCCTCCGATGCTCCGGTGGCTTTTGCGCTTGCGCACGAAATTGGACACCATGATCTTGGCCATTTGCGCCGCGCGGAACGCTGGGCAGCCAGTGCGGTCACGCATGTTCCTTTAAAGCTCGCGGTGCTCGCACTTATTCAATTGCCTAGATGGGTATACTCCCGTCACATGGAACTCGCTGCCGACGCCTATGCATTAGAGCTATGTCGCAAGTCTGGATTCGATTTGCAGAAATGCCTCGAGTGTTTCGACATCTTGAGCCAGTACATGCTCGACCATCGCGACATGGATGGAGTGTACGGTGCAGACGAAGAGTTGGAGCTCGATCCAAAGCTGACGGCCAATCCGATCCACAGGCTTTACATCCAAGCGCGTGTTTGGATGGCACAACATCGTCGCACGCATCCGTCCATCAACGAACGCCGTCAAGCACTACTTTCTCAAACTGCGAACAACAGTGACAACTTTGGACAACAAGCCCCAGGGATCATGGCATCGCGAAACTAATTTTAATTTAGTCGAAAACCAGCGAGCTGATCTGCGCCCCTAAATTCGGGCCTTTGCTATCTCGCTAACCCGAGAAGACATGACTAGCAAGTTAAATGACGATCCAATCGGAAGCAACGACAACCAGCGCCCCGCCAGTTTTCGGCGAGGCCGTCTATTTCGACGGTCGCAGCAATCGCAAGCGCAAGGTTGCGCTGCGGCTCGAGGCTGCGCTGGAGATCTTCGAGCAGGGCTTGCACGTCGGTGCCTGGCCTTATGGCGAGGTGCGCAGCGTTCACGGGCGGCCTGGCACGATGCGCTTGCGCTGCACAAAGGCGCTTCCGCTCGCGCGGCTGGAAATTTCCGAGCCCGCGGTCCAGCAGGCCGTCGCTGCACTTTGCCCGGCGCTCGAGACGGCGGGGCAGGGGCGGGTCAAGACCGGAAAAATCGTGTTCTGGTCGTCCGCCGCGGTTTGCTCGATCGTCGGGCTTTCCTGGTTCGGCATTCCGTTCGCCGCCGACCGGTTGGCGCCCTACGTGCCGTTCGCGTTCGAGAAACGCATGGGCGACGCCGTCGATGGTCAGGTCCGCAGGCTGTTCGGCGGCAAGGAATGCGACAGCGGACCGGGTCACGCCGCATTCCTGGTGCTGGTCAACAAGCTGAAGGATGCGGGTGGGCTCGAACTGCCGTTCCAGGCCCATGTCATGTCGTCAGGGATGCCGAATGCGTTCGCGCTTCCGGGAGGCCGTATCTACCTGCTGGAAGGGCTCCTCCAGAGGGCGAGAAGCCCCGACGAACTCGCCGGCATCCTCGCCCACGAGCTCGGCCACGTGCAGCACCGCGACGGCATGCGGCGGCTGATCCAGACCGGCGGCACCTCGTTCCTGTTCGGGCTGCTGTTCGGCGACGTCACCGGCGCGGGCGCGGTGATCTTCGTCAGCCGCTCGATGCTGGATGCATCCTATTCGCGCGACGTCGAGCGAAACGCCGACGCCTTTGCGGTCGGGGTGATGCACAAGCTCGGCCGTTCGCCGACGTCGTCCGGCGAGCTCTTGTTCCGCATCACCGGCGCGCAGACGGATAAGAGCCTGACCATTCTTTCGAGCCACCCGTTGACCGAGGAGCGCCTCGCCGAGATGAAAAAGGCGGATCGTGCCGCGACCGGCCCGGAGCTGCTGTCTGCGGCGCAATGGGCCGAACTCAAGGGCATCTGCAAGTGGCAGGCTCCAAATCTGCGCTTTGACACTTTGCCAGGTCGTACGCAGTCCCCGCAGCCGAAGTGGCCTTCGCCCGGACCCGGGGTGAACCCTGGCCAGGGCCGGGGCGACTAAGCCTATGAAACTTTAGGGAGAGACACATGAACGACATGACGGTTCCCAAGATCCCGATTTCGCCCGTACTCGCCCCCGTGGACTTTCCGCAGGCCGCCGCACCTGCGGCGCCCGCCGACAGCCGCGTTGCCTTTGCCGCTGGCCGGCCCGCGTTCCGCCGGCTGGTGCTGCGCGGCGCGTTCCTCGAGCTCGTCACCGCCGGCTTCTATCGCTTCTGGCTTGCGACCGACATGCGGCGGCACCTGTGGTCGCACACCACGGTGGAGGGCGACGCGCCGGAATATGTCGGCACCGCCAAGCAGCTCCTGGTCGGCTTTCTGTTCGCGGTCGCGATCCTGGTTCCGATCAATGGTGGCTATTTCTGGCTCGGCCTCGAGGCCGAGCGGGTGCAGGCCTTCGCCAGCGTGCCGCTGGGCCTGTTCTATTACGTGTTCCTGCAGTTTGCGATTTACCGCTCGCGCCGCTTCCGCATGACGCGGACGGTGTGGCGCGGCGTTCGCTTTTCGATGACCGGATCGGGCCTGAACTACGCCTGGCGCGTCGGGCTTTGGAGCCTGCTCGTGTTCATCAGCCTGGGCGTCGCGCTGCCGTGGCGGCAGGCGGCGCTCGAGCGCTTCAAGATGCGCTACACGTCCTATGGCAATCTGCAGGGCGGTTTCGAGGGCACCGGCAGTGGGCTGTTCAAGCAGGGCTGGTGGCTGTGGCTTGTCTGCTGGGGCCTCGTGGCGCTGCCGGTCCTGGCCATCGTGCTGAGTACCGGGTTCGAAAAGCTCGCGGCCGTGCTCATGCTGGCGTTCTGCGTGCAGGTGCTGTTGGCGCCCTTTATCTACGCTCGCTACAAGTCCATCGAGTGGCGCTGGTGGGCATCGGGCATCCGCTTCGGCGATGTACGATTCTCCTCCGATCTGCGCCCCGGCGCGTTCGTTGGCCTCTATTGGAAGGTGATCGGCTGGAGCTGCTTGCTCTTCCTTGGGCTGACGATCTGGATGAGCGCGACGTTTGGCATCGGCTTTTCGCTGGTCGGCGGTGCCGGCACGGTGGAGCAGAAGATGCTGATGCTGAGCCAGCATTGGGGCCTGATGGCCGCAGTGGCCGTGGGCTATGTCGCCTTCGTCCTGGCGTTTTGGGCGGTGATGCGGATCTATCTGATCCATGACGTTTGGCAGCGCGTCGCCCAGTCGGTGACGGTGCACAATCTCGCCGCCGCCAGCGAGGTCGCAGCCCAGCAGGGCGAGCTGGCTGGGGCGATCGGCGAAGGCCTCGCTGACAGCCTTGACGTGGTCGGGTTCTGATCGAGCACGCAGGACGAAAACAGATGGCCATCGAGCTCGCAACAGCCGAACCCGCGGCTGCTCACCGATGAAACGATGCCGGACGATCCGCCGCCGGAAAAGTTTGCGACTCCGCTGCAGGGCGTCGCTGCCGATTTTCTGCTCAACCTGATCGCCTATAACCTGATCCGCATTCCCAAACTGCTGGCCGCCTAGCTTCGCGTCGGCTCGCTATAGGGAAAGCGTCGCCACCAACCGACTGCACTCGGAACTGAACCTGACCGAACGCTTGTATGAGGAAGAAAAGCGAAGAACAAATGCGCTGCTATTCAGGTTTTCCGCGCGGCTTTTGACTGTCACTCGCCAGCGTCGCTTCAGCTATTATCGGATCGCGTCTCCACTGGTCGCGACAATGCTGGAGAGCGTCAAGGTCGTCGCCGCCATAGATGTGCCACCGCGCCGTCAGCCGCGGTCAGCAAACGACGATGCGCTCCGTTTTGCCCGAAGCTGCTACGACCACCTGGCTGGCCAGGTAGGAGTCGCTGTTACCGATGCACTTGTGGCCATGGGGCACATTGTACTCACCGATGAAGATGGTGAGGTCACGGCTTCGGGCGGGCGTTTCTTTTCCGCGTTCGGCGCCGATTTGAGGCCGCGGACTCGGCGGATCTTCTGCCAGCCGTGTCGGCGTTCAGGTGAGGCTCTCCAGCCGTCCGGGCAATGACCTCACTCGCCGCTTCCACTGATCGTCGAGGCGCTCGTCCGCCTGCGCTCGCGCTCATGCATCATCGATTGCGAAGCTGTCGCTTGCAATAACAACGGCGTGGCCTGCTTGCCAAGCGGTACGGCCCGAATCGAGCCGGTGGTCTTACCATCGACCGTAGCGCGCGTCGAAGGTCTCGTCGGTAGACGGGATCTTCCAGGCGCCACCAACGCCGTCGAAGCCGTCAAGCCTAAAGGACTTCATCAGGTCAACCGACCCATCGCTTAATTGAAACCGAAGCTTTGGGGCCGCCGGGTCGATAGGCTTCACGCGCACCACCTCGATCTGCGGCGGGTTCGCTGTCGTCGCTTGAATTGGCTGCGTCATGGACTCCGCAACTGCGACG
>Ga0306919_10001801_pt1 | contig 10392 bp, 4 predicted proteins | sample flu12Cox44000172_FD_203764 | JGI IMG/M metagenome (GOLD analysis project Ga0306919, IMG submission 203764) | Lab enrichment of tropical soil microbial communities from Luquillo Experimental Forest, Puerto Rico - flux4day.12C.oxic.44.000.172 (v2)... | ecosystem: Environmental > Terrestrial > Soil... | reverse complement strand
TACGAATTACTCGACACCGGTATTTTCGATGACGACCGGTATTTCGACGTGTTTGTCGAATATGCCAAAGCCGCACCTGAGGACCTGCTGATTCGCCTTACGGTTCATAACCGTGGAGCCGAATCGGCTTCTCTTCATTTGCTCCCGACACTGTGGTTCCGCAACACCTGGTCCTGGGAAAGAAATGCGATGAAGCCTGCTCTCGGCCAGCTGTCCAGAGGTGTCATTCGCGCTTCGCATCCGCAGCTTGGGGATTGCTTCTTGTATTGCGAGGGCGAGACGGAGTTGCTGTTCACGGAAAACGAATCGAACGCGACCCGGTTGTGGGGCCAGCCTAATCCGTCCCCTTACGTAAAGGACGCCATTCACGAGTACGTGATTGCCGGCAGGCGCGAGGCGGTGAATCCGGCGCAGGTCGGAACGAAATCGGCGGCGCACTACATTCTTGAGGTGCCTGCGGGAGGTTCGAAGACAGTGCGCTTGCGGCTCCGGGCGCAAGCCGTTTCGAACCCGTTCGATGGATTTGAAGCGGATTTTAACCAGCGGCAATCCGAGGCGGATGAGTTTTACGACTGGATCTCGCCTCAAAACCTCACGGAGGACGAGAGGCGCGTTCACCGGCAAGCTCTCGCCGGCATGCTCTGGACCAAGCAGTATTACTACTTCGATTTGGACCGATGGCTCGACGAGCATGATGCCCACCCGCTAATGGGATCCGGCCGCCACCGCTACCTGAGGAATTCCGAGTGGTTCCACATGCTCAACAGCGACATCATCTCCATGCCCGACAAATGGGAGTACCCGTGGTATGCGGCGTGGGACCTCGCGTTTCACACCATCGCACTTTCCCTGGTTGATTTCGACTTCGCCAAAGACCAATTGCTGTTGATGCTGAGAACTCTGTACTCGCACCCGAACGGACAGATTCCCGCTTACGAATGGAATTTCAGCGATGTAAACCCGCCGGTCCACGCCTGGGCCACGCTGTTCCTGTTCAACATCGAGAAGGAACTGGGCCGCGCCGATCTGCGCTTCCTCGAACGTGCTTTCCAGGGGCTCATGCTGAATTTCAATTGGTGGGTTAACCGCAAAGACCCGGAAGGGCGCAACGTCTTCGCCGGTGGTTTCCTCGGGCTCGACAACATCGGCGTGTTCGATCGCAGCGCCCAATTGCCCACGGGTGGTCATCTGGATCAGGCCGACGGAACGGCCTGGATGGCTTTCTATTGTCAAAATATGCTCGAAATTGCCCTTATCCTTTCCGATACAGACCCGCTGTACGAGGAAGTCGCCTATCGATTCCTGGAGCATTTTCTGTGGATTACCTATGCCATGGATCGCATCGGAATCAACCATGATGAGATGTGGGACACGCAGGACGGATTCTTCTATGACTTGCTCCATTTGCCGAACGGCGATGCAGTTCGCTTAAGGGTCCGGTCCATGGTAGGACTGCTGCCGATGTGCGCCTCCACGGTTTTCGAGCACGGGGTTGCTGTCCGTCATCCACGCCTTTTCGAATTGCTCCAGTTGTTCCAAAAACGTCACCCCGAGGTAATTGAAAAAATTTCCCCTGCGGACGAGAGGGCGTCTGGTTACGCCGGCCGTCGGTTGCTGGCGGTTTGCAACAAATCGAAAATTGAGCGTATTCTGGCCTACATGCTCGACGAAAGCGAGTTTTTCGGGCCCTACGGGATTCGCTCGCTCTCTCGCCATCATCTCGAGCATCCCTTCGTTTTCCGCGTGGGACACGAAGAGTACAGAGTCCAATATCTCCCGGGAGAGTCCAATACCGGAATGTTCGGAGGAAACTCCAATTGGCGCGGACCGGTTTGGATGCCCGTGAACGTCCTCTTGATGCGAGCACTGTTAAATCTCTACCAGTTCTACGGCGACGACTTCAAAGTGGAATGTCCCACCGGGTCAGGGAATATGTTGGCTTTGTTCGAAGTCGCCCAGGAGATTAGCAGGAGGCTTTCGAACATTTTCCTGCGGGACCAGAATGGGCGCCGCCCGCTTTACGGAGGGAGTAAGAAGTTCCAGGAGGATCCGCACTGGAAGGACTACATCCTCTTTTACGAGTATTTCCACGGCGACAATGGCGCAGGGCTCGGCGCCAGCCACCAGACCGGATGGACGGGGCTCATCGCCCGTTCGCTCGATCTGTTTGCACGCTTGACCCCGGAAGATGCACTGCAAATCGCCAAGGACGAACTCGCGGCACGGATGACGCGTCAGCAGGTTGCCGGCCACTAAGTGAGGGAGTAATTTCGCGCCCCCCTCTGGCCCTGATGCCTAACTTCAACGGGAGTCCATTCCTTGTCGGTTGAAAAGATTGCGGATGCCTGCATCCTAACCTTGCTCATCGGAATGACGGTGGGCGTTGGTCTCGAGCGTATCAATCGGGGATATAACCTCTGTGCTCAAGAACTTCCGCCTTGTCGCGCGGGGCGGTGTTGCGATCTTCGAGACTATCCTCCTTGTCTTGCTTGCGCTATTCATGGGCAGGCTTACTCTTACGAGGCAAGCATCCGAGGCGGCAACAACAGAATGTTGCGGCAAGATCACACACTCCGCGTGGCCATCGCATCAGGTTGCGCGAGTTTCCGTGCGCCGACAAGCTGTAACCAAGCCGTTGGCCTTTTATAGAATAGACCCGGGTTTTCCCCGGTATCGGGATCGAGGAGAAACCGTGCAAACCAGGAGTCTCGTACCTGCGGCATTACGCCACCTAGTCCTCATTGCTCTTGTTTCTGGTGTTGCTTCGGTATCTGCTGCTGCTCTTGCGGAAGATTCCACAACGCAAGTCTCCCGGCCGGGGAGATCGGCGGGGAACGAAGCCCAGGTTGAATTCCACAATCGCGTGATCGTAACGCAGCGGGGAACGCTGGCGGGCGCCACCGCGCAAGAGCGTGCCGAGCGCGCTAGCGAACACCTCGATGAGCTTCCTCTGAATGTGAAGCCTTCCGAGGTCGAACTGCGGCCCGTCAAAATCGAAAACCAGGATGGCGTCGTATTTATGGTCAGAGGCAGATTCCTGTTTTTCTTGGGAAGCAACGACCTCGACAAAGAGTCCGGTGAAACTGTCGATCAAGCCGCGCGAGCTGGCCTCCGGAATCTGACCGAAGCCTTAGAAGCGCGTGCCGCCGACCGCTCCTGGCCAATCATCCGCGCTGGCATTCTTTTCACCGTTATCGGACTGGCCGCGTTGCTCGTTCTTTGCACCCTGCTGTGGAAAATCCACTCCCGCTTGCTGTTGTTTGTTCACGCTCGGCAAGGCTCGTTTCGTTTAGGATTGCGCTTGTTTGGATTCGATCTGTTGCCGTACCTGGCTGCGATCCTGCGTGGGCTGGTCCGTTCGGTGGTCTGGGTACTTACTCTGATCGCCATCTACCTTTGGGTTACGCTTTCGCTGCGCCGATTTCCCTACACCGAACCCTGGGGAAACGAGGCCGGGCACTACGTGCTCCAACTACTCCGGGAACTGGCGAATACGGTGGTCTACGCCATACCCGGTCTTCTGGCCGTGTTCCTCATTTTTCTCGGCACGCGTTGGTTTGTGCGCTTGGGCAACGCGCTATTCGAACAGATCGCGACCGGCCGCATGAGCGTCTCCTGGATGGATGCCGACGTGGCCAAAGCGACACAGCGGATCTTTGCGGCCATCGCGTGGATCTTCGCTGTCATCGTCGCCTACCCTTACATTCCGGGATCGCACACTGATGCGTTCAAAGGTATCAGCGTTTTTATCGGCTTGGTTGTATCCCTGGGCTCGACGGGAATCATCAACCAGATTATGAGCGGCTTGTTCGTGGTGTACTCGAGGGCGCTGAAGACCGGAGAATGGGTGAAGGTCAACGCTACCGAAGGAGAGGTGCTGGAAGTGGGGTTGCTCGCGGCCAAGGTTCGCACCATCGAAGGGCAGGAAGTAACCATTCCAAACTCCGTGCTTGTGGGTACTTCGACGACGAATTACACGCGGCTGGGCATGGTGCTCAATGCGACCGTGACCATTGGGTATGATGCACCCTGGCGACAGGTACACGCGCTTCTCTTGCGCGCAGCCGATCGCACTCCCTACGTTCGCAAACAGCCGGAACCATTTGTTGTGCAGCGGGCGCTCTCGGACTTTTATGTTGAGTACACGCTGATCGCGCGATTGGAAGACGAAAGGCACCGCATCGAGGCGCTTTCTTCCTTAAATTCTCAGATACAGGACGCCTTCAACGAGTTTGGCGTGCAAATCATGTCGCCGCATTACATGGTGCCACCCGAAGCCAGCGTGGTCATTCCCCCAGCCAAATGGCATGCTCCTCCCGCGGAGCCGAAGCCCTGACCAACGCGCCCTAGCGCTTCGGGAGCAGACGGAGCGCATTCTCACGATACACTTTGCGCAACACATCGTCGGGGAGGTATAGCCCGTAAATATTCCAACGCCCCTGGCGAGACGCGTGAGAAGGGTACTCAAAGTACTCATCGCGTGTTTCGAGAAACCGAAAATGGAGCCGGTACATCTCGATCTCCGGGACCAGATCTGTCCCGAACAGGATGCGATCCGCAAACCCAAGGAAAAATTCTCGTGCCGTATAGGGTTGCCGGCCCAGCTCCGCGCACCTCGCCCCGATATCGACAAAAAGGTTCGGGCATGTGTCGAGAAGGCGGCTGACGTAAACGAGGTCCTCTGGATGTTCGGCTACATGCGCTCCGACGAAGACTGTCTTCGGGTGGCGAGCAAAGACGCGGTCGCGCTGCGCCAGCAACTCCTCTTTGCCGAAGTGAGAACCGTAATAACTCCATTCCGGATGCGCGGCCAGCTCTTCGTAACGTTCGTTTGTGTTGTCAATCGGCCGAAAAAAAGCATCTGGATCGGCGATGTGGTACATGATCGGCACCCGGAGTTCGGCCGCCTTTTCAAAGAGCGGCGCCAGCCGCTCGTCGTCAATGCGCAAAAGGGAACCATCCGCATCGCGAACGGTCGTTCCCAGGTCTTTCCAGATCTTCAGCCCGCAAGCGCCTCTTTCGACGAGTTTCTCGAATCTTTCAACGCTCCGCAGGAAGAATCCCGAACTCTGCACGTCGCTCCAGTCCATCCATCCGTAGGTTGAAAACCTGTCGGGCGCGGCGCCGTGAAACTTGCGGATCATTTCCATGGCCGCTTCGCCGGTCTGCATCGTGATGTTCACGACCCGCTCGATTCTGCATTCGTCCATGATCCTCAGCAGGTTCCCGGGTTCCTGGGCATCCAGATGGTTGTGATAATCAATGACGGGAAATTTCGGCTGTTTGATGTCGTGGATTGGCGTGCGCAGCATGGAGCGCGGGTGGAAATCGCTCAGCTTGAGGTCCACCTCGGCTCGAGCGGTTACCATGGCTAGGAATGGGTCTTTCTTGCTCGGTTGGACCGACATGGTCGCTTCCTTCCGGGAACTGTCCGAATAGAGCCGTTGAAAATACTACCAAATCCTTCGATTCTGATCCCGCAGTTCCAGTACAATTCAGAAATCGAAAGCGCCTTCTTCTTCATGCTAATACGAGCACGAAGCATTACTTGGTCATTCGCTGCTTTAATCGGGCTAAACTTGACCACGCCAGTGCCTGGGCAGCAAAACTATTTACCAGGCATTCGCCCCGGCAAGCCCTTGGTAGAAGTTCAAGGCGACAGCGTCATCGTAGGGAACGAAATTCTGAGCGCTCGCTGGTCACTGGCTCGGCAGCATCTCGCCGGAGTTTCCTTTTCCTCAACCCTCCCTGCGTCGTCGATCGCTCTCTCCGAGAACAGTTTTGTACTTGTTTTCCGCGACGGCCGGACGCTGACTTCTGCCTCGATGTCGGTTGCGGATGCGCCTCGTATTGAGGAATTGCCAGCAAGGCCAGGCGCGGCCCGTCTGGCCGAGCAGTTCCCGGGAAAACGTGTCGTGATCCGCTTTGCGGATCCCCAAAGCGGGCTGCGACTTATTTGGTCCGCGATACTTCGCGAACAGGATAACTATATCCGGCAGGAGATCGAGGTTTCGGCTTCGAAGGACGTTGCGATTCCTGAGGTTCGTCTTTTCGATTTTAATCTGCCGTCAGCGCACCTGGCCGGAACTGTCAAAGGCTCGCCGGTGACCGCCGGCGACATTTTCCTTGGCTTCGAACATCCGCTTTCTCGCTGTGCGGTCGAACGGGAACATGTCGTCTGCTCAATGGAACGCAAACTTCCCGTCAAAGCCGGCCGGACCGTGCACTACTCTTCGGTCATTGGCGTTTCGCCGCGAGGACAAATGCGCCGGGCATTTCTGAATTACGTGGAGCGCGAACGCGCCCACCCTTATCGGCCGTTTCTACACTACAACTCGTGGTACGACATCGGCTATGAAAACCCCTACAACCAGACCGACGCACTTGATGTCATCCATGCGTTCGGAGAGGAACTGACGAAAAAAAGGGATGTAAAGCTGGACTCCTTTCTCTTCGACGACGGTTGGGATGATCCGCGCACACTGTGGAGCTTCAATGCTGGTTTTCCCGAGGGATTCGGCCCGCTGGCCGCTGCGGCCGCGAGTTACGGCGCGGCGCCCGGGATCTGGCTCTCGCCCTGGGGTGGCTATGCCAAAGCGAAAGAAGCGCGGCTGAAGTACGGACGTCAGCACGGCTATGAAACCAATCCGGGCGGATTTGCTCTTTCCGGCCCGAAGTACTACGCCCGGTTTCGCGAAGTGACGCTCGACTTTATCCGCAAATACAGCATCAACCAGTTCAAAATCGACGGCACAGGCAATGTGAACAGCGTCTTCCCGGGTAGCTTGTTCGACAGCGACTTTCATGCCGCGATCAGCCTGATAAACGATTGGCGGCGGGAGAAGCCGGACATTTTCATCAACCTAACGACGGGAACGTATCCTTCGCCGTTCTGGCTCGAGTACGCTGATTCCATCTGGCGTGGTGGCGAAGACCACAGCTTCGCTGGCGCTGGACCCTGGCGCGAGCGATGGATTACCTATCGGGACGCAAATGTCTATGCCGGCATCGTCGAGCGCGGTGCTCTGTTTCCGCTCAATTCGCTCATGCTCCACGGAATCATCTATGCAAAGCGCGCTGAACATTTGGGGGATGATCCTGAGCACGCTTTTGCTCATGAAATCCATTCTTATTTCGGCAGCGGGACGCAATTGCAGGAGATGTACATCACGCACTCGCTGCTTTCGAACGCTGATTGGGACAACCTGGCGGAAGCGGCAAACTGGTCGCGACAGAATGCCGCCATACTGGCAGACACGCACTGGATCGGCGGCGATCCGGGAAAACTAGAGGCGTACGGCTGGGCTTCCTGGTCTCCGGTGAAGGCCATTCTCACGCTGCGAAATCCTAGCGACCAACCGCAAAACATTTCTCTTGATCTAGCCGAGGTATTCGAACTCCCGGCCGGGGCTCAGGCTAGATTCACTGGGCATTCTCCGTGGAAGGCGGACAGGGAGGAAAAACCGATTTCACTCGTAGCGGGCGAAACCCGCTCGTTTGTGCTGCGGCCGTTCGAGGTGCTCACGCTCGAAGCGCTGCCCGCTCCCTAGGCTCAGGCCCAGCTTTCGATTTGCTTCACATTCTTTCTTTGTCTTCCGGATCTCGGTACACTCGAGGGTCAGGAACTCTCTAGATTTCCCGTAGTCGCAGCGATTCGCTGGAAGAATGGAGAAGTACGCCGAAATGTGCACAGACGAGACACCACGAGCACTGAGCCCTGCCGGGAACTGCTTTAGGATAGGCTCTCTAGCGGCCCCCGCCGCCGGGATGCTTCTTCTGGCGTTATGCCCCCTTTTGGCTGGTTGCGGAAAGGAGCAGGAAAGCCATTCCACCGCGGCAGTGGCCGTCGCGAAATCTGCCGTTGAGGTGAAAGCGTCGAGCGAAGGCCTCATCGTGCATACACCCTCAGCCGAATTCACGCTCATTCCCTCCGGTGCTCTCTCCGCTGCGCTGCTAAAGGATGGGGACAAATTTACGCTCGACGACAAGGCCTCTGCGGTAGGGCAGACGATCTCTCTTTCAAAAGGGAGTTATTCCGCTTTGCTACTGGATACGGCCAAGGCCGAAGTAAGCGAAGCGGTCGGCAAACTCGGCCGCCTCGGCAAGCACATAAATGTGGCAGGGAAGTTTTCTGGCACTGATCTTGAAGAGACACTCACCCTAGAAGTCTACGACGCGTTTCCGAATCTCGCTCTCTTATCTGTGCGCGTGCACAATGCGGGCCGCACTGACGCGCAGCTCAATACGGTCACGCTGCAGCATCATAGCTTTGTGGCCGGCAACGATCCTGCGAACCCTGGTCACGTGCTCTGGACCTTTCAAGGATCGAGTCTCGAATGGGGCAAAGATGAAATCTTGGCGATGCCAGCCAAGTTCTCCGAAGACAATCCCTTCGGCGCGCCCGTTGCTGTGAAGGATGATCTCGGCCATGTCGGCGGCGGGATACCCGTCGTCGCGTTTTGGTCAAACCGTGTCGGAGAAGCGATCGGCCACATCGAAACTTTGCCACTGGCGCTTTCGATTCCCGTGCGGACAGCGAGCAAGGGCCGGGTCGAAACGAACGTCAGTATTCCTGCGCAAAGCCTCCTCAAGCCAGGCGAAGTGTATTCCACACCGCGCACATTCCTCGCCGTCTACTCCGGCGATTTCTACGAACCATTGCATCTATGGTCCGACGTGATCGAAAAAGAGGGGCTCTCACGGCCCGTCAACAATGATGAGAACTACGCCGTAAGCTGGTGCGGGTGGGGCTACGAATTTGCGGTTACCCCAAAACAGATGCTCGACACGATTCCCAAGCTGAAGGAACTTGGAATTCATTGGGCCACCCTTGACGACGGGTGGTTCGATAACTACGGCGACTGGCAGCCGCGCCAGCCGTCGTTTGATGGAACGGCCATCCGGGACATGGTCAAGAGATTCCACGAGCAGGGTGTTAAGGTGCAACTCTGGTGGTTGCCCCTTGCGGTTGAAGACGGGCGCTACGGCTACGGCGGGCGCAAATTTGTGGTGTCCAAAGTAACGAAGGATCATCCGGACTGGCTAATTCTCGATGCCAACGGCAAGCCCGCAAGGATAGCGCGCAACCTGGCCGCGTTCTGTCCCGCGTTGCCGCAAGTGCGGGCCTATTATAAGCAATTGACCGAGCGATTCATCAGAGATTGGGACTTCGACGGTCACAAACTCGACAATATCTACGCGACGCCGCTCTGTTACAACCCGAGCCATCACCACAAATCGCCTTACGATTCCGTGAATTCGATGGGCGAAGTTTACAAGACGATTTTCGAGACCACGCGCGCGCTGAAGGCGGATAGTGTGACGCAGAGTTGCCCGTGCGGCACGCCGCCGAGCCTAGCGTGGTTTCGCTATATGGATCAGGCGGTCACGGCTGATCCCGTCGGATCGGTCCAGGTACGCCGGCGCGTCAAGATGTACAAGGCGCTTCTCGGCCAACGAGCCGCCGTGTATGGCGATCACGTGGAGCTGACGCGCATTTCGAAGGCCTCGACGCAGAATGAGCAGGATGTCGGCACCGACTTTGCTTCTACACTCGGCACCGGTGGCGTCCTCGGTACGAAGTTCACCTGGCCCGATTACGGCCCAAAATTCAAGAACGTCTACCTGAACCCGGAAAAAGAAGCCCACTGGAAAGAGTGGATCAGCCTTTACAACGAAAAAATGCTCTCCAAGGGCACTTTTATGAACCTATACGTTTACGGCTTTGATGTCCCCGAAGCTTACGCCATCGAAAAAGACGGAAAAATGTACTACGCCTTCTATGCCCCCGAGCCCTCGGGTAATACAGCAAAGCCGACAAGCGTGGCAAAGAACTGGGAGGGAGAAGTAGAGCTGCGCGGGCTGTCTCAAAAGCGATATCGCGTTTCCGACTACGTCCACGGCAAAGACCTCGGGTTCGTCAACGGCCCCAACGCAAAACTAAAAGTGGGGTTCACGGACAGCCTGCTGCTGGAGGCCGTTGCGCAGTGAACGGAGTGCAGCGAGATTTCACCGGTTCGTTGGCGTCGCCCGCTGGGCGCCGCTGGTCGAATGAGTTCGAAGGAACGCCTCGCGATGCCGCGCGTCGCGGAACGCCTCGGTGCCGCCCGCCCGTGTCACGGACAGGGCTCCTGCGATGTTCCCGAATTTCAAGCAATCTTCGATCTTCGATCCCCGGATAAACTTGTGAATGAAGCCCGCGTCAAAGCTGTCTCCGGCGCCGACGGGATCGGCCACGTCCACGACCGGCGGAAACCCCACATATTTCTCTTTGGAGCGGCGCACCATGGCGCCTTGCGACCCGCGCTTGATGACCAGCACAGGAACTTTTTGCGACAGCGCTTCGGCTGCCCGTTCGAGGTCATTCACTTGCGCCAGCTTGCAGGCTTCTCG
>Ga0306919_10001777_pt1 | contig 10448 bp, 10 predicted proteins | sample flu12Cox44000172_FD_203764 | JGI IMG/M metagenome (GOLD analysis project Ga0306919, IMG submission 203764) | Lab enrichment of tropical soil microbial communities from Luquillo Experimental Forest, Puerto Rico - flux4day.12C.oxic.44.000.172 (v2)... | ecosystem: Environmental > Terrestrial >... | reverse complement strand
AGTCATAGCCCTCCTTGAGCATCTTCCAGAACGCCATATGCGGCGAATTGCGATGCTTGGCCATGTTGAGCGGGGTCATCTTGAACGGGTAGGCCTGAATCTGGAACGACCTCTGGCCGCCGAAGAAGGATTCACGCGCGAGCGCGTAAATCTCCGCGATCTGCTCGTCCGTCATGGCGTAGCAGCCGGCCGACGAGCAGTCGCCATGGATCATGAGAAAGGCCCCGGTGCGTCCGTTCGCTCGATCGTAAGCATTCGGGAAGCCGGTGTTGATCGCGAGATAGTAGTTGGAATTCGGGTTCATCAGGCCGGGAGTGATGGTATAGAAGCCTTCCGGCGCTTGGCGGTCGCCTTGCTTGATCTTGGGACCGAGTTCGCCCGACCAGCGGCAGATCGGATAGGTGTTAAGGAGGGCAAAGCGCCCGCTCCTGTCCTGTTTCCAGACCTCCAGCTCGGACTCCTCTTTGAATATCCGCACCAAGATCGGCGATTCTTTCGCCATGTTCTTGCTTTCGATTTCGGCCTGCATCCGGTCGGAAAGAGGCTGCATGTGGCGGCCGTTGACCGCGGAGGTCGTGCCGTCGGTGTCGCAACCGGCCAGCGCTAGCGCCGCCGCAATCGCAGCTGACGCCAAGAGCGCGCGCACCAAAGGTCGACGGTTCAACAGACAGCTCCCCCGCCCGCTAGGCTTCCCCAAGCCTCCCCCTGCGCAATCGCGATCCGAAAGAACACCGGCCGCACGGCGGCGAATCGCCGATTGAGCATGCCGACGGGTGAAAAAGGGTAATTTCGTATTGAAAGCGACCCCAAGTCCCCCAGCGGCAATGGGAACCTAGGCCAAGACTTGGGTAAGATCAGGGCAAAGATCGAGAATCTCACCTTTGCGGATTCACTTGGAAAACAAACGTTTACTGGCCATTTTCGGGGAAAAATGCATCGCGGTCGCGGCGTTCACCCCCAGGTGCGCCCAATGGCCAAGAACTTCTCGCGCCGTTGGCGGCGGACGGTCTCCCGGTCGAGACCGGCAAGTTCCTCCAGGGCGTTGGCGATGGCCTCCGCGGTCGAGGCGATCGCGGCTGCCGGGTCGCGGTGCGCGCCCCCCGGCGGCTCGGTCACGACCTGATCGATGACGCCGAAGCGCATCATGTCGTCGGCGGTAATCTTCATGCCGGTCGCCGCCTCCTGCGCCTTGGCGGTGTCGCGCCACAGGATCGAGGCGGCACCCTCCGGCGAGATCACGCTGTAGATCGCGTGTTCGAGCATCAGCACGCGGTTGGCTGAGGCAATCGCGATGGCCCCGCCCGAACCGCCTTCGCCGATGATGACCGCCACGTTCGGCACCCCGAGCTCGAGGCTGGCATCGGTCGAACGCGCGATGGCCTCGGCTTGGCCGCGTTCCTCCGCGCCGATGCCGGGATAGGCGCCGGCCGTGTCGACCAGCGACAACACAGGAATCCCGAAGCGGTCGGCCATCTGCATTAGCCGCTCCGCCTTGCGATATCCCTCCGGCCGCGCCATGCCAAAATTGTGCTTGAGGCGGCTTTCGGTCGACGAGCCTTTCTCGTGCCCGATGACGCAGACGCTCTCGCCGCGAAAGCGGCCGAAGCCGCCGACGATTGCGACGTCGTCGCCGAACTTGCGATCGCCGGATAGCGAAACGAAATCGGTGATGAGGGCGCCGATATAGTCAAGGCAATGGGGACGCTCCGGATGGCGAGCGACTTGGGTCTTTTGCCAAGGCGTGAGTTCCGCGTAGAGATCTTTGAGCACCTGCGCCGCCCGGGCTTCGAGGCGGGAAATCTCCTCGCCGATGGCGGCTGCACTGTCGCTGGTCTCGAGCGCGCGCAGTTCCGCCACCTTGGCCTCGAGTTCAGCCACGGGCTTTTCGAAGTCGAGATAGCTGCGCATCAAGCTGCTCTCAGGCACGCCGCACCGACGAATCGCTAGCGCGCTTCCTGCATGCCATAGCGCGCATATTCCTCGGCAATGTCGGCCTGAAGCGCCTTGGCCGCCGCGATGTCGGCCTCGCCGGCGGGATCGTCGTTCTTCAATCTCGCCAAGCCGCGACCGTAAAGCGCGAAGGCAAGCTTCGGGTTGATCCGCAAGGCCGCGTCGTAATCGGAAACGGCGGCATCGAAGTGAGTCATCTTAAGAAAGACGAAGCCGCGGCTGTCGAGCGTCGCGGCGTTGTTCGGCATCAGGCGGAGCGCTTGGTTGCAGTCGGCGAGCGCCTGTTTGAGGATTCCGACCACCGCGCGCGCCCAGCACCGGTTGTCGAAGGCGGGCGCGAAATCCGCCTTGAGCCTGATCGCTTGGTTGTAGTCGTCGATGGCGTGATCGTAGTGACCCTTGCCGAGCTGGGCGTTGCCGCGGTTGAAGTAACCTTCAGCCGACGGCTTGAGCTTGATCGCCTGCTCGTAATCCAGAATAGCGCGGTCGTATTCGCCCTTCTTGTCGTAGGCGACGCCGCGGTTGTTGTAGGCGGCGGCGAACTTGGCGTTGAGCTTGATCGCCTGGTTATAGTCCGCAAGGGCTCGCTCATAGTCGCTCTTGAGCCGGTAGCCGACGCCGCGATTGTTGAAGGCCTCCGCGAGCTTGTCGCCCTTGTCGCGCGCGGCTTTGATGACGGCGGAGCAGCCGTCGATGCGCTGGTCGACCGTCACGCCGTCCTCGCCCTCGCACCAGCCGCGCTCCTGCGGCGTCTGTGCGAGCGCCGACGTGCCGGCAAGCAACACGCCGGCCAAGATCGAACAGACACGCTTTGCTGCCAGGAGAGGCATCGGCAACTCCATCGTTCGCGAGCGTCAGGCTAAATCATGTCGGACTGCTTTGTCATTCCTCCCCCAGCGGGTGCAGATCGCGCACCAGGCTCTTGAGGCGCTCCTCGAGCACATGGGTATAAATCTGAGTCGTGGAGATGTCGGCGTGGCCGAGCAGCGTCTGCACCACCCGAAGGTCGGCGCCGTTGTGCAGGAGATGACTCGCGAAGGCGTGGCGGAGGACGTGCGGGCTCACCTGCGCAGAGCGCAGTCCCGCGGCAGCGGCGAGCGTCTTCAGTTCGCGGGCAAAGTGCTGGCGCGTGAGGTGGCCGGCTTCACTAAACGAGGGGAAAAGCCATTTCGTCTCCCGGTGACCACTCGCACCGGACAGGAGCGCGAGATACTCGCCCATGGCCTTTTTGGCCGCCTCGTTGAGCGGCACGAGGCGCTCCTTGTTGCCCTTGCCGCGCACGGTGAGCATGCGCGCGTTGCGCTCGGCCGCTGAAATCGGCAGCGCGACGAGTTCTGACACCCGCAATCCCGTGGCGTAAAGCACTTCGATCAGGCACGCGAGCCGCGCGGCGCGAAGCCGCTTGAGCGCGGGTTGGTCCGCCTTGTCCATGTCGATGCGCGCCTGCGCCAGCAGCCGGTCGACCTCGGCGATGGTGAGCACCTTGGGCAGCGCGCGGCCGCGTTTGGGGCCTTCGATGACGGCGGACGGGTCGTCGGTGCGGCGTCCCTCTGCATAGAGGAAGCGATAGAGCTGCCGGATGGCCGAGAGCCGGCGCGCCACCGATGAAGCCGCAAAGCGACGCTTGCCGAGTGATCCGAGATAGCCGCGCAGGTCATCGGTCGAGGCACGGGCGATGGTGCGCCCGGCTTTGCCGAGCTCTGCGGAGAAGTCGCCGAGGTCGCGGGCATAGGCGGCGAGCGTGTTTTTGGCTCCCCCGCGCTCGGCTGCGACCATGTCGAGGAACAGCTCGATCAGGGCCTGGTCGGAATCTTTGGCCTTCGGGGCCATGCGGCGATGATGCGCTCAGGGCTGCTGCTGCTTGGCGAACCTGTCCGGCGGGATCGAAACCGTAATCTCGCGCGGCTTCGGATCGAACCAGGTCGCGAGCATGAACATGGCGCCATAGGTCAGGCCGCCCAGAACCCCGATCAGAGTGAGGAATCGGAACAAGCTCGGCATGGTGAAACCCTCGACCACAAACTTCGCATAAAAGAATGGAGAAACTAGGACATGGGCGGCGAGCGTTGGACCGAGACATCGATCGTGACCGCGCAGCAAAGATGGTTAATAGCGCGCTGCCGGCACGTCTGTGCTACCAAGCGCGGCGGCAAGTGGTTGTGCTAGAAGAGAAACCGCCTAGAACGCTGCTTTGCTCGGTGCCCCAGAGCAAGCAGGGGAGAGGATTGATGAATACGTCGCACGGTGCGGCCCACGACGTCAGTGTGCGGCCGGAAGCTGCCGTCCTGGCGGCGCTGGGGCGACGCTCGGTCGTGCTCGTGGGCATGATGGGCTCGGGCAAGTCGTCGATCGGCCGCCGCGTGGCGCTGCGGCTCGGCATTCCATTCGTCGACGCCGATGCGGAGATCGAAAAGGCGGCCGGCATGTCCATCAGCGATATTTTCGCCATCCGAGGGGAGGCGGAATTCCGCGCCGGTGAGGCGCGCGTCATCGCGCGCCTGCTGGAGGGCGGGCCGCAAGTGCTGGCGACTGGCGGCGGAGCGTTCGTGAACCCGGACATCCGCGCCGCCATCGCGGCCAAAGGCGTTTCGATCTGGCTCAGGGCCGAATTCGACGTGCTCATGAAGCGTATCAGGCGCCGGCACGATCGGCCGCTGCTCAGAACCGAAGATCCCGGCGCAACGCTGCGCAAGCTGATGGAAGAGCGCGATCCGATCTATGCTTTGGCCGACCTCACCGTACAGTCGCGCGACGTGCTGCACGACAAGATCGTTGACGAGATCGTGAGCGCGCTCGCGGGACAGATGGGCCTGGCCTGCGCGATACCGGACCCGCCTGCCGAAGGAGATCGCCGGTCATGACTGCGCCGCTGCGCGCTAGCGATCCGATCGTCGTCAACGTCGCGCTCGGCGAGCGCAGCTACGACATCCTCATCGGGCGCGGGCAGCTGGCCTTGCTGGGCGAAAGGATTACCGCGCTGCGGCCCGGCGCCAAGGCCGCGATCGTCACCGACGAAACGGTCGCGCGTCACCATCTCGCCGCGACCGAGGCCGCGCTTGCCGCCGCCGGCATCGGCACCACGTCGGTGCCGGTGCCAGCGGGCGAGACTTCGAAGAGCTTCCCGGTGCTCGAGCGCGTCTGCGAGGCGCTGATTTCCGCGCGCATCGAGCGCGCCGATGTCGTGGTGGCGCTCGGCGGCGGCGTGATCGGCGATCTCGCCGGCTTTGCCGCCGCGGTTGTGCGCCGCGGTCTCGACTATGTGCAGGTACCCACCACGCTGCTTGCGCAAGTCGATTCCTCGGTCGGCGGCAAGACCGCAATCGATTCCAGCCACGGCAAGAACCTCATCGGCGCGTTCCATCAGCCGGTGCTGGTCTTAGCCGACACCGCGCTGCTCGACACGCTGCCAGCACGCCAATTCCGCGCGGGCTACGCCGAAGTCGCCAAATATGGGTTGATCGGAGATGCCGGTTTCTTCGCCTGGCTGGAGGCGAATTGGCGGGAGCTGTTTGCAGGCGGCCCCGCGCGCGAGCACGCCATCGCGGTGAGCTGCCGCATGAAGGCCGCGATCGTCGGCCGTGACGAGCGCGAAGTCGGCGAGCGGGCGCTGCTTAATCTCGGCCATACCTTCGGCCACGCGCTCGAGGCGGCGGCCGGTTTCTCCGACCGCCTGTTGCACGGCGAGGCGATCGCGCTCGGGATGGCACTCGCCTTCGCATTCTCTGCCAAGCGCGGGCTACTATCCCCGGCGGAGGCGGAGCGCGTCGAGCGCCACCTTGCGGCAGTCGGCCTGCCGATCCATGTCTCCTCAGTTCCGGGCGGCGTGCCGGGCGCCGACCGCCTGATGGACCTCATCGCCCAGGACAAGAAGGTCAGGCGCGGCAAGCTCACCTTCATCCTGGCGCGTGGGATCGGCGCAAGCTTCATCGCGCCCGACGTCGATGCCGCCGAGGTCCGCGCTTTTCTGGTCGAGAAGCTCGCCGAGCGATGACTGCCTACGATTGGTTCGCCCTTGTGGCGGTTCTCATCTGCATCTTGCTCTCTGCCTTCTTCGCGGGCAGCGAGACCGCGTTGACCGCGTCCTCGCGCCCCAGCATGCATCGCCTCGAAAAGCAGGGGAATCGGCGCGCTGCGCTGGTCAATCGCCTGCTCAGCGCACGCGAAAGATTGATCGGCGCGCTGCTATTCGGCAACAACGCCGTCAACATCGCGGCTTCCGCGCTTGCGACCGGCGTGCTGCTCGCCTGGTTCGGCGAGGTGGGGGTCATCTATGCCACCGTCGTGATGACCATCGTGATCGTGGTGTTCGCCGAGGTCTTGCCGAAGACCGCAGCCTTCAACGCGCCCAACCGCATTGCGCTTGTGGTTGCGCGCCCAATCGATTGGACGGTCCGGCTGCTCGCGCCGGTCCTGATCGCGGTCGAATGGCTCGTGAAGTGGGTGCTGCGGCTGGCCGGGATGAAGGTCGGTGAAATCGAATCGATTCTTTCGCCCCACGAGGAACTGCGGGGGGCGGTCGATCTCTTGCACCGGACGGGCGGTGTCGAGAGGCTCGACCGCGACATGTTCAGCGGGCTTCTGGATCTACGCGATCTCACCGTCTCCGACGTCATGATCCACCGCACCGAGATGGTGACGGTCTGCGCCGACGATCCGCCCGAGCAGGTGGTGAAGGCAGTGCTGGAGTCCGAGGTCACACGCGTGCCGCTGTGGAAGGGAAAGCCCGAGAACATCATCGGCATCTTGCACGCCAAGGACCTCTTGCGCGCAATCCAGGTCTCGGACGGCGACCTCGCCAAGATCGACGTCACGGCTATTGCGCGGCCGCCCTGGTTCGTGCCCGACATCCGTCCGCTCTCCGAGCAACTCAAAGCCTTCCGGCGCCGTAAGACGCATTTCGCGCTGGTGGTCGACGAATACGGCGAGGTGATGGGCCTGGTCACGCTCGAGGACATTTTGGAGGAAATCGTCGGCGACATCGCGGATGAGCACGACATCGCGGTCCCTGGCGTGCGACCGCAGCCCGACGGCTCCGTCAACGTCGACGGCGGCGTTCCCATCCGCGATCTCAACCGCGCCATGGAATGGAATCTGCCCGACGACGAGGCGACCACCATCGCCGGCCTCGTGATCCACGAGGCGCGCTCGATCCCCGAGCCCGGCCAGACCTTCACCTTCCACGGCTTCCGTTTTCGGGTGCTGCGCCGCGACAGGAACCGGATCACAGCGCTGCGCATCACGCCGCTCGTGCGCAAGCCGGTGCTCAAACCGGCTTAGCGAGGACCTGGCGGCCGCTTTCATGACCATCCACGCCGGCACTCGAGGGCTTGTGATCGCCGGCGTCTTGGCGGGCGCGGCCGCCGCCTACGCGCATGCGCATCTCGATCGCGCCAGCCCGGGCGCCGGCGCGACGCTCGCCGCCGCGCCGACCGAGGTCACGCTTCATTTCACCCAACAACTCGAGCCCAAATTCAGCACCATCGTGGTGCGTGACTCCGCCGGCAGGCAGGTCGACAAGGGCGATTCCCATGTGAACGAGGAGGACGCCGCCGTGTTGAAGGTATCGCTGCAGCCGCTCGGGTCCGGAATGTACAAGGTCGAGTGGCGCGTGACCTCGGTCGATACCCATTCGAGCAAGGGCGAGTACACCTTTCGCGTCGGCAAATAGGTTCGCCGAGAGTTCGGCGCACGTCGCCTCCCGGGAGGGACGGGGTGGGTGATCCGCTGATCTTTATACGCATGATCCATTTTGCGGCGACTCTGTCGCTAGCGGGTGCCGTTATCTTCGGCGCCGCGATCGTCGGGCCGATCATGCGTCAAATGGGGGATGCCGGTGCAGGCTTGCGCGGGGGGCTCATGCGCATTGCGTGGTGGAGTTTTGCCGCCGCGCTGATCTCGGGTGTCGCGTGGCTGGTGCTGCTCGCCGCTCAGATCAGCGAGCGCAAGCCGGGCGAGATTTTTTCCGAGGGCATTCTGTGGACGGTGCTTCTCCACACAACATTCGGACATGATTGGCTCGCGCGGCTCGTGCTGGCGGCATTGCTTGCCGCTGCCTTGGGTGGAATTTCCACCAAGCATGTGGACCTGCCGCGCTGGGCAATCGCCGCGCTGCTCGCCGGCGCGTTTGCCGCGGCACTGGTGCATTCCGGTCACGCCGCGGCGACCGCCGGTTGGCTCGGCACCTTCCATCGCGCCGCCGACGGGCTGCATCTGATCGCCGCGTCGGCGTGGCTCGGTGGCCTGTTGCCGCTCGCGCTGCTGCTGGTGGCGGCAAGGCGCGAGGAGATTTCCCTTGCGCTCGCGCGTGACGCCACATTGCGATTCTCAACGCTCGGCCTGATCAGCGTCGGAGCGCTCATCGCCACCGGCATCATCAACGGCTGGATATTGGCCGGCAGCGTGCCGGCTCTGATCGGCACCGATTACGGCCGGCTCTTGCTCGCCAAGGTCGCGCTCTTCCTCGCCATGGTCGCGGTCGCCGCGATCAATCGGCTGCGCCTGACGCCACGGCTCGCTCTCACCGTCTCTTCGCCGCCTTGCGAGGAGGCCCTCGCCCACAAGCCGGGCGCGAATGGAGCACCTGCGACGCTGCGCGCGCTGGCGCGCAACAGCCTGGTGGAGGCGACGCTCGGTCTCGCGATCCTCGTCCTCGTCGGCGCGCTCGGGACGACGCCGCCGGGCTCACATGTGCTGCAGCCGAGTTGGCCGTTTGCGCTGCGTTACAGCCATGCTGCCTTCGGCGATGCGGAGCTGCGCGCCACGCTCGTGCCGGCGCTGTGGGCGATCGGTGGCGGCTTGCTCTGCGGCGTAATGCTGATCCTCATCGGCGCGCAGGCGCGGCGCGCACACCCGCGGCTGACGCCGTGGCTGATCGCGGCGGGCGCCACCGTCGCCATCGCCGGCGTTGCCTATTTCGCGCCGATTTTGACCCTGGTCACGGTCGAGGCCTATCCGACCAGCTTTTACGTTGCGCCGACGGGGTATTCGGCAAGCTCGATCGTCCAAGGCGGGAGATTGTTCGCGACGCATTGCGCCTCCTGCCATGGACGAGAGGGGCGCGGCGACGGCCGGGCCGGCCGGTTCTTGCGCGTGAAGCCATCAGACCTCACCGCCGATCACGTCGACAGTCACACCGATGGCGACTTCTATTGGTGGATCCCCAACGGCATCGGTGAGGTCATGCCGCCGTTCGGCGTCGCGCTGGACGAGCAGGCGCGCTGGAACTTGATCGATTTCGTGCGCGCCAACGCCGATGCCGCCCGCCTCGGTCGCGCGGGCGGTAAGGTGACCAATGTCGGCTACCGGGCGCCGGATTTCTCCGCCGCCTGTCCCGACGGTTCGACGGTGTCGCGTGACCGCCTGCGCGGACGCGTTGCGCATCTCGTCGTCGCGGGCCGCGATTCGGCGCAGCGCCTGGCGCACCTGGCGGCTCACGATCGCGATGTCGTCATCATCGCGATCCCGGTCGCGGACGTAGCCATTGGAGCGGCCTGCCGCGCCGACGATGTCGAGCTGGCGACGGTGCTCGCGATGTTCGGCGGCAAGGACGCGGGGCAAGGCGACGGGCTGGAGTTCCTGGTGGATCCTGCGGGGACGTTGCGTTCCGTATGGGCTCCCGGCGACAAGCCCGACTGGCGCGACGCCGACGTGATGGAACGCGAGATCGCGGCCATTCGCAACGCTCCGGCCGCGACGCGGACGACCGGATCGCACCTCCATGGACCTTAGCATCGGAACCTATCTATAGGGCGCCAGCCCCGCAGGACGCATAGACGTCACGCCCTGCCTTCGCCCGGCGCCGAGGCGTGGATTGCGAGCGCGTGGACGCCGCCTGCGAGCTCACCGGCAAGTGTTTCGTTGATCATTCGGTGGCGATCGAGCCGGCTCTTTCCGCGGAACGCTTCCGCCACAATATACACCCTGAAATGAGTCTCCCCGCCCTCGCGATGTCCGGCATGCCCGACGTGCTGGTGGGATTCGTCCACCACGTCGAGGCTCGCGGGAGCGAAAGCCTTGGTCAGCTTCTCCGCGATGAGATCGCGCCTTGCCATGGCGTCCGCATAGCGGGAGGCGCAGGTGCCGGTCAATGCCGGGTCACGGCGGGAAAGCGCGCAAACGCGCTTGTCAAGACTTGAAGATGGGTTCGCTACGCGCGCATACTGATCGGTCATGAAAAGCGACTCGCCCCTGTTTGACCGCATCCGGGTCAAGCCCGACAAAGATCGTCGGCTGCGCGCCCAATGCCCGGCCTGCGAATGGCCGAATTGCAAGGCGCCCGCGACCCACCGCGCGCCCAAGGGGCGGCTGCGCGAGCGCGAATACTGGCGGTTCTGCCTCGATCACGTTCGCGAATACAACCATGCGTACAATTTCTTCGCCGGCATGAGCGCCGAGGACATTGCCCGCTATCAGAAGGAGGCGGTCATCGGGCATCGCCCGACCTGGAAGATGGGGATGAACGGCGGAAGGCCGACGTCGCGTTCCCATTCCTCCCGCCT
>Ga0306919_10001769_pt1 | contig 10479 bp, 7 predicted proteins | sample flu12Cox44000172_FD_203764 | JGI IMG/M metagenome (GOLD analysis project Ga0306919, IMG submission 203764) | Lab enrichment of tropical soil microbial communities from Luquillo Experimental Forest, Puerto Rico - flux4day.12C.oxic.44.000.172 (v2)... | ecosystem: Environmental > Terrestrial > Soil... | reverse complement strand
GCTGATCATTCACCGCGACCGCCTCGCCCCGTTCACGCCGGACGAACTGGCGCTGCAGCAGAATTTTGCCGATCAGGCCGTGATTGCCATCGAGAACGCGCGGCTGTTCAACGAGACCAATGAAGCCCTGGAACGGCAGACCGCGACATCAGACATCCTGAAGGTGATCGCGAGTTCGCCGTCCGACGCGCAACCGGTGTTCGAGGCGATCGCCAACAGCGCCAACCGCCTGCTTGGCGGTTTTTCGAGCACCGTGTTCCTTTTCATCGACGGCATGGCTCACCTGGGCGCGTTCACGCCCACCACTCCGGAAGCCGACGAAGTCTTGAGGTCGACTTTCCCGCGGCCGGTCGCCGAATTCGCGCCGATTCAAATGACGCAGGCCGGCGAAGTCACGCAAGTTCCGGACACCGAGGACTTGACGGACGACATCAAGAACATTGCGCGGGCGCGCGGCTACCGCAGCATGCTGTTTGCGCCGCTGATGAACAAAGGCGTGTCGATCGGTTTCGTCGCAGTAACGCGCGTTCAGCCGGGCCACTTTGCCGATCATCACGCGCAACTGCTGCAGACGTTTGCCGACCAGGCCGTGATCGCGATCGAAAACGTCCGCCTGTTCGACGAAGTGCAGGCCAAGACGCGCGATCTCGAGGAGGCGCTGAGATATCAGACCGGCAGCGCCAACATCCTCCGCGTGATCGCTTCCTCGCCGACCGACGTGAAACCCGTGCTCAAGGCGATCGTCGAAAGCGCCTGCGAGCTTTGCGGCGCTTATGACGCGTTGGTACGGCTAAAGGAGGGAGACGGCCTGGCATTCGGCGCGCATCATGGTCCGCTTCCGGTGAGCCTCGCGAGTGTGCCAATCACCGAGAATTCCACCGCTGGCCTTGCGGTGATCGGACGAGAGCCCGTCCATGTTCACGACCTGCTTTCCAGCGATGGTGAGAGGTTCCCGCATGCTCAGGAATTGGCGCGCATGCACGGCGAGCGCACCATCTTGAGCGTTCCGCTGTTGCGCGAGGGCGAGAGCATCGGCGCAATCGTGCTTCGCCGCACCGAAATGCAACCCTTCGGCAGCAAGCAGATCAGCCTGCTGCAAACCTTCGCCGACCAGGCCGTGATCGCAATCGACAACGTGCGCTTGTTCGAGCAAGTGCAGGCCCGCACCCGCGAGCTCACGCAATCGCTCGACGACCTGCGCGCGGCGCAGGACCGGCTGATCCAGACCGAAAAGCTCGCCTCGCTCGGGCAGTTGACCGCGGGCATTGCACACGAAATCAAAAACCCTCTGAATTTCGTGAATAATTTTTCTGCACTTTCGGTGGAATTGACCGACGAACTCAAAGACGTGTTGAAGCAGGCGACGCTCGTCGACAAAATTCGTACCGACGTCGAGGAATTGACCGGCCTTTTGAAGGACAACCTCGCCAAAGTCGTGCAACACGGCAAACGCGCCGATTCCATCGTGAAAAGCATGCTTTTGCATTCTCGCGAAGGTTCCGGCGAACATCGTCCGACAGATGTCAATGCGCTGGTGGACGAAAGCCTCAATTTGGCCTATCACGGCGCGCGCGCCGAAAAACCGCAATTCAACGTCACGCTCATGCGAAATTTCGATCCCGAGGCAGGCATGATCGAAGTGTTTCCGCAGGAAATCACCCGCGTTCTGCTGAATTTGATCTCAAACGCTTTTTACGCCGTGACCAGGCGCAAGGCGGAGAACGGGTCTGCCGACTTCGAGCCCCTGGTTACGGCGACGACAAAAGGTCGCACCGACCGCGTCGAAATAAGCATCCGCGACAACGGCACCGGCATTCCGCCGGATGTAAAGGAAAAGATGTTCAACCCGTTCTTCACGACCAAGCCCGCAGGCGAAGGCACCGGGCTCGGGCTCTCGATGAGCCATGACATCGTTGTGAAACAGCACGGTGGCACGATCGAGGCCGCGACCGAGCCGGGCGAATTTACCGAGTTCACCATTGTATTGCCGCGTACCAGTGCGGCGGTTTTGAAGTCCGCATCGTCGTCCGCAAGTTCGTGATGCTGATTTCTGAACCAAAGCCACACTGGATCAATAAGTTACTGGGTCCCGATTCCGAAGTTCGCAAATGAGGATACCGCAACAGATGATGCGAATTCCGGAATCGGGACACTGGCAAAATTCTTTCAAACCAAAATCAGAGGTTAGACGTGAGCGTTCTCGTTCTTGTGGTAGATGACGAGCCTGATGTCGAGGCACTGTTCCGCCAGCAATTCCGCCGCGATTTGCGCACCCAACGCTTTATGATGGATTTCGCCCATTCGGCGGCGGACGCGCTGTCGCGCATCGCCAGCACGATCGGGCAATCGCTGATCCTTATTTTGTCCGACATCAACATGCCGGGAATGACCGGGCTCGAAATGCTCCCCAAGGTCAAGGAGATGCGGCCCGAGGTCCCCGTGATCATGATCACGGCGTACGGTGACGCCGAAACCAAGCGCAAGGCGCTCGAAAGCGGTGCGGAAGGACTCTTGACCAAGCCGATCGACTTCGCGCTGCTCCGCGAGGAAATCGACTCGCGGCTGGCGCAGGCAGCAAGCTGATGCGGTTTGAGCGAGGCCGCACCTGATTTCCCGTGGCGCAGTCGTGTCGCCGCCAACTACTCCGCCATCTTGACGGAGCGCGAGGGGCCGGCCAGCGGCCGCTCTTCCATCACGATCATGCAGAGCGCGGCGCATCCCATCATCGCGGCGGCCGCGCCGAATACGTAACGAAACGCCGTGATCATGTCCGCGACGGGAATCGAGTTCACCGGCCCGCGATGCTCGCCGGCAAGCGAAATGTCGGCGCCCAGCGCCATCAACAGCACGGCGGTAAAGGCGGCCACCGTGAACGAGGACATCAACGCACGGAAAAAATTCATGGCTCCCGTGACAGTGCCGACCTGCGAGCGCGCCACCGCGTTCTGAATCGACACCACGCTGATCGGAAATGTCGTCCCTAACCCGAGCGCGAACACCGACAGCAACACAAGCAGGCCCCAGAGCGGCAGGGTGGCGAGCGCAAGCGCGGCGCCGCTGACGGCAGCGATCAGGTCTCCAACAATCGCGACGCGCTTGTAGTGCCTGGCATGCACCATGGTGCGGCCGGCGATCGCTGCGCCACAGGTCGAGATCGCAGCAAGTGGAATCAGCGCGAGTCCGGCTTGGCTGGCGGTGAGGTGATACACCACCTCGTAATAGAGCGGCAGGTGCACCGTAAGCCCGGTCATCGACCCCAGCGCGCAACCGCCGGCAATGATTGCGAACGGCACGACGCTGCCGCGCATCAGCGACAACGGCAGGAAAGGCTCATCCGCACGTGCGGCATGCCACACGAAGCTCAGCGCCAGCGCGATCGACGCGCCCACCATCGCAAGGATCGCCGGCGACAGCCAGACAAAGCGGTTGCCGCCCCAGGTCAGCACCAGCATGAACGTCACGGCGGACGCCATCAGCAGCACACCGCCGAGCCAATCGACCTTGCGCTTGCGGTGAAACGTCGGGATCCTGCCCATCTTCGGCAACAGCAGCCCGAGCGCCGCAAACGACAATGGCAGGTTGATCCAGAACACCATCGACCAGTGCAGGTGTTCGGCAAATACGCCACCGAGCACCGGGCCGCCGACGCCGGCCGCGACCCAAACGCCGCTGAAATAGGCCTGGTACTGGCCGCGCTCGCGCGGGCTGACCAGGTCCGAAATCACCGTCTGCACGATCGGCAGGATGCCGCCGCCGCCGAGCCCCTGAAGGCCGCGCGCGAGGATCAGAACCGGCATGCTTGGCGCGAGTGCACAGAGCGCGGAGCCCGCGATGAACAGGCTTAGCGCCGCGATGATCATGGCGCGGCGGCCATAGATGTCGCTCAGCGTGCCGAACACGGGTGCGACCGCGGTCGACGCCAAAAGGTAGGCTGTGATCACCCAGGACAGGTTGGAGACGTCGTGGAACTGGCGGCCGATGGTCGGCAAGGCGGTTGCGACGATGGTCTGGTCGAGCGCGGCCAGGAACATCGTCACCATCAGGCTCATCAGGATGGTGCGGACTTCGGCCTGGGTCAGCGGGGAGCGGGGCGCGATCGGGGGTGCGTCGCGGACCGCAATCACCTGCGCCGGGATCTCGGCAAGCTCAGCTTCGATGGCGTCCGGCAATGTCTCTTGATCGGCAGCCTTACGGCTCTGCCGCTCGAACTTGTTCATCAGGATTTTTTCGTCTGACGCGGCGGAACCCGCGCGGAATCACTCAATGCAGAGCAATTTAGGTAACAAACCTGCTGCGCGGCAGCACCTTCCGTGCATGGGAGGGTCCCGTTCGCATCTGCGTGATAGCCGACCCGAGGCCGCGCGTCACGGCTTCGGCCGTTTCTTGAGCCGCGCCCGCTTCGGCAACAGCGTCGGCCAGTGCACGATGTGATCTTCCAGATCGGCGTCCGGGATCTCGTCCTCGCTTCCCCTCACCCGCCCGCGCACCGAGACGCCCGCTTCGTGAACGGTGTTAGGGTCGCCCGAGATCAGGGGATGCCACCAATAGAGATCGCGGCCCTCCGCCACCAGCCGGTAACCGCAGCTCGGCGGCAGCCAGCTCAAGGTTCGCACGTTCTCCGGGGTCAGCCTCACACAATCCGGAACCTTGTCGTTGCGGTGCGGGTAGTCCTTGCAAGTGCAAAGTCCCGCATCCAGCAACCTGCAGGAGACGTGGGTGAAATAAATCTTGCCGGTATCCTCGTCCTCCAGCTTTTCCAGGCAGCAGCGCGCGCAGCCGTCGCACAGGCTCTCCCATTCGACATCGGACATTTCCTCCAACGTCTTGGTTTTCCAGAAAAAACCCTCTTGGGCCGAGGGCGGCTTGGGCGGCGCGGTCATGGCTCCCGGTAGCTCGGTCAGGATTTTCGCCCGGCTCTTCTAAGGGCTGGGCCGGCGATGGCGCAAGTAACCAATAAAACCGTGCGGCGTTCCCCCACAACAACGTTAGTTCTGGCGATCAAAAGTCCGGCGGGACCATTGGTTTATGGTCCCCGCTCGGCTAGAACAAATGGCGAGTCCCAGGGCGCGCTTCGGGCGCCTCGGGTTTGCCGCAACAACCCTGCAAGACGTCGGAATAGCGCCCGGGTGGGTGCTCGAACGCCTTCGAACCCTGACGAATAGTCCTCGTGCGCCAGATCCTACCACCCGACTGGAAGACCAAGATCCGGCACATCCTGCTGGATTTCGACGCGCGCATCGACTCGACCCTGTTCTCGTCCGGCAAGGGCGCGCGCGAGCTCTACGAGCGCTATTCGACCTTCATGGACCGCTTCTATGTCGGCCGCTGGAAGCGCTGGGTCTTCATCGAACCCCTCTCGGAAGCCGCGACGCTCGGGCTCGGCGGGCTGATCCTGTTGCTCGCGCTCGCGGTGCCGGCGTTTCGCGAGACCGCGGACGAGGACTGGCTGAAGAAATCCGACCTCGCCGTCAGCTTTCTCGACCGCTACGGCAACCCGATCGGCAGCCGCGGTATCAAACACAACGACTCGATCCCGCTGGAAGATTTTCCGGATAATCTGATCAAGGCGACGCTTGCGACCGAGGACCGCCGCTTCTACGACCATTTCGGCATCGATGTCGCCGGCACGATGCGCGCGCTTGTGACCAACGCCCAGGCCGGCGGCGTGCGCCAGGGCGGCTCGTCGATCACCCAACAGCTCGCCAAGAACCTGTTCCTCTCCAACGAGCGCACCATCGAGCGCAAGGTCAACGAGGCGTTCCTCGCGATCTGGCTTGAGACGCGGCTCACCAAGAACGAGATCCTGAAGCTCTATCTCGATCGCGCCTACATGGGCGGCGGCACGTTCGGCGTCGACGGCGCCGCGCATTTCTACTTCAACAAGTCGGTGCGCGACATCAACCTCGCAGAAGCGGCCATGCTTGCCGGCCTGTTCAAGGCGCCGACCAAGTTCGCGCCGCACATCAACCTGCCCGCGGCGCGCGCCCGTGCCAACGTGGTGCTCGACAACCTTGTCGACGCCGGCTTCATGACAGAGGGCCAGGTGTTCGGTGCGCGGCGCAATCCGGCCTTTGCGGTCGACCGGCGCGACGAGAATTCGCCGAACTACTATCTCGACTTTGCCTTCGACGAGATGCGCAAGCTCGTCGACACCTTTCCGAAGTCTTATACCGAGCGCGTCTTCGTGGTCCGAACCGCGATCGACATGAACGTGCAGCACGCAGCCGACGAGGCGATCGAGAACCAGCTCCGCCAGTTCGGCCGCGATTATCACGCAACCCAGGCCGCTAGCGTGGTGGCCGATCTCGACGGCGGCATTCGCGCCATGGTCGGCGGCCGCGACTATGGCGCAAGCCAGTTCAATCGCGCGACCGACGCCTATCGCCAGCCCGGCTCGTCGTTCAAGCCCTATGTCTACACCACCGCGCTGCTCAACGGCTTCAAACCGACCTCGGTCGTGGTCGACGGCCCGGTCTGCATCGGCAACTGGTGTCCCCAGAACTATGGCCACTCTTATTCCGGCTCGGTGACCCTCACGCAAGCGATCACGCGCTCGATCAACGTCGTTCCGGTCAAGCTGTCGATCGCGATCGGCGGCAACCCGAAGAACGTCTGGGATTCGGCGAAGAAGGGACGCGCGAAAATCGTCGAAACGGCCCGCAAGTTCGGCATCACAGCTCCGCTGCCCGATACGCCGTCGCTGCCGATCGGCGCCGACGAAGTCACCGTGATCGAGCACGCGGTCGCCTATGCGACCTTCCCCAACAAAGGCAGGTCGGTCACCCCTCATGCGGTGCTTGAAGTGCGCACCGGCGCCGGCGACCTGGTCTGGCGCTGGGACCGCGATGGTCCGAAGCCGCGGCAGGCAATCCCTGCATCGGTAGCCGCCGACATGGCGCAGATGATGAGCCACGTGGTGAGCGAAGGCACCGCGCGGCGTGCCGGACTCGACGGCATCCCGACCGCCGGCAAGACCGGCACCACCAACTCCTACCGCGACGCCTGGTTCGTCGGTTACACCGGCAATTTCACCTGCGCCGTCTGGTTCGGCAACGACGATTACTCGCCCACCAACCGCATGACCGGCGGCTCGCTGCCGGCGCAGACCTGGCACGACATCATGACCGCTGCGCACCAGGGGATCGAGATCAAGGAACTGCCCGGCGTCGGCATGGGCGCCAAGCTGCCGCAGCCGGCCGTGCCGCAAACCGTGTCCGCAGCGCAGCCGAAGCCGCCCGAGATAAAACCGGGGCCGCCGCCGGTTTTGACCAAGCGCGGCGCGGACGTTCTGGTGCAGGTGGAGAAGATGCTCGACGAGGCTGCGAAGGCGGCCGACAAGACTTCGACGGGCGCGCCGCCGAAGCCGAACCGGCCGGTCTCGTCGAGCGCACTCCCCTTCCCCGACAGCTTTGCGGCGGCGGCACCGAACTCCACGCCGAGCAAAGATTGAGCCCGTCGCCGTGCGACTGATCTTCATTACCTTGCTGGCGCTTCTGGTCGCCTCCGTGGTCGGCCTCGGCGCAACCTGGATGACGACCACGCGTGGTACCGATCTCGGCACGCTGACGATCGGCTCCTGGACCGCACGCCCGAGAACCGGCACCTCCGATGTCGATCCCTATGCGCGCGCCACCATCACGCGCAACGGCGAACTGCCGGTCGGCACCGGCGATGGCGTGGCGTTCACGGCCACGACCGACGATCGCAGGAAACCGCTCGACGGCCGCTGCGATGTGGTCGTCAGCGGCGTGACGCCGGCGGCGCGCTTCTGGACGCTGACGCTCTATGACCGGAAGGGCCATCTCGTCGCCAACACGCTGCAGCGTTACGGCTTCACCAGTCAGGAAATCGTCCGCGGCGCCGATGGCAGCTTCGAAATCCGCATCGCTTCGCGCTCGCGCGCCGGCAACTGGCTGCCGACCGGCGGGATCGAGCGCTATGCGCTGATGCTTCGGCTCTACGACACGCCGGTCGGGGTGGCGACGCGCACGCAGCGCGACGCGCCGATGCCGGCGATTGCGACGGCGGGGTGCCCGTGATCCGGCTCTTGTTCACGATCGTCGCGGGCGTGCTGTTGGGGCTCGTCGTGCATCTGGTTAGCGTGCTGGCGCTGCCCAGGATTGCCTCGCAGGACGCCTATTCGCGGCTGACGCCGACCACCCAGCTCAACGCCGTCACGATGCTGCCGGCGGCCGATCCCGGCTACACGCTGATGCCGTTCATGGACCCGGCCTTTGCGGTCGCAGTCTGCCGCTACGATTTGTCCGCCGGACCGATCAAGCTCACCGTCCCCGTCAGCCAGGCCTATACGTCCGTATCGTTCTACACTCGCAACGAAGTCGCCTATTACGCGATCAACGACCGCTCGGCCGGCAAGAAGGTGATCGAGCTCAATCTGATGACGGAAGCGCAGCACGATGAGCTGCCTGAAGACGAGAACATCACTGCGGCCGACCGGCTGATCATCGATTCCCCGACTGCGACCGGCCTGATCGTGATGAAGGCCCTTGCGCCCGAGCCCGGTCTCATGGCGCAGGCACAGGCAACGCTGGCCGCCTCGAGTTGCAAGGTGCAGGTCGACCAGCCGGCCAAGCAGGCCGAAGCGCCGCAGCCCGGCAGCGCACCCTTCCGTCCCTCACGTCGATAAGGGTCGACAATAAATCTAACCGCGCGTCGTAAGCGGGCGTTCGATCACCGGCCGCGCCGCGACCGGCGGATTTGCGGTTTGCGCCGCAAGCTCGCCGATCAGGCGGTCGGCGTCGGCGGCGATATTGTCGGGCGCCTGCAGCACCAGCCGTTCGAGCGCCCAGCGATAGGACGAGACGCGTCGCTCCAGACACTGCTGCACCCATTGCACGATCAGCGAGTTCTCCTGCATACGGCCGACCGCATCGGCGTACTCGGGTGGCGACAATTCGGAAATATGCGGGAGACTGGCGTTACGCTTCCTGTCGAGCTCGAGCACCTTGATCGCGGTGGCATAGAACGGCTCGAACCGCGTGATGTCGTCGCGAACGTCGTCGATCAATTGGGCGTAGCGCGACGCATGTGAGCGATGCGGCTCGTCGATCAACATGCGCCCGTAAGCCGTCCGATCGAACGGCGGCGCCGATTGCCGCCAGGGCGACGCGATCACCTGATAGTCGCCGAACACCGCCTTCCAGGCAGGGCGCGAATGCGGTGGCTCGATCAAGGGATAAGCGAGATCGCGAAGCTGGCGCTCGTTGTCGGTGAGCTGGAATTGTGACGGCCGCAGGCCGATGCTCGCCGTCGCCTCGGCGCCGACCCAGCGATGCATGTCGTCGTTGCGAAAATCGTCTCGGGTGCGCCAGAAATCGCCGCCGCTGCAGCCGCCAAGCGCCGCCCCTAGCAGGAGCAGCAGAACCGGCAATAGAGAACGGATCGGAACATGCGTGTCCGGCATGGCGTTGCGCCGAACATTTCAGCGTCGACGGCGACGTCGACCCGGTGCGGCGCCCTCTTCCGGCCCGCTGCCGCCGCTCGTTCCATCGGTATCGCGCTCGATCCGAACGACCGGAAGGATCAGGACGGTCCCCACGCCGTGAGAAGCACCAACCACGGTTGAGCCAGACCGCCGCGACGCCGCATCCGCCGGAAATTCAATGATGATCCCCATGCCCCTTCTCTCTGGTTGCCGCGGCGACAGGCTTGTCCCGCGACGCGTTGATTAAGACCAAAACGTGGTTAACGGCTTCTTAATTTGCATTGCGGGCACGCACACCGGCCGCGCTATTGCGGCTTGCGTTGCAGCGCGGCCTCAGCGCGAGAGACGACTTCAATCTTCAATCTTCACAATTTGTTTTCCTTAACGAGCTGTTAAAGCAAACGCCGCCAAGCAACCTACTAACGCACAGCAACCACTAGCAAATTTTGCCCCTACCTTATCGGCAAAAGCAGCCAATAAGGTAATTTGTGATGGCGCGGCTTGCTCACCGCTGCCCTGCCCTCCCCTACTCAACGCGCTCTATCCTCGCGGCCGCGCGCGTGGGGCTCCGGATGATACGTGTGTGAGGGGGGCTTCGCCGAGTTCGGCGGTAATGCCGCCGTCTGGGATGAATAGAAGGCGTGTAACGTGGCGCTCGCGCGATGCCTTAGTAAGCCCCTGAATTCGCCAGCGGGCCGCGTGCGGAAAGTACGTAAAGTACGTAAAGTTTTCAGCCTCATTTTTTGGGAGAAGAGCAAATACGGAGAATGGATGTCACGGTAATTACACCAGTTCCGGAGCCCGAGCCGTTAGAACTTTCCGCACTTTCCGCGCATTCCGCAGCACCGCCGGACGCACAAGCATGTCACTTAGCTCGCGGTTTGCGGCCTCGGCTTTGGTCAGCGAATAGTTTTTGTACACCCTTCCGCCAACATCCTAATCAGCCGCGGGAGCTTGCGCATGTCCGGTTCGCGTCGCGTGACACCACCAGCTTGCGCTTGGTGCCTCCACCGCGTTGTGCAGGACTGGATCGC
>Ga0306919_10001757_pt1 | contig 10509 bp, 11 predicted proteins | sample flu12Cox44000172_FD_203764 | JGI IMG/M metagenome (GOLD analysis project Ga0306919, IMG submission 203764) | Lab enrichment of tropical soil microbial communities from Luquillo Experimental Forest, Puerto Rico - flux4day.12C.oxic.44.000.172 (v2)... | ecosystem: Environmental > Terrestrial >... | reverse complement strand
GTGTCGCAACTCGGTGCGGGTCTTCTGCCGGCGCTCAGCAGCCGGGAGATCAGCCTTGCAGGGCGCGGCAGATGGTGGCTTCGCTGCAGTCGTAGTCGCGGGCCAGCTCGGCCATCGTCTCGCCGGTGGCGTAACGCTCGGCGATCTTCTTACGCTGGCCGTGGTCGAGCACTGAGCGGCGCCCGAACTTCGTCCCTTTCGCTTTGGCGCGCTTGTTGCCGTCTAGGCACCGCTTGCGGATCAGGTCACGCTCAAGCTCGGCAATGCCACCCATCACCGTCAGCATGAAGCGGCACGCATTTGGCAACGCGAGAATCCCGCTTCATTTTTGTCTGGCGAAAAACGGGAATCCGGCGAGGACCCAGGCCCGGGGGCCCCCCCTTCCGCGGAAATTGGATCCCAGCGCTGGCCCAGAACGGCTGCTGATGCTCCGGGGCTTCCGGGGAATCGGCCGACCCGAAATAAGGCATCAGTGGCCGCGCCCAAGGGCAGCGCGGGGCATTTGGGGTTGTTACCCGATCCGTTACCCTGACCCGTACTGGTCGCCCCGACCGAGGCGCTTCTTGAGCCCCGGCCAGAGGATAAGCGCAAGGCAGCACGCGAAGATCGCCGCCGACATCGGACGGAGAACGAAAACTGAGTAGTCGTGATCGGAAATCATCAAGGCCTGGTGAAACGATCCTTCCGCGAGCTTGCCGAGGATGAGACCAATGACGAGGCTGATCAACGGATACCCGTGGCGGCGCAGGAAGTAGCCGAACAACCCGAACACGATCGCGACGAAGACGTCCATGACGTTGCGTTCGTTTGCATACGCGCCGAACAGCGTGATGATCAGCAGCATCGGCGCCATCAACTCGATGCGCACGATCGTGATCAGGGCAAACCACGGGATCATGATTAGATAGAGCACCGTCGCCATCACCGCGCCGACCATGAGCCCCATGAAGAAGCCCCAAATCAGCTGCGGATTCGACGTGAACAGCATCGGGCCTGGACGCAATCCTTGCAGGGTAACGGCAACCAAGAGGATTGCGGACGTGGCGCCGCCGGGTATTCCGAGCGTGAGCGCGGGAATGAGGCTCGTCGGGATGCAGGAATTGTTCGAGGCCTCGGGCGCGATCACGCCCTCCGGCGCGCCTTTGCCGAAGCGCTCGGGATGTTTTGATGAGCGCTGCGCCACGCTGTAGGCGAGGAAATTGGCGGCGGTGGCGCCGATTCCGGGAATCATGCCGAGGAACGCGCCCACGGCCGTACTCTGAATCAGGGTGAACGGGTAGCGAAACGTGTCGAGAAAGCCGTCCCACAGCGACCCTTCCAGTCGGCCGGCTTTCGCGATCGTGCCACCTTCGAGGATCATGCTGGTCAATTCGGTGATCGCGAACAGTCCGACCATGACCGGCACGAAGCTGATGCCATCGAGCAGATAGACGAAGCCGAAGGTGTAGCGCTCGACGCCGAGGATCGAGTCGATGCCGATCAAGCTGATCGCGATGCCGAGCGCGCCCATCGCCAATCCCTTGGTGGTCGAGCCGAGCGCGGCGACCGAGACGACGGTCAGTCCGAGAATCGCGAGCGCGAAATATTCGGCTGGGCTGAACGCCAGCGCCGCCTTGGCAACGGGTCCGGACGCGAACATCAGAATCAGCACGCCGATGATCGCCGCCGCCATCGACGCTCCGGCCGACAGTCCCATGGCGACCTTCGCCTTCCCCTGTTGCGCCATCGGGTAGCCGTCGTAGGCCGTGGCGGCAGAGGATGCTTCGCCGGGAATATTGAGGAGAATCGACGTCACCGACCCGCCGAACGCGGCGCCGACCGAAATCGAGGCCAGCATCAGCAGCGCGGAGAGCGGATCCATCGCGAAGGTGAATGGGATCAGGATCGCCATGGCGACCGGTCCGCCGAGGCCCGGCAATACGCCGACCCACAAGCCGATCACGGTGCCCAGCACCATGAACAGGAACTGCTTGAGCTGCAGCGCCGCGGACAGTCCGACGATCAGATTGTCGAGCATCGCCGCGACTTCAGCTCGCGCGCAGGCCGAGCCGATCGACCAGCCAGTCACCGATGAGCCCGTGCGGAAGATCGACATTGAGAAGATAAGGGCCGATCAGCGCCAGCACCGCCACCGTGATCACCGCCACCAGGACGAGCTTCCCCCGGTTCGAATAACCCATCAGCACCGGGATGAGCAGCATTGCCGCAAGCGAAGCGACGACGAAGCCGAACAGCCAGAACAGCAGCCCGAATACCGGCGCGGCGAGAAGCGCCGTGCAATAGCGCGGCCAGTCCGCTGCGGCCGCGGCATCATCGGTATCGACCACCGGAACTTCGGCCACGCGGCGGCGCATTTGCTCGACCGCGACGGCCAGAACGAGAAGGATTCCGGCGCCGCCGATCACGACCGGAAACAGTCGCGCATCGAAGGGAATATGGAATGCGAACGCGACGATGCTCACGAAGAACGCGAGCAGGATCGCGATCAGCGCAAATTCTTCACGCCAATAGCCACGAAGCTCTGCGTCATTCGACATTCTTGGTTCAACCCAAGAGGTCCTTGTATTTTTCGATGACCTCGGCCTGCTTTCGCACCATGTCGTCAACCTGTGCGCGCGTGAGCAGCTTGATGTATTCGCCGACCTTGTGCATCTGCTCCCACAGCATCTTGTCCTCGAAGGCCTTGGCGAAGGCGTCCGACAGGATCGCGATGCGATCATCCGGCACTTTCGGGGTGGTCATGGCGTACCAGATCTGATCGATCGGCGTGACGTTGAAGCCCAGCTCCCTGAGCGTCGGTACGTCGGGCAACGCCTGCTCGCGCTCGGCGCCCGTCACGCACAGGAAATGCAGACTATCGCGCATGCGCGAGCCCGATCCCGGCCCGCTGATCGCCGCGTCGACGTGGCCGCCCATCACCGCCGGGTAGGCCTTGCCGGAGCCCTCGAAGTGCACCATGGCAAAGGGAAGGTCCAATTCCTTCTGCAACGCGGCAAGCTGGATATGGCTCGATCCCGAGCGCCCGATCGTGCCGACCACGACGCGGCGCTTTCTGCATTCGTCAACGAACTGCTGGAACGTGCGGATCGGCGAGTCCTTATTGACACAGATTTGCCAGCCCACCACGCTCCATCCGTAGATCGGGATGAACTCGCTCGCCTTGTAACCGGCACGGCCGATGACCTCGTCGATGGCGGCGCCCGGGGCCGACTCGCTCATCATCAGATAGCCGTCAGGCCGCGCGGTGAAGAGCTTGGTGCGGGCAACGCGGCCGCCCGCACCCAGCACATAGTCGAGGTTGGTCTTGACCCCGTGCTTCTCCAGATACGGCTGAATGACGCGCGCGGTGGTGTCGATCGATCCGCCCGGCGCCTGATAGATGATCCAATTGATGTCGCGCCCGGGGAATTTTTCCTGTGCCGCGGCCGGCCGCGGCGCCATGCACGCAGCGGCACCGACGCCGAGCGCGGCACCGCCCGCTTTCAGCAGGAACTCGCGCCGATCAATCCGCAGTCTGTTCGCCATTCTCATGCTCCCGTTGATGTCGCGCGCACTGGCCCTTGCAAGCTGCTCAATCCGCCCTGGGCAGCCAACTCCCGAGCCCTTTTTCGAGGGCCCGTCGATACAAGAAATGTGCCAGCGCCACGTCCTGCGACACGAGCCCGGTGGTGTGAATCAGAATGCGCTCGTCGTCGCGCTCGCGGCCTTTCTTGGCTCCGGAAACGAGCTCGTGAATCTCGCCGTAAAGCTGCGCGCGCGAGAATTGGCCCTGCTCGATCATGCGTTTGAACTCGCGCTGGAGCATGTTGAATTCCCAGCTGTCGATCACGACCTTGTCGACCTTCGCCCAGCCGGCGGGATCGAACTCGCGCCGCGCCAGCGAGATGAAGGTCGCACCCGGCTTGAGCCAGGACTCGCGGCTGACCACGTCGTCCGAGGTGGTGCCACCCACCGCGATGTCGGCGCCGCGCACCACCTCCTCGATCGAGTCCTTGGCAATCACCGGAATGCCGAGCGCATGCGACCATTTCTGCGCGAAGGCCGCGCGCGTCTGCGGCCGACGCGAGGTGCAGCGGATTTCCTCGAACTTGTACATGGTGCGCAGGCAGCGCAGCGCGTTCGTGCCCATCGTCCCAATCCCGACCAGGCCGAGAATCTTCGCTCGCGCAGGACCGGCCCACTTGCACACAATCGTCGCAGCGGCCGCGCTGCGGATCGCGTAGCTCCAGTGCTCGTCGACGATCGCCAGCGGCGCGCCGCTGTGCGGGTCGGATAGGACGATGTAGCGGGTGCAGTCCAAGGCGCCAACGGTGTTGCGCTCGCCGTCATCATAATAGTTGTAAAGGCGAACGCCGGTCGTCGGAATGTCCTTGAGCAGCACGGATTTCACATGCCAGTGGTTGTGAAAGCCGTCGGCCACGTCGAGCTTGAAGCTCGGCGGGTTGGAAAGCACCACGCTGCCGCGCGCGTGCATCAGATAGACCTGCTCGCACACGTTGAGCGCGTCTTCGACGCTCAGCAGACCGAGCGTTTCCTGGTAAGGGACGAACAGGACGCCGCGATTTTCCGTCATGACTCGTGTGAACCCTTTACTCGTCCAGCACGAAATCGAAATGCCGTCCCGACGGCGCGTAGATCTCGAAGATCTCGAACACCTGATCGCTGAGGTTGGTCAGGGCATGCTTCATGCCAGCGGGGATATACACGACGTCGTTCTCGCGGATACGGTACTCCTTGCCGTCGACGGTGAGTGCCCCCTCGCCGCGCTTGACGATATAGACGTTGTCGGCACGGGTGTGGTGATGCAATTTGCCGCGCGCGCCACCCGGAATGAGGCGATTGAGATGCACATCGAGCTTCTCGGTTCCGAGGCTCGGATTGATCAGCTTGATCTGCTCGCCCCGCCCTCCCTCCATCGGGCTAGCCGCACATTCCTGCAGGCGCAGAATTTTGAACACGCGCTGTTTCCTCCAAACGTCCTTGCCGCGCGGACGACCCGCATGCAATATCGCCGACGGTAATCGGCCGTTCCGAACCCTTCAAGCGTGCAAGGTAAAGTCATGAGCCGCGCCGCCGCGATCGCTCGCGCGCACGCCTATTTCGACGGTGGACAATTTCTTGTCGACCTCAAGCGACGCGTCGCGATCCCGAGCACGAGCCAGGAACCGGAACGGGCCGAGGCGCTGCGCCGCTACCTCGACGAGATCACGATAAGCCTCGCGCCCCTCGGATTCACTTCGCGCGTTCTCGAGAATGCGTCGGGGCCGCCGTTCCTGGTGGCCGAGCGCATCGAGGATGCCGCCGCGCTCACCATTTTGCTTTATGGCCATGGCGACACCGTGCGCGGACTCGATGATCTGTGGCGAAAAGGCCTTTCGCCTTGGACGCTCGCCGTGGAAGGTGACCGCTTTTACGGCCGCGGCAGCGCCGACAACAAGGGGCAGCACAGCGTCAATATCGCGGCGCTCGCCGCCGTTCTCGCCGAGCGCGGCCGGCTCGGATTCAACGCGAAAATTCTGATCGAAATGGGCGAGGAAGTGGGCTCCGCCGGATTGCCGCAGCTGTGCGAGCGCCACAAGCACGATTTGTTGCACGCCGACCTGCTGATCGCCTCGGACGGTCCGCGCGTCGCGCCCGGCCAGCCGACCATCTTCCTCGGCGCGCGCGGCGGCCATCCGATCGACCTGATCGTCGATCTGCGCGAGGGCGGACATCATTCCGGCAACTGGGGCGGCCTCATCGCCAATCCTGCGATCATATTGGCGCAGGCGCTCGCCACCATCACCGATGCGCGCGGGACGATCCGTGTGCCGGAGTGGCGGCCGCCGCTGCCGGATTCCGTGCGCACGCTCCTTGCCGGCGTGGAGGTCGACGGCGGGGGTAATGGCCCTGTAATCGATCCCGATTGGGGCGAGCCGGGACTGACGCCGGCAGAGCGCGTCTATGCCTGGAACAGCTTCGAGGTGCTCGCGTTCACCGCCGGCACGCCGGAGCGCCCGGTCAACGCCATTCCCGGCAACGCGCGCGCGTACTGCCAGCTGCGCTACGTGGTGGGGACGAAGGTCGACGACATTATTCCGGCGCTGCGCCGCCACCTGGACCACCACGGTTTTCACCAGGTCGAGGTGCGCGCCGGCGAGCGCGGCGTGTTCAAGGCAAGCCGGCTCGATCCCGAAGACCCCTGGGTGAATTTCACTGCCCGCTCGATCGAGCGCACAAGCGGGCGCAAACCGACCATTCTTCCCAATCTCGGCGGTTCGCTGCCCAACGACAGCTTCGCCGACGTGCTCGGTTTGCGCACCATCTGGATACCGCACTCCTACGCCGGATGCTCACAGCACGCGCCGGACGAGCATTTGTTGGCGCCGATCGCGCGCGAGGGACTCGGTCTGATGGTCGGTTTGTTCTGGGATCTGGGTGAGCCCCGTATTGCGATCTAGTTGTTTGCAAGGTGCTTCAAATATTCTTGTCGCGGGCCGCCGATGCTTGCGTAACCGTGAGTTGTTGTATCAATTGGCTGTAAATGTGTGGTTTGGCGAACATACAAATAATTGTCCGATACCATTCGCAATCACGATTTTTCGTGATACATAGCCCTCTTCACAGGAGGGTCTCCGCATGGCGAAGAAGAGCAGGCGTGCAGCAAAGAAGGCGGCCGGGCGCCGGAAACGTCGCGCATGGACGAAACAACACGTCCAAGAACTCAGGCAACATTCGCGCGCCAAGACACCTGTTGCGGAAATTGCCAAGCGGACGAGAAGGACGCCCGGCGCCTTGCGCCAGAAGGCGCTCGAGCTCGGCTTGCCGCTCGGACATCGTCGCTGATTTCGGTCTGTTAGCCACGTGATTGCGCCGACGGCAACTGCGTCGGCGCTCCTCGTCGTAACTGCAGCAGTCTTTGTACGGGGCGCAGTGATGCGCGCCGTGACGATGGCGCTCGTACCCGCCTCGGCGCTGCGCTGCTAAACCCAGTGATATCCGTAGCTGCGGATCGATCCCAACAGGCGATGCGCCGCCGACGCACTCGGATCCTCGCCGATCCTGGCGCCAACGAGCCAGGTGCGGCCGTGCACCTCGAGCCCGCGCAAATCGACGCGCGCGGTGAACAGGGTCCGATTGCACCACAGCCCGCCGAAGCACTCGCTGTCCTGGAGTGAGGCGGCGCCGGCAAAACGGGTCTGATCGAGCGAGAGGTTTCCGTAACAGGTCATCCGGTCGAGAAACGCCGCATCGCCGAACTCGGCCTGATCGAAGCACGCGACCCCATGAAATTCGGCGCCCGAGAAGCTGCCGCCTCGCAGAAAACGCGCCTTGTCGAAGCGCGCGTCGCTGAGGAAGCGCGCCGCCGAGAAATCAGCCGGCGCGTTGAACGTGCAATCGGTGAACCAGGCGAGCCCCTGGAACAGCGCGCCGCGCAATAAGAGCGGCGCGTTGAAGATCGCGCCGGAAAAATCCACGTGCGGCAGCGCCGCGCTCTCGAGCTCGAGCGGCATTTCGATGAAGATGCCGCGCAGATCTTCCACCTCTCCCTTGCGCAGAGGATGGGCGAGCTTTTCCAGGACTGCATTCATGCGCTGCCCGCCGCGCCGGCGGGTGGACCGGCAAAAGCTTCCGCGAACGGTCCAATCGCGGCCATGTCCACTTCGACGAGCTGTGGGCCGGCCGCCGACAAGGCACGATCCAAAGAGGTCTCGAAGTCCTCGATGCGGGACACGCGTTGATGCGGCAGACCGAGTGCGGCCGCGATCAGCTTGAAATCCGGCGTGTGGAGGTCGGCGTAGTGGCGGCGGCCGCCGTACTGCGCGTCCTGGATGTTGCGGATTACCCCGTAGCCGCGGTCGTTCATCAGAACGAATGCGATCTCCGCCTTGGCCTCGACCGCCGTCGCAAGCTCGCCGAGATTGACCATCGCGCCGCCATCGCCGATCAGCGCGACCGTCTTCGCCGGATGCGCCGCGAGCGCCGCACCGATGGCCATGGCAATACCCTGCCCAATGCCGCCGCCGAGCGCATGAACGCCAAGATGCGGCGCGGCGACATGCACATAGCGGTTGCCGAAGGTGCTGTTGGAAAGCGTCACATCGCGCACGAACGGATGGCGATCCTGCGCGACGCGCCTGCGCAACGCGTCCGCGATGATCTTGTACGGGCCGAGCGCGGCCGCGAGCTTCGCTTCCGATTGCGCGCGCGCGGCCGCTACCGCTTCGAGAAACGTGGAGTCGATATCAAGCGCCGCCGGCAAACGTGAGAGCAACGCGTCCAAGGCGGTCCGCGCGTCCGCATTGATGAAGAGGTCGACCGGATAGTTGCGGGCCGCTTGTGTGGCATCGGCATCGATTTGGACCAGCGGCCGCGGCAGCCGCACGGCGTTGTTGCGCGTTTCGTTGCCGCGCAGCCGCGAGCCGACCACGATCATGAGATCGGCGCGCTCGTAGATCGCCTGCGCCTGCGCCGTCATGGTATAGGCGCCGAGCGTATGTGGGTGGTCCTCCGGCACGACTGCGCGCCCGTTGGTGCTGGTGACCACGGCGAACCCGCGCCGAACGAGCTCGAGCGCAGGCGCGACCGCCTCGCGCGCACCGCCGCCGAGCCACAGCATCGGACGTTTCGCGCGGCGTACGAGATTGGCCAATTCATCGATCAGCGTGGCATCGGCAGCTTCGGGTGTAATCGGGCCGATGATCACGTGATAGGGGGGCGGCGCTTTTTCCCGCTGCACGTCGATCGGAATTTCGAGCGAGACAGGCCCGCGCGGCGGCGTCAGCGCAGCGCGCGCCGCCGCGGCAAGCATGCCGGCCGCGGTGCGCGCCTCCCATACGCGGAAATAGGCTTTGGAGATCGCGCGCAGCATGTCGGCTTGGCGCGGCACGTCGTGGATCGCGGCGCGATCGCGGTCCATGTAGGGGCGGTCGATCTGCGAGGTGATGTGCAGGACCGGCGAGCCGGCGGTCAGCGCCTCTACCTGCGCACCCGCCGCGTTGCCGGCCGCCGTGCCGGTGCTGGTGATGACCACGCCGAGCGAGCGCGACACGCGCGCGTAGGCGTCGGCCATGTTCATTGCCCCGGCCTCGCTGCGCGCGGGCACAAAGCGGATGCGGTTGTGCCGGGCGATCGCGTCAAGCATCGGCATGTTGTGGATCGAGATCACGCCGAACACCGTGGTTACGCCGATCTCGGCTATCGCGTGGGCGATCAGGTCGCCGATCGGCTCCGCGATGGATATGACCCCCGGCGTGGGCGTGGCGATGGTCATCACGTCGCCTACATATGCCGAGAGGTGCCGCCCGAGATCTCGAGCTGCGCGCCGGTGATGAATCCGGCGGCCGGCGAGCACAAAAACGCGACGGCGCGGGCGACCTCGTCCGGCGTGCCCAACCGTTGCATCGGAATATGGCGGGTGCGCGCCACCTCGGCGAACCATTGCTCGCGTGTCTGTGCCTTTTCCTCGCGCACGAGGAAGCGGCGCTCCCACTGGCCGGAATCGATCAATCCGAGCATCACCGAGTTGACGCGGATGCGCGGAGCCAATTCGCGCGCCAGCGATTTGAGCAGGCTCTGCGCCCCTGCCCGAGCCGCCGCGGTCGCAACCATGTAAGGCTCGGGCTGGTAGGCGAGCAGCGAGTTCACGCAAAGGATTGCCGCGACGTCGCTCTTCTCCAGCAGCGGCTTGAACGTGCGGATCGGATAAATTTGACTGAAAAATTTTAATTCCAATTCTTCGCGCCAAGCCTCATCGGTGGTGTCGGCGAAGGTGGACATGCGCGCATGCCCGGCATTGTTGATGAGAATGTCGCAGCGCCCGACCCACTGCTCGACCGCGGCGGCGAAACGGCCTACCGCCTCCTTATTCAAGACATCGCATTGCATGGCGAGGAGCCGCTTCTCGGACGTGTTTCCCAGCAATGACGATTTCGCCGTCGCGAGTCGCGTCTCGTCACGCCCGCAAATCGCGACCAGCGCACCCTCAGCCAGCAATTGGCGCGCGGTGGCAAGGCCGATGCCCGACGTTCCTCCGGTAACGATCGCAACCCTGTCCTCGAGCCCGAGATCCATCGCCGCGCCTCGATCACTCGCCTGCCTCGGCCAAAGCCCGCGCCGCGCCGTGCTTAGCATCGGTGCCAAGCCAGCCGAGTCGGCGGGAAATTTCGGCGCCTGCGGCGCGCAGCGCCTCGCCGATGCGACGGCGCTGCACCTCCTCGGCAAATGCGGAGCTCGGTCCGGAGACATTGATCGCACCAAGAGGCGTGCCGGCAAAGTCGAAGACCGGCACAGCCGCGGAGCTGATGCCACGCTCGAAGTGGCCGTCGCTCCACGCAATCCCGGCGCGCCGGTCCTGCTCGGTCCGCGCCTTCAGTCCAGAAAGCGTCGTTGCGGTGTGCTCGCTGAACCGCTGCAGCGTTTTGCCGGAATAAAGCGTTTCGATTTCAAGTGGCGTCATGAAGGCGACCAGCACTCGCCCCATGGTGGTGGCGTGCGCCGGCGCCCGGCGGCCGACCCGGCGGTTGCTTG
>Ga0306919_10001755_pt1 | contig 10514 bp, 7 predicted proteins | sample flu12Cox44000172_FD_203764 | JGI IMG/M metagenome (GOLD analysis project Ga0306919, IMG submission 203764) | Lab enrichment of tropical soil microbial communities from Luquillo Experimental Forest, Puerto Rico - flux4day.12C.oxic.44.000.172 (v2)... | ecosystem: Environmental > Terrestrial > Soil... | reverse complement strand
GATTTTGAAGAGCAATTCAGTACACTGCGTAGAAACATACTTGAACTTGAAGAAGCCGCGCTTGCGCGGCGGTCATAGTGAAATCTGCTTCTGAAGTTGAGGCGGCTCAACGCCTAGGAAGCAAGTTCAGAACCTCGATGGATTTAGCTATGACGAGCAGCCAATCGATCGCAGTTGCTTCAATATTCGGCCTTGGACCCAGCCGCTTGACCCCGCCTGTGACGTCTGCGCGGCGCTCGCGAACGCGCCGTACGGCGCTGTATTCGATGATAAACGCAAAGGACGTGTCCACCCAGGATGCACTGAACGCGAAAATGCGAGAGGCAAGCACCAAACTGGACTCTGTGCTAGCTGGCATGACCGGCTCCGACGCCAAAGCGGCGGCTGACTTCAAGGCACCCTGGGATCAGTTTAAAGGAACGCGAGATAACCAGATCGCGCATGGCCTTCGCGGAAATATCTCGGACGCCTTCGAATTGAACGCGCGATTGCTCATCTGGTAGGTGCTGGTATCAGAACTCTCTGGTGTGCAGATTATCTCGCAACAATGCCTTGATCAGGCGCGCTGAAAACGAAGCGCTTGCCCATATAAGAGCGGAGGAGCTTATTCGGCAATCTCGGCCTTGACCAATGTCATAGAACGGCTCACCCATGATTAAAAAGAGAGGCACTTATTGGATTTCCGGAATCTCTAACCGTTTCCCAGCCGCGCGAACAATGCTGGATAGGGTAATAAGTCTCTCGACGGTTCCCATTTTTCCTGCTGTCAGTACTTTCCATTCCACACCGCGGTCAGATGACCGAGGCTAGTTCAGAGTACTGACATAAGCCGCAACCGCTTCGATCTGCGGCTTGTTGAGGCTGTGCGCAACCGGGCTCATGATTGCTGATGTGTCCGGGATTTTAGGATTTTGGCCGCGTTCTTTACCCCAATTGACCAATTTGTCGATGACGTAGGGATAAAGCTGACCGGCCAAACGAGGAATTATGCCGGAGCCTGCGGCATCGGGACCGTGACAAGCGGCGCATGCCGCGATGTCTTGATCCGGCAGTCCGTCTTGGAAGATTTTTTGGCCTGCCGCCACGAGCTGCCGCGGTGCGCCGCCGAGTGGCGGCGGATTGAGCGCGTTGAAATTTGCGGCAAGAGCCGTGACCATAGATGGGCTCAGCGAATGTGCCACGTTAAACATGACGTTGTTTGTTCGTCGATGCTCAATGAACGCCTGCAGCTGATTTTCCAGATATGGTGGTTGCTGTCCGGCAAGGCGCGGTATCGGGTAAAAACCGCGGAAACCCTGCGCCGAAACGCCATGGCAAACTTTGCAATATTGCAGCTTCGCCTGGACGTCAGTGTCGACACTCTTACGCCCCTGCGCCCAGCTCGCGGTTGCAAACGCAAAGGCGGCCAGTGCCGTGGGCCAAGCCAGGGTGAAACAGATGAGCGTACAAAAGCGTCGCATCGTCGTTACAAACGATCGTCCGCTGTTCATGGATGAACCGTCTACGCCTTATGGAACGCAAATATACTCCTTGTGGCGATGGTCGCACCAGGTTTTTGCACTAGGGACAATGGGGGAAACTCCCGCTATGTCTGCTGTGAGTCCATTTTCGGAAGCAAGCGGAAGTGACGCGGACATCGGATTTCGTCCGTTCTTGCGGTTTCCCGCAAGTCAGGTCCAAAGTATGTTTCATCGGTGAGCGCATTGGGACGGGCCCACTCTATACGCTCAGCGTCGCTGCAAAGGTCGCTAGCCCCGCCGGAACCGTGGCCCCGGCAGATGCTGCCGCAGTGCCGGCAGGTGGGTGATCGCCAAAGCCGCGCATCATCGGACGGCGCTTCCTTATGTTGCGGCGCACATGAGCCGGCGTGCTACCAAAATCGGATTGTAAAACCTTTCAGAAAGGTTCTCATGTAGACACCGAGACCGCGCCACGGAGAGTGACGGTGAGGCTTCATGCTCCGACCAAGGGTTGGTTCACGGCTTCACTGATCATCGCGGCGCTGATCTATCCGATCGCGGTTCCCGCCGTCGCGTTCGTCCTCAGCCTGTTCCTGATGCCGGAAACGCGCGAGCGCAGCATCTGGGACGAGGCGGCAACAACGCAGAAGGCATAAGATCGATATTTGCGACAGCGCAAATCCGCGCCACAAAATGTGTGCGGGGCCATTCGGCCCCGCATTTTTCGTTCCAAGCGCCGTTGGCGCTTGCAAAGCGGCAGTCTTTTTTTACGGCCCTTATTGTCAGTCCGCACGCGCTCCAGGTCTCGAGATAAGGGCTCCGGATGAAAAGGGTTTGGTCGCAATTCCATTTCCTTGCCCACGCACCAATGCCAGCGACTGGATCAATAGCGATCTAGGGACGCGCGTTTGCATGCGGCCAGTTAGATGGCGCATTTGGCAAAAAGCCCAAATCGCCGCAACCGCACCGTTTGATGATGCAGTTAATTGGCGTGAGCGGTTACTAGCTTGAACGGAAGTCGGGCGTGTATGTCCATCTGGATTACTCTGTGCCCGCATGGCACACTTAGGCAAGGAGGAGTTCGGCCTTGCCGTCGGTCATCAAGCTCACCGTCTTTGTCACTGCCGTTATCCTCACCACGGCTAACCGAACTTATGCAGCTCATTCCGGTGCCGAGTGCTACCTCCACGGCCACCGAATATATGTTCCTGACGGTTTGAATTATCCCCGTCAGGCGTGGGGCGGTTGGGGAATAACTTGTCGAACAGGAGCCCAAGAGATAGTGGCGGGATCAGCAGCAATTGGAGGGGACCCTGAAGGGCGACCTGCAGAGTGGTGTGGCTGGTGGATGCGGCAACACCTTGGAGGACGGTACGGTCCTGAGTTCAATGTTGCTCGCAATTGGTTGAATGCTGGTCGTCCGCTTGATGGTCCTCGTCCCGGCGCCATTGGTGTTAAGGCTCATCATGTATTTCAAGTAATCCGGGTTGTTGATCGCGATCATGTGCTGGCAATCTCCGGCAATGACCATAATGATGTTCGGACTCGGATACGCCCAACGGCCGATGTTATCGGGTGGCGCGACGTTGCCGAGGAAAGCACTGCAGCTGATAAGCCTGCTCCTGATACCGCCACCACCGACGAGACCGCAGCGGATAAGATTGGTTCAGACAAGAGTGCGGGTGACGCCAGCGCCCAAGGTCCTTAGGGAGCTTTCTCCAGCACAGCGGGATGTGGGATCCGTCAAGGGTGGTGAGAGGAAGGAAGGTGGAAATGGCGAGGACTTCGCACGAATTCACTGGCGTGCGCTATCCAGGCGAACCGATTCGAAGCCTCGCCTGCGGAGAGGGAGCCGCAGCATCGCTTGCTCCCGTTGAGGAGGAGTTCTTAGGATCCAGGGGGCTCCGGCCTCGGCCCTCCGGTTAGGACAATTTTTCGTCGGTCGCTCACGAAGGCCCGTCCGGACTTTTTGCGCGCCCGGCGCTGCACGGTGCTCCGTTTTCTTAGCCCTGTGCGCGAGGAGGCGACGGGGCCGATCCTCCAGCTGAAACGCGATCCCGCAACACCGATTCGGAGATCGAATTCGGTAGCGGCTTGGTTTTTTCGAACAGTCCCAGCAGCGGCAGGATGACGAAGAAGAACGCGAAATAGTAGGTCGAGAGAATGCGTGCCGCGATGACATAGCCACCCGTCGGTTCCTGCGAACCGAGATAGCCAAGCCCGATCACCGCAGCAAAGAAGATGAACAAAAATTGCCGATACATCGGACGGTAATTTGCTGAACGCACCTGCGACGTATCGAGCCAAGGCATGAACGCCAGCACGATGATCGAGGCGGCGAGTGCGGTTACGCCGAGGAGTTTGTTGGGAATGCCGCGCAGGATGGCGTAGAACGGCAGATAATACCATTCCGGCACGATATGTGTCGGTGTCTGCTCTGGATTTGCCCGCTCGAAGTTGTCGGGCGAGAGCAGATAGTTCGGGATGTAGAAGACGAACCAGGCGAACACAATGCAGAACACGCCGATGAGGAACCCATCTTTGATCGTGGCATAAGGCGTGAATGCAACCACTTCCTTGTCGGTCTTCGGCTCGATGCCGGTTGGATTGTTTTGGCCAACGACATGCAGCGCCCAAATGTGCAACACGACCACACCTGTGATGACGAACGGCAGGAGATAATGCAGCGAGTAGAACCGGTTGAGTGTTGGATCCCCCACAGCGAAGCCGCCCCACAGCCAGGTCACGATTGAGCTACCAATCACCGGTATGGCGGAGAATAGATTGGTGATGACGGTCGCCGCCCAGAAACTCATCTGCCCCCACGGCAGCACACAGCCCACGAATCCGGTGGCAATCATAAGCAGGAATAGGATCACACCGAGAATCCACAGCACCTCGCGGGGGTCTTTGTAGGAGCCGTAATACATGCCGCGTGCAATGTGGATATAGACGGCGACGAAGAAGAACGAGGCGCCAGTGGCGTGTATGTAGCGCAAGAGCCAGCCGTAATTCACATCCCGCATGATGCGCTCGACAGAATCGAAGGCGAAATCGACGTGCGGGACGTAGTGCATCGCCAGCACGATACCGGTGACGATCTGCACGCCGAGCATAAAGGTCAGGATCGCGCCGAAAGCCCACCAGTAATTCAAATTGCGCGGTGTCGGATAGACCACGAACGACGAGTGGACCAGGGCTCCGACGGGCAGTCGGCGCTCCAGCCATTTCATGAAAGCGCTCTGCGGTTGGTAAGTTGAATGTTCGCTCATTTCAGACGCCTAAAGCATTTCTGACGATCATCCATTCGCATTCTTTCCGGAACAGCGCAAGCATCGGCTTCGAAGCGCGTGGCTCCGCACGTGTGCCGGATAGTATGACCGCCGCACCAGATTTTCGGGCAAATGACAGACAAGCCTCCATCCGGGCTTCGGTTTCGGCTCCTGCATCTGACCGGTTTGAATTCTAGAGTCTGCTCTTCGCGCCACGGGGCAGAAAGTATGAGCCCTTGATCTAACTCAAGGCCGCGAAGTCACAAACGTGTCAGTGATTTCCGTATGAGCCAAGCTCATGATGGAGGAGATATGGACTCCCGTACGAGCCGCTATCGTGACGTCTACACACATTGGCAGCACAGCCCGGAAGTGTTCTGGGCCGAAGCGGCCGCCGAAATCGATTGGTACGAGAAGCCGAAGAGGATTTTCGACAAGGATGCCGGCATCTACGGCCGCTGGTTCACCGGTGGCGTGGTCAATACCTGCTACAATGCGGTCGACCGCCATGTCGCGCGCGGGCGCAATAGTCAAGCCGCGCTGATCTACGACTCGCCGGTAAGCGGCGAGAAAAGGACCTTTACCTACAGCCGACTGCTATCAGAAGTGCAATTACTGGGTGCCATGCTACGCGACTTCGGCGTCGGCAAAGGCGACCGAGTTATCATCTACATGCCGATGGTGCCGGAGGCGATGTTCGCAATGCTGGCCTGCGCCCGCATCGGCGCCATCCATTCGGTGGTGTTCGGCGGCTTCGCGGCCAAAGAGCTCGCCACCCGCATCGACGACGCTAAGCCGAAAGTCATTCTCTCGGCCAGCTGCGGCCTCGAAGGCTCGCGCGTGATCCCCTACAAGCCGTTGCTCGACGAGGCGATTAAGCTCACCCAGCACAAGCCCGCTGCTTGCGTGATCCTGCAGCGCCCGCAATGCGAGGCACCGCTAGTTGCAGGCCGCGACCATGACTGGCGCAAGGTGTGGGAGCACGCTGTCAATAACGCTAAGACCTGCGACTGCGTGCCGGTCGCCGCTACCGACCCGCTCTATATCCTCTACACCTCCGGTACCACCGGCGTGCCGAAAGGCGTGGTGCGCGACAATGGCGGCCACATGGTAGCGCTCAAATGGTCGATGCAGAATCTTTACGGTGTCAATCCAGGCGAGGTCTATTGGGCGGCGTCCGACGTCGGATGGGTGGTTGGTCACTCCTACATCGTCTATGCGCCTCTGTTTCACGGCTGTACCTCGATTCTGTACGAGGGCAAACCGGTCGGCACGCCCGATGCCGGCGCATTCTGGCGCGTCATCGCTGAGCACAATTGCGTCACTATGTTCACCGCGCCGACCGCCTTCCGCGCCATCAAGAAAGAGGATCCAGAAGGCAAGCTCCTGGCGAACTACGATCTCAAGAATTTCCGGGCGCTGTTCCTGGCTGGCGAGCGCGCCGATCCCGACACACTGCAATGGGCGGAGAACATGCTGCAGCGGCCGGTGCTCGATCACTGGTGGCAAACCGAGACCGGCTGGTGCATCGCTGGCAATCCGCTCGGCCTGGGCGCTCTACCAATTCGCTACGGCTCGGCCTGCGTGCCGATGCCCGGCTACGCCATCGACATTGTTGACGAGGCCTGCCATCCGCAGCCAGCCAACAAAATCGGCTCGATTGTGGTCAAGCTACCGCTTCCACCGGGCAACTTCCCGACGCTGTGGCAACAGGACGAGCGCTTTGAGGAAAGTTACCTCGCTGAATTCCCAGGCTATTACAAAACCGCCGACGCTGGCTACAAGGACGACGACGGCTACCTCTATGTGATGAGCCGTACCGACGACATTATCAACGTCGCCGGCCATCGGCTCTCGACCGGCGGCATGGAGGAGGTGCTGGCCTCGCACAAGGACGTCGCCGAATGCGCCGTGCTGGGCATCAAGGACGATTTGAAGGGCGAAGTGCCCTGCGGCTTCATCGTGTTGAAAACTGGCGTCAACCGACCGCCCGAGGAAATCGAGAAGGAGATCGTCGCCCTGGTCCGCGAGAAAATCGGTCCAGTGGCGGCGTTCAAGATTGCTATTACGGTGGCGAGGCTGCCTAAAACCCGCTCCGGTAAGATCCTCCGCGGCACAATCAAGAAAATCGCCGACGGCGAGCCCTGGACCATGCCGGCAACGATCGACGATCCGATGATCCTCGACGAGATCGGCAGGGCGTTAGAGATGCATGGGGTGCGATGACGTCTCGATTTTGTATTCCATTTTGGTAGCCCTGTGCCGCCAACGGAAGTTCCAAAACACCTGGATGCGGATGTTTACAGAAAGAAGCGTTCGACGAGCGTTAATTGCAATTGCTTTGGCCGGGCTCGTTTCCGGTGCTGTGGCCTGGGCGAACGGAAGGAGTGATTTGGCAAGCTGGTGCTGGGCAGCTGGCACGCTGCCCGTGCTGATGGGTTTGCTGATCTCGATGATCCGCGACTTTTTGACGGGTCGTGTGGGAGTGGATTCGGTCGCGTTTGTGTCCATGTCGGGTGCACTTTTCCTCGGCCAGAATCTAGCGGGCATCGTCATCGCGATTATGTACGCCGGCGGCAATCTCCTGGAGGACATTGCAGTTGGACGAGCGGAACGTGATCTCAAATCGTTAATTGACCGGGCACCAAGAATAGCGCATCGGCGTATCGGATCGAACATTGAGGATGTGTTGATCGATCAGATCGCGATCGGCGACAACATTCTTGTGAGGGCCGGTGAGGTTGTTCCAGTCGACGGCGTCGTTCAGAGTCAAGTGGCCACGATTGACGAAGCGGCATTGACGGGGGAGGCGACACCCATTTCTCGACGGGACGGTGAGCTCGCACGGAGCGGTTCCGTTAACGCGGGAGATTCGTTTGAAATCCGCGCCTCCGCTGTTGCAAGTGAAAGCACCTATGCCGGCATTGTCCGCCTGGTCAGTGCGGCTCAGACCGCGAAGTCACCGTTCATCCGAATGGCGGATCGGTATGCGCTACTGTTCTTACCAGTCACGCTGGCGATTGCAGGTGGTGCCTGGTTCTTCTCCAATGATCCGGTGCGTGCACTGGCCGTCTTGGTCGCAGCGACGCCGTGTCCGCTTATTTTGGCGGCCCCCGTGGCATTTATCGCCGGCGTTGCGCAAGCCGCAAAACGCGGAATTCTCGTTAAGGGCAGCGGACCGCTCGAGGCGCTGGCCCATACTCACACGGTGATGTTCGACAAGACCGGCACGCTGACGATAGGGGGTGCGCGTCTTGTGGCGATCGAAGCAGCGCCAGGCCACAGCGCCGATGAAACTCTGCGGATCGCCGGTTCATTAGAGCAGGCCTCACATCACGTCGTGGCAGCAGCGATCGTCGAAGCAGCGACGGCAAGAGGGCTCAAACTTGCCGTTCCATCCCACGCGCGTGAGACCATGGGCTCCGGTCTAGAAGGAATTATTGACGGGCACACGGTCCGAGTTGGTTCGCATCAAATGGTTTGCGGATCGCGCAGACTCGAAGCTTGGGCGCTACGGGCCTTGAGACGTGCGTCATGGCGTTCCGCACTAAGCGTGTTTGTCGCCGTCGATGGACGTACGATTGGGGTAATACTGCTCGCGGATGAGCTCAGACGCGAGACACCGCGCGCGGTGCAGTCTTTACGAACGGCTGGCGTGTCGCGGGTCGTCATGGTGACTGGCGATCGCGCGGACGCTGCTGAGACTATCGGCGCTGCACTTGATCTCGATGCGGTTCTCGCCGAAAGGGAACCGGCCGACAAGGTCGATGCAGTCACAACAGAGCGACGGCAAAACTCAACCATTATGGTAGGTGACGGTATTAATGACGCGCCTGCACTCGCGGCGGCTAACGTCGGTATCGCCATGGGTGCCCGCGGTGCAAGCGCGTCGTCAGAGGCGGCGGATATCGTCATCCTCATTGATCGGCTGGATCGGGTTTCGGAGGCTGTTTCAATTGCACGACGTACCCGTGGCATCGCCCTGCAGAGTATAATATTTGGAATGGCGCTTTCCGGCGTGGCTATGGGCTTTGCCGCCGTGGGTTTCTTGCCCCCAATTGTCGGCGCGTTGACCCAAGAGGTCATCGATGTTGCCGTCATCGTCAACGCACTGCGCGCGTTGACCTCAGGCCATAAGTTCGGCCACCGAAAAATGCCGGCTGCCGCGGCTACGACACTGCGTCAAGACCACGAGCGGATGGAAACGACACTTGATCGGCTGAGAGAAATTGCCGATTCGCTTGATACTGCTGAAGGAGCAGGCGCAGTGACGTTGATTTCGGAGGCTGACGATATCGTCTCGCGGCAAATCGTCGAACATGAACGCGAGGATGAACGGACCGTTTATCCGCGCGTGTCCAAGTTTTTGGCGGATCGCCACGGACTAGGCGCAATGAGCCGAGCGCATCGCGAAATCATCCATCTGGCGCGGCTTCTACGACGGCTCGCCGACGGCCTTACTCCTCAAGATACGGACCATTATCTGATCAGAGACGCCCAGCGGGTCATCGAAGCGATTGAGGCCCTCGTGCGAATTCATAATGTCCAAGAAGAGGACATCTACGAGCATGCGATTGGCGCCTAGCTGAAATCATGGAGATCACGCCGGGACCATCGAAATATTGAAAAAAGCTGCTCCGCGTAATGGAACAGGAGCTAAATGTCTTCGATCGAGGTGAACGTCCAGATTATGAGGTCTCTTGGAGTTAATCATAGAATTTTTGTTTAAAAAATCTATCCCGGAGCGGTGTCAATTGCCGACCTGCGCCGTGTCGCTCAAGCGCTCATGCGCCAACTAAGAAAAAATTCTACCGTGGCTTCTCTGGAACGCGACCAGCTCGCGCTTATGTCACCACCACCACAGCTAATTGGATAGCGCGTTTTCATAGGGATAGATCACCTCGCCACTCTTGAACTGCGCGGGATAGATGATCGTTTCTTTCGCCGGATCACGGAATTCGTCGATGTTATTGCTTTTGATGTTCTGAAACTGGGCAGCAAGCGTCCGCTCTTCTGCCCATTCGCCGAGGGGCCCGAAAGTCACATCGCCTACCACCGTCTTGAATGTGGCCTTGTGCATGTACGCGGCGAGCTTGTCGTCATCTAAAGTTTGAGCCGCGGTGATCGCATCGCCAAGCACTTGCAGGTCAGCATAGGCCCATACGGGCATGTAGTAACCCAGCGGATCTGTTCCGGCGGCTGGGGCGCGTTCTTGGTACTTCTTGAGGAGCTCCATGGCGCCGGGGAACGCCATCGATCTTACGGGTAGCCAGGTCTCATAGTTGACGATGCCATTGAGCAAAGGACCGAGCTGTGTTTTGAACGCGGTTGCTTGCAGCCCAACCATTGCGCCGCCCCACATTTTTGGCTTGAAGCCAATCTCGTGCACCGCTTTCACCATCCCCACTGTATCGAGCGGGTAGGAGCAGATCACCAGGAGATCAGGGTTGATCGCTTGAATGGCCCGCACGATCGGGGAGAAATCCACCGTATTCGGTGGGTAACTCTTGTCGTATACGATCTTAAATCCGGTGGTTTTGGCGTTTTCGCGCCCTCCCTCGCAAGCATTTTGTCCAAACTCTGCGTCAGCGTATGCAAGTGCGATTGTTTGCGGTTTCGGGTTCTGAAACTCCGCCACTTTAAAGAACCCGCGGGTAAAGGCAGGTTTGGGGGTGGGACCATTGGGAATCATAGAGAAATATTTTGGATATTTGAATGTCTCGTTAATGCCTGTGCCGAACAGGCTAACGAACAGCTTCTTGCGCTGAATTGCGATCGGCAT
>Ga0306919_10001740_pt1 | contig 10550 bp, 9 predicted proteins | sample flu12Cox44000172_FD_203764 | JGI IMG/M metagenome (GOLD analysis project Ga0306919, IMG submission 203764) | Lab enrichment of tropical soil microbial communities from Luquillo Experimental Forest, Puerto Rico - flux4day.12C.oxic.44.000.172 (v2)... | ecosystem: Environmental > Terrestrial > Soil... | reverse complement strand
TGGCAGCCGACACGCGAAAGCGTCCGCCGCGAAGCGGCTTCGTTCAAACCGGCTTCGCGGACATGTACCAAAAAAGAATCTCGCCAAATGTAATGGACCAGAAGCGGACTTCGGGACAACTGCCCGAAGCCACATCTACGGGTAGGGCGTTATACGGTCAAATGAAAAGAAAGCATTCGTAAACGCTGGGCGACAAGGCGGGACTAATCCGCGAAGGGAGAGTCAATGTCCGAGTGGCGGACTGACCGTCAAAAAGCACAGTAACGGCTTTAACTGGTTTCGGCTCAATTTCCGCGTTGCCGGCGCAATGAGGCTGAATCAGTCAGCCGCGCCAGTGGCCGCCGGCTTCTGTTTCATCATCTCTTCCATCCCTTTCTTCATTTCTTTCGCCGAGGGTTCCGCTTTGTGGGTTCCGATCATCCAGCTGTAGCCATCGGGATCGACAACCGTGCCGCATCGATCGCCCCAAAACATGTCCATTACTGGACCCTGAGGAGTAGCGCCAAGTTTCGTTGCTTTCTCAACTACTTTGTCGACATTCTCGACGTATAAATAGAGAGTAGCGGGAGAGGCGCCGACGCTCTTCGCACTTCGCCTTCCCATTGCGGCATCCTCTGGACCAAGCATCAGAGTTGTGCCCCGCAGTGTCAGCTCTGCGTGCATCGGCTTTCCGTCGGGGCCGTTCATAATGCCGCGCTTCGCGAACCCAAATGCCTTCTGGTAAAAGCTGAGCGCGGCAGGAATATCCGCAACCGTGAGTGCAGCAGAGACCGCGCCATAGGCCTTCTTATTCAACGGATCAATTTTCTTCTTTGCCATAGCGCTCCTTTCATGCGGGGACATTGTAGCGAAAAAGCAGGAAGCGCCGCATCTCGCAGAAGAAGAATCAATGTACCTAAGTCCAAGCATCCACAATTGGTGAATGACGGCAATTCGGAAGTGATCGGAACGGATTGTCAGTCTATTGTTTACCGACAGGTCGGGATTACACTTGGGTCGAGCTCAGCAAAACATGCCTCAGTTTTTCGCATTCCTACGAGCCATTAACGCTGGTCCACGGCGGCTGGCTACAATGAGTATGCTACGCCAAACATTCGAGTCGCTTGGTTTCTACGGAGTTGCGACGTTTCTCGGAAACGGAAACGTCATGTTTGAAACGAAGGCTAAAGACGTCGGACGCCTCGAAAAAATTATCGAGAGTGGACTCAAGCAGACCGTGGGTTATAGTGTGCCGGTGTTCATAAGGACTCATGCAGAACTGAAAGAAATCGTAGCTTCAGAGCCCTTCGATAAACCACTTGTCTTGGATGCAGAGGTCAATATCATATTTCTTGCGCATACTCTTGATCAAAAGGACCGGGCGAAGCTCATGGCGCTTGCGACAGAAACCGATAGGTTTCGCATCCATGGACGTGAGGTTTACTGGTGGCGACGTAAGAAGCCGGGCACGTCGCTGTTTTCGACCCTGCCAATTAGGGCCTACGGCCCGCGAAATTTCATGAAAGCCACATTAGCTCATTATGTGTTTTCAACCACTTGGCCTGGACTTTCGAGCCTGCCGTTAGCAAAGGTGCTCAGCAAGCCCTTCACCATCCGTAGCACCAACACGATCAGAAGGCTAGTGGCCGAAGCCACTCAGTAATTGTCGCACCATCGTGTCGCGGTCAAGGAGGACCGCGACACGATGTCACGCAAGCATTCGCGAAAACGCACGCATCCTAAGCCAAAAGCGGTCCTTCGATTACCCGATTTGGACCAAGCAAATCGCTGGTTTTGAACAGCTTGACATCCCCGGACGCCCAGCGTGGATATAGACACGCCATTGATGAATTCGTGGAATGGTACTGCGCCTAGGCTCTGTTTGAGCCGAACTGTTGTGCTTCGTTATCGGATTCATCTCGGGTCTCGCCACCTCGCTACGGGGATAATCCATCTGCGCCTGGGAGCCGTATGGCGTGCGCCGCCGACAAAACTGGACGCAGAAGAGTGCGCGACAACATCGGTTCGGGCGCGCCAGGGGCGCCATAGCTCAACTGTGGCATTTCGGATTTCGGGCTAAACCCAGACGCTATGCCAGCGTCTGGCTGATAACCAGCTCCCGCCGCGCTTTGCGCGGGCCGTTCTTGATAAGATCGGCCGCCTTTTCCGCGACCATGATCGTCGGAGCGTTGGTGTTGCCGCCGGGAATAACGGGCATGATCGACGCGTCCACTACGCGCAGTCCCTCCACGCCGTGCAGGCGCAGTTCGGAGTCGACCACAGCCAGCGCGTCGTCTGCAGGGCCCATCTTGCAGGTGCCTACCGGGTGGTATAGGGTCTGGGCGTTCTTTTCTATATAACCGCTTAGAGACTTCTCGTCGTTCTTGATCCCTGGTCCCGGGCAAAGCTCGCATTTCCGGTACTTGGCGAAGGCGTTAGTCTCGGCGATAGCGCGAGCGATCCTCAGCCCTTCAACCACCGCTTGGGTGTCGCGAGGATCGGCAAAGTAGTTGGCATGGATGAGGGGCGGATCCAGCGGATTGCTGGAACGCAGGGTGATGCGTCCCCGGCTGTTGGGGCGGATCAAGGTGGGGATGAGGCTGTATCCGTGTTCCTTGATCTGCCGGAAGCCGTGCTCGACGAAGTAGCCGGGCGCGAAGTGGTATTGCACATCCGGTGTCGGACAGTTGGCGGAGGTTTTGACAAAGCCGCCCGCCTCGCCCACATTCGAGGTTAGAGGGCCGGTCTTGAAAGCCATGTAGCGGATTAAATTCGCGATGCTCTCAGCACTAGTCAGGCTGATGGGTTGCGTACATTCATAGGCCACGGGTACGGCGGGGTGGTCTTGCAGGTTGGCACCTACGCCAGGGAGGTCGCAGAGGACGGGAATATCCAGGGTCCGCAGATGTTCCGCCGGGCCAATTCCCGAGAGCATGAGGAGTTGGGGCGATCCAATAGCTCCGGCACAAATAATAATCTCTCTCTCAGCGCGCTCCTGCCTATTGCCGTTGTCTTCCTGGAACCTGACCAAGGCGGCTCGGCGGCCTTCGAAAAGAATGTCAAATGCCTGCACGTTGGTACGCACGGTCAAGTTGGGGCGTAACATCGCCGAGCGCAAAAAAGCTGCGGCAGCGCTGTTGCGCTTGCCCTGGCATTGCGTGAGCTGATAGGGCCCAAATCCCTCCTGGGTTGCACCATTGAAATCAGGGTTGCGTTTGAAGCCGGCTTGCTCCGCCGCCTCCACGAAGACCTCAGATAGCGGATTAAGCGAGCGCGGGTTGGAGACGTGCAGCGGCCCACCTGCGCCGTGATACTCTGAGGCGCCGTTCTCATTGTTCTCCGCCTTCTTGAAATAGGGCAGAACGTCCCAAAAGCCCCAGCCTGGATTTCCCAGAGCGCGCCACTGATCGTAATCCGCCTGGTGGCCGCGGATATAGATCATGGCGTTGAGCGAGCTGCTGCCGCCCAGCACCTTGCCCCGTGGCCAATAGAGGCTGCGATTGCCGAGCTGGCCCTCCGGCTCGGTGTAATAAGCCCAGTCGTTGGGTCCTTTAAAGAGCTTGGAAAATGCCACCGGCATGTGGATTTCTTTGGCCGTGTCCTTGCCGCCCGCTTCCAGCAGCAGAACCTTGACGGTGGGATCTTCGCTTAACCGGCTGGCCAGAACGCATCCTGCAGAGCCCGCGCCAATAATGATGTAGTCGTACATACTGAACCTCCTTAAAATAGCAGTCAGCACTCAGCCGTCAGTTCCATAACATCATCACGGCCAGACGGAATCGGGTCATCGGAACATCGGGGTCTGACGCTAACCAAGATTCATTGCCAGCTCAGTGTGATGGGTTGACCGCTTAACCACGGTGAAATGGGCCCCATCGGTCTTCACTCAAAAAGGCGTCGAACGTACACTGCTTTTAGAGGTCTTTAGCTCTCATAGCGAGAATGATTCGTCGACCCGTTTCCTCGAAGGAGCGCTGCCGCTCGTTCTCCTATCACAACGCAGGGCGCCATCGTGTTGCCGGTCGTCACCCGAGGCAGAATCGAAGCGTCTGCAATACGCAGTCCGTCCACACCATGCACCTTTAGCTTGCCATCGACTACTGACATCGCATCACGTCCCATCTTGGCCGTGCCTGACTGGTGCCAGTGCGAAACCAGTCCGTCGCGAAGAAATTGATCCAACTCCGCCCCATTGATTGGTCCCGGCGCCACTTCGCGTCCCGTGAAAGGCCGGAGGTCAGGAGCATTGCCGATTTCTCGCGCCAGGCCCACTGCGTGGAGGAGGTCCTTCAGGTCCTGCGGATCGGCTAGATAATTCGGATCAATGGACACCGGATCGTCTGGATCGGAACCTGTCAAATGAAGGCTGCCGCGGCTATTGGGTCGCATTCCGGCTGCTAGAGACCAACAAGCTGGTGGCGTTTTGAATTTAGCGGCGTTCTCGGGTGTGAAGTCGGGCCCTCCATGCGAATAAACATAGAAGTTGGGCGCTCCCAACGCACTCCTTGTCTTCCAAAAGCAGGACGTCTGACTCCTCGGTATTTGTGGCCCCCGTTTGCCAGCGTTTTCCCAGACTAGTCCAAATGCCACGTGGTCATGAAGACTGCGTCCGACGCCCGGTAAGGCTTGTAAGACAGGAATACCCGCCCTCTTCAACTCCGCCTCATCTCCAATCCCAGACTGCATCAGCAACTTCGGCGTGTGGATCGCGCCAAGGGAGAGAATTACTTCGCGTATGGCTTCGGCATAATGAGCCTTGCCTTGGTACTGAAACTCAATCCCAGCCGCGCGATGGCGATCGAATCGAATTCGCGTGGCCAATGCTCCGGTCAGCACCGTAATGTTGGGCTGGGCCATGAGTGGGTACATATAGGAACGGAAGATCGACTGCCTTTTCCCGTTGTGCACAGTTTCATCAAGGACCGCGCATCCCCCTGCCCCCTCCATCATGCGGCCATTTGGATTGGGGAACCGTTGCAGCCCCAGCGATTCAGCACCTTCTAACAGCGCGAACGCGAATGGCTGAGGCTCTGCTGCGGGCTGCACATGTACGGTTCCGCTCGCGCCGCGATAGTCCGGGTCGGGGCTGCCAGCCCAAGCCTCGATACGGGACCGATACAATTCGAGAACGGCTCGATAACTCCACGAGGGATCGCCCGATTCTTCAGCATAGAAGTCCCAATCCTCTCGGTGTCCACGAGACCAGGTTTGAACATTGATGCTGGAACCGCCGCCCAGGACCTTTCCCATTGAGTAAAGCAGGGATCTTCCATTTAACTTTGGGTTTGGCTCGGTCCTAAAGCCCCAATCCAGGTCGCTTCCCAGCGTCATCGGCCAGCGGTTCGGATCGGTGACTAATTCCGTCTCGTCAGTACCACCGGCTTCAAGCAATAGCACTTGCGTTTGTGGATCGGTTGCAAGCCTTGCGGCTACAACCGAGCCTGATGTGCCTGCGCCGCAGACTACGAAGTCATAGTGCCGTTTAAGCTCCGACGCGAGCTTGTCCTGATTCAGCCGCACTCGTTCAGTGAAGTCCGCTGCGTTATTGAGGTGCGTGTAGGTATTCAGCTTCGTCATAGATGGCTCCTGTCAGAGTTCGACCCATTCGGTGAAATATGAAGCTAGGCGCGTGCGCCGCGAGGTCAATCCGTCGTAGTAATCAGACCAGTTTGTAATCCTGCAGTCGTCGGTCCGCACAATGGACACGCCGTGAAGCGAGATCGGAACGCTCCTGGAGTGCCCGCCGAAGAACGGCTCTGTCAACGTGGCTCGAAGGGTCCATTCGACGATCACGAGATCGCCACTCCCGAAAATCGCGTCGACTTGCACGAAAGAGTCGGGATAAAACTCTCGCGTCTTCTCGAAGAATTCTGCCAACCGCGCTTTGTCGGTGAAGTCAAGTCCAAGTCCATGGTCCTTGAAGCTGAATTCTTCTGCAAAGCTCGCAATGGTCTCGCGGATTCCTCCGTTGTTCAGGTTCGTCATAGCCGTCAAAACCACTTCTTCAGCAGCGGCGACCCCGGCGGGTGTCTCGATGGTTCCTGTTCTCATAGCTCCTCCTCGCAGATTGTTCGGTTGGCGAATCGCTTGTGCTCCACCACCGAACTAATCGCGAGTATGCGACGAAGTGCAATTGCTAGCTTTCACAAAGGGCCCAAACTTTCATCAAATGACCAGAAAAGAACGCGAACTTGGCGGAGTTTCGGGGCACCCGAAAGCATGAGTTCCACGTGGCGAGGCGCTAGACTCGTACGACTCTGTTTGCACTGGACGAGCACCGCCGTTGCTCTCGACCGGGTCCTAGCCTTTCCGACGGAATGCACTCGGGGACAAGCCGAATCGGGAGCGAAAGGCTGTAGAGAAGTGAGCGTGGCTGGAAAAGCCGCAAGCCAGAGCGATGTCCATCAAAGAGAGGGAACGGCTGGCAAGCATTGACGCCGCCTTCTTGAGGCGCAACTCCAGAAGATAGCGGTGAGGAGACTGACCTGTTGCGCCCCTGAACATGCGCAAGAAATGAGTCCGGCTGTATCCACTTTCAGCGGCTAATTGCGTAAGCGTGAGGTCGGAGTCGAACTCGGCTTCCATACGATCGAACACACGGCGAAGTACCCGGCGAGGTAAAGGAGACGAAGTATTATCTCTCGGTTGCCGCAGCGACCGGGCCGCGAACAACAAGCGTGTCGCAAGTGCCGTGGAGAGCGACTCTGCGTACACCTTCCCGCTTGGCCCTCCCGCCTCGGCCTCCTTCTCCAACAGAACCATCAGGTCGCGCAGAACGGGTTCGTCTGCTCCGTAAAGCTGGAGAAGCGGGCTAGACGGTCGTCTATCGAGCTCTGCTTCGACCTCGTCAAGAAAACGCCGGGAAATTGTACACACCAACACTTCGTGTTCAGTCGCACTCCGTATCGCAGGCCTGATTCCTGGCGGACAGGTGGTGATTGTGTGAGGCAATTTCTTGTAAGGGACGAACTTGCCGGGACTGCGCTCGCTTTCACCCACAGCGATATGCGTGTCCCACAGGATCAGGAAGTGTTGGTTAATTGACAGTTCAGGTTTCTCCCCACTCCCGATAATGTGGCGCTCGACAGCCACGCCATCCCAGCCCAGCGGAACACTGGAGGGACTGGTGAGAGTAGAGCTGTCTAGCAAGGCACTTATCTCTGCACTTTGATATAAGGGACAGTCCATCAATACACGCCAATTCTTTAGTAAGATTCGATGCCTTGAGAACCGGGTGAGTTACAGGACCGAACTCAGAACTCAACTTACGGCAACTGATCGACTTACGCGTAGTTCCTTTGGAGTGGCAGCGAAGTGGCTGACGTAAAAACTCCATCCGGGTCAAAGAGGTGCTTCAGTCGCTGTAGTCTGCCGAGGTTTTCTCCGTAAGCCCGAGCAGTTCGCTTGTGTTCGTCGGGCCCCAGCATGTTGGGATAACCACCAGGCAGTGCGTGCGGCTCCAGGTTTTGGGCGACAGTTTGTGCCCATTGCTGGTGAACGCGGCCATCTTCTTGCGGAGCGGGTTCCCACGCGGCGATCACTTCCGCCATGAAGTGTTCCTCCCGCAGGCCGAAAGCCGTCGCAGCGACTGGAACTCGCGTAGCCGCGCCCCGAAAGTGATGCATGATGATGCCAGAAAAAGGCGAGGTCCTCAGCTGCCCGCCGTCAATCAGCGCAGAGATCGCTTCGGGCGTAAGCGCAGCCAGCGAGCGCGTTTGTGCTGTGTAGTGGCGACCGGCCGGCGCGGCTGATTCAAACATGTGGAGCCAGTCCAGGTAAGTCATAGGTGCAATCTGGTCCACGATCGGTTTGCTAAGTCGACGCAACTTGGCCATGAATTCTTCGCCCTGTTTGCCTTCGCCGCTCCACATCGGAGCCAGGAATACGAGCGGGCCTCCATCCGGGGCAGACAACACACCAGCCAACACCGAGAGTTCGTCCGGCGCCGAGGCAATTACCTGCGAATACCCGTGCAGTACGGATTCCGCGTCGGACCAGGAAAACATGATCATGCCGGCAAGGAATTCGCGAACGGGATGCAGTTGAACTCGCAGGGACGTCACCACGCCGAAGTTGCCGCCTCCGCCACGCAACGCCCAGAACAGATCGGTATTTTCCCGGTCATCGCAATCGACAAGCCGGCCGTCGGCGAGCACAACCTCGGCGCTGAGGAGATTGTCCAACGCCAATCCGCAGCGGGGAGTTAATGGGCCGTAACCACCTCCCAGCGTCAGTCCCGCTATGCCAACCGTGCCACAGTTGCCGGTTGTCGCTACCAGTCCATGTGGCGCTGAGGCAGAGATGACATCTGCCGCGGTTGCCCCGCCTTGGATCGTGGCGACCGATGTATCCGGATCGATGTCAACCCGTCGAATGTGCGACAGATCGATCACCAGACCGTCGTGGCGCAAAGCTCTTCCTGCCCAGTCGTGTCCACCGCCGCGCACGGACAAGGGAATGTTGTGTTTGCGGGCACAGCGGACGGCTGACTGCACATCGTCGGAGTTCTTACACAACGCGAATAGCGCCGGCTGACTTCGCACCGCCCCATTCCAGATTTCGCGGGCGCGGGCATAACCATCACCGCCCCATCGCACCACCTTACCTTTCATCACGGCGCGCAACTGCCGAGCCGCATCTGACTCCGATCGAATTGCATTGGTCGCGCTCATTGCACATACTCCTCTCACGTGTATATTCCCGGGTTCCAACATTCGATTTACCGATGAACTACCCGAAGTTGAGACCTATTGCCGTGTTTTCCTCCGGAGAGGCAATCCAGAGTGGCGGGGAACGATAAGGCATTACGCCATGCATGCTTGACGTTTCCCGGTATCGCCACGACGGCTCCTACGCCAGCGGCCGTCCATCGATCTATGTTGTCTTCGGACTGGAAGGCTTCAAAAGAGCCCTCGAGGACTTAAAAAACCTCTGGGTCCGGATGGCTGTGCAGCGAAACGACCACTCCCGGGGGCAGCGTGCCGCGAATAAGGCAAATTTCGCTCCCGATTTCATCAGGCGAGGCAAGGAATTCAATCAGCGTCATGTCCGGAGTGATCCGCTGCCTACGATCGTCACGTCGTTGGTCATTTTCCGTTTGTAATTCCGACATTTTGAATAACCCTCTCGTTCGTGATTTCTGTGCCGCCGATAAATAAGGCGGCGCGTAATCAATAGATGAATCGTCTCCAGCGCAGATTTGGCCAAAAAAGCTGTCGTGTGTACGATCTGACCGCCGATTCGGAGGGGCATTGCGATCTTGTCTAAACCCCTGATCACTCAGTCGGATAGGTAACAAAAGCAGGTGTTTGCGTCGGCTCTCAAAGGTGAGTTCTGTGAAGGCACCTGGGGTTGAGCCCAAACCAGGTACCCCGGCATCACATTTGGTATGCCGCCAAGAGTCACTCGGGGTGGGAATGAATCGCGACGCGACCCGGAAACTGCAAGCATTTTATGAGAAACCTGTGACCACAGCGCGGCCGCCGCTTGTGGACCTGGAAGAGCTCTCTGCGCTCAAAGGTGAACTGCTGGTTCCCGCAATTAACCGGGTCAGTCTCGCTTTGGCCCTTTCCAGTTATTCCTTTAGCTGGCGAGACTCCCTCGCTCTGCACTCGAAAGACGCCAGCGCCGGGACCGTAGCGCTGTGCGAATTCAATCAGGCCAAGTCCTTCAAGGTGCAAAATCCCGTAGAGCTCGCGGTTGTTCTTTTGCGAAATGAAGCTCTGGAGCAGGTGCGGGAAGAAAACCGGCGGGACTTAGGGGCGGAGTTGGAAGCCCATCCCGCAATCGACGACCTGACTCTGCGCCATCTCACGGAAGTTCTCCTCCGGGAAAAACGCGATGGCTTCACCAATGGATTGTTCTTTCTTGATGGCATTGCCACTGCCGTGGCAAGCCATCTAGTGCGTCGTTACTCGATTGCTCCGCTGGTCGAGAAGACCTATAAAGGGGGAATGGCACCATCTGCCTTGCGCCGATGTATCGAGTACATAGAGGCACGTCTCGATGGGGATCTCCGACTAGATGAGCTGGCTCAGGTGGTGGGACTTAGTGCATCGCATTTTGTGCGCAGTTTTCGCCGGAGCACGGGCAAGACTCCTTATCACTTTCTGCTTCATCGGCGTGTGGCGCGAGCGCAGATGGCGATGCGCGACCGAAGCATATCGCTGGCCGAGGTGGCGTTGGCCTGCGGCTTCGCCGACCAGCATCATCTGGCGCGCGTTTTTCGCCGCATCACCGGAGTGACGCCGAGCATTTATCGCCGCTCGCTATAGAAGATCTGTGGTCTGAGAGTATCTCGAAGCGGGCGCAGGATGATGAATCCTGCCAGTGTCGGCATAGGGGTTGTGTTGCAAGTTTCAAAAGCAGACAAGTTTGTCGTAGAGCGCCTGTAGTGCGTTCTTAGGCTGACAAGTCAAAAAGGCTGTCGATGAACTGAATCTGTCGAAGAAGATCATCTCCTGCCACCCATCGAGCTTGCCCCTTCCGGATCATATGAATTGCTTCGTAGCCTTGAATCGTTCGCCGAGCCGCCTGGAATTCTCGGAAGCCCTGCTTGGCATTCACTCGAC
>Ga0306919_10001739_pt1 | contig 10551 bp, 5 predicted proteins | sample flu12Cox44000172_FD_203764 | JGI IMG/M metagenome (GOLD analysis project Ga0306919, IMG submission 203764) | Lab enrichment of tropical soil microbial communities from Luquillo Experimental Forest, Puerto Rico - flux4day.12C.oxic.44.000.172 (v2)... | ecosystem: Environmental > Terrestrial > Soil... | reverse complement strand
AGGCGGCACCGCACGTCGCTCCCGGATCGACCGTCCGGGTCGATGTGGTCGTGCGAACACGAAAAATCGGGCACTTCTTTCCAGGCGGCACTGTCGACGCGTTCGACGCCTGGCTGGAGCTCCAGGCACGCGATAGCCGAGGCCGCCTGATCTTCTGGAGCGGCCGCGTGGATGACGATGGGAAGGGCCCTGTCGAGCCAGGCGCTCATTTCTATCGCTCCTTTCAGCTCGATCGCGACGGGAACGCGATCAACAAGCGGAACGCGTGGCAGACGAGAAGCCTGCTTTACGTGCGGCTCATCCCGCCGGGAGCGGCGGACGTGGCGCATTTCCGAATGCAGATTCCTCGTGACGCCCAAGGTCCGATTGCGCTGTCGGCCAAGTTGAATTATCGCAAGTTCTCGCATTACTACACCCAGTTTGCGTTTGCGGGCCAGCCGGTAAGCGGGCAGCCGCCGTCGCTTGCCGGCAGCGGGTTCGACAATCGGCAATGGTCGTTCGATGCCGTGAACATCCCCGCGAACGTCTCGAGCGCGATCAAGGGTCGCATTCCCGATCTGCCGATCGTCACGCTCGCGCAGGCGAGCGCGGCTCTGCCGCTCGCCGATGCCAAGACGGCGCCCGCGTGGACGCCCGTCGCGGGTCGACCGGATCGGGAGCGATGGAACGACTGGGGGATCGGTCTCCTGCTGCAGGGCGATCTCAAGGGCGCCGAGTACGCGTTTACGCAAGTCACCCGGGCAGACCCCGGATATGCCGACGGATGGCTGAACGTTGCGCGGGCGTTGATTCAGGAGGGGGAGACCGACGCCGCCAAGCCCTTCATCGCGCAAGCTCTCAGACTCGACGCGTCGCTCGGGCGTGTTTACTACTTCAAAGCGCTCATTGAGAAAGCTGACGGCGATTACAGCGGCGCTCTGCGGTCGCTCGCCCGGACGGCCTCGGCCTACCCGCGCGATCGGGTCGTTCTCGACGAGATGGCGAGAATTCTCTTCCTCGCGCGCCGGTTCAACGAGGCGCTCCAGACGCTCGATCGGGTGCGCGACGTAGATCCCGAGGATCTGCAGATGCATTACACCGCGATGCTCTGCTATCGAGCGATCGGCCGGAACGAGCAGGCCGCGCGCGAGGAGGCGCTCTTTCGTCGATTCAAGGCCGACGAGGCGTCGCAGGCGATCACCGGCGGTCGCCGTCTCGTCAATCCCGAGGAGAACAACGAGCGCCAGGCGATCCACGAGCACGAGACGGTGAGACTCGGAAGCGCGCCGTGACTGGATTGCGCATCGGGCCGGCCGCTCTGGTGGCGGTGGCGGCCGCGGGTCTGGGCGCGCTGAGGGCGCACGCCTTGGCGGACCCGACGGCGGGTCTGGAGCCTATGGCAGCGCGCGCGCGCGTCGCAGCTGGCGACCGCGTCACGTTCACCGACGTGACCGCGCCGGCCGGCATCCACTTCACCCACAACAGTGGGCGGTCCGGCAAACGGTACCTCCCCGAAACGCTCGGGTCAGGCGTCGCGTTCATCGACGTCGACGGGGACGGGTGGCTCGACATCCTGTTCGTCAACGGGAGGGACTGGGAACCGCGCGGCCGGCGCTCCACCGCCGCGCTCTACCGGAACAACCGCCACGGCGGCTTCGAAGACATCACGCGCGGCAGCGGGCTCGACGTGGAGATGTACGGGATTGGCGTGGCCGTCGGCGACTACGACAACGACGGCAGGGACGATGTCTACGTGACAGCGCTCGACGGAGACCGGCTGTTTCACAACGAGGGCGGCGGGCGCTTTCGGGACGTGACGACGGCATCCGGAATCCACAACGCGAGTTTCGGCACCAGCGCCGCGTGGCTCGATTACGACAGGGATGGCAAGCTCGATCTCTTCGTTGCCAACTACGTGCAGTGGACGGCCAAGGGCGACCTGTGGTGCTCGCTTGACGGCGTGACCAAGTCGTACTGCACGCCGGAATCATATCCAGGGGTTTCTTCCAGACTGTTCCGCAATCTGGGAGGCGGCCGGTTCGAGGACGCCAGCCGCCGCGCCGGGATCGGCGATCGGACGAGCAAGTCGCTCGGCGTGACGGTCCTCGACTACAACGGCGACGGGTGGCCGGATCTCTTCGTCGCCAACGATACGCAGCCGAACAAGCTGTATCGCAATAATCGGAACGGCACGTTCACAGAAGAGGGAACGAAGGCCGGCGTCGCCTACAGCGAAGAGGGCGTCGCGCGGGGCGCCATGGGCGCGGACTCGGCCGACTACGACCGATCAGGCCGGCCCCACCTGCTCGTCGGCAACTTCTCGAACCAGATGCTCGGCCTGTATCACAACGAGGGAAACGGACTGTTCGTCGACGAAGCGCCACGATCGACGATCGGCCGGGCGAGCTTGCTGTCGCTGACGTTCGGCGTCTTCTTCTTCGACTACGACCTCGACGGTCTGCCCGATATCTTCGCCGCCAACGGGCACATCGAGCCGGAGATCAACCGCGTCCAGCCCCGCGTCGAGTACCGGGAGCCGCCGCTACTCTTCAGAAATGGCGGAGGCGGCCGTTTCGAAAATGCGGGTCGGTCGGTCGGCCCCGACCTCACGAGGCCCATCGTCGCGCGCGGCGCGGCCTACGGCGACTACGATCGCGACGGCGACCTGGATCTGGTCGTGACCACGAACCACGGCGCCGCGTATCTGTTTCGAAACGACGGCGGGAACCGCAACGGCTGGATCTCGGTCCTCACCCGCGGTGTGACATCCAATCGCGACGGCATCGGCGCGGTCGTACGTGTTGAGAGCGCGTCCGGGAAGCAGTGGAGCATGGTGCGAAGCGGGTCGAGCTATGCCTCGCAGAGCCAGCTTGCCGTGACCTTCGGGCTGGGGGCAGATCCGATCGTGTCGTCAATCGAGGTGGACTGGCCAAGCGGCGTGAAGGACAGAGTCCCCAACCTGGCCGCGCGGCAGTTCGTCACGATTGAGGAAGGGAAAGGCCTTGTGTCCGATCGCGCGGTCTTGCATCAGCCGGCCCGCCCTTGAACACGACGCCCGCTTTGACAACAACTTCGACGCGGGACAACGCCGTGATGTCGAAGAGCGGATTGCCGTTGACGACGATGATATCGGCGAGCTTGCCGGGTTCGATGGATCCGAGATCGCGCCCTTTGCCGATGATCTGGGCGTTCACGCGCGTGGCGGCCGCGATCGCGCGCAGAGGCGTCATCCCCATGTCCACATGCACCTTGATCTCCCGCCAGAGCGCTTCACTGTGGAAGTTCATGGGCGTTCCCGAATCGGTGCCCATCCCCATGACCGCGCCCGCTTCGATGAACTGTTTGACGCCCCGCTCGCGGTACAGCATCTCGCGATCGGTCCGCTGGAAGTAGCTCAACGTCCACCAGTTCTTGAGCGAGTCCTGGACCTCGGCGTAAATCTCGGGCCCGAACGCTTTCCGGAGATCGGGATCCTGCAACCGCTCGGGAAACTCCGCCGTGTCCGGATACACCCAGGCGCGGTGGGCCGCCGTCACGACGACCGGGCGCCCTGCATTGACGATGTCCGCGATGAGCTCTTTGCTGTACGGCGGCGCAGTACCCGCCGATCCCACGTGCTGCAGTACATCGACGCCGGCTTCGAGCGCGTGACGAACGTCGGTCTCTGCGTACACGTGCGCATACACTCGCAGTTGATGCGTGTGAGCGGCTCCAACGATCGCTTTGTAGTCATCGAACGTCAAACCCGCGTGAGCTTTGATGTGATCGACCCCGCCGGCCGCGAGCCTCTCGACCGCCTCGGCGGCTTCCGACGACGATGAAATGTTCAACCCGCCGAAGCCGACCTGCATGGCGCCGGTTGCCGCCGCGCCGGTCAGCCGCGCAATCCATGGACCGCTCACGAACAGCCGCGACCCGACGATCTCGCCTTTGTCGATGCGATCGCGGATGCTCGAGATCGGCCCGAGCGGCGCGCCGAGATCGATCGTCGTGGTGACGCCTGCCATCAGCAGCTGTCTGGCTGAGATTTCCATGACTCGCGTCAGCATCGCGTTGCCGCCGTGACCGGCGATCCACGGAAACCACGTCTCGTAGCTGCCGTGCCCGAGGACGACGAGATGACCGTGCGTCTCGATCAGACCTGGCATCATCACGCGCCCGCTCGTATCGACCACGTTCGCGTCGGCCGGGATCTTCACTTCCGACGCCGGGCCAGCGGCGGCGATCCTGCTGCCCTCGACGAGGATGGCCGCGTGATGAATGGGTGGAACCTCGTAGCCGGTCAGCAGCATCCCGCCCACGAGCGCGAGGGCCCGCGCCGCCTGCGGAGGCTGGGAACGCACGGCTTGGCGCGCCGACCCCGCGGCAAGCCAGGTCGAAGCCAGGCTCGTTGCTGCGATGAAGCACGTGGTGAACGTTCGCATTGTGTCCTCTACGACGGGCCGGCGCCGGCTCTGCCCGTTCCGACGCGCATCGTAGCAACTGGCGATGGCAATCTCCACCACGTTCGATGACGCTCGGACGTGGTATTCTCGCAACCATTCGAAGCGTCGGAATGGGCGCGCACATTCTGCGGAGGTTTGCCATGCCGCTTCGTTGCCTCCGGATGGTCCTCGTCGGTGCTCCCTGGCTGGCCCTGTTCGTCCTGACGTGCGGCGCGCCACAGGCCGCCGATGAGCGCAGTACTGGCGTCGCCGTCATGAGCGACGTCATGGTCACGATGCGCGACGGGGTTCGCCTCGCAACGGACATTTATCTGCCCACGCGCGACGGGGTCGTCAGTGCTGATCATCTGCCGACGATCCTCGAGCGCACGCCGTACAACAAGAGCGGCAGTGCACGCGAAGGGCGGTATTTCGCCGAGCGCGGCTACGCGTTCGTCTCGCAAGACGTCCGAGGACGTTACCGCTCCGAGGGTGTCTGGCGTATGACCACCGACGATGGTCGCGACGGCGCCGATCTGTGCGGCTGGGTCGGACGGCAACCGTGGTCCAACGGCAGTATCGGAACGATGGGAACGTCGTACGTTGGCGGCACGCAGCACGCGATTGCGCTCGAGAGGGCGCCGAACCTGAAGACGGTGATTCCGGTCGACGCCATGTCGAACTACGGGTACCAGAGCATGCGCAACGGCGGCGCGTTCGAGCTGCGCTGGTTCAATTGGATCGTGGCGATGGCTGCGCCCCAGGGCAGCCATGCGGCGCGCGATCCGGCAACGGCCTCGGCGCTTGCCGAGATGGCGGAGCACAAGCGCGCGTATCTGATGCAGCTGCCGATCCACAGAGGGACGACGCCCCTGCAGCTCGCGCCCGAGTACGAAGACTGGCTCGTGACCGCGCTGGGGCACGGGCCGAACGACGACTTCTACGCGCAAAACAACATCGTCGATCACGCCGATCGGTACAAGGACATGCCGGTGTATCTGGTCGGCGGATGGTATGACTCGTGGGCCGGCAACACCTCGCGCAATTATCAGGTTCTGAGCCGAACGCTCAAGGGACCGGTGTACTTGATCATGGGACCGTGGATTCACGGCCAGCAGGCCGTCTCAGCGCACGGGCAGACCAACTTCGGCAGGGACGCCGCTGTTGCGGATCCGCTGGCGTGGCGTCTCGAATGGTTCGATCACTGGCTCAAGGGGGCACCCAATTCGGTGGGACGCTCCGATCCGTTTCGAACACCCGTTCGCATCTTCGTGATGGGCGGTGGGGACGAGCGCAAAGGTGAGGGCGGCCGCCACAACCACGGCGGCGTCTGGCGCAACGAGCACGAGTGGCCGCTTGCACGTACCAGGTCCACGAACTACTACTTCCACCAGGGCGGCGGGCTGTCTTCCGTTGCTCCCGATGCGGCAGCCGCGTCGACGACGTACGCGTTCGATCCCAAGGACCCGGTGCCGACCATCGGAGGGAACATCTCCTCGGCGGAGGGACTCATGCTGCAGGGCGCGTGGGATCAGCGCGGCGGCGCTCACGTATGGAACGACCAGAGCCCGATCCCGTTATCGGCGCGGAAGGACGTGCTCGTGTTCCAGACTGAGCCGCTCGAGGCCGATGTCGAGGTCACGGGTGAAATCGAAGTGAAGCTGTGGGCGTCGTCGTCGGCGCTCGACACCGATTTCACCGCCAAGCTGGTCGACGTCCATCCGCCGACTCCCGATTACCCGGCCGGGTTCGACCAGAACCTCGAGGATGGCATCGTGCGCGCGCGGTTCCGCGATTCATTGACCCAGGAGAAGTTGATGCAGCCCGGCACCGTCTACGAGTTCACGATCACGCTGTATCCGACGTCGAATCTGTTCAAGGTGGGGCACCGCCTCCGCGTCGACCTCTCGAGCAGCAATTTTCCGCGCTTCGACGTCAATTCAAACACCGGGGAGAAGCTGAACGAGAGCCGGCGTACCGTCGTCGCGACGAACACGATTCTGCACGATCGAGCGCATCCGTCGCACATTGTGTTGCCGATCGTCCCGATCAGCACACAGACGACGGCGGGTCGATAGAGACATGCGGGCGGCAATCGTCTGCGCCCTCACGGCAGCACTGGTGAGACCTGCCGCGGCCGAAACGCTCGCGGGCCGCTGGAAACTGATCGCGGCCGAAGACGTGCGCGCCGACGGCAGCGTCGCGAGATACCCGTGGGGGCGGTATCCCATCGGATCGATCGTGGCCGAGGGCGGCTCGTGCTACCTGCAAATCATGTCGAGCGACACGCCTTTGTTTCAATCGCCTGACAAGCCGATCGGCGAGCAGATGAAAGCGGCGCTTCTGAACACCTACATCGCCTACAGTGGGCCGTGCTCCATCGACGACGTGGCGGGCATGGTGACGTTGAAAGTCGAGGCCGCGTGGCGGCAAGATTATGTGGGAACCGAGCAGAAGCGCTTCTTTCGTTTCGAGCAGGGCAAGCTGCTGTTCGGCCCAGCGCCGAACTCGCTGCGGGTGGGAGGCGAGACCCTCACCCGCCGCCTCACCCTCGAGCGTGTTCGCTGACGACCCTTAGTCCTTGCGGTTATCGTGCGGTAACGCCGGAGCTGTGGTCGCTTCAACGTGACCTCGGCCGGCGGCGTTCGCGAGTTCCTCGAACGCGAACGCCATTCCCACGAGCTTGTCATCGTCCCACGCGCGCCCGAGCAGCTGGATGTTGATCGGCTGTCCGTGGTTGTTGTAGCCCACCGGGAAGACCACGGTCGGAATCCCGTTGGCCGCACTCGGCGTGTCGCGGCGACCGAAGCTCGATCGGCTGCCACCGCCGTCGTTGAGGCTGATGTCGCTCAGCAGACCGGGGTAGACGACGGCGTCGACGCCTTTCTGGTCGGCGCCCGCAGTGTCCATCCATTTCTTTGCGGTAGCCTGGCGCCCTCTCCGATAGTCGCGAAAGGCCTGGACTTCGGTCCCCGTCAACCGTGGCGGAGGTGTCGCCGAGCAGGTGCTCGGGGCAGCCCGCACGTAAATGACTTTCCTCTGCGAGCAGTCGACGTCGACTACCGTAAAGATCGACAAGCCCTCGGTCACGAGTTCGGGATGGCCGCTGATGTAGTGTCCCCAGCCCTCAGCCCGGATGTCGCCCGGGGGCGGATCGGGTGCCGGCGGCGTGTCGGTGCCGCCCACGGTTGCGCCCATCTCGACGATGGTCGCGCCGGCGTCCACGAAGAATTGCAGCGCTGCCTTCTCGGCGTCGGTCGTATTCGTCGTGCCCAAGGGATCCACCCACCTCGACGGGATGAAGCCGATCCGCTTGCCTCGGAGCGCGTTCGCGTCCAGAACCGACCGCCAGTCCGCCGGCGTACGCCGGCCGGGCGCCGACGTTTCCGGATCGGCGGGATCGACCGCCACGACCACATTGAGGATGTCAGCCAGGTCGGGGACCGAGCGCGCCATGACGCCGCCGAAGTCTGTGAGGTACACCAGGGGCATGACGCCGCTGCCGCTCTCGAGACCGTCAGTGCCGCGCAGCGTCACGAGGCTCGCAGCGCTCGACGGACCGTACAGCGAGTCGCCTGTCTGTGATCCCATTGCGCCGGCTGCCAGGTTCGCCGCCAGGGCGCTGCCCGAGCCGCCGCTCGATGCGATCGGCGACTTCGAGGGGTTGAACACGTTCCACACCTGCCCGAACGCGTCGTTGGAGTAGTTGCCGTACGTGGCGTACTCCTCGAGAGCGGTCTTGCCGATGAGGACGGCCCCCGCCTCGCGGAGCCTCGCGACCTGGAAGGCGTCGCGTGCGGGGTGGAATCCCTGGAACGTCATGCTCCCGTTGGTCGTCACCATGTCGAAGGTGTCGTAAAGATTCTTCACCGCAATCGGGATCCCCAGGAGCGGACCCGTCGCGCCTTTCTTGCGGGCGGCGTCAGCGTCCTTGGCTTGCTCGATCGCGTTCGGGGCAATGACCTCGTACGCATGGAAACCGAACTGACCCTTGTCGTAAAAGTCGATCCGATCGAGGTACGCTTCGGTAATCTCCTTCGAGGTCGTGACCCCCGCCTCCAAGTCGGCGCGCAGTTGAGCGATTGTCTTCCCGACCACGTCGTACTTCACGTTCGTCTTCGCTTTCCGTTCCGGCGGCACGGGCGGCTGCGCCACTTCGAGTGCCTTGTCGTTCCCGTTGGTCGGCGTGCAGTCGGCGAAATTGAAGCCGTGGGCCGTCAGCGCCGCGGGGGAGAAGTTGTCGATCGAGCAGACTTCGGCAACGGTCAGGTCGCCGATCTCCGGCGCGGCGGCGAGGCTGGTCGCCGTGGCTTCAACCGCCGCGCGCACAGTGGGCGACGACGTGGCGTCGACCATCTGCCCCAGCACGACAAAGTGCAGGACCGATCGTGTCTTGCGCGGCTGCAGCGTGATCGTATTTACATAGGCCTGGAAATTCCCTTCGTGGCCGACGTACGACAGCGGGTTCTTGAACGTGTCGAAGAGCCAATTGCCCGCGAAGGTCATCGCGCCGCTGAAGGGCGCGGCCGGTGAGGTCGGCGTGCCGATCACGGTCACTTGGGGCCCGCCGACCAGCGTCGCGCCCGCGAGCGGCGTGGCGACCTCGACCCACGCGTCCGCGGGAGTGACGACGGCGTCGCCGCTGGAGGTGTTGACGATCGAGCTCGAGTTGGCGCCGGCGTTGCCGATCCCGGACTGGCCGCCGAAGGCGACCTCGATCGTGATCGGCGCCTTCGTGGTGTTGGTGAAGCTGTCGAGCCACCGCCCCCAGTTCGCGCCGTTGTTGATGAAAACGGAACGAGAGATGGTGACGCCGCCGAGGCCGATCGACTGCGTCGTGGTGAAGCGATTGACGCCGTCGAACGTCAAGCCATAGCCGCGCATGATCTCGCCGTTCATTCGCGGCGCCGGCGTGGTGCGGACGAGGACCTTGATGCCGCCGAAGCCGTTGATCGAGGTGCTGTACGGCGGTGTCACGCACGACGTAAACAGGCAGTCTCCCGGTCCGGTCTGCGTCGCGCGGATGCTGCCGGTGTCGACGCCCGGAGAGGCGGCGTCCTGAATGCCCCACCAGGTGCCGCTCGCGTCGGTCACGTAGTTGAACGCCCGGACGGAGCCGGCGCCTGACAGACCGATGAGTAACAGGACGAGGAGACACGAGCGAGCCTTGAGGCACACGTTGATTAACGTATTGAGGATGCAACCGGGTCTGAACATGGCCGCCTCCCAGGGTGAGATAGAGCCTTTGAGGGTCCAGGTTGCAGGGTCGACGAGCCGTCGGGGACAGCGCGGAGACCGAGCGCAGCGGGGATAATCCGCTGGTGCCGAGCGCCTGTCAAGAAGTTAAACGGCCGGGCTGGTCGCGCCGCCGCTGCGGAGCGATCACCACGGGCGACGCTCAGATCCCCATCAGTCTGTAGAGATCCGCCGTTGCCACCGACCGATCGAGGAAACCGAACTGCCCCCTGTCGTGCACTGCGTTGGCGGCGTCGAGCAAGCCAGTCATGGCCGCGCGATAGAGGGACGTGGCAAGGCTGATGCGCCTGACTCCGGCCGCGGCAAGTTCACCCACGGAAAATGACTTTCCTTTGATACCGACCATGAAGTTGACCGGCTTGGACACTGCCGCGCAGACGGCGTGCACCGCGGCAAGGTCGGGCAGGCCCGGGGCGAACAGCACATCGGCTCCCGCTCTTTCAAATGCCTGAAGACGGCGGATCGTGTCGTCCAGGCTCGGCGCGGCATAAAGGAAGTTGTGCGCTCGCGCAGTCAGCATGAAGGGAAACCGAACCGCACGCGCCGCCTGCGCCGCTGCAGCAATCCGTTCGACAGCCAAGCGATCATCATAAAGAGGACGGTCCTGGTTACCCGTCGAGTCCTCGATCGTGCATCCGACAAGTCCCACCTCGGCCGCAAGCCGAATCGTTTCTGCAACAACCTCTGGCGCGTCACCAAACCCGTTTTCTAGATCCGCAGAGACAGGCACGTCCGTCGCCTCGACGATCAGCCGCGCATGCGCCAACGCCTCATCACGCGTCAAGGTGCGATCCCTTCGGCCAAGAGCCGCGGCGGCGGCAGCGCTCGATGTGGCCAACGCCTGGAACCCAAGAGAATCCGGGAGGAGCCGATGTCCCACGGATTCGGAATG
>Ga0306919_10001729_pt1 | contig 10582 bp, 8 predicted proteins | sample flu12Cox44000172_FD_203764 | JGI IMG/M metagenome (GOLD analysis project Ga0306919, IMG submission 203764) | Lab enrichment of tropical soil microbial communities from Luquillo Experimental Forest, Puerto Rico - flux4day.12C.oxic.44.000.172 (v2)... | ecosystem: Environmental > Terrestrial > Soil... | reverse complement strand
TGCCGGCGAGGGGTCCCTTCTTTTCCTGCAACGTCATCACATCGGCCATCAGCTGGCAGGGATGTGAGGCGGCGGTCAGCCCGTTGATCACCGGGACGGTTGCATGATGCGCCAGCTCATCCAACTTTCTCGACTCTTTGGTGCGGATCATGATCGCGTCGACATAGCGCGACAGCACGCGCGCCGTGTCGGCCACGGTTTCGCCTCGCCCGAGTTGAGTGTCGGCACTGTCGAGAAAGATCGCGTCGCCACCGAGGTGGCGCATCGCCACCTCGAAGGAGACGCGGGTTCGCGTCGAGGGTTTCTCGAAGATCATTGCCAGCGTTTTGCCGGCGAGCGGCCGGTCGCGCCGGCCATTCTTGTAGGCGACCCCCAGATCGAGGATCCGGCGCAGCTCGGCGCTGTCGAACTGGTCGAGATCGAGAAAATGGCGCGGCGGCTCGGTGGGCGAGCCGTGGCTGCGGATCAGTGCGGCATCGCGCGCGAGGCTTCTCATGTCGGCCACTCCGCAGCCACCTTGGTCATGATGCGGAGCGCCTCGTCGATTTCACGCTCGGCGACGATCAGCGGCGGCAGGATCCGCAACACATTCTCACCGGCAGTCAGGCATAACAACCCATTCTGGCGCAACTTGGCGATGAAATCCGCAGCGGGTACGACGCAGCGAATGCCCAGCAGCAGACCCGAACCGCGCACTTCGGAGAAGAGCCTTGGATAGGATCGGACCAGCTCCTCGAGGCGTCCCTTCAACAGCTTCGCCATCGTGTCGGCCCGTTCGAAGAAGCCAGGCGCTAACATCACGTCGAGGACGGCGTTGCCGGCCGCTACTGCCAGCGGGTTGCCGCCGAAGGTCGAGCCGTGGGTGCCGGCGACCATGCCGGTCGCGGCGCGCTCGGTGGCCAGACAGGCACCGATCGGGAAGCCGCCGCCGAGCGCCTTGGCGATCGCCATCACATCGGGCGGGACGTTCTCCCATTCGTGAGCGAAGAGCTTGCCGGTCCGCCCCATCCCGCTCTGCACCTCGTCGTAAACGAGGAGCAGACCAAACTCGTCGGCAATCTCGCGCAACCCCTTAAGGTATCCGGCCGGCGCGGCACGCACGCCGCCTTCGCCCTGGATCGGCTCGACAAAGATCGCCGCGGTCTCCTTGCCGATCGCCGCGCGCATCTCATTCAGATTGCCGAAGGCGACGTGGTCGAAGCCGTCCATCGGCGGTCCGAAACCCTTGAGATAGGTCTCGTTACCCGCCGCGGCGAGAGTCGCCAGGGTGCGGCCGTGGAACGAGCCCTCGCAGGCGATAATGCGATGACGCTCGGGGTGATCCGTCTCGGACTGGTATTTGCGGGCGATCTTGATTGCCAGCTCGCAGGCTTCGGCCCCGGAATTGCCGAAAAACACGGTGTCGGCAAATGTGTTGTCGACCAGACGCCGTGCTAGCCGCTCTTGGCCCGGGATTTGAAACAGGTTCGAGGTGTGCCACAGGCGCTTGGCCTGCTCGGTGATGGCCTCGACGAGGTGCGGCTGGCAGTGGCCGAGCCCGGTCACCGCGATCCCGCTGGTGAAATCGAGAAACTTGCGTCCGTCGGTGGCCCAAAGATAGGGGCCCTCGCCCCGGTCGACGGCGACATCCCACCGACCGTAGGTCGGCATCACGGCTGTAATCACGGACAATCTCCTGCGCGATAGAGTGGGGGGAAGAAGACGGGGGTTGGCGCAGCTATCGTCGTCGCCGGCTTCCTGCCGGGACGATCCTCCGCCCCCATCCCGAACGCCGGCTCATTCCGCCGGGATCGCGCATCTTCGGCCCTCCCCTCTTCTCGGCAGGGCCGGCGCGGCCAGCCCACCATCGAGCAGGAAAGCGGCGGAGTATGGGGATAGTGTGCAAGTCTGTCAATTCGCGCCCGGTGGCGGAATCCTCCACCGCTGCCGACAGCGGAAAATTATGGTTTTGCACCCCTAGAATCATCTTTCTCTTTCAAATATCTTTATTGGTCAATTGGATAAGATATCCTCAGGAGGGCCGGACGGCAGCCGAATTTCGGCTGCCAAAACGGGGGATGGCAGCCGAATGGCAGCGGAATTAGCCAAGCCATCACCGGGTTGCAGAATTCCGCTATCGCAGCTTCTTTGGTAATTGCTACAATAGCACATTACAGATATAGCCGCATCCGCCGTCGCGGCAAGTTTAGTGATAAAGGGTGGCGCAAGCTGACGGGAGCCCGGCGATGAAGAAAGATGGCGATGCGGATTGGCGGTCGCTCGAACGGTTCGCGTTCGGCGACAGCCCCGAATTGGCCGATGAACTCGCCGAGTTGGTGCTCGTCGGCAAGAAGCGAGCGACCTGCTGGGCGGCGAGCGAAGGTCCGAAGACGCATCCCGGCAAGCAATGGGTAGTGCTCGACGGCTCCGGGATCCCGGTCGCGGTGATCGAGACGACCGAGCTCACCCAGCGCCGCTTCGATGAGGTCGACGCGGCCTTTGCCTTCGACGAAGGAGAGGACGATCGCACCCTCGCTTTCTGGGGGACGGCGCATCGCAACTATTTCGGCCGGCAGGGGACGTTTGCGCCGGATATGCTGCTCTATTGCGAGCGCTTCCGGCTGATCGCGCGTATAGATCCGGGTCCTTCCCGCCTGGCCCCCAAGCCGGACAATTCGCGTCCGTAATCGCCGACAATCAAGGTGGCGGACGCCGATCTTGCACACACCCGCTGGCAGAACAGGGCGCGGGGAGCTATCGTCCGGGGCAAAGACAGGGGGTAGGGCCAAGGGATGCCCGACGACACAAAGATTGACCCCGGGCAAACGGTAGACGCTCTTCGGCAAGAGCTGGCCGCGCTCGCCGCCGAGCGCGACGAGGCATTGGCGGAGCGGGCGACCATGGCCGAAATCGTGGAGATCGTCAACCGCTCGCCCGGCGATCCCGCTCCCGTCTTCGATGCTATCCTCGAAAAAGCCCACACCCTTTGCGGCGCCACCTGCGGTACCCTGCTGCTTCGCGCCGATGAGACGTTCCGCGCTCTGACGACACTCGGTTATCCGCCGGCGCTTGCCGAGCGGCTCCGACAAGGGGCTCGGCCCGGCGCGAACCATCCGGTAAGCCGGTTGGTCGACGGCCGCGGCTTTGTCCATGTCGAAGATCTCGCGGAGATCGACGATCCGACGATACAGAGCGTGGTCGAATTCGCGGGCGTCCGAACCTCGCTGTTTGTGCCGCTACGCCGGAACGGAGACCTGCTGGGTGCCATCACTGCCGCTCGGGTCGAGGTTCGACCGTTCTCGGACAAGCAGATCGTGCTGCTGCAGAATTTCGCGGCGCAGGCGGTCATTGCGATGGAGAACGCGCGGCTCTTGACCGAGACCCGCGAGGCCTTGGAGCAGCAGACCGCGACCGCTGAGGTGTTACAGGTCATCAATTCCTCGCGAGCTCTACCGCTCAGGTGACCCGCTGCGTCGTGCGCTGGTCGATCTCTGTGGCGGTCGCACGCTGCTCGTGGTCCCACTCCGCAAGGACGGCGCGTTTTTCAGGGACATCACGATCTTCCGCCAGGAAGTTCGCCCGTTCACGGAGAAGCAGATTGCGCTGCTGCAGAATTTCGCCGCGCAGGCGGTCATTGCAATGGAGAACGCGCGGCTCTTGACCGAGACGCGCGAGGCTCTGGAGCAGCAGACTGCGACCGCCGAGGTCTTGCAAGTCATCAATGCCTCGCCGGGCGACCTCGCGTCGGTCTTCGACGCGATGCTGGAAAAGGCAACACGATTGTGCGAGGCCCGCTTTGGCGTCCTTTGGACCTATGATGGCGAATGCTTTCAGGCGACAGCGCTGCGCAACGTACCGGCGCCCTACGCCGAGTTGCTGACGAGCGCCCCGTATCAGCCGGAACTGGGGGGTGCGCACGGGCGCATCCTCAACGGCGAAAGCCTCATTCACATTGTCGATGTCGCAGACACCGAACTCTACCGCTCCGGCGACCCGATGCGTCGTGCCCTCGTCGATCTCGGCGGCGCGCGCAGTGGGATCGCAGTGGCTCTGCGCAAGGACGAGACGCTGCTCGGCCTCTTCGTCATCTACCGACAGGAGGTGCAGCCATTCTCCGGTAAGCAGATCGCACTATTGCAGAACTTTGCCGCACAGGCGGTCATCGCGATGGAAAACGCGCGTCTGCTGACCGAAACCCAAGGGGCATTGGAACAGCAGACCGCGACCGCCGAGGTCTTGCAAGTCATCAATTCCTCACCCGGCGATCTAGCCCCGGTCTTCGACGCAATCCTCGAGAAGGCACACAGCCTGTGTGATGCGCCGTGCGGCAGCCTTCAAATTTTCGACAGCGAGCAATTCCGTGCCGTCGCTACGCGCGGCATTAGCGAAGCTTATGCGGCGATACTCCGGCGGGGAGTTCGTGCTCGCGTCCCGGACCCTAATGCGATAGTGCAGTTTGATTTTGCCGAACGGCTCGCGGAGGACCCTGGCTTCCAAAACGCACGCGTCGCCGTGGAGATCGAGAAGCTGCGCACAATATTGTTTGTGCCACTCCTCAAGGACAATGTTCTGATCGGTCGCATCGCGGCGGGGCGCCGGGAGGTGCGGCCGTTCACCGATAAGCAGATTGCTCTGCTGGAGAATTTCGCGGCGCAGGCGGTCATTGCGATGGAGAACGCGCGGCTGTTGACCGAAACCCGCGAGGCGTTGGAGCAGCAAACCGCCACCGCCGAGGTGTTGCAGGTCATCAATTCGTCGCCCGGCGACCTCGCCCCGGTATTGGACGCAATTCTGGAGAAAGCGCACAAGCTCTGCGGAGCCGCGTTCGGGTCTTTGGGGATCTTTGAAGGCGATACGTGGCGGGCCGTCGTCCAGCGCGGTTATGGGGAACCGCTGGCGAGCATACTGCGGCAACCGCGCCGCGGCTCGGACAACCCTTTCCTCCAGGATTTAATCGATGGCGCTCCTCTCGTCCACATCGCCGATCTGGCGCAGATCGATTATCCCATAGCGCAAGCGAACGTCGCAGCCGCCATCCACACCTACTGGTTGTTGCGCTACGCAAAGACGATGCGCTGCTCGGCACTATTTCCATAGCCAGACGCGAGCCGCGGCCGTTTTCCGACAAGGAAATCGCGCTGCTCGAAAATTTCGCGGCGCAAGCGGTCATTGCAATGGAGAACGGGCGACTGTTGACCGAGACGCGTGAGGCATTGGAGCAGCAGACCGCGACCGCCGAGGTACTGCAGGTCATCAATTCTTCGCCCGGCGACCTCACGCCGGTATTCGACGCGATCCTCGAGAAGGCGCACAGCCTCTGTGGAGCCGATTACAGCACACTTCTGACCTACGATGGAGACCGTTTTTCGTCCCGTCGCAGCGCATGGTGCGTCTACGCAGTTTGCGGAGGCAATTGGGGACGGCTTCCGCCCCGATCGCGATCACGACGCCTTCTGGCGGCTGGTAGGCGGTGAGCGTCTCGTTCACATCCACGATATGGCGGAAGTCGCTGCGCGGGTACCAGAGGATCCGATGCCGCGCGCCCTCGTTGATCTCGCTGGCATCCGAACGGAGCTCATCGTACCGCTTCGCGAGGACCGCTCTCTGCTCGGCGCAATCACTGCAAACCGTAAAGAAGTGCGGCCGTTTGCCGATAAGGAAATTGCGCTGCTGCAGAACTTTGCCGCACAAGCGGTGATCGCGATGGAGAACGCGCGACTGCTGACCGAGACGCGCGAAGCCTTGGCGCAGCAAACCGCGACCGCCGAGGTATTGCAGGTCATCAACTCCTCACCCGGCGATCTCGCCCCGGTGTTTCAAGCGATTGTGGAAAAGGCGCACATGCTGTGCAGCGCCGTCTGTGGCAGCTTGCAGCTCTGGGATGGCGAAAAGTTTCGAGGGGTCGCAATGCGGGGTTTCTCGGAAGCCATGGCGGAAGGGTTGCGGCAGGGTTACATCCCTGGCCCAATCACCCGTGCCGACACTTGCTGGAAGGGGAGCGGGTCGCTCACTGCGCCGATCTGGCGCAAATCGACGATCCGGTGACCCGCGCCGGCGGGGTCGCGCTCGGTGCCGTCGGAACCATCCTATTTGTTGCGCTGAGGAAAGATGACGCGTTGCTAGGGCAGATCGTCGCCGCTCGCCGGGAAGTGCGGCCGTTTACTGAAAGTGAGATCGCGCTCGTCGAAAATTTCGCCGCGCAAGCGGTTATCGCGATGGAGAACGCACGCCTGCTGACTGAGACACGCGAGGCATTGGAGCAGCAGACCGCGACCGCCGAGATCTTGCAGGTGATCAACTCCTCGCCAGGCGACCTGACGCCAGTCTTCGATACGATGCTCGAAAAGGCTCACGCGTTATGCGGGGCCGAGTCCGGGACTCTGAGGGTTTTCGACGGCGAATATTTCCGCGCCGTTGCCACCCACGGGCTGGCTGGCGAGTCTGCCGACTTCCTGCTTCAGCCGTTTCGACCAACCGCCGGCAGCCTCGAGGAGCGGCTAATGCAAGGCGAGGCGCTAATCCACGTCCCGGACATCGCCGCCAGCGACTCGACGCGCCCGAGAATGCGAGCAGCCGTCCAAGCCGGCTTCCGCACCTTGTTGTTTGTGCCGCTCCGCAAGGACGCCGCGTTGATCGGCCATATCACTGCCCTTCGGCGTGAGGTACGGCCGTTCTCGGACAACAAGATCGCTGCTGCAGAATTTCGCGGCGCAGGCGGTCATCGCGATGGAGAACGCGCGGCTCCTGACTGAAACGCGTGAGGCGTTGGAGCAGCAGACGGCGACCGCTGAGGTATTGCAGGTCATCAATTCCTCTCCCGGCGACCTCGCGCCAGTCTTTGATATCCTGCTCGAGAAGGCGATGCATCTTTGCGAGGCGGCATTCGGCGAATTTATCGTTGCCGAAGGCGAGCGGGTGCGCGCTGTTGCCGTGCGGGGAGCGCCTGCCGCCTTTGCCGAGATTAGAAGGCGCTCTGCTCCGCCGACACCGAGAAGCATTATGGCACGCGTCCTCGCAGGCGAACCGGTTATCCATACTCTCGATGCGAAGGATGATGAACTTTACCGACGCGGCGATCCCCACAGGCAAGTGTTGGTTGATCTCGCCGGAGCGCGCACGACTCTCGCGGTGACGCTGATCAAAGAAGGGGCGGTGCTTGGGGCGATCCACATCTATCGCCAAGAAGTTCGCCCCTTCACCGACAAGCAGATCGCACTTTTGCAGAATTTCGCGGCGCAGGCGGTCATTGCAATGGAGAACGCGCGGCTGTTGACCGAGACGCGCGAGGCTTTGGAGCAGCAGACCGCGACCGCAGAGGTATTGCAGGTCATCAATTCCTCGCCCGGCGACCTCGCCCCGGTCTTCGATGCAATATTGGAGAAGGCGCACACGCTGTGTGGCGCCGCTCATGGGAGCCTACAGCTCTACGACGGCGAGAACTTGCAGGCTGTCGCGACGCATGCCGTCTCGGAAAAATTCGCTGAAATTTTGCGCCAGGGGTATCGCGCTGCCGATTCATCGGCGAGCCAGGCTCTGATTGAGGGTGAACGCTTCATCCAGATCGCCGACTGTGCGGAAATCGACCACCCGGTATTTCGGAGCGCGGCTGAGCTCTCGGGCATCCGCACCGTGCTGTTTGTACCTCTGCGAAGAGACGATGCATTTCTGGGCTTGATAGCCGCGGCCCGCTTAGAGAGGTGCGGTCGTTCTCCCACAAGCAGATCGCGTTGTTGCAGAATTTCGCTGCGCAGGCGGTCATTGCAATGGAGAACGCGCGGCTACTCACCGAGACGCGCGAGGCATTGGAGCAGCAGACCGCAACCGCCGAGGTATTGCAGGTCATTAACTCCTCGCCTGGCGATCTCACGCCAGTGTTTGACGCAATGCTGGAAAAGGCGACACGGTTGTGTGACGCGCCGTCGGGAATCTTCTGGACCTTTGGCGGCGAGTTTTCCTTAGCCGCGGCAACGCGAGGCATCCCAAACAGCTATGCCGAATACCTACGACAGCCGATCCCACCGGATCCGGCAACAGGCCTCGGTCGGGTGCGCGAAGGAGAGCGGACCGCCGTCAGTCTCGACTTAGCTGCCGAAGAACCCTACCGGGCAGGCAATCCGCAACGGGTCGCATTTGTCGATCTCGGCCGAGCCCGCAGTGCGGTTCGGGTGCCCTTGATCAAGGATACCCAGCTACTAGGCATACTTACGGTATACCGGCAGGAGGTGCGGGCGTTCACCGAAAAGCAGGTTACGCTGCTGCAGAACTTTGCGGCGCAGGCGGTCATCGCAATGGAGAATGCGCGGCTGCTCGGCGAATTGCGCGAGCGCACGCGCGACCTCGAAGAATCCCTCGAATATCAGACCGCGACTAGCGACGTGCTCCAGGTGATCAGCCGCTCGACCTTTGACCTGCAGCCGGTGCTTCAGACAGTCTTGGACACTGCAGTGCGACTATGCCGAGCTGGACCATCCGAAATCTTTCGGATGGAAGGCGACGGATATCGGTTTGCCGTCGGGCACGGTATGACGCCCGAATACGAAGCGCTCGAAAGAACGGTCGTGATCCACCCGGATCCCGGCACGTTAGTCGGCCGCACAGCATTAGAGCGACGCGTCGTGCATGTGCTGGATGCCTGGACCGATCTCATGTATTCCCAAAAGGAAGAGGCGCGGATCGGCAGTTTTCACACGATGCTCGGCGTCCCGCTGATGGCGAGGGCGAGGTAGCGGGTGTGATCGCGTTGTCACGACGACTAGTCGAGCCGTTCAGTGAACGCGAAATCCAACTGGTCACCACCTTCGCCGATCAGGCGGTCATCGCGATCGAGAACACGCGGCTCTTGACCGAGTTGCGCGAGGCCTTGGAGCAGCAGCAGGCGATCGCCGAGGTCCTTCAGGTCATCAACTCCGCGCCCGGCGACCTGGCACCCGTGTTCGAGGCGATGCTCGACAAGGCCCTGCGGCTGTGCGAGGCGGCCTTCGGCACACTGTGGACCTATGACGGCGAGCATTTTGACCCGGTGGCTTTGAGCCGGGTGCCATTGGCCTTTGCTGCGTACCTGTCGCAGAAACCATTCCCGACCGAACCGGGAAGCACGCACGAGCGCCTCCTTCGCGGCGAAAGGTTTGTGCAGATTGAGGATGTTGCGGCCGAAGCGGTGATCGGCCCGGCCCGTAGGGCTTTAGTCGAGGGTGGCGGCGCACGTACGGTGATCAATGTCCCGTTGCGTAAGGACGACCGGCTGCTCGGTTCGATTACCGCCTTCCGCCAGGACGTGCGGCCCTTCACCGACAAGCAGATCGCGCTTTTGGAGAACTTTGCGGCGCAGGCGGTCATCGCGATGGACAATGCCCGGCTGTTGAATGAGATCCGTCAGCGCCAAGCCGAGCTACGCGTGACCTTTGACAATATGGGCGATGGGGTGGCGATGTTTGACGGCGAGCTGCGGCTCGTCGCCTGGAACATGAATTTCCGGCACATTCTTGACCTGCCCGGCGAGCTGCTGGCGGAGCGTCTTCCCTACGCCGACTACATCCGCTTCCTCGCCCGGCGCGGCGAGTATGGCAGCGCCGACATTGAAGCTGAGCTGAACCGCCGTCTCGAAGGGCTCGTCCGGGAATCGCGCTTCGAGCACACCCGACCCGACGGGCGCATCATCGAGGTATGCCGCAACGCGGTGCCGGGCGGTGGTTTTGTGGCGATTTACAGCGACGTCACCGAGAGGAAGCGCGCTGAAGAAGAGATCCGCGCGGCGCGCGACACCGCCGAGAAAGCGCTGCAGGAACTGCAGAGGGCGCAGGCGAGCCTCGTCCACGCCGAGAAGATGGCGGCGCTCGGTCAGCTGACCGCGGGCATCGCACACGAAATCAAGAACCCCCTCAATTTCGTCAACAATTTCGCCGAGCTATCGGGTGAGCTATTGCTAGAATTGAAGGAGACGACAGCGCCGGCGGTGGCTGCACTCGGCGACGACGAGCGTGCCGCGGTTGACGAGGTCGTCGAGATGCTGCGCGGCAACCTCGACAAGATCACCGAGCACGGCAAGCGCGCCGACGGAATCGTCAAGAGCATGCTCGAGCACTCGCGCGGGGTCTCGGGCGAGCGCCGGTCGGTCGATCTCAACGCGCTGATCGAGGAGGCGCTCAACCTCGCTTATCACGGCGCTCGCGCTCAGGATGCGAGCTTCAACATTACCCTGGAGCGCGACTTCGACCGCGATCTCATGCCGACCGAACTGGCGCCGCAGGAGATGACCCGGGTATTTCTGAACCTGTTTGGCAATGGCTTTTATGCGACCGCCAAGCGCCACCGCGACGGGGCCGGCGCTGGCTTTCGGCCGACGCTGAAGGTGGTCACGCGCGATTTCGGCGACGCGGTCGAAGTGCGTGTCCGCGACAACGGCACCGGCATCGCACCGGAGATCCGGGACAAATTGTTCCAGCCTTTTGTCACGACAAAGCCCACCGGCGAGGGCACCGGGCTCGGCCTGTCGATCAGCTATGACATCGTCACCCAGCAGCATGGCGGGATGATCGAAGTCGACAGCCGGGTCGGCGAATTCACCGAATTTACGATCCGCCTGCCGCGCCCCCGCTAGGAGCAA
>Ga0306919_10001723_pt1 | contig 10592 bp, 10 predicted proteins | sample flu12Cox44000172_FD_203764 | JGI IMG/M metagenome (GOLD analysis project Ga0306919, IMG submission 203764) | Lab enrichment of tropical soil microbial communities from Luquillo Experimental Forest, Puerto Rico - flux4day.12C.oxic.44.000.172 (v2)... | ecosystem: Environmental > Terrestrial >... | reverse complement strand
GCTAGTGGTAAAAACCTAACATAAGAATCCGAGTTGGCGTATCGTCGCTCGTCGAAAGGGGGCGGGCATGCGTGAGGGTATCATAGTCGCGGTGAGTGCGGCCGACCGGACGCGGTTGGAGGCGATCGTCGGCGATCGGAATAGCCCGCAAAAGCACGTTTGGCGAGCGCGGATCGTGTTGCTGACGGCGGATGGCCTGGGCACTAGCGAGATCATGCACCGGGCGGGGACGAGCAAAGTGACCGTATGGCGCTGGCAGGAGCGGTTTATGCGGGCGGGGGTGGCGGGTCTGTTGCGCGACATGACGCGGCCCTCGCGCATTCCACCGCTGCCGGCGAGCGTGCACGAGCGCACGGTGGCCTTGACCCTCGGCGATCCGCCGGGCGAAGCCACGCATTGGACGGCCGAGATGATGGCGAAAGCGGCCGGCATCAGCGTCAGCTCGGTGCAGCGCATCTGGCGGGCGCACGGCCTGCAGCCCCATCGGGTCCGTCAATTCAAGCTGTCGCGCGACCCCGAGTTCGTGCCCAAGCTGCGGGATATCGTCGGCCTCTATGTCGATCCGCCGGCGCACGCGATCGTGCTCAGCGTCGACGAGAAATCGCAGATCCAGGCACTCGATCGCACCCAGCCCGGCCTGCCGCTGAAGCCCGGCCGTTGCGGTACCCTCACCCATGACTACAAGCGCAATGGCACGACCACGCTGTTTGCCGCCCTCGACGTGCTCGAAGGCAAGGTCATCGGCCGCTGCATGCAGCGGCACCGGCATCAGGAGTTCATCCGCTTCCTCAATGCGATCGAAGCCGAGATCCCGGCCGGCAAGCTCGTCCACGTGATCCTCGACAATTACGGAAGCCACAAGCACCCCAAGGTCCGGGCCTGGCTCGACCGGCATCCCCGCTTTGTGTTCCATTACACGCCGAAATCGGCTTCCTGGCTCAACGCCGTCGAGGGCTTCTTTGCTAAGCTCAGCAAGCGACGGCTCAAGCGCGGCGTGTTCCGATCGCTGGTCGATCTCCAGGCCGCCATCAAGCGCTTCCTCGCCGAGACTAATGACAACCCCAAGCCGTTCGTCTGGACCGCCGATCCCGACAAGATCATCACTGCCGTCAGACGCGGGTACCAAGCGTTAGATTCGATCCACTAGTGCGATGGCTACGTAAGAACCCGCTCACACGAAGAGACGCGTCATAGGGGCGCCTCCATCGCTCCCAGATGCTATACGGCCTCATAAGGCAGGCGGTGGATCTTTTCGATGGATCCGGAGCTCGGTTTCTGCATCTTCGGCCCCGTCCCGGCCGATCCGGGATCGAGGCAGGACGCAAGGCAAGCTCTGGACCCCGTTTTCGCTTTCGCGAGGTGACGACGGCATTCAGACCCGGGTGGCGGCGAGGCGTCCGGCGCCTTCGATGACCTCGTCCCAGTCGTCGACCTCGCGGTTGACCGGCGCGATCATGACGTGCTGAACCCCGATCGCCGCGTAGGCGCCGACCCGCTCGCGCAGCTCGCCCTCATCCTTGCCGTCCCAATGTGTGCGCATCGAGATCGTGAACTCCGGCTCCGGCCGCTCGCTGCGCAGACGCTTGACGATCGGGGCGGCCTCTGCAGGGGTCAGCTGGCTGCCATGCCAGCCGTCGCCGATCCGCACCGTACGCTTGAACGCGGCCTCCGAGCGCGCGCCGAACCAGATCGGGATCGGGCGGACCGGCAGCGGGGTCATCGTCATGTCGGTGATTTCCGCGGGGATGTATTTGCTGCGGAACGTCACCGGATCCTGCGTCCAGACCGCACGCATCATCGCGATCCCTTCATCGGTGCGCCGCCCGCGCTCGTGGAACGGCGCACCCAGCGCGGCGAACTCGGCCTCGAGCCAGCCAACGCCGGCACCGAGGATCAACCGTCCTTCCGAGAAGTTCTGCAACGTCGCCAATTCTTTGGCGAGCGGCAGTGGATGGCGCATCGGCAAGACCAGCACGCTGGTGCCGAGCCGCACGCGCTTAGTGACCGCCGCAGCCCAAGTGAGGCTCAGCACCGGGTCATAGAACAACGGCGAGCGCGGAAAGGTGGTGCGTGGCACGATGATATGCTCGCTGACCCAGACATCGTCGAGGCCGAGATCCTCGGCGCGCATCGCAGCGCGGCGGATCTTGTCTGGTGTGGCCTGCTCGCCGGCATGCGGCAGATGAATCCCGAGTTGCATTGCGCGTTCTCCCGTGCTCGTCTCTCCGCAACAGGATGCATTGCCGTCAGCGCAGACGGAAGGGGGGAACCATGCGGTTCAAGGATAAGGTCGCGGTAATCACCGCTTCCGCCAACGGCATCGGCCGGGCGACCGCCGAAATCATGGCGCGGGAGGGTGCAATCGTCGTCGGTGTCGATAATCACCCGGACCGCCTGGAGACGGCGGTCGCAGCATTGCGCGGTACCGGCGGTCGGGCCCACGGACGCCGCTGCGACGCGCTCGCCCAGCGGCAGGTGGAAACGACCGTAGCCGCGGTCGAGAAGGAGTTTGGCGGCATCGACATCCTAGTCAATGCCGTCGGCGGCAGCACGATTATCGCGAACTCCAGCGCCAATGTCGACGAGCTGACCTTTGAGGAATGGCAAAGCCTGATCGCTTTCAATCTGAACGGCACCTTCCTGTTCACCCACGCCGTGGTGCCGATCATGAAGCGCCGGCGCAGCGGTAAGATCGTCAATCTCGCCTCGATCGCCGGCCGTGGGTTGAGCGCGTCGAGCAGCAGCGCCTATGCTGCGGCGAAAGGCGGCATCATTGCGTTCACCCGTAAGCTCGCCTTCGAATTGGGGCCGTTCGGCATTACGATCAACGCGATCGCTCCGAGCCTGACCCTGACCGAGCGCATCCGCCCGCATTGGGGCAAGCGGACAGCCGAGGCGCAATCCGCGGAAATCGCGCGCACGCCGCTGCGCCGCGTCGCCGAGGCGGCAGACCAAGCAAAGGTCATCTGCTTTCTGGCATCGAGCGATGCCGATTTCGTGACCGGCGTCACGATCGACGTCACCGGAGGAAATTGACCGGTTGGCTGAATCGACGCAGTGCGTCCTTCGAGACGGTCGCCTCGGGCCGGCTGAAGGTCGGACCCGTGGCGGCCTCCCCAGGATGAGGGAGTTTTCTTAATGCCATTAAAGGACTTCCTCATGCTGCATGCTGAGGAGCGCCCGCAGAGCCTGCCCCAGTCTGGAACTGGGGCGTGTCTCGAAGCACGCACGACCTTGACGCATCATGACTAAAGAAGATGGAGAAAAAGCAATGACAAATTTCGTTTTGATCCACGGCTCTTACCAAGGTGGCTGGATTTGGCAGCGCGTGGCAAACCGCCTGCGGGCTTCCGGCCACACGGTTTACGCCCCGTCGCTCGACGGCTGCGCCGAGCGCAAGCGTTCGCTGCGGCCCGGCATCACCACCGAGACCCATGCCGCCGAAATCGCCGATCTCTTATTCTACGAAGACCTACGCGATGTCATCATGGTTGGCACGAGCTCCGGCGGCATGGTGCTGTGCCGCGCCGCTGAGGCGAAGCGCGAGCGCATCGGTCGAGTGGTCTTTGTCGACGCGCTGGCACTGCTCGATGGCGAGCGGATCCGCGACATCGTCCAACGCTCGACCGCCGTGCCGAGCGGGCTCGCCGCCGGGCCGACGCGCGAAGATGCGGAGAGCCGGCTCTTCGCCGACCTCGACGCCGAAACCCGCGCTTGGGCGCTCGACCGCTACACCCTGCACCCGATCGGGATTTACGAGAACCCAGTGAAGCTCGACAATTTCTGGAACCAGCAATGGCCAGCGACGGTGATCTGGTGCCGCGGCGCGCTTAATCCGGGCGAGGCGCATCAACGCCGCACCGCCGATAAGCTCAACGCCCAATGGCATGAACTCGACACCGGCCATTACCCGATGCTCAGCATGCCCGACGAGCTTACCGCGCTCCTTACTGCCGGCGGATAAGTCGCTCGAAGGCCATCAAGCTCAACTGACGCCTGACGTTACAAAATGTAGATTACTCCATGAGCGACGGGCCGTGGACAGTCTGGCGGGGATGGCGATGCGTCTTCGCAAACTGCGGTGTTCTTTCTGTCGAAAAACAGCAGACCAAATTTCGCAGCTGCCCGCCGGGCGGCTCAGGGTGCTTTTTGGCCCGAAGGTTTACATCTGCAATGAATGCGTAGAGGCCGCAAATGCGATAATGCAGGGCAGCTCGCCGCCGACACCGGCAGTTTCGCGTTCACTGCTACAGAAAGTCAAAAGAGCGATGCCGTCACTACTCGCAGCTTAGCGTCGGCGCGGGCGCTGCTGAAGCTGTCTGGAGGCATATTGCGTCATGATTTCTCTCTATCATACGTTCTTCATTGGGATTATTTTCGCCAAAAGAAATCACAACTACAAAGATTACTGCGCTGTCGGGCGCGGACCGTGCCGGTGCCGTCTATCCTGCCGTAGACGTTTATTTCGATCGGCTGGGACCCGCCGAGTGTGGGCGGCGCGGATGATCGCATCGCCAGCTCGCCCTGCGATCCGACCGTTCCTTCGACCTGGTAGCCTGTGGCGCTGGTATACCGCGCCTAACCCTGCGCAATGGTGGGCGGCCCCGCAATCCGGTTCGCACATTGGCCCATCTGCCCTTTCCGCGTCGTGTAAGTTTTATTGACCTTCGCCGAAGAGACAAGCTGATATGTACCGTCAAATGGCGCCCCAACGGTCGAAGACGATGGAGTTTGCGCACCCGCTGTAGCAACCAAACCGAAAAACCCGACGAACAACAGTAATCCAATCTGCCTTCGGATGAGTCTACCCCCCTTTTTAGAGGTCCCCGTGCCCAAATAGCGCGGATCAGTGCCGTATTCCGGCCGTGAGCCTTAGTTTTCCCGACGACCTCATTCAAGGCTGCGGTCGAAGGACGCGCGCTTCGCCCGGATCGGCCGGAAATCAATCGTTTTCCAGTATTTTCCCGTGGAGCAGGGAAATTTCAGGTGGCCAGCTCGTCGAAGCTATCTCCGACGTCTGGGATCTTCCGCTTGGTAGCCGACCACCTCGCCGGCGGGTGCGCGTAGCTCTATCCCGGCCATCGCTTCGAGGATCCGCGCGGCGATCGGAAAACCTTCCTGCCCCCAACCTTGCGCCTGGGCGCGGCTCAGCACGTCGTGCGCGAGCAGGCCGAGATTTGCCTGCGCGCCGACCTCGCGCGCCAGATGACAGGCGAGGTCGAGGTCTTTCGCGACGATATCGAGGGTGCCGCCGGCCGTGAACGAGCCGGGCAATACTGAACGCGGGATATTGTCGAAGGTCCGGCTGGCTCCAGCACTCACTGGGACGATCTGCGTCAGAACGCCGAGATCGATTCCCGCCTTGGCGCCGATCAGCATCCCTTCGAGCGCCGCGATGAAATTGGTATAGCCGAGATACTGCGTGACGAGCTTGGCAATACAGCCGGCTCCTGCCTCACCGACATGAAAGATGTTGCCCGCCATCGCCGCGAGCAGCGGCCGACACTTGGCAAACACCGGCTCCGGGCCACCGACCATCACCGTCATCGTCGGAGGGCGACCGCTGACGGGCGCATCGAGCATGTCGACACCGCGAGCCTGGCAAGCCTCGGCAACCCGGCGCGCGATCGCCGGCGCGTTCGTCGTCAGGTCGATATAGGCGCCGCCCGCCTGCAGTCCCGCCAGGATGCCGATCGAAGCGTCGAGTGCGGCGAGCTCGACCTCGCGGGGACCGGGTAACGATGTAAACACCACTTCACTCTGCCGCGCCACCGCGCGGGGGCTGTCTGCCGAGCGCGCGCCTCGCGCACACAGCGCGGTTGTCGCTTCGGATCTGATATCGTAGACCGTCAATTGATGGCCGGCATCGATCAGACAACCGGCCATTGGCGCCCCCATTATCCCCGTGCCGACAAAGCCCAGCCGCATCGGATCACCCTTGCGTAGCGTCGGAGAAAACTAGCGCCCCATCTCGATCGAGACAATTGGCGCTGGACGCTTGGAGTGCAGACATGGCGATGTGATGCTCGTGCGCAATCTCGGTATCGCCGCGTTGATCACCGAAGCGATCAATGGCCTCTTTTTTCGCAAGCTCGAATGCCCGGCATCGCCGGGGCGTTCGGGGAGGGCCGATCCGTGGAAATCTCGCTCGACGGATTCACGCTGCGCAACCTCAGAGTGGCATTGTCCCTGAACGCGCGGCCAGTTCCTTCGATGCTCTTAGAACTGATGCTGCACGGCGGCCTTTACCCCTATCTCGAAGGGCGAGGGCTTCTGGTGTCGAGAACGGCCGGCGGCGCCTCAGGCATCGGATAAATCCGGTGGTTGCTGCGTGGCATTCTCCGAGCCATCGGCCAGCTTGTCATACTCGAGCGCTAATTCGAGCAATCTCGCCTTGATGGCCCGCGTGGTCACCCCTTCTGCGACCTGGCGGGCGCGGGCCGCCTTTCGGCGATAATACTCCGCCGGTTGCGGCGGCAAATCTGACGATTGATCCATGGGCGCAAGATAACACGCCTGCCAAGGAGATGGCAGATTTGCTGTCGGTCTGCAGGATGCCTCGCCCCGACCGTGCAGCGCCGAAAACTACCTCAGGGCCAGTCGTGCGACCTCTTCGCTCCCAAATTGTTGGGCGCGGGCAGCGACCCTCGCTTTGCGAAGCCGATCCTGTTGCGTTGCATGCTCTTCAAGCGCTTCGCGGTCGGTGGCAGCAACCGAACCTTGGGTCGGCGAGACGCAAGCGGTCGGGCACCGCGTAACTCCTTTAGTGCGGATGAATTCGGCTACCGCCGCTTCACAATCCGTTTCGGGGATTTTGTGCCACGATCTCTCGTTGAACATTGTGAGCCCCGTTTCTGCCCGATCATCGTTCGAACAAGCTCCAGCGCGCCATACCTAGTTGCCAATCCGCGCGCCACTAGGGCGGGTTTTCATAGGGTTTTCCGCAGCAGTAACAGCGTTTGTCTTTTCGGTATTCCGCCAAGATGTCTTGCTCACCAGGAGGCGAGGGAAACGTTCATACGGAATCCGGCGTTATTTTCTCCCATGTCGCCGATATGTTCTCCGCGATCGAGGATCCGCCCCGGCGGCTCTCGCGCCGCTTCTTCCGGAGGAACAGAGTTGGCACCCACGGTGACATGTGCGAGCGGTCCGACCCGCCGCGGCTAGCGCAAGGCTTGCGGGTTACTCCAGCGGTTCTGTCGCGGCGATCTCAATGCCAAAGCCAGCAAGCCCGACATAGGTGCGCGACCGGGTCGCCAGCAGCTGGATCGAAGAGATGCGCAAATCGCGCAGGATCTGGGCGCCCAGTCCCACCTCCCGCCACTGTACGTTGCGCTCGTGCTCCGAGCCGGTCACTTCTTCGCCCACGGTGGAGGCCGGCACCCCCGACGTGCCGTCGCGCAAATAGACCAGCACGCCGCGTCCGACGGCCTTGAAGCGGTTGAGCGCAGCATGAATCGGTTTGGCGCCTCCGAAGAGGTCTTCGAGGACATTGGCGCGGTGGAGGCGGGTCGGGAGGTTGCTGCCATCGCCAATGTTGCCGTAGACAAAGGCGTAATGGTGGACTTTGTCGAACGGCGTCACATAGGCATAACCCGCGAGCTCGCCGATCTCGCTGGCCACGCTGAATTCCGCCACGCGGGTCACGAGCTTCTCGCGCGCTTGGCGATAAGCGATCAGGTCGGCCACCGAAATGCGCTTCAAACCATGGCTCTTGGCAAAAGCGCGGACTTGCGGTCCGCGCATCACGGTGCCGTCGTCATTGACCAGCTCACAAATGGCGGCCACCGGCTCAAGATCCGCGAGGCGGCAGAGATCGATTGCCGCCTCGGTATGACCGGATCGCATCAGGACCCCGCCATCTTTGGCGATCAGCGGGAAAATATGACCGGGACGGACAAAATCCGACCGGCCGGCATTACCGTTCGCGAGGTTGCGGATCGTGGCTGTGCGGTCGTCGGCGGAGATGCCGGTGGTCGTACCATGGCGATAATCGACCGAAATCGTAAAGGCGGTGCCGTGGATCGCGTCATTGTCTGCGACCATCGGCGCCAGATGCAGACGCCTTGCGATTTCCCCGGTCAATGGCGCGCAAACGATGCCGCAGGTGTTGCGGATGATGAAGGCCATCTTCTCCGGTGTCGTATGCACCGCCGCGAGGATCAGGTCACCCTCGTTCTCGCGATCGTCGTCGTCGGTCACGACGACAATCTCGCCGCGGGCGAACGCGTCGACTACTTGCGGAACGCGGGATTGAGACACGGTTCGATCTCCCGATACGGCTAGCGGAAGCCGTTGGCGGCCAAGAATCTCGGATTGGCCTGGCGCAGCTTTGAGATGGTGAGCTGCCACAATATTTCGCGAGCCTTGCGCTCCTGCGGCTCAGAACCCTTGAACCTATCGACTCTGAGGTCGCGCGCAAAGCACCGCAGCAGATTTTCCGGTTCCTCCCCCTCCCCCGTCCACCGGTAAAGTTTCTCCAGCTCGCGAGCGATCGCTTTTCTTAGGCCATCGGCCGCTTCGGCTTCGCGCTCGGCAATTGCCATGCTGTTGGCGACGAGCCGCGCGTCTAGACGAGCCTCCTCTGGCAGCAGAGGCATCAGATCGCCGAGCAGCACATCGCGTGCGAGGGCCAGCAGGGTCGACCCGGTCGGCAGATCACGCATCCGGCGGCACTCCGGCAGGATCGAGAAGCATCAGAATTTCCAACTCGCATTCGGTCGCACGTCGCCCGGTGAGCGCGAGATCGAGATTACGCTCGCCCGCGATCATGTAACGGTCGCTTTGCTGCAGTGCAATGATTGCCCAACGCACGCTCGCCAACAGCTCCCAGAAGAAGACTCTCGATGGGTCGATAGCCCGACCCGCTTCGCTTTCATACCCGCGATAAAAGGGCGCGCGGCCGCTGATCCCGCCGGCTTCCCGGTCGAGCCGGGCAAAGCGCCAGCCCTTGCAGCAAAACCAGCCGATATCCTCGTGAGGGTCGCCCCAGCCGGCAAATTCCCAATCGAGGATCCCCGTCAAGGTGGTGCCGTCGAGCATGTAATTGCCGGTGCGGAAATCATGATGGCAGAGCACCGGATCGGAGGGCGACGGAGTGTGGGTTTCGAGCCAACGGATACCCCATTCGAGCACCGGCCGGGGTGTCGGGTGATGATCGAGATAGGCGCGAAATCCGGCAATCTGCAGGGTCGGGCCGACCTCTTCGTAGGCCGGCAGAAATGCCAGGTCGGAGCGCGGTGGGCGGATCCTATGGATGCGCGCAAGTTCGCGGCCGAGCCGCTCGGCAATCGCCGGAAGAGCCGGTTCGAGAGCGGCGTCGCGGGTGATACGGTGCGCCGCAGCAATCCCGTCGATCCGGCGCATGATGAAAAACGGCTTGCCGAATATCGCGGGGTCACCGCTCGCGAAGAGTGGCTCGGGCACCGTCACCCCCGCCGCGAAGGCAGCCTTCAGCACGGCGAATTCCTGCAACGGGTCGAGACTCGCGGGCACTCCAGTCGGGGCGGCGGTGCGCAGGACAAGCGCCTGGTCTCCGGCGAGCGAGCCACCGCTGAAACACGCATCGACCGCCCAATTCTCTTGGATGGCACCGCCGCGCAACGGGACGAGCCCGCTAATTTCGACGGTCTCTGCCCCGCTCGCCGCAGTCAGAAACCGGGCGAGCGCCGCGCGGCGCTCGCGCTGCGGGTCAGATCGCGGCGACGCCGTGCCCGCCATCGACAGAGATGACCGCGCCCGTCACATAGGCGCTCGCCGACGAGGCGAGGAACAACAGCGCACCGTCGAGATCCTCGGTCTGTCCGAGGCGCTTCAGCGGAATGCGTGAGATCAGCCCCTTGCCGGCCTCGGTCTGAAAGAAGGCGCGGTTGAAGTCGGTCTCGACATAGCCCGGCGCCAGCGCGTTGACGAGAATACCGTATCGCGCCAATTCCATCGCCAGCACATGGGTGAGGTGGGTCAGCCCTGCCTTGGCGGCGCAATAGGCCGGTACGCGGCCGATAGTCCGGAAGCCGAGCACCGAGGAGATGTTGATGATGCGGCCCGGGCGCTTCAGCCCAACCAGATGATGCGCGAATTCGCGCGCTGCCAGCCAGGCGCCCTTGAGGTTCGTGTCGACCACATAGTCCCAATCGGCCTCCGTATGCTCGAACAGCGGCTTCGAGACGACGACGCCGGCATTGTTGACCAGGATCGTCAAAGGTCCGAGCTCGGTTTCGGCCGCTAAGATAGCGGTTGCGACACTATCCGCCCTGGTAACGTCGCAGGCGATTGGCAGACTCTGCCCTCCTGCCGTGGCGATCTCGTGCGCCGCTTCGTCGAGCCGGTCGGCGCGGCGCGCGGCGAGCGCCACCTTGGCCCCGGCCGCGGCCAAGAGCTGAGCAAGGTGATAGCCAATCCCGCTCGACGCGCCGGTGACGAGCGCCACTTGACCCGCGAGGTCGAAGCTCGGCAAACGGGTCACGGCGCGATCTCCTTGGCGCGATCGCGGAGCTCGAATTTCTGAATCTTGCCGGTCGAGGTTTTTGGCAGCTCTCCGAAGACGATCGTGCGCGGCACTTTGTAGTGCGCGAGGTTGTCGCGGCACCAGG
>Ga0306919_10001721_pt1 | contig 10595 bp, 10 predicted proteins | sample flu12Cox44000172_FD_203764 | JGI IMG/M metagenome (GOLD analysis project Ga0306919, IMG submission 203764) | Lab enrichment of tropical soil microbial communities from Luquillo Experimental Forest, Puerto Rico - flux4day.12C.oxic.44.000.172 (v2)... | ecosystem: Environmental > Terrestrial >... | reverse complement strand
GTGATGGGCTTGCAGCTCGGTTACATGCTCGGCGGCTCGATCCTGATCGAGACCGTGTTTTCGTGGCCGGGCTCGGGCCTGTTGCTCAATTCCGCGATCTTCCAGCGCGACTTGCCGCTCCTGCAGGGCACGATCCTGGTGCTCGCACTCTTCTTCGTGATCCTCAATCTTCTTGTCGACATCGCGCAGGCCGCGATCGACCCACGCATCAAGCGGGGCTAGCGCCGTGACCATCACGCCAATGGACGTAATGTCGGATGCGGCGCTGCAGGCGGCGCCGCAGACCAAAGCGCGCGGCTATTGGGCGACCGTCGGCCGCCGCATTTTGCATGACAAGGTCAGCATGGCCTGCGCGCTGATCTTGATCGCGATCTTTCTTTCCGCGCTGATCGCTCCCTGGCTCGGCCTCGCCGATCCCTACCAGGGCTCGATGATCCGCAGGCTGCGCCATATCGGTACGCCCGGCTTTCCGCTCGGCACCGACGAGCTCGGCCGCGACATGCTGGCCCGGCTGGTCTATGGCGGGCGGCTGTCGCTGATCGTCGGCATTTCGCCTGTCATTTTGGCGTTCTGCATCGGCAGCTCGCTCGGGCTCGTTGCCGGCTATGTCGGCGGCAAGGTCAACACCGCGATTATGCGCACCGTCGACGTGTTTTATGCTTTTCCGTCGGTGCTGCTTGCGATCGCGATATCCGGGGCGCTCGGCGCCGGCATCGTCAACTCAATCGTGTCGCTCACCATCGTGTTCGTACCGCAGATCACCCGCGTCGCCGAAAGCGTCACGACGGGCGTGCGCAACAGGGATTTCGTCGAAGCGGCGCGCGCCTCCGGCGCCGGCCCCTTCATCATCATGCGCGTGCATATCCTGGGCAACGTGCTGGGGCCGATCTTCGTTTACGCCACCGGCCTGATTTCGGTCTCGATGATCCTCGCGGCGGGCCTGTCGTTCCTGGGGCTGGGCACCAAGCCGCCGGAGCCGGAATGGGGGCTGATGCTCAACACGTTGCGCACCGCGATCTACATCAATCCATCGGTGGCGGCGCTGCCCGGCGCGATGATCTTCGCGGTGTCGATTTGCTTCAACCTCCTGAGCGACGGCCTGCGCAGCGCCATGGACATCCGGAACTAGCTGATATGAGCGAGACGAGCCTGTCGGTCGAAATGCTCAAACCCGTCGAGGATCGCGGCGGCGCGGCGCAGCCGCTGCTCGAGGTGAAGGGACTCACCAAGCATTTTCCGGTGCGCGGGGAACTGTTCAGCGCGCGAAAGACCGTGCGCGCCGTCGACGACGTCTCCTTTGCGGTGTTGAAGGGCGAGACCGTCGGCATCGTCGGCGAATCCGGTTGCGGCAAGTCGACCACCGCGCGGCTTCTCATGCATCTGATGCCGCGCGATTCCGGCGCAATCGTCTATGACGGCATGCAGGTCGGGCAAGCGCTGTCGCTGCGCGATCTGCGCCGTGGCATGCAGATGGTATTCCAGGACTCCTACGCCTCGCTGAACCCGCGCCTTACAGTCGAGGAATCGATCGCGTTCGGACCGAAGGTACACGGCATGGCGGATTCCGCCGCCCGCGCGCTTGCCCGCGAGTTGCTCGGCAAGGTGGGCTTGCGTCCCGAGACTTTTGCCAACCGCTATCCGCACGAGATTTCCGGCGGTCAGCGCCAGCGCGTCAACGTCGCGCGCGCGCTCGCGCTCTCGCCACGGCTCGTGATCCTCGACGAAGCGGTCTCCGCGCTCGACAAGTCGGTCGAGGCGCAGGTGCTCAACCTGCTCGTCGACCTCAAGCGCGAATTCGGCCTGACCTATCTCTTCATCAGCCACGACCTCAACGTCGTGCGCTACATTTCCGATCGCGTGCTGGTGATGTATCTTGGCGAGGTCGTCGAGCTCGGTCCGGTGGATGAGGTATGGGACAGGCCCGCGCATCCCTATACGCGCGCTCTGCTCGCCGCGATGCCGTCCTCCGATCCCGACAGGCGCACGCAAACGCCGCCGATCTCGGGCGATCCGCCCAACCCGATCGACCCGCCGGCGGGCTGCCGGTTCCACACCCGTTGTCCTTTCGCGGAGCCGCTCTGCGCAAAAGCCACGCCAAAACTGTTTCCGTTGAATAGTATGGGCCATCAAGCGGCGTGCTACATGGCCATTCCGGGATCAGGCCACAGTCGCGCGCCGGCAAAAGGAAATCACGCAGCATGACCACACCAAGTCCAAAAGAAGTCAAAGCGATCGCCGATGTCGCCGGCGTTCCCGTCGATGCCGATGTCGCGACCCGCATCGCCGGTTCGATCGGCCCTGCCTTCGAAGGCTTTGCGCCCGTTGCCGGCACCGTGCCGTTTGATCTGGAGCCTGCAAGCTTTCTGCTCGTTCAGGGGAGGAAGGTTTCGCGATGAGCACCGAACCTGCCCTGATGTCGTTGACGGCGGTTGCCAAGGCGATCGCGGAAAAACGCCTGTCGTCGCGTGAAGTGACGCGATCCTGCCTGCACCGCATCGCCGAATGGCAACCGAAGCTGAACGCTTTCATGACGATCGAGGCCGAGGCTGCACTGAAGGCGGCCGAGGAGGCCGACGCGGCACTCGCGAGAGGCCAATCCCGTGGCCCGCTGCATGGCGTGCCGCTGGCGCACAAGGACATGTATTACGATGCCGGCAAGATTGTCACCTGCGGCTCGGCGATCCGCCGCGATTTTGTCCCGAGTGTCACCTCGACGGCGCTGCAGCGCCTGAAGGATGCAGGGCAGATCCGCCTCGGTTCGTTGCAGATGGTGGAGTTCGCCTATGGCCCGACCGGCCACAACGTTCACTATGGTGCCGTCCGCAATCCCTTTGCGCGCGATCATATCACCGGCGGTTCGTCGTCGGGGTCGGGCTCCGCGGTCGCGGCGCGGCTTACGTTCGCAGCGCTCGGTTCCGACACCGGCGGCTCGATCCGCATGCCCGCGCATTTCTGCGGCGTCACGGGCCTCAAGACCACCTACGGCCGCATCAGCCGGGCCGGCGCGATGCCGTTGTCGCAGTCGCTCGATACGGTCGGTCCGCTTGCACGCACGGCGGAAGATTGCGCGCTGCTGCTCGGCCTGATGGCCGGCGCCGACCCCGCCGATCCAACCGCAAGTACGGCAGCGGTGCCGAACTACATGGCGGCGACATCGGGATCGGTCAAAGGCCTCAAGATCGGCGTGCCCACCGCCTTCTATGTCGACGATCTCGACCCGGAGGTAGCGAAGGCGCTCGACGACACCATCGCCGTGCTGACGCGCGAGGGCGCCGAGATCGTCAAGGTCGAACTGCCCGACCAGCGGCAGCTTGCAGCGGCCTGCCAATTGGTGCTCGCGACCGAAGCGGCGGCCTATCACAAGCGCTGGCTGATCGAGCGGCCGCAGGATTACGGCCCGCAAGTACTGATGCGGCTGCAGAACGGGCTTGCGATCCCCGGCGTCTCCTATCTCGAAGCCATGCGCTGGCGCGGACCGGCTTTGGCCGCGCATGACGCTGCGACTTCGCGTGTCGATGCGGTGCTGACGCCGGTCGCGCCGGTCGCCGCGCCGACCATCGCCGAAAGCGACGTCGGCAACAGCCCGGGTGCCGAAGCCGTGATCCAGCGGCTGACGCGGTTCACCCGTCCGATCAATTATCTCGGCCTGCCGTCGCTCGCGGTGCCGGCGGGGTTCACCGGCAAGGGTCTTCCGGTCGGCATGCAATTGATCGGCCGCTCCTTCGACGAAGCGACCGTGCTTCGGATCGGCGCCGCGTTCCAGCGGGCCACCGATTTCCACGAGATTGTGCCAAAGCTCGAATGACCGACCTTGTCGACATCTCCGGCCTCAATATCCGCTTCACCGGCGAGCGCACGGTCTATGCCGTCAACGGTCTCTCGCTGTCTTTGGGCGATGGCGAGGTGCTCGGGCTGCTCGGAGAATCCGGCTCGGGCAAGAGCGTGACGCTGCGCGCGTTGATGCGGCTGTTGCCGAGGAAACGGACGGAGATCACGGGCAGCGTCAAGGTGCTCGGCCGCAACGTACTGGCGATGAGCGAAGAGCAATTGGCTGATTTCCGCGGCCAGACGGTGTCGATGATTTTCCAGGAACCGGCGCTCGCGCTCGATCCGGTCTACGCCATCGGCCGCCAGATCGCCGAGACCGTGATGCGTCATGAGCGCAAGAGCTATTCCGAGGCGCGGGCGCGCGCCCTCGAGATGCTGGAGGTGGTGCGGATTCCCTCGGCCAAAAGGCGGCTCGATTCCTATCCGCACGAAATGTCCGGGGGCATGCGCCAGCGCGCGATGATTGCGCTGGCGCTCGCCTGCAAGCCGAAGATCCTGCTCGCGGACGAGCCGACCACCGCGCTGGACGCCACCGTGCAGATCCAAATCCTGCTGCTCCTGCGTGAGCTGCAGCGCGAGTTCGGCATGTCCGTCATTTTCGTCACCCACGACATCGGGGTGGCCGTCGAAATCTGCGATCGCGTCGCGGTGATGTATGCCGGCCAGATCGTCGAGCAGGGCACGCTCCGCGATGTCGTGCGCACGCCCGTCCATCCCTATTCGCGCGGGCTGCTTGCCTCCACCATTCATGGCGCGGGACGCGGCCAGCGGCTGGAAACCATTCCGGGGACGCCGCCTTCGCTCGATCGCCCGCCGCACAATTGCTCCTTTGCGCCGCGCTGCCCGCTGGCCGAAGCGCGCTGCAGCGAGGCGCTGCCGCCGGATGTGCGGATTTCCCCTGGCCGCCTGGCGCGCTGCGTCCTTGCGGAGCATTCGCCGACTGTGGCCGCGACGTAACGGTCGAAGGCTGATCCGAATAGTCACCTCGTTTTTGGGGTCGTCACGCCCGGCGATTGTGGATAGCCTCCTTTACGAAGGCATGCAGAAACGAACGCGTGTCCTTCCCGGGGGGATTTCCATGGTACTGTCCAACGAAAGCATTCTCGTCATCCTGTTCGTCGGTCTGGTCGCCGGTTGGCTGGCCGGCAAGGTCGTCCGCGGCACCGGCTTTGGCATCATCGGCGACATTATCGTCGGTATCGCCGGTGCGTTGATCGCAAGCCTGTTGTTTCCGAAGATCGGCATTCATCTCGGCACGGGGCTGGTATCGGAAATCATCTATTCCGCAATCGGCGCCGTCATTCTCCTGCTGATCGTCCGGCTGGTTCGCAGCGGCGGACGATTTTGAGAGGGCAGCAAGGCGGCTGCTGCGCCGCGGCGAGCGTTGCCCAAACCGGGAAACGCGCCGTCCCGGCAGGACGGCCCCATTTGCTTCCGCCCTGCAACGATGCTTTCGCCCACGTATAAAGGTTAATCAGACTTCATTGGACCGTCGTGCCGGGAATTGGTATCGTCCGGCGTTACATGTCCTTGAAATCTTGTATTAATCGGGCTCCGCTCCGTTTTTGAAGAGACCACGATTGATGGCAGCCGCTCCCGGCGTCCGGCGTTCCGAGCTCGGTGATGCGCTGCGCGCTTGCCGCGGCGCGTTCATCGGCGTGGGCTTGATGAGCTGCATCATCAACCTGCTCTATCTGACCGGCTCGATCTTCATGCTGGAGATCTACGACCGCGTGCTGCCGAGTCGCAGCGTGCCGACCCTGGTCGGCCTCATCATTCTCGCCGCCGGCCTCTACGCCGCGCAAGGCGTGCTCGATCTGATCCGCGGGCGCATCCTCGGGCGAATCGGGACCGCGCTCGACGAAGCCCTCAACGCGCGCGTGTTCCAGACCGTGGTGCGATTGCCGCTTCTGATCGGCGTGCGCAATGAAGGGCTGCAGCCGCTGCGCGACCTCGACAACATCCGCGCCTTTCTCGGGAGCCAGGGACCGAGCGCCTTCTTCGACCTGCCGTGGCTGCCGTTCTATCTTGCGATCTGCTTTGCCTTCCACGTGCTGATCGGTGTCACTGCGCTCGTCGGCGCGATCATCCTGGTGACGTTGACGCTGATCACCGAATACATGTCGCGCGAGCCAGCGCGCGAGGCTACGACGCTGGCGGCTCAGCGCAACGACCTTGCCGTATCCAGCCGGCGCAATGCCGAGGTGTTGGTCGCGATGGGCATGGCCTCGCGCCTGACCAGGCGCTGGAGCGATGCCAACGAAAAATATCTCGCCGGCAACCAGAATGCCAGCGACGTCGCCGGCGGGCTTGGTGCCATCGCCAAGGTGCTGCGCATGATGCTGCAGTCGGCGGTGCTCGGCGTCGGCGCCTATCTCGTGATCCATCAGGAGGCGACCGCCGGCATCATCATCGCGGGCTCGATTCTGAGCGCGCGGGCGCTGGCGCCGGTCGACCTGGCGATCGCGCACTGGAAGGGCTTTGTCGCTGCACGGCAGAGCTGGCGGCGCCTGAGCCGGCTGCTCGAACAGATGCCGGAACTGCCCGCGCCCACCTTGCTGCAATCCCCCTCGAGCCGACTGTCGATCGAAGGCGTCGGTATCGCAGCGCCCGGCGATCAGAAGGTCATCATCCAGGAGGTGACCTTTGCACTAACCGCCGGCCAGGGGCTGGGCATCATCGGGCCGAGCGGATCCGGCAAGTCCTCGCTGGTCCGCGCGATCGTCGGCGTCTGGCAGCCGTTCCGCGGCAAGGTCCGCCTCGACGGCGCGGCGCTCGACCAATGGTCGCCCGACGTGCTCGGCCAGCATGTCGGCTATCTGCCGCAGGACGTCGAATTGTTCGGCGGCACGGTGGCGCAGAACATCTGCCGGTTCGATCCCGACGCGAAATCCGAAACCATCATCAAGGCCGCCAGGGAAGCCGGCGTGCACGATATGATCATCAAGATGCGCGACGGCTACAACACCCAGGTCGGCGAGCAGGGCGCGGCATTGTCGGCAGGGCAGGCGCAGCGCGTGGCCTTGGCGCGCGCGCTTTACGGCGACCCGTTCCTGATCGTGCTGGACGAACCCAATTCCAATCTCGACACCGAGGGCGATGAGGCGCTGACGCGCGCGATCCGTAGCGCGCGCGAGCGCGGCGCCATCGTCGTGGTGGTCGCGCACAGGCCGGTGGGCATCGAGGCGGTCGACCAGATCCTGGTCCTGCGCGACGGCCACGTCCAGGCCTTCGGTCCCAAGGAGCAGGTGCTGGCGCAGGTGCTGCAGCCGCGGATCGCTACGCCGACTCCGATCAAGATCGTACCGGATGCGGGAGTGGCCAAGTCGTGAGCGAAGCCGGCAGGCAAATTGCGCGTCACGCGACGCCGGGTGGTCTGCAGGGCGCGCGCCGCTCGATCCGGCTGCACCTGGTTGCGGGACTCGCGGTCGTCGCCGTACTTGCCGGCGGTCTTGGCGGCTGGGCCTCGACGCAGCAGATTTCCGGCGCGCTGATCGCGCCAGGTCAGATCGTGGTCGAGTCCAACGTCAAGAAGGTGCAGCATCCAACCGGCGGCGTGGTCGGCGAGTTGCGCGCCCGCGATGGCGACGTGGTGAAGAGCGGCGATATCGTGGTGCGGCTCGACGATACCGTCACCAAGGCCAATCTCGCAATCGTCACCAAAAATCTCGATGCGGCGCTGGCGCGCGCGGCGCGGCTGGAAGCCGAGCAGCGCGGCCTCGACAAGATCAGTTTCCCGCCGCAGCTCGCCGATCGTGCAGCCGACCCCGAGGTCGCCGCCGTGATCGCGAGCGAGTCCAAATTGTTCGACGTGCGCGTTACCGGCCGCGCCGGGCAAAAGGCGCAATTGAGCGAGCGCATCAGGCAACTCAAGGAAGAGATCGAGGGGCTTTCCGCCCAGGAACGGGCGAAGGAGCAGGAGATTGCGCTGGTCCAGCAGGAACTGAGCGGCGTTCGCGATCTTTACGAGAAGCGGCTGGTGCAGATTTCGCGACTCACCACGCTCGAGCGCGACGCGGCACGGCTGAACGGCGAGCGCGCGCAATATATCGCCGCGCGCGCCCAGGCCAAGGGCAAGATCACCGAGACCGAGCTGCAGATCATTCAGGTCGACAGGGACGTGGTCAGCGAGGTCTCAAAGGACCTGCGCGAGACCAACGACAAGATCGGCGAATTGATCGAGCGCAAGGTCACCGCGGAAGATCAGTTGCGTCGGATCGACATCCGCGCCCCGCAGGACGGCATCGTCGAACAGTCGACCGTGCATACCGTCGGCGGGGTGATCACGGCCGGCGACGCCATCATGCTGATCGTGCCGCAGACTGACGATCTGCAGGTCGAGGCCAAGGTCAATCCGCAGGATATCGACAAGCTGCAGGTCGGGCAGAAAACATTGTTGCGTCTGTCGGCCTTCAACCAGCGCACCACGCCGGAGCTGAACGGGTTCGTGAGCCGCGTCTCGCCCGACGTCACCACCGAGCAGCGGACCGGCCAGAGCTATTACACCATTCGTGTCTCGATGCCGCCCCAGGAGATCGCGCGGCTCGGAGACGTCAAGCTGATCCCGGGCATGCCGGTGGAGGCGTTCGTGCAGACCGGCGAGCGCACCCTGATCTCCTATCTGATGAAGCCGCTCAGCGACCAGCTAATGCGTACCTTCCGGGAGAAATGAGTCGCTCGTTTCCCGGCAAATTTCCGCCGTCGTCCCGGCCTGGACGACAGCCGTGTAAAATTGCTACCGCTGCAACTCCTTCAGCAGCAGATTGAGCGCCGTCGCCGCGAACGCATGCATGTTGGAAAGCCGCTCATTGCGGCCGGTCTCGAGCGTGATGGCTGTGATCTCGGCGCCCGCAACCGCCATGCAGCTATGGCCGGCGGCATCGCCGTAGCGGTTGCCGGTGGGTCCCGTCGCGCCGGTCTCCGAGAGGCCCCAATCCGTCGCAAAACGCGTGCGGATCTGGTTCGCCAGCAACTTTGCGTAAGGCTCCGACGCCGAGCGGATGCCTTTCATCGCATCATCAGGGATATCCATCAGAATACGCCGCGCGTCGCGCGTATAGACCACCGCGCCGCCGAGGAAATAGCCGGAGGCGCCGGGCACCGAGAGCAGGGCCGCGGAGATCAGGCCGCCGGTCGAGGACTCCGCGACCGCGATGGTCTGCTTGCGCTCGACCAGCTTTGCGGCGATCTCTGTGGCGATGGCAACGAGGTCCTGCATGTCGGTCCTCCCGGTGCGAGTGACATTCGAAAAACCGGCTCCCCGGATCGGGAGCGATGTTGGAATCGGACCACTAGCACAGGATTGCATGGCTTGCCGAGTTGCGGGGCGGAAGCCGGCCTGCTTCAATGGCCGTCGGCATCACCGAGGCAAAGCGCTCAGGAGCAGAGGAAAAGAGCCCGATGACGGCTATCATCGCCGGCGGCGCGGATTGCGACCTGCACCCAGCCGTTCCGCACTTGACCAGCCTCTTGCCTTACATGAACGACTACTGGCGCGACCAGGTGACAACGCGCGGCATGGTCGATCTGGTGTCGCAATCCTATCCGGCCAATTCGCCGATCTCGTCGCGACCCGACTGGCGCCCCGCGCAAGGAAAGCCCGGCTCGAACCTGGACGACATGAGGACGCAGGCGCTCGATCCGTTCAAGGTCGGCTACGGCATCCTGAATCCGCTCTATGGCGTGCAGATGGTGTTTTCCGAGGACATGCAGGACGCCTTCTGCCGGGCGCTGAACGACTGGCTTGCGAAGGAGTGGCTCGAAAAGGACAAGCGGCTGCGCGCTTCGATCGTGATCCCGACACAGAGCGTGGAAAAATCCGTCGCCGAGATCGAGCGTTGCGCGGCCGATCACCGCTTCGTCCAGGTGCTGATGCTGGTCATGGGCGACGTGCCGTTGGGCAAGCGCGCGTTGTGGCCGATCTATGCGACCGCCGAGCGGTTGGGGCTGCCGGTCGGCATCCATGCCGGCTCGGCCTATCACAACCCGCCGACGTCGAGCGGCTGGACCTCCTATCACATCGAGGACTATGTCGCCAATTCGCAGGCGTTCCAAACCCAGCTCACCAGCCTGATTGTCGAGGGCGTGTTCGCGCGGTATCCGAAGCTGAAAATGGTGATGCTGGAGAGCGGTTTTACGTGGCTGGCGCCGTTCCTCTGGCGGCTGCACAAGTTCTGGCGTGGCATCCGCATGGAGACGCCCTGGGTCGATCGCCCGCCGATGGAGATTGTGAAGAGCAACATCCGCTTTTCGCTGCAACCGGTGGATGCCCCGCCGGATCCGGCGATTCTCAACCGGCTGTTCGACCATATGCAGTCGGAGGAATTGATCCTATTCTCGACCGACTATCCGCATTGGCAATTCGAGGGCGATGACGTTCTGCCGGAGGGACTGTCGTCCGATCTCGTTCGCAAGATCATGATCGATAATCCGCTTGCGACCTACGGCCGGCTCCAACAGGTCGCCAGGGAAACCACGCCATGAACTCTTGTACTCTCAAACAGTCGATGTCTGCTTTGTGGGGTAAAGCGGAAATGCGCCAACGGCACGGGAATGTCGCCCTTTGACCCTCAAGAGACATTGCGGGCGATTACGGTTGGCGTAGGGTGGGCAAGGCGGACCCCAAGTAGGTGCACTAATCGAAACTCCGGGGCCGCCTTGCCCTCCTACGCTTGCTTAACATTAGGGGGACGCATGTCGAAGATCACAGCAATCCTGGGTTCCGCGCTGTTTTTCGTCGTTGCACCGGCGATGTTGGCGGGCGTCAT
>Ga0306919_10001709_pt1 | contig 10624 bp, 16 predicted proteins | sample flu12Cox44000172_FD_203764 | JGI IMG/M metagenome (GOLD analysis project Ga0306919, IMG submission 203764) | Lab enrichment of tropical soil microbial communities from Luquillo Experimental Forest, Puerto Rico - flux4day.12C.oxic.44.000.172 (v2)... | ecosystem: Environmental > Terrestrial >... | reverse complement strand
ATGGTCGTCTCCGGGCGTTCCCCGTCCATTCCCGCAGCCCGTGGTGGGGCAGGAGGATGGGCCAACCCGACCACCCCCCGGATGGGACGGAAAAACACGCGATTAATTTTAGGATGCGACTCAAAAATGAGCAAGACAATCAGCTCCGACAAACAGATCAAAAACCTCCGCACAAACGGCAGTTATCGTGTCATCGACAGGCCCACCAAGGGCCTCTACCTGAAGGTCAAAAATCGCGGTCACAACAAGTTCTGGTTCAAGCGTTACCGCATCCCCGGCAAGCGGCGTGAAATGTCCCTCGGCTCCTATCCGACCGTGGGCTTAGCCGATGCAGTTGCCGCTGCAATGGCCGCCGACCGCCAGCGAACCGGAGGCGATGACCCGCTCGAACTGCGCGCTGAAAAGAAACGAGAACGTCGCCGCGCCGCCGAGTCAGATAAAACCTTCAAGGCCGTCGCCGACGACTTCGTCGAGTACAAGTCCAAGCGCGCGCCCAAGCCCTGGAAAGAATCCACGAAGAATCAGGCGGAAGACATCGTCAACGGACCGCTCGCACCGCTGCACAAATTTCTGTGCAGCGAAATCACTGCCAGACAAATTTTCGACATCATCGATCCGATGCGCGCCCAAACTCCGTCCATGGCCGATGCGGTCTTAAAGCGTGCGCGCACCATCTTCGATTGGGCATGGGCCAACGACGTAATGGAGGACAAAGCCAATCCAGCCTCAATGAAGGGACCGCTGCGTATACTATTCGGAGTCGACAACATCGAACCAACACATGAACCACGCGAAGCCCTCAATTGGCGCAAAGTCCCGCCTCTGATGGCCAAGCTCAATGAACTCGCAAAGCCGCGAACGCGGTTCCTCGCCCATGAAGCCGCAACCGCAATCGGAGTATCAGTGTACGAAATCTACAATGCCGCCGGACGCAACAAATTCAAAGTCCACCGGCCGGACGCTCTCGGATGTGGACACAACAAAATCGAGATAGAGCCCGACGACCTATATCAGTACAAAAAGAAGATCGTCGATGTGACCCCAGGACTACCGCCAATTCAAATCCTGTTCCTGAAATTTCTCATGCTGAACGGACTACGGTGCGACGAGGTTTGGGGCATGCGCTGGTCAGAATGGCAACGAGAGGAAAATCTCTTGGTCATTCCCTGGAATCGCATGAAAGGCCGCAATAAAGCCGGTGCGAAGGAAATCAAAATTGATCATGTCGTGCCACTAAACTATCGCTCGGTTGAAATTCTCAAGCTGCTCGACGAGCAGCGCAAGCGCGACAAGAATGAGAGCGAATTTGTGTTCGGCAATTATCGCGCTGCCAACGGCAGTGGGCGCATGGGTAAACAAATTGCAGACGAAATTGTCCGTCGGCTCCTTAAACGTCTTCTTCCCGTCGATGAGCCAAATGCGGTCCTGCACGGAATGCGCACTGCATTGGAGTCGTGGGGCAATACACAACGCCGCATGGGATATCTGAAGGTCACACGGGATGACTTGGAACGCGCGATTGCGCATGTCGAGGGATACGGCGAAACGCCGCTTCGGCGACTGTACAGTCGAGACGACACGGAAATTAAACCGCTCGTTCCCATCTTCGATGGCTGGGCGGATTTTATCAACAGCGATACGGACACACCGAGCGGTATAATTCCGTTCCGCCGACCGGCGAGACAAGCGAAAGGAGCCTGATTATGCATGCATCCATTGTCAGCAAGATGGAGGTCGAGCCGATCCTCTGCTCGGTCCCGCAAGGCTGTCAGATGATCGGCATCGGCACTCAAGGCATGTACGACTTGATCGGTGCCGGAAAGGTAAAGGCGGTCAAACGCGGCACGCGGACTCTGCTCGTGGTTGATAGCTTGCGCGCCTATGCCAACAATCTGCCCGAGGCGAAGGTCGCACCACCACGCCAGCGCAAGCCGCAGCGGCAACGCGAGCTAGAAACTACCACCTAGCCTGTTAAAGAAGCGGCCCCGCTCGCCAGGGAAGTCGAGCAGGGCCAGGGGTTTTGACGAACGCACGAGCGCCGTTTTACCCCGCCTCTCGGTCGCCACGCAAGTTTTCCCCGCGCGACCCCTTCCCGCCAAAACCGATCACCATCGTCGTCAACGTTGGGCTCCGTGTGCCCGCATGCGCACGCGTGCGTCCGCAATTCGGAGGATCACGCTCATGATCCGATGCGTCCGATTCCGTCCCTACGCGAAAAACACGCTCAAGGGATTCGTCGATCTCGAACTCACCCGCGTCGGTCTCGTCATCCACGACTGCTGCTTGCACGAAAAGAACGGCCGGGAATGGATCGCGTTTCCGGCGCGCCCCTACACCGACAAGGACGGCACCACGCAATGGAAATGCCTGATCGAATTTGCCGAGGGCGCGACCGAGGCGCGCGAACAATTTCAAAAGCAGGCGATCAACGCCATCCACGTCGCGGAGGCAGAGGCGGAGGTGGTGTCATGAACACCGACACCCGCGAGGTGCGCGACTTCGTGTCGACCTACGTGGCGCAGGCGCGTGCGGCGACGGCGGACATCAAGCAGCCGGGCGTCCTCAACATGGTCCTGGTCAACCCGGCTGACGACGACGTCACTTCGATCTATCGCTTTGCGATCGATGATCCCAACCTCGTCGAGAACATGATCGCCGACGCCATCAACGCCAGCGAAGCGGGGCATAACGTCTATGTCGAAGGCCGCACCGTGCGCCCGGGGCTCAACGGCAAGCAACGCGGCGATCTCAACGATACCGTGGCCGTGTTCGCGCTCACCGTCGACAGCGACAGCGATAAAGGGGCGGCGTGGACGCCGATCGTGCCCATCTCGCTCGCGGTCGAGACTTCCCCCAACAACGCGCACTATTGGTTCTTCTTCGACAAGGCGCTTGCCCCCGCCACCGCCAAGGCGCTTGGCGATCGGCTGCGCGCCGCCACCAAGGCCGACAGCGATACCGGCAATATCTGTCAGCCCTACCGCCTCGCCGGTACCGTGAACTACCCCAACAAGAAGAAACGTGATCGCGGCCGCGTCGTCTCGCCAACACGCACACTCTGGTCAGACGAGGTGGACGAGCTGCCGGTATGGACGCCCGAGCGCCTCGAGCAGGAATTCCCCATCACCAACGGCGGAGGAGGCGGCGGCGGAACCGGCACCTTCGATGACTCCGCCATCCCCACCGACACCATGAAGGTGATCCGCGACGGCGTCGAAGACGGAGCGCGATCGAACGCATTCTGGAATGTGATCAAGGCGCTCAAAGGCGACGGCTGGACCATCACCGGGATCGTGACGCTGCTCGAACGCTTCCCCAACGGCATCGCCAACAAGTATCGCGGACGCCTTCAGCGCGAGGTCGAACGCATCTGGGCCAAGCTCGATGGCGGGCCACCGCCACCGCAACCGAAGCGTCTCACCTGGAAACACTTCAGCGCGGTCACCCTTCCCGCGCTTTCCAATTACGCCATCAAAGGCATCTTCCCCAAGACCGGTCTTGCCGTCTGTTGGGGGCCGCCGAAGTCCGGCAAGAGCTTCTGGACGTTCGATGCGGTCATGCATATCGCCACAGGCAAAACCTATCGCGGCCGCAACGTGCGCCAAGGCACCGTCTGCTATCTCGCGTTAGAAGGCGGCAGCGGATTCGCCAGCCGGATCGAAGCCTGGCGTCGACACCACAATCCACCGAAAGACGTGCCGTTCTATCTGCTCGACGTGCCGATCGATCTCGTTGCTGATCATGCCGCGCTGATCGCGGCCATCCGCGAGCAAGTGCCCGGTGACATCGCTGTCATCGTCATCGATACCCTGAACCGCGCGATGTTCGGCAACGAGAACGACAGCAAGGATATGGGCCAGTTCATCCGCGCCGCCGACGCCGTGCGCGCCGCCTTCAATTGCCTGATGATCATTGTTCATCACTGCGGTGTCGCCGGATCGCGCCCGCGTGGGCATACGTCCCTCGCCGGTGCCGACGACGCCCAGATCATGGTCGAACGCGACAAGGACAAGAACGTCATCGCCAAGGTCGAGTTCATGAAAGACGCCGAAGGCGGAGCCGTGATCGCCTCCAAGCTCCAAAAGATCGACCTCGGCACCGACGCCGAAGGCGAACCGCTCTCGTCTTGCGTCGCGGTCCCGGCCGATAGCACCGCCGCCGGTGTGAAGCTCACCAAGACCCAACGTTTCGCCTTCGACCTGCTGCAAAAGCTCATCACCACCGAGGGCGTGACCGCACCCGCCGACGCCCATCTACTCGCCGACTTCAAAGTCTGCCGCGCCGAAACCTGGCGTGAACGGTTCTATCAGGAGTATCCGGGGGACAAGCTCAACACCAAGCAGAAGGCCCTCCTGCGCGCCACCCTCGACCTGGAAGAGCAGAAGCTCATCGTGCTCTGGCGCGAGTTCGTTTGGATCAAAGCGCAAGAGGACAAAACGGACTGACGTGCAGACCCTCATGTCCGCTTACTTCCGCGCGAAACCGATCGCTCCCGTTGCAGCGCAAAGCGACCCTGAACAACCCTGACTCGCGCCAAGAGGACAAAGAGGACATTTCGCTTTTTCAAAAATGTCCCCGACAAATTCAGTCAACGGTTTTCAGGACGCTCCCTGCGGGGACAGCCGGGGACCTCCCCTCTTGGGGACGGGGACAAAGGACATTTCTCTTAGGAATGTCCTTTTGTCCCCGGGTGTCCCCGCAGAGCGTCTGACCGTCAAACCGCTTGTGCTGAAAGCTTAGAAGCGCACGCCGTCCAGTCCGCGTCCGGACGCGCCGCCGTCTGGCCCCTCACCCAGACAAGCCAGACAAGCCCAGACATTTTGAAAATGTCGTGTAGCACGCATGGAGATGCGAGGAGACAAGCGTTTAAACGGCGCGTGTTGGTGACGGCGCGCAAGCGGTGGTGTGCATTCCCTCGATCGCGCGCAAACGGTGGCGAGGCCGGGCAGCGGAGGCGCTACGTGCGCGATTCGTTTCCGCCACACCGCAGAGCATCGAATCTCAATCAGCAGGCCTAAGGGAGAGACACATGGCGGAACAGCAAATGTGTGAGCAAGAACGTTTAAACGAGAAGCAGGGCACGCGCCTGCTCAAGTGCCGGTGCGCGAGCTGCGGCTACACCGTTCGCACCACGCGCAAGTGGCTCGACCTCGCGGGCCCGCCGATCTGTCCGACCGATCGGATCGTGCTGACTGCGGAGGGCGCGGGAGATCATCGATGAAACGGACGCAAGAAGAAATAGCGCGCATTGAAATGGTTTGGACCGCCTTTGTCAGGGCCGTCATTGCAGCCGGACCGCTACCGGATCGCATCGAAGACATGGCAGCGCATACCGCCAAGCATTATACCTGTGAATTTCGCGCTGCTGTCATCGCCCCGTTGCTGGCACGCTGTTTGCATCGCCGCCCCGAGACCTGAAATCGACCATTTCGTGATGGCCATCACATCGGGATCGGCCATTTCGTGACGGCCATCACATCGGACGTCCGATACAAGGCGTAGGACATAAACCACCACACTACGCGACTACCGAAGGGTGCAGCCATGACGATGACGAATGCCAGCCCGTCCGTTAGGGGCGGACGCCGTGTGAAATTTACCCCGCAAGCTATAGAGAAGATTAAGGAGTTTGTAGCAGAAGGGATCAGTCGCGACGAGATTGCTAATCGACTTGGCGTGACTGTAGGATCGCTCCAAGTCACATGCTCAAGGCTGGGTATTAGCTTGCGACGAATTATTTTCCCCAGTTGCTCAAAGCGCCGCACGGCCGATGTCAGGCTGGGCTCGGTCGGCATTGCGCATGTGCGAGAGCAGAAGTTGGGCAAGTTCGAGATAGTGATGCGATGCCACGGCATAGAGCAAACGAGTGATATTCCGCTCTCTTTAGCCGCAATCGAGGTGCTGGCCCTTGAAGCAATGTCGCGAGATTTAGCCTTCGCTGAACTTCTAGGACAGACTTTGGTTGCAGCGATAAACAAAGATATGATCCACAAGATACTCCGCGATTAATCGATAAGGCGCTCAAGGCCCGCAGGGCCGGTACTCTTCATCAACCGACGCCACCAACGCCGGCAAGCCGCTAGGCTAGCCCGCTGGGCCAGTCAATCGTTCACGCCAGGATGCGTGCGGCGCTCACATTCAAGTTTGCAGGCTAAGGCGAGGGCTGCTGTGCATCTTCCATGGACCCAATAGAAGTTACGAAGTGCGGCTATGACACGGTCACAGGGCAAGAGCGCCAGCACTCCGAGGTCGTTATAATCCATCTTCGAGTGGTCGTAATCGTGCATTGCATCTGCGATCAACTTACACTCCTTCTCGCTGCGCTTGGGCAGCAATGGCATTAGGTTCACCGGTCGCCTCCAGCGCCCATTTGTGAAAATTCTAACGATTGCTCTTTCGCTACATCGGCATCAACACACTAGGTTGATGGTGCCGTGGCTATCGCCTGATGCGAGATTGCGATCCCCGATTGAACGCGCTCACCGATGCGGAGATCAGCGAGATCATGGCGCTCGACGACCCGGACGCGTGCGCGGACCCGGACGCTCACCGTATCGACGCTCACGTGATGCAGGCTAGCAACGATCGGGTGCCGGAGGATTGAGCTAGCTCAACCCATCGCTGTCCGCCCCGCGTCCCAGATCATCTCGCGGGCGGTCTCGTAGGCGACGCGGTAGACGGTGCCGTCGCCGAGGTCCTGGCCCCGGAGCTTGGCCGCCACGCGCGTGAGGTAACCGTCGCGCAGCTCGAACGGGATCGTTGATGCAGCCTGCATCAGCTCGCGCATCTGGGTGTCGGTGAGGGCGATCGGGGACATGGCTTAGACTGCAGGCTCGGGCTCGGAGGCAGCGGGCGTTGTAGCCGGTGGCGGTGCCAATTTGGCACGAGCCTGACGGCGGGCCTCCGAGGCTCGCTCCAGAGCCAACCAGCGGGCCTCCGCGCTGTCTGCCGGCCAGCTACGTCGACGGTCAGGTGGGTGCCGGCTGATCACCGGGAAGTCGTCCCATATCCTCGCGCCAGTCGCGCGGCGGATGAGCGGATGCAACTCCCACCAGCGCTGGCAGCCGGGGCAGCCCTCGCCGGCACGGTGAGAGCGGTGCTCCGCGATCACTTTCGGCGAGCAGGTGCAGCGGCACGCGCGCATCTGTTCGAAGAGGTCGATTGCGAGGTCGCTGATCGGGGTCTGCCGCTGCTTGCGTGCAAGCGGCATGCGTCGGGTGCCGGGCATTTAACGCTCTCCTGTCCAGCCGGTTGAGCGTGGCTGGCCGCCTTGGGATCGAATGGGTTCTAAGTTCAAGCCTAAGCGTTCGATCATTTTTCCGATGGCGACACGCAGGGAGGTTTCTTCATGGCAGGCTGGATGCAATCGTGGACCGCTCTTGCTGTAGATCACCGCGCCGTCGTGCTCGATTGCCTCCCGCAGCTTCTCGGCACGGTCGGTCATCGTGCACATCTCGGTCAAAAGCGCCTTGCCGCCGGCGTCGTTGATTCCGTATTCGCCTTGTACCAGCGACCATAGCCGCTGACCGTGAACGCCCAAGGGTCGGAGCGGAGTCGAGAAAGTCTCGATTTCACCCGAAATTTGGGCTCCGACCAGTGAAAGGGGCGGTTTTTGCGGCGTTTTGGCCATGCGGCCAGCATAGCGCCAAAAGGCCGGATTTGGCGAGTTTTCCCGGGCGGGCATCAAAAAACCCCCGAAATATCGACGTTTTTCCGATGTTTTTCAGGCCCCAAAAATCGAGGTCTTCCTGGGAAAAATTGACGTTCCAAAATTTGGCGGCAAAAACAGGTTTAGTCGCGTGCCAGGGCGACCGCCACCGCGCCCTGAGGATTTGGTCACCTTCAGAAATTTTCCGGCCCCCCGTCGCTTAGAAATGAGGTGCTTGGGGACCTAACAAGTCCCGCAGGGTCGGAATGCTGGCTAGATGGTTGAACTTGCCGCGATCGCGCAGCGACCAAAGGGCCAGGTTGAAAACCGTCCGCCAGTTTTCGCGCGTTGGACCTTGCATCGAACTCGGCCCGCTAATCCGAGAAACCGACACGCGCATCTATTATCGCTATCGCCACGACTACGAGGCGTTCGTCTCCAAGAATTCCTCGCTCGCTGTCCATCTTGAGCCATGCCGTCGTGCCGCGATCACGAGCGCTCGCAATATCCTGATGACTATTGGGACTGACCGGGGCGTGGGTGGGGACCCAGTCTGAATCTTCCCTCTTGCCCTGGTCTATGCCGACGGTGACCGACATCCCCCTTCGAGAGCCTTCCGACCGAACTGCGAATGCTTGCGCTCGGACTACCGTGTAAGGCCCGTGTAAGGGCTCCATGCAATGACGGGGTCCACAGTGGACGGTATCGTAGCGCCTCTCCGATCCGACCAGGACCGGAAAGGAGGGTTGTTGGTGCCCAAAAAATCCAGGTCATGCGTGATTCTGGAGTGCTACCGCCGTGCTGCCGAGGCCGGGCGCATGGCCGACCGTGCTACCAATCGGCATGTGAAGGCGGATTTCCTCGCAATCGAACAACGCTGGTTGTCCCTGGCCCGCAGGTATAAGGCCGAAACGGTCACGGCGGCGCCCCGCAGGGCTCCGCGATCCCCGCACAAATAGCGAAGTCGTGGCTGAAACGGGCGCGTCGGGTGCGTCAGACCGTAGCGACCGTTGCTGAGACTCACCCGTTCAAGCTTTTCGCTTTCTCCCGCACCTCATCCACGGTCCGACCCAAAAATCCCGCAATTTCCACTAACGACATCCCGCGCCGAAGCGAGTACTCCAAAAAGAATAGGTCTGCCCTCGCCCACGGCTTACCCACCTGACTCAGCCCCACCTTACTCAGCGCATTTTTTGTGCTGTTTGATCGAGAGAGCTTGTTCATAAACCACCCCTCGGTATCGCTCCATCGGTTGAAAACAGGACCGAAGCGAAGGAACTGAGGATCGACGCGCGCAATGCCCATACCCCCTAACCCTCTACAAGCTGCCGTGCAACCAGCGATAGTCTTCCGTGCAACCCCGCCATAACCTTCCGTGCCATAACCTCCCGTGTCGACCAGCCATAACCTTCCGTGCAACCAGGCAAATTAACCTTCCGTCCCATGACCTCCGGTGCAACCCGCCATAACCTTCCGTGCAACCCAATCGGCATTTCAACCCCCAGCCCGCCCCCCGCGCTCGACAAGAAAAACTTGGCCGCATTTTCGACCTCCGGCGGTCGATTGGTCGGGGGCCCCTGGGACTAGGCCAGGAGTTGATTTTTTTTGAACTCCAACCAATGGGCGGTATGAACGTAACGCCTCTCTGATCCGACCAAGCCGGAAAGGAGGGTCGTTGGTGCCCAAAAAACCCAGATCAGACGCGATTCGGGAGTTCTACCGCCGTGCTGCCGAGGCCCGGCGGATGGCCGACAGTGCTGCCAATCGGCCTGCGAAGGCGGATTTCCTCGCAATTGAACAACGCTGGTTGTCCCTGGCCCGCAGCTATGAGGTCGAAACGGTCAGCGCGGCGCCCCGCAGGCCTCCGCGATCCGAGCGCAAACAGCGAGATCGTGGCTGAAACGGGCGGCGGTCAAACAAGTCGTGGGCCGCGCCTCGGTTGCGGCTGACTCACTTGTTCAACTTTCTCCCGCACCTCATCCGTGGTCCGGCGCAAAAATCCCGCAATTTCCGCTAACGACATCCCGCGCTCAAGTGAGTCCTTCAAAAAGAATAGGTCTGCCCTCTCCCACGCCTTACCCCTGTCCGTCCCGTTGGGAGATCGTGAGATCATCTCGATCATAAACCTTGGCATCCCTACCGTCGGTTGAAAGCAGGTTGAAGGAACTAAGGATCGACTCGTACAGCGCACGTATTTTCCCATAACCTTTCATGCAATCCCCCATAACCTCCCGTGCAACCCTGCACCGCGTCAGTTGAGGGGCAAGGCGGGGTCACGCTCGGCGGCTCGTGCTCGGGCGATATCGCGCTCGCGGTAAAGTCTCACGAGTTCGGCCTCGGCCATCTCGCAGGCGCGCCGTGTCGCGAGCATTTCATCAATGACGCCGCGCAGGTCGTGCACGCTTTGCCGCGCCGAAGCGAGTTCCTGCTGGGTCTGGGCCAGCTCGTGCTTAAGCTGATCGCGCTCGGCGACCACGGCGGCGAATTGCGTCTTGGCGTGCTGCCAACTCGCGGCGATATCGGCGCGGCGGCGGTGCGGCTTATGCCACATCGCGCCGTCTCCAGTTCGGCAAGTCGATAACGCTGCCGCCCGATTTGCTTTCTCGTGGCTTTGCCGGCGAGATGCCGCCCATTCGAAGCACAGCGTCGAGCTGGCCTTTCAAATAGGCGATTTCCCGTTCGAGCGGCGCGAGCGCCTGGTCGCGTTCGTCGCGCGTCTCCTGCCGCAAAGCGGAAACGACATAGGCGATGGTGTCGAGTTGCACGTCGGTGAAATTTGGCGATTGATAATTCTCGTCGAATTGTTCCGTCGCCGGCCGGCTGACCAGCGCATCTTGGTTGTCTCGGAAGAGCAGTCCGCCCTTAGGGGTATTTCGCTGCGCGTTAATGGTTTCGGCCTCGTCCTTTGCCCGCGCGATCCAGTCATCGAAATCGCGGCATAGCCGATTGTTTTCATCTCTCATGGTTATGGCCCTT
>Ga0306919_10001704_pt1 | contig 10648 bp, 8 predicted proteins | sample flu12Cox44000172_FD_203764 | JGI IMG/M metagenome (GOLD analysis project Ga0306919, IMG submission 203764) | Lab enrichment of tropical soil microbial communities from Luquillo Experimental Forest, Puerto Rico - flux4day.12C.oxic.44.000.172 (v2)... | ecosystem: Environmental > Terrestrial > Soil... | reverse complement strand
AAGCCAAGAAGCCGAAGCAGAATAAGAAGGCGGCCGCCAAACGAGCCGCTGCCAAGCCGCAGACAGCTAAAACCTGAGAATTTTGTTCCGCGCCGGATGAGTCTTCGATCGGCGCTGTGGGTCATAACCGCATTCGTCTTCACGGCGAAGGCCTGGGCCGCGGATTGGCCCGGTCCATGGACAGAATTGGCGTCCGACGGCACACTCTCTGCTCGCATCGCCGTGACCGCCGGCACAGCTTGTCCAAAGGCAACGGCGGATGGGGCCGATCTCCTCACGACTCTTCGCACCCGAGCCGATGACGGCTTTCCTGTTGCGGTGTGCGAGGCGCGAGCGCCAGCCGCGACTCGCCAACTGATCGTCGGGGACGCGCCCGCTCCGGTCCTGCCGCCCGAGGTGCGACGGATCGCCGTCATCGGCGACACCGGTTGTCGGCTCGAAGGACACGCCATCCAGGACTGCAACGACACCGAGGCTTGGCCGTTCGCGGCTATTGCGCAGCGTGCGGCGGAGCACAAGCCCGATCTGGTCATCCATGTCGGCGATTACTATTACCGTGAGAGCGCGTGTCCGGCCGATCGAAAGGGATGCGCCGACAGCTCGCACGGCGATAACTGGGATACTTGGGAGGCGGATTTCTTCGAGCCGGCGGCCCCGCTGCTGGCCGCCGCACCCTGGATCATGGTCCGCGGCAATCACGAGCTGTGCCGCCGTGGCGGCCACGGCTGGTTTCGCCTGCTCGACCCGCATCCGGCACCGCTCGAATGCGCGGATCGGACCGACCCGTTCCGGCTTCACATCGGCGGGCTCGACCTCTTGTGGTTCGATGGAGCAGATGCCGACGAATTCTCGGCGTCGGCCGCGAAGGTATCGACCTATGCCGCGCAGCTCGCGGGCCTGTTGGCGGCGGTCCCGCCTCACGCCTGGCTCCTAACCCATCGGCCGATTTGGGCACTGGCGCAGGGCAGCCTCGCTGGCGCAAACACGAATGTCACCGAGCAAAGAGCGATCGAAGGGCAGGTTCCGTCCGGCCTCGATCTCATTCTGTCGGGCCACCTCCACGATTTCACCAGCTATGAATTCGGACCCCGTCGTCCGGCGCAGCTGATCGTCGGCGACAGCGGCGACACGTTGCTGGCGCTCAGCAACACCCCGCTGACCGGTGCTGAGATCGACGGAATGCGGGTAGCGAGCGGCTTTGCGCTGAAGCGCTTCGGCTGTTTCATCATGGAGGCGAGCGACGGCGGATGGGACGGCACACTTTACAGCAGCGACGATACCATCCTCGCTCGTTGCCACCTGCGCAGCCGCAGTCTCGAATGCGTCCCCGCACAGACCCAATGATCGCCTAGTCGGTTTCGGCGGGGCGTGGCCTCAAACGCCCTAAGCGCTCGCTGCTGCGCTCGCGGATGGTCTGGAACGTGACGTAGAGCATCGGGATCACAAAGAGGCCGATGGCGCTGGCGGCGATCATGCCGGCGAAGACCGGGGTGCCGACCGCATGGCGGCTGAGCTCGGCGGCACCTTGCGCCACGACCAGCGGGTAGACCCCGAGGATGAACGCGAACGACGTCATCATCACCGCGCGAAACCGCATCCTGGCGCCCAGCACCGCCGCCTCGCGGATGTCCTTGCCCGCTTCGCGCTGGTCCTTAGCAAACGCGACGATCAGGATGCCGTTTTTGGCGGCCATCGCGATCAGCACCACGAGCCCGATCTCGGCATAAAGGTCGAGCGACACGCGGAACACTAGGATGCCGATAAAGGCACCCAGCACGCCGACCGGCACCGACAGCAATACCGGCACCGGGATCATCCAGCTTTCGTAGAGGCCGACCAGAAACAGAAACGCGAACAGGATCGCGAGCCCAAGGATCGCCCCGGTCTGACCGGCGGCCGCCTGCTCCTGATAAGCGGTGCCAGACCATTCATAGGCATAGCCGGCCGGCAATGTTTTGGCCGATACCTCGGCCATGGCCGCAAGCGCGGTGCCGGACGAAACGCCGGGGGCCGGGCTGCCCTGGATCGGGATCGCACGGTAATTATTGTAGCGGGTGATGACTTGGGGGCCGAGGATAATACCGGCATGGGCGATCGAGGCGAGCGGCACATCGGTGCCGTATTTGTTACGGATATAGATCTGCCACAGTGACGAAATGTCCTGCCGGTTCGCCGGCTCGCCCTCTATGTTGACCTGCCAGACCCGACCGAACAGATTGAAGTTGTTGACATAATAGCTGCCGAGGGTGGCCTGCAGTGTCGTGAACACGTCGCTCATCGACAATCCTACCGCCTGCGCCTTCTGCCGGTCGATGTTCAAGAAGATTGACGGGTTGCTGGCGGTGTAGGTCGAAAATACGCGCGTGAGCCGCGGATCCTGGTTCGCGGTCGCGAGGAGCCCCTGCATGACGCTGTTCATCGCCGCGGGCTCCTGGCCTTCGAGACCTTCGAGCTCGTATTCGAAGCCCCCGGTCGTCGACAGGCCGATGATCGGCGGCAGGTTGAACGGGATCACGGTGGCGGCCCGAAGCTCCTGCCCGGCCGCGAAAACGCGCCCGATCAGCGCCTGTGCAGAATTCGCCGCGCCGACGCGGTCGGCAAATGGCTTCAAAGTCGGCACAATAAAAGCAGCGTTTGGTTCGTTGACGCCGTCAATGATCGAGAAACCAACAATCGTAACGACGTTCTCGATCTGCGGCATCGAGTGCAGCAATGCCTCGATCGGTTTTGCCGCCTCGCTGCTGCGGGTGACCGAGGCGCCGTCCGGCAACTGCACCGAGATAAAGAATGCCTCCTGGTCCTCTTCCGGCAGAAAACCGGTCGGGACGCGCGCCTGCAATGCGTAAATCGCCGCCGCCGCGCCGAGGATCGCGACCACACCCAGGAATGAGACGCGCACGACACGCTGAACGATCGCGGCATAGCCGTCGCGGACATTGTCGATGCACCGCAGCACCCAGCGCATGATGCCGCGCTTCGGCCCGCCATGCCGCAGAAAGACCGCGCACAGCGCCGGCGACAAGGTCAACGCATTCAATGCCGAGATCGCCATCGCGACGCTGATTGTGACCGCGAACTGCCGGAACAAGGTTCCCGACACGCCGGGGATAAAAGCGATCGGCACAAACACCGAAAACAATACCAGCGTGATCGCGATGATCGGCCCGGTGATCTCGGTCATCGCCTTTTTTGTTGCTTCCCCTGGCGACAGTTGCGGATTTTCCTCAATGACGCGTTCGACGTTCTCGACGACAACGATCGCGTCGTCGACAAGGATACCGATCGCCAACACCATGGCCAGCAACGAGATCGTATTGGCCGAGTAGCCCATCCCCAGCAAGACCGCGAAGCTGCCGATGACGCTGACCGGCACCGCAATCGCCGGGATCAGGGTCGCGCGCAAAGAGCCGAGAAACAGAAATACAACGATGACGACGAGGATAAACGCTATCAGCAGCGTTATCAGGACGTCGTGGATTGTGTCGAAGACAAACGTCGTCGTGTCATAATTGACAATGTATTTGAGGCCGGACGGGAACCGCTGGCTCAAACGCGCCATATTGGCGCGCACCAGATTTGCGGTCGTGACGGCATTGGCGCCGGGCGTCAGATAAATGCCGATCGCGACGGCAGGTTTGTCGTTGAAGCGGGCCTCGATATCCTGGTTCTGCGCGCCGAGTTCGACCCGAGCGACGTCCTTGATCCGCAACAGCGAGCCGTCGGGATTGGCACGCAATACTATGTTGCCGAACTGCTCGGGCGTGGTGAGCCGTCCCTGCGTCTGGATGTTGAGCTGGAATTGCTGGTCGTTCGAGATCGGCCGCGCGCCGATGCGGCCGACTGGCGCAATCACGTTTTGCGCCTGGATCGCTGCAATCACATCGGACGGCGTCAGTTGCAAGTTGTCGAGGCGCTGGGTGTCGAACCAGATCCGCATCGAGTAATTAAGCGCACCAAAGATGTGCGCCTGCCCGACGCCCGGCGTGCGCGACAGCACATCAAGGATATTAATGACCGCGTAATTGGTGATGAACAGCGGGTCCTGTTTGCCGGTCTCGCTGTAGAGGACGACGAATTGCAGAACCGCCGAGGATTTCTTTTGGACGACTAGCCCTTCGAGCTGCACTTCCTGCGGCAATTGGGACAACGCGGTCTGAACGCGGTTGTTGACGTTGACGGTGTCGATGTCGGGGTCGCTGCCCAACTGGAAACTGACGATAAGGTTGTAGCTGCCGTCGTTGCCGCTCGTCGATTTCATGTAGATCATCTTGTCGACGCCGACGACCTGCGCCTCGATCGGCTGCGCGACGCTGGCTTCGACATCGGCGGCGGAAGCGCCCGGATAGGTGGCGGTGACCTGGACTTGCGGCGGGACAATATCCGGGAATTGCGCGACCGGGATGCGGGTCAGCGCGATCAACCCTGCGATCGTAATGACGAGGGCGATGACGACCGCAAGCCGCGGGCGATCGACAAAGATCGCCGAGATCATGGGCTACCCCCCGGCCGCCGCTGGTGGCGGGCTCGCCGGCCCAGGCGAGACGACCTCGCCCGGGCGGACCCGCTGCACTCCTTCGGAAATGACCAGCTCACCTTCGTTGAGGCCGCTGGTCACGACCGCCCTCTGCGGCGTCGATTGGCCGAGATGGATGCGCCGTACCTCCGCCCGGTTCTGCCCGTCGACGACGTAGACGTAGTCCCCCTGCTGGTCGGTCAAGACCGCCGAGCGCGGGATGCCAAGCACCGAGACCGGCTGCACCCCTTCCAGCAGTACAGTGACAAATTCCTTATCCGTGAGCTGGCGGATCGGCGGCGTCCCGTCCTTTGCTGACGCAATCAGCGGGTTCGGGATCACCCCGCGCAAGGTGATCGTATCGGTATTTTGGTCGACTGTCGGGGCGATGTAGTCGAGGTGGCCGACCTTCTCGTAAACCTTTCCGTTCGGCAGCCGCACCCGGATCACGACTGCTTGAAACCCGCCCCTCGGCACGTAGCGCTCGCGCAGTTGCAGTGCGGTGCGTTGCGCAACCGGGAAGATCACGTACATCGGGTCCTGGCTCACCAGCGTCGCGAGCGTGCCGCTGCTCGGCGAGACAACATTGCCTTCGGTAACATCCGTGGCGCTGATCTTGCCGTCAATCGGCGCGCGGATTTCGGTGTAGCCGAGATTGATCTGGGCTGTTTCCAGCTGCGCCTTTGCCGATGCGACCTGCGCCGCCAACGAGCGTTCATTCGAGATGGTTTGGTCGACGTTCTGTTGCTGGCCCGCGGGGGTTTTCAACAGGTACTCCGCGCGCGCCAGCTGCTGCTGGGCAAAGGTGTGCTGAGCTTCGAGCTGGGCGACGTTGGCCTTGTTGAAATCGACCTGGGCCTGGTAGGGCGGCTGTTCGAGGAGATAGAGGAGGTCGCCCTTCTTGACTTCCTGGCCTTCGACAAACTCCCGCTTTTCGAGAAACGCGCCGACCCGCGCCACCAACGATACCCGTCCGACCGACTGGATGCGACCGACGAACTCGTTTGACTCCGTGATCTGCTGCTTCTCTGCACGCACGACCCCGACCGCCGGCGGCCCGCCCGGTGCCGGCTGCGCGCCGGCGGCGACAGGGAGCACGGCGAAGATCAGGGATAGGGGGACGAGCTTCATGAACGGCCGATACTCCATGCTGTCCTCCAAAGCGCCCCCTACCGAGCCTTCGCGGTTATAACTTAGGTCCCTCTGCCGGTCGCGGAAGATGCCAACCTAAAATCTCCGGACTTCCCGAGAGCTGCCGCGAGCCGCCGTTTCTCTCTCCGACCTCCCTAGCAACACCTCCCAATTGGCAAAGGGTACCGGACTTTTCTCGGCGTATAGCTCCTAGCACGGAACCGGTGCACTGAGAGGACGAGGCGGCTATTCGTGTTCTTCCCGCTCTGTCCACCCCTGTTCCGGACGGTCGCCCACATCGGGCTCTAGCGCTCCGATCCTGGTCAAATCCAAGACCGGAGTGCCGTCATCTGCCGTGGTCAAGGCATCGGCATAACGCATGCCGAAGCGCATATCCTTCGCCGGGTAGTTGCGGATGTCGTGCACCGTCGTCGCGAGCGTCGGGTCACGCGCTTCAATCGTTACGAAAACCTGCGCGTTTGCTTTGACCGCTCGCGCCGCATCGTAGCCATGCAATGGGCTCCGCTCGTCCAATACGTGCATCAGGGTCCAGAAGAGAGGAAAGATAGGTATGTGCGCCCGCTCGAGCCGTAGCTCCTGCGCGCGGTGGAACACGTTGCCGTCGGCGGTGGTCTCATTGAGCAGCACGTTCAGCTGCGCCCTCGCGTCCGCCAACACAGCTGCGCGCCCATTGCCGATCTGCACCATCAAAGTCGGTTTCCCGTTATGCATCGCCACCACCGGATTGGCAGCGAAGACCAGCTTGGCCCGCGGCCGCGAGAACCGCACGAAGGTAAGGCCGGTCAGGATCGCCGTGAACGCGAGCCCGCACACGATCTCGATCGTCGCGACCACATGGCCGTACAATGTCGCTGGATACATCTCGCCATAGCCGACCGTCGCCACCGTCTCGACGCTGAAGAAGAAGGCGTCCGCGAAGCTACCCGACCGAGCGTTCGCCACTGAACCGGGAACCAGCCAGAAGAGCGTGGCGAAGACGACATTCACCGACAAATAAAGTGCGAGCAAGGCCGCGAGGAATTGCGGCCAGGTCAGGGCAACGGCGAGATGGTAGGGATCGCGCAGATCGAAGCGCGAAACGCCCTTCTTTTTGAACTCGTACGAGCCGAGGCGAACTCGCGCGACTTTCTCGTGGGGCTCGCCTTCCCTTGGAATGCGGCGATCGATCTCAGCCGAGCACTCGGCGCGCCCTTTTGGTCGCGTCTTCAGGCCGCCCCCTTCCAGTGCATTGGATGAACCGCGCGGCACATGGTCACTCTCGGCAGTCAAAATGCTCGTATCATGCGGCAGGCAACCATGAAACTTGTCCTAGCCGGCCAATTTAGGGCTCGAGGCGACAGTCGGCTCATCTGCTATTGCCATTAGTTTCGCCCGGCAGCGGCACCTGTAACTGTCGATACAATCGCAATGCGAAGAGGAGAGCGAGCGTGCCGACAAGAACCCAGGTAAGAGACAGTGGTGCGATCGCCGTCGCGGCCCAGGCGACGACCGAAAACAAGATCGAGGTGACTGCGATTGAGATGAGACCAGCGAATAAACGGCGATCAACCCGCCGCCACCCTTGTACCCAGAGAGTGGCGGTTGCCGCGACTAACGCCACGCCGCTCGCCAAGATTAACAGGTTGGACGCCATCTAGCCTCCTTGTGCCCACCGCGCGGCCAAAGCCCGGTAGGAACGAGAGCCGATCGGCCCGTTTTGACGCAGATCGGTTTTGTAGCTATCCTCCGACCCGCGCAAAAACTTGACGTAATTCGACTTGGTTGGCGCCGGTTCTAAGATGCTCTAGCCGAGGTCCCGGTCAGGATGTCAGCCTTGCGGTTGAGCGCCGCGATCAAGCCGTCGACGCCGTCATTCTTTAGGATGGTGGCGAATTCCGAGCGGCGGGTCGCCACTTCACTGATCGCGCCGTCGAGGTAGATGTCGGAGATCAGCCAAGTCTCGCCGCTGCGGCGCATCATGTAGTCGACCTTGACCGGCTCACCATTGGCTTTGATGATTTGGCTGCGCACCATCACCCCGGACGGGGCGGGCTGTTCGCTGGTCACCTCGAGCTTCTGTCCGTTATAGCTGTCGAAGCGGTCGGCATAGATCGCCGAGATATAACGCCCGAAGCTCTCTGTGGCCTGCTGGCGTTGGGCCTCGCTCATACCGGTCCAGGAGGGTCCGATCGATAGCCGTGCCATCGAGGCGATGTCGAAGCTGCGGCGAATGACCGGAGCCAGCTGCGTGAAGCGCCCGCTTTGCCCCAGTGTCCGGCCGTTCTTCATCGTGTTGAGCAGAGCGTCGTAGAGGCCCTGCACGGTATCGCCCCCGCTCGCCGGCGCGGCATGGACCGGGTAGGAGAGTACGCCGAGGCCGAGCCCCCCGACGAGAGCCGCGGCTTTCCATACCAGTGTTTTCGAGAGTATCGCCTTGCCCATGTCCAGGTTCCTTCAGTAGAACGCTGGATTGACGCTAACAGGGCCCTTCAGACCGTGCCATTGCACATGCGGATGCATGGATGCCGCCTGAGAATCACCCGTATTAAACTTTAGTTTAGGGCAGCTCTAAGGAAGCGTCAGGCACACAGCCGCTATGATGGGCTGGCGTCGGGACCGAAACCCGTCGTGGTTCAACAGGCGGAAAGAGAAACCACCCAGCGGGCAGGCCGGACCTATACGCGAGTTTGGCGGTTCCCGGACTTTTCCGTCGTAATGTTCAGTTTGTCCGCCATCCGGGCCAGGTCCGGCAGAGAGGCCGCCTCCATCTTTCGCATGACCTGGCCGCGATGGACTTTTACAGTGATCTCGCTGATGCCGATATCGAATGCGATCTGCTTGTTCAGACGGCCGGTCACCACCATGGCCATCACCTCGCGTTCGCGGGGCGTGAGCGTCTCGAAGCGCGCCCTCAGGGCGGCGATTGCTCGTTCGTTCTCCAGCCATGCACGATCTCGCGCAAGGCCCAGCTGAATCGCGTCCAGCAGATCCTGATCGCGGAACGGCTTGGTCAGGAACTCGATCGCTCCTCCCTTTATCGCCTGGACGGTCATCGGGATGTCGCCGTATCCGGTGATGAAAATGATCGGTACGTGAATGTTTGCCGCTGCGAGCTCGCGCTGAAAATCGAGACCGCTCCGGCCCGGCAGCCTGACATCGAGCACCAAGCAAGCGGGTCCTTCCGGGCGCCCCTCTTTCAGGAATTCGGGCGCCGAAGCTAACGCCTTGACTTGCAGCCCCACCGAACGAAGCAAGCTTTCGACCGACTCACGGATTCCCGGGTCGTCATCGACGATAATGACGGTTGGCTGCGCAGTCATTCATCGCGCTCGCAATCGAGGAACCGCAAGGCTCACGGCAGCAGCAATCCCACAACCGGAACATCCTAAAATCGCAGGATCGCAGGAAAAAGGCTTTTCTTCACCTAGCCATGATTCACGGACGCCCAACCACATTCGTGTTTGCGGCAATTCTAATTACACCAAAGTATAATCGCGGATCGCTTGGTTTTTGCCTTATCTTCCCAAAGCGTTGTCGAATATCCGGCACCAAAATGGCCCGGATCGCAACGCGTTCATACTTTCGGACGCCCAGATGAAGGAGTTAAAGTGCCGAAAACCAAGCCCATGATCTCGGTCGTCGACGATGATGAGTCGATGCGCGAGGCGGTCAGGGGGCTCATGAAATCGTTGGGATATACGGCCGAAGCTTTCGCGTCTGCAGAAGAGTTCTTGAGCTCCCGCCAGGTCCCCCGCACATCTTGTTTGATCGCGGACGTGCAGATGCCCGGGATGACGGGGCTTGAGTTGCATCGTCACCTGATGGCTTCGGGAAAGACCATACCGACCATTCTGATCACGGCGTACCCTGACGACAGCGCGCGAGACCGCGCGTTAGGGGATGGGGTCGTTTGTTACCTGAGCAAGCCATTCGACGAGAACGACCTGCTCGCTTGTATCCGCTCGTCGCTCCCCGTCGACGCCCCATAACACGCCGGCCTGACGGTTCGCCTTGGCCGGCAGCCATTCGCCCGCAGCGACACTCGCGGGACGAAGCGGCGCGTAATTGGGGCACGCGCGACTGGAAAACGCCCTGCAGGTATGAGAGATTTCGCGCCGATTGATGATTGATGCGCCGGACGGCTGAAGACAGGCGCGCTGCTCGAAATGTCGATGAAGCCTATAAATATTGGTATATTGTGGCGTACCGCAGCTGCGCTGTTGGCCGGCTGCGCAGCTTTGGCACTGCTGACCTGGATCGGCGTCGCGTTCGATTTCAGTCATCCGGCAACGGGTGCCCTGCTTTACATGATCGTCATCGTTCTGCTGTCGATGACAGGGAATATCGCGACCGGGATCGGCTTGGCGATCATCGCCACCCTTTGCTTGAACTACTTTTTCACCGAGCCGCGCTTCAGTTTCCAAGTCAACGCTGTGGAAGATATAGTGGCGGTGACCGCCTTCGCGCTGACCGCCGTGACCGTCGCTATCCTTGTCGGAAGAGCACGCAGGTCGGGCGAAACGGTCGCGCTGAAAGATCGGCTTCAAGTCATCATCGACACAATTCCAGCAATGGTCTGGAGTATTTCGCCCGACGGCTCGTCCGACTTTTTAAATAGACGATTCCGCGACTATACTGGGCTCTCCTTGGAGGACATACGCGACTGGGCCCGGATGGATGCACTGCATCGTCCCTGGATGAATGCACTACATCCCGACGACCGCAGCATGGACGATTGGAGCGCTGCGCTCGCGCCTGGAATGCCGTTCGAAAAGGAGGCGCGTCTGCGACAGTCCGACGGAGAATATCGCCGGTTTCTGTTGCGCTTTGTCCCGCTGCGCGACGAACGGGGTAGCATCGTCGAATGGTACGCCGCAAGCACCGACATCGAGGATTTGCGGCGGGCCGAGGAGGAATTGCGTCGGCGCGAGGCCCATTTGCGTGATGCGCAGATGGAGCTCGCCCACGCCAATCGCGTGACGACGACGGGCCAGTTGGCGGCTT
>Ga0306919_10001703_pt1 | contig 10651 bp, 8 predicted proteins | sample flu12Cox44000172_FD_203764 | JGI IMG/M metagenome (GOLD analysis project Ga0306919, IMG submission 203764) | Lab enrichment of tropical soil microbial communities from Luquillo Experimental Forest, Puerto Rico - flux4day.12C.oxic.44.000.172 (v2)... | ecosystem: Environmental > Terrestrial > Soil... | reverse complement strand
AATGGCCTCTTGTATCGGCTCCGACATGTCGATCGTTGGCAACATCCAATGCAATGGTCCGGCGCAGGTCTTTGGCCAAATCAAAGGCGAGTTGCGCGCCTCTGATCTTCTAATCGGCGATGGCGCACAGATCGATGGCACCGTCATTGCGCAGAACGTCACAGTCTGCGGTTGCGTCAAGGGCACCATCCATGCCGTCCGCGTCAAGCTGCAGAACGGTGGCGCGGTCGAGGGTGACATTTTTCATAAGTCGTTGTCGATCGATGAGAACTCTCAGTTTGAAGGGTCATCACGGCGAGTCGAAAATCCAACGGACCTGCCGTCGGTCGAGGCCAAGGGCCCGCCAGAGGAAGACATGCAGAACTCGGCCTTGGCTCCGTATTTGCAGCGCGTTGAAGCATCGGCATCCACCGAATGGTCTGAGTCAGCGGCTGAGCCGAAGCATTAGACGACGCATCCCGGACGCTGCCTAGCGGTTGCGCCGCCGGGGGGATGTGCGGGGCCGCGTCATCTCAATTGATCGAATTGCATTCGGTCCCCCACGAGCCAGGGCCAGATTGCAAGATATCGAATTGGCGAGGAGAGGTAACAGGACGATTTAACGACCTGTTTGCCGCCCGCTAAGCTGCTTGGCTTTCCTAGGTTTGTTGGCTCTCCTCGGTGTAGCGACGCTCGGAGATGTCATCCATATGCTTGGCGCAATCAGGGCGCGCTGGTCGCAATGGCTTAGCGCCGAACAAGCAAATAACCCCGCCGGGTAGCTAAACGGGCCTTCACTCGATCAGCAGTCTGGGCGTTGATGACCAGCTCAAGTTTCGACGTTTGCACCACCGGCAGGTCAGCCGGTTTGGCTCCCTTGAGGATGCGACCAACATAGACGCCGATCTGACGATACGTGTCGGCAAGGTTGCTTCCGTAGCTCATCAGCCCGCCAGCTTCGGCATAATCTCGCCCGGCATAGGTTGCTGGTATCGCAAGTCGGGCCGCGAGGACGGCAAGGTGCACACGCCGGGTGTTGAAAAAAGGATCGGGGCCGACAAAGAGGGCATCGATCTGCTCGCGCACAAGGTTGGTAAGCGCCGCGTCGATCTCGCGGCTGGTGCTTGCATTGAAGATTTGGATTTGCAATCCGAGGGCGGAGGCAGCCGCCTGCACATCTTTCACCGTTGATTCGGCATTCGCGGCGTTGGCCGGATTGACGAGAACGGCCACTCGCGCCATTCGGGGTACCATTTCGTGCAGTAGTCCGAGCCGCTTTGCCGCCAGCTCCGCGATAAAGAAATTGACACCCGTCGCTTTGCCTCCTGGTCGAGCGAGGCTTGCGACCAAGCCAAGCTTCACCGGATCCTGGCCCACACCGAAGACGATCGGGATAGTCGAGGTCGCGGCCTTTGCCGCGAGCGAGGCAGGCGTGTTGGCCCCTGTGGCAATCACGCTCACTTTCCGACGGATCAGATCGGCCACTAAGTCCGAATACCGATCCTGCGGTCCTTCCGCCCAGCGAGATTCGATCGTCACATTCTGGCCTTCGACGTAGCCCGATTCATCCAGGCCCTGGCGGAAGGCGATCATTCGGGATCCAGGTTCGGTTTCCGACAATCCGGAACGGATCATGCCGATCACCGGCATTGCCGGCTGCTGCGCGCGCGCCGCCATCGGCCATGCCGCTGCCGCGCCGCCGAATAGCGTGATGAACTCGCGGCGGCTGCTCATTCGATCACCTCGTCGGCGAGCACGAGCAGGGTCGGCGAAATGTCGAGGCCAAGCATCCTGGCGGTCTTGAGATTGATCACGAACTCGAATTTGGTGGGCTGCAAGACGGGCAGCTCAGCCGGCTTTTCGCCCTTCAGAACGCGGCCGGTATAGATGCCGGCCTGCCGATAGCCATCCGCAACGCTCGCTCCATAGCTGGTCAAACCGCCCGCGACGGCGGTTGCGCGCGTTTCATATGCCGCCGGCATTGCCAGCTTCGCGGCGAGCGCCACCAACAGGTCGCGACGGGAGTCCAAGAACGGGCCGGGGCCGACCAGAAGCGCGTCTGGGCGGGCCTGCGCCAAGCGATGGAACGCCTCCTCAATCTCGCGTTCGTTGATTGCCTCGAGTCGTTGGATCGACAGCCCGAGAACTCGTGCCGCCGATTCGACATCGGCCTGGAACCTTTCGGAAGGCTGGAAATCGAGGTTGACGAGGGTCGCGACGGTCTTCGCATGCGGAAGCAGCTGGTGCAAAAGTCCGAGCCGCTTGGCTGCCAATGCGCCGGATAATATTGTCACCCCAGTGGCATTTCCGCCGGGACGGTTCAAACTTGCGACGAAACCGAGTCTGACAGGATCGTCACCGGTCATGAAGGTGATCGGAATCGAACTTGTTGCCGCCTTCGCCGCCGCAACCGAAGGGCTATTCGCGAAGATCACGGTCACACGACGGCTGACCAAGTCGGCGGCAAGTGACGGCAGGCGGTCGTTGCGATTGTCCGCCCAGCGATATTCGATCGCGACGTTCCTGCCCTCGACATAGCCGGTTTCGCTCAGGCCCTGATGGAACGCGCGCAAACGGCCCGCGAACACGTCAGAGCCGAGCCGCCTCACCGAGGGGTCGCGCGCGAGACTGTGACGCTGAGCGTCGAGGGCCGCGAGGTGCAGGTCGAGGTCGTTCGTCAGCCGCGCCACCTGGGAGGCAGCCAGGCCTACTGGCGCTGTCCGAAGTGCGAGGCGCTGCGATCTCACCTGTACGTGGCCGGCAACGAACTGGCGTGCCGCTGTTGCCATAAGCTCGACTATCGGTCGCGACACGTCCTGCACCCGGCGCTGACGCGCGCAGCGAAGCTCCGTCGTGCGCTTAATGCGCCGGCCGGCATCCTCGCGCCGTTGCCGGCGCGACCGCGCAACGTGTGGCCCGTGGTGAAAGCCTCCGTTGCGCGACCGATCGTCAATACATGATCGGGACAGTGCGCACCGTCTCGGTCGCGCTCAGTGCGGCTCGAAACGGCCAACGCCTATGAAAGCCACCGCTTGCGCCGTTTGTAGTGCTTGACATCACGGTAGGACTTGCGCGAGCCCACCTCATTGAGGCCGAGATAAAACTCGCGGATGTCGGAGTTGTCGCGCAGCTTCTGGACGCTGCCTTCGAGCACAATGCGGCCCGTCTCCATGACATAGCCGTGCTGCGCCACCGAAACCGCCATTGCGGCGTTCTGCTCCACCAACAGCACAGACAGGCTCTCTTGCGTGACCAGCCGCTGAACGATGTCGAAGATCTCTACGACCAGCATCGGCGCCAGGCCCAGCGAAGGCTCGTCCAACAGCACGACTTTCGGTTCAGACATCAATGCGCGGCCGATGGCCAACATCTGCTGCTCGCCGCCTGAGAGGTATCCGGACAGTTGATGACGCCGCTCCTTGAGCAATGGAAAGTAAGAATAGACGAGCTCAATCCCGCGGCGCAGCTTGCGCGGCTCGCGCTGCACGTGGCCGCCGGCGATCAGGTTCTCCTCGGTGGTCAGGTGCTCGAACACGCGCCGGCCTTCGAACACCTGTGAGATGCCGATGCGCGTCACGTCGAACGGTCGCATGCCGTCGATGCGCTTATCGCCGAAGGTTATGGAGCCCTTGGTCACGGCGCCGCGCTCCGTGCCGAGCACACCCGAGATGGCCTTGAGAGTGGTGGTTTTGCCGGCGCCGTTGGCCCCAAGCAGCGTCGTGATGGCGCCCGCGCGCACCTCGAGCGACACGCCCCTCAGCACCAGGACGACGTTGTCATAGACAACTTCAATGTTGTTGACCGATAGCATCGGACCTTGTCGCTGGAGAGGCCCGACCGGCGAGAACCTCGCCGGCCGTTCCTGATGCCCCCGGCTAGTTGGTTGCCGCGAGATGCTTGTTGATCACGTCGCGGTAAGCCTGGAACCAGCGACCGTTCTTGACGAGCTTGCCATCTTTGACGGTCCAAACCTGCACCCAGCCGCCGCCTTCGTGATCGAGCTCGGTGATCTCCATCGGGGGCACCATGCCGCCTAGCGTGAAGCCCTTGATGGACTCCATGCCTTTTTTGATGTCCTCGCTAGTCGGCTTGGTGCCGCCTTTGGCCTTGATCGCGGCGCGCGCGGCCTCGGTGTGAATGGCGGCGATCATGACACCGCGATTGTAGAAGACGCTCACCTCCTGAGCGGTCGGTGCCGGCTTGCCCTGGGCCTGGTACATCGCATTGATGTCCTTGATGACCTGGAAGTCCAGGCCGACACCGGCAAACTGGATCGTGTGGTAACCGTTGGCGACCTCGTAACCGCCGGCCGCCTTGATGTCGGCTTCGGAGGCGCCCCACACGAATGACACCACCTTGCTCAGCGGATAACCCTTGCTCTTCAGCTCCCTGATGGACACCGAGGGGGAACGTCCGAACAGATGAGTGATGACGAAATCGGGCCTGTAACGACCGGTGATGTCGAGCACTTGCGCGGCCATCTCGACGCCGGGTGCCGGTACGGCGAAGGTCCGCAGGTCGAAGCCTTCGCTCTTGGCTAGGTCCTCGAGGATGACGAGCGGCTCCTTGCCGGCCGGGTTGTCATAAAACAAGTAGGCGATCTTCTTGCCCTTAAGATTGCCCCCCAATTCCTTCTTGGCGAAGGCTACGGCCGCCGCACCTTGCGACCAGTAGCTGGCCGCGATCGGGAAAACATAAGGATAGCGTTTACCGTCGCTCGCAGCGGCGGTGCCGAAGCCGGGTGAGGTGCCGAGGATTTTGTCTTCCTCGAGCTTCTTGGTCAGTGCGGCCGTCTGTGGCGTGCCATAGAGGCCCTCTAGCACGGCGCCCTCCTTCTTGAAGCGCTCGTGCGCCTCCATGGCAGGCGGCACCTTGTACTCGTGATCGATCTCGAGCACGCGGATCTTGTAACCTTCGATGCCGCCCTTGCTGTTCACTAAGCTGATGTAGTCGTGATAGCCCGGGCAGAGAAACACACCCACGGTCTGGGTGGCGCCCGTGCGGTCGCATTGCAGGCCAAATACCAGCTCCTTGTCCTGCGCCGCAGCGTTGCCTGCCATGAGAGCGACGGCGCCGGCAGCGATCGCCGTCATGCGCCAGTTTGAGCTTCTCGACATTGAGTTTCCTCCCTCGGAGGTGATTGCTTGCAGCAATTCAATACGAGAATGGCCAGGTACGGAAGTAGTTACGGACGTTGCGCCATAGCCGGTTGAGACCCTCCGGCTCGACCACGAGAAAGAAGATGATGAGGCAGCCGAAAAGGACCAGTCTGGTGCTGGCGACGATGCTGGAAAGCTCGCCGGAGCCAAAAAACAGACCGGCCAGCGGCTCCATGATCCAGCGGATAGCGATCGGCAGCATGGTTACGAAAACAGCCCCGAATATGGAGCCGAGTACCGAGCCGAACCCGCCGATGATGATCATGGCAAGATAGTCGATCGACACGCCGATCTGGAATGCCTCGTAGTTGGCGATGCCGAAGTAGTAAGTGTAGAGCACCCCGCATACGCCGGCATAGAACGACGAGATGGCGAACGACAGCAGCTTGTAGCGGAAGATGTTGATGCCGATGATCTCGGCGGCGATGTCCTGGTCGCGAATGGCGACGAAGGCGCGGCCGATCCGGCTCCTGACGAGGTTGAGCGTGGCAAGGGTGGCGAGGGCAGCGAAGAACAGCAGGAAGTAATAGAGTTGCCCCTGTGTCTTGATCTGATAGCCGAGCAGCGTCGGCCGCGGCACCTCGATGGAGGCTTGCGCCCCACCAGAGATGGCAGGCGTGTGGTTGATGACCCATTCGATGATGAGTTGGGCCGCCAGGGTGGCGATGGCGAGATAGAGGCCTTTGATCCTGAGGCTCGGGATGCCAACGATGGCGCCGATCAAGGCGGCCATTAATCCGCCGGCGGGCAGCGTCACCCAGAACGGCAGATGCAGGTGCACGGCGAGGTTGGCGGCCGTGTAGGCACCGACCGACATGAAGGCGGCATGGCCAACCGAGATCTGGCCGGTGTAGCCGACCAGAATATTGAGGCCCAGCGCGCCGACGACGGCGATGAGGGCGAGGTTGATGACGGAAAGATAGTACTCGTGCAGGGACAGCGGCAAAACAATGGTGAAGAGAAGGACGATGGCCGCCACCGTCCAGCGCGCGATCGGCAGCGGGTATAGCGCCATATCGGCGGCGTAGCTGGTCTTGAACACTCCGGACTCGCGATGCAGCATAGCGTTACACCCGCTCGATCCTACGCGTGCCGAAAATGCCATATGGCCTGAACATCAGGGCGATTATCATGACCACGTAGGGCGCGAAGTCCTTGGTGCCGCCGCCCACATAGGGATCGAGGTAGCCGGCGGCGAGGCTCTCGACCAGGCCGATGATGAGGCCGCCCACGACAGCACCGACCACGGAGTCGAGGCCGCCGAGGATGACCACGGGAAACACCTTCAAGCCGACCAACGCCAAGTGCACGTCAACACCGAGCATGCTGCCCCAGATCACGCCGCCGAGTGCCGAGACGATGCCGGCCATCGCCCAGGCCAGTGCGAAATAGCGCTCCACATTGATGCCCATGGCCATGGCCACCTGCTGATTATCGGCCACCGCCCGCATCGCCACGCCCATCCGGCTCCTGAGGAAGAACCAGGTGAAGATAGCGAGGAACGCGAGCGTGACGACCACGCCGAGAACCTGAATCGGCGGCAGCGAGGCCGGTCCGATCGCGATCGGTGCGTCGCCGATGCCGAGCGTTACGGCGCGCGTTTCGCCGCCGACCGTGATCGGCGGCAAGCCGCGCAGGATGGCGCCGAGGCCGATGGTGGCCATGATCACGGCGATGACTGGCCGGCCGAGCAAGGGTCTTAGGACGATCCGTTCCAGCCCGAAGCTGAATAGTATCATGAGCGCCAGCACCGCACCGACGGCGACGATAACGGGGGCGCCCTTGACGGCGAGGATCAGCGCCACAATGAAGCCCGCCAGCATGACGAACTCGCCTTGCGCGAAATTGATCGCCTCTGTGGCCTTGTAGACTAGCACGAATCCGAGCGCGATCAGCGAATACATAAGTCCAATCGACAGACCGCTGACGCTGAGCGCAAAGGCGAACTCGAGTTCATCCCACATCAACTACCTCTTCGAGCCCGGTCACGCCGCCACGCGGCCGGCAGCGTCGCAAGAAAGGACATCGTGAACGGCGAGCGTCGTCGTCAGCGAGCTCCTGCGCCCGTCCTCGAAGGTGATGTTCATGGTGAGCTGAGTCACCCCGGCGCCGCTGTAGAGAGCCTCGATCACCGGCGCATATTTCTCTGCGACGAAGGCGCGCCGCACCTTGCGCGTGCGCGTCATCTCAGCATCGTCGGCTTCCAGCTCCTTATTGAGCAGGACCACACGGCGGATCTTGGTGGGTTCGGGCAGCGTGGCGTTGATCTTGGCCACCTCCTCGATGACGAGGCTCGCCACCTCCGGCTTGCGGGCCAAATCCATGTAGCTGGTATAGGGCAGGCTCCGTTGCTCGGCCCACTTGCCGACGGTCGAGATGTCAATCGCGATCATTGCCGTCACGAATGAGCGCCGATCCCCGAAGGCCACCGCTTCGCGGACGTAGGGGCTGAACTTGAGCTTGTTCTCGATGAATTGCGGTGCGAACGGCGTGCTGTCGGCAAGCTTGCCGACGTCCCTAACGCGATCGATGATGGCGAGTTGCCCACGCGGATCGACGAGGCCTGCATCGCCCGTCTTCAGCCAGCCGTCCGGCGTAATGGCATCCCGGGTCGCATCCTCCTGCTTGTAATAACCGACGAACACGCCGGGGCCCCTCACCTGCACCTCGCCGAGCTCACCGATGCGCACGTCGGTGCCGGGCAAGGGGCGTCCTACGGTGTTGGGATCGGCCTCGTCGTCGCCCTGCATGGCGACCAGGGCGCTGGCTTCGGTGACGCCGTAGATCTGCTTCAAATTGATGCCGAACGAGCGGAAGAAGCGGAATGTGTCGGCACCCAGTGGGGCTCCGGCGGTCAGGCACCAGCGTGCATTCCTGAGCCCGAGTTGGTCGCGCACGGGACCGAAGACCAACGCCTCTCCCACCCGATAGGCGAGCGCAAGCGAGAATGGGATGGGCTTGCTGTCACCCTTCAACAGCTCGCGCCGCTGGGCGATGCGGCGAAAATACTCGTAGACGTGCCGCTTCAGCCAGGAGGCGTCGGCGGCTCGCACCTGCAGGCCAGTCAGCATGCTCTCCCAGATGCGTGGCGGCCCCAGCAGCGCGCTCGGTCCTAATTCGCGCAGGTCGCGCTGCACCGTCTCGGGGCTCTCCGGGCAATTGCAGGTCGCCGCCACCACCAAGCTGGTGGAGAGCGAGAACATCGAGTCGCCGACCCAGCCCATCGGCAGATAGCACAGCCAGTTATCGCCGCGCTCGATCGACTCGACACTGGCGAAGCTCTCCGACGTGGCAATCATGTTGACATGGCTCAACAGGGCGCCCTTCGAGCGGCCGGTGGTACCCGAGGTGTAGGCGATCAGCGCCACGTCGCTACCGCGGCCCTCATTCAGCTCGCGCTCGAAGTAGCCGGGCTGGATCGCGTCGAAGGCGCGCCCCATCGCCTCCAAATCGGTGAAGGACTTGAGCAGAGGGTGGTCGTAGGTGCTCATGCCCCGTGAGTCTTCGTAGACGAGAAGACGCAGGCTGGGCAACGCACCGGCGATGGACAGGATCTTGTCGATCTGCTCCTGGTCTTCGGCGACGATCATCACGACCTCGGCGTGCTGCAGCACGAAGGCCAGTTCGCTGGCAATCGAGTCTTGGTAGAGCGGCACGGCCATGCCGCCGAGCGCCTGCGCGGCCAGCTGCGCCCAGTAAAGACGGGGACGGTTGTCGCCGAGCACGGAGAGCTTGTCGCCACGCTTGAACCCGGCTGCGGCCAGGCCAAGGGCAAACTCCCGCACGTGGTCGTAGCATTGACGCCAGGAATAGGACTGCCAGATGCCGCGGTCCTTTTCGCGCATCCCGACTTGGCTGCCGAAAGTCTGCATATTGCCCTGCAGCAGCTTGGGCAGAGTGTCCATGGCTGGGTGCTCGACAAGGTTCAAGACCGCACCGCCTTGCTGGTGCCGAGATACGCGGCAATGACTGCTGGATCATTCTGTACGTCAACCGGTGCACCCTCGGCGATCTTGCGGCCACGCTCTAGCACCACGACGTGGTCGGAAAGGTCCATCACCACACCCATATCGTGCTCGATCAGCACGATCGTGATGCCGCGTTCCTGGTTGACGTCGAGGATGTAGCGCGCGATGTCCTCTTTCTCATCCTGGTTCATGCCCCCCATGGGTTCATCAAGCAGCAGAACCTTGGGCTCGAGCGCGAGCGCACGCCCGAGCTCTACCCGCTTGCGCAATCCATACGGAAGCGCGGCAGCTGGCTGCTTACGCAGATCCTGCAGTTTCAGGAATTCGATGATCTCCTCGCAGATTTCGCGATGGCGGATTTCCTCGCGCTGAGCCAGACCCCAGTAGAGCACGCAACCAAGCACGCCGGAGCGCATGCGCGCGTGGCGGCCGAGCATAAGATTGTCGAGCACGCTGAGGCCGCCGAAGAGAGCGATATTTTGGAAGGTGCGCGCCACGCCGAGCGCGGCAATACTGCTCGGCCGCTGTCTGGTGATGTCGCGGTTCTCCAGCATGATCCGCCCGGCGTCCGGTTTGTAGAAGCCGGAAATCATGTTAAGCAGTGAGGTCTTGCCCGCGCCATTGGGGCCGATAATCGACAGGATGCTTCCCCGAGGAAATTCGACCGACACATCATCGATGGCCAGCACCCCGCCGAACCTCTTGCGAACACCGTCAATCGACATCTGCGCGGTGGCTGGCGCTGCAATCCGGCTTGCTGTGTCGGCAATGCTCACGTGGCCGTCCCCGAACGAGCGGAGGAGGCCAAGGCGGATGCATCCTCGCATTGGCGCTGGAGCCTGCCGATTGCCATAGCCTGTTCCCCCAATTGCCACTCGGCGGCTACCGCTGTTTCGGCGAGAATGCGCGCGGTGTCGGTGGAATGATAGTTGAGCACCATGGCCCTCGCCACGCCCTAAAAGGCCGTGAGCGCCTGCCTCGGCGGTAGGCAATGCCGTTTTTCGGCGAGCTACACGCGATCTCCGGTCTCCGCGGCTTCAATCGACGGCCGTATGTCTGCTTAGGGTCTTGGCCGTGTAAAAACCCCAAAGCGTCTCAAGCGCGTAGAAAATTTCGGAGCGATTCTGCGGCGAGTGCTGGAGTTTTGACACATGGGGTAATTCCGGGCTCAAGCCATACTCCGGCTTGGGGAATCAGCTCTCCAGGAATCGAACAAGGCTCACCTCATGGGGCCTTGCAATCATGGAGAGACGCAATGGAACACTACGTTGGACTGGACGTATCGCTGAAGCTGACAGCGATCTGCATCGTCGATCGAACAGGAAAGATCGAGCGCGAAGGGGTGGTTGCATCCGACCCGGAGACCATCGCGGCATTTATCAAGTCGCATGCGCCGCATGTCGCGCGAGTCGGGCTTGAGGCGGGAGCAACGTCGACCTGGCTATGGACCGAGTTGAATAAGCTGGGATTGCCCGTCATTTGTATCGATGCCAGGCATGCGAAGGCGGCTCTGAAGTTGCAGATCAACAATAGTGACCGTAATGA
>Ga0306919_10001697_pt1 | contig 10664 bp, 9 predicted proteins | sample flu12Cox44000172_FD_203764 | JGI IMG/M metagenome (GOLD analysis project Ga0306919, IMG submission 203764) | Lab enrichment of tropical soil microbial communities from Luquillo Experimental Forest, Puerto Rico - flux4day.12C.oxic.44.000.172 (v2)... | ecosystem: Environmental > Terrestrial > Soil... | reverse complement strand
AAATCGCGCACTCGAACGCCTCGATCCGCGCCTTCAACGAGCGCGCCGCGATCAACGCGCGGCTGCAAGGCACCGCCGCCGACATCATCCGCCGCGCCATGGTGCGCATGGAGGCGGCGCTGGCGAAAGCGAAGCTCTCCGCGCAGATGCTGCTGCAGGTGCACGACGAGCTCGTGTTCGAGGTGCCCGACGCCGAGGTGACGAAGACCTTGCCGGTGGTGGAGAAGGTGATGGCGCAGGCGCCGATGCCGGCGCTCTCGCTCTCGGTGCCGCTCGCGGTCGAGGCGCGCGCCGCGCACAATTGGGACGAGGCGCATTGAATCGGGCGGCCGGGCGGCCTCATCCTGAGGAGCGCGCGCTCAACGGTAGTCCAGCGAGCCCGAGCGGGCGTTCGCGCGTCTCGAAGGATGAGGACGCGCCTCATGCTTCGAGACGCATCGCAGCGCAGCCAAGTCCGTGGAAAAATATGCGCTCGGTTCGCGCTGCGATGCTCCTCAGCATGAGGTCGCAGAGCCTCTGCGGCGGCGTCTTCGCCGCGAGTCTTCTCATCGCGCCGGACGTGGCGCAGGCCGCCGCCGGCATCGACGGGGCGGCGCTGCGATGGCCGTGGGCGCTGCCATTCATCGGCATTCTCGTCACCATCGCGACCGGCCCGCTGCTGTTTGCGCGATTCTGGCATCGCCACTACGGCAAGCTCGCCTTCGCCTGGAGCGTGCTCACGCTGGCGCCGCTCGCCGCAGTCTACGGCACGCCGGCCGCGCTCGCCGCCTTCGTGCATACCGTGCTCGCCGAATACATGAGCTTCATCGTCCTGTTGTTCGCGCTCTACGTGGTCGCCGGCGGCATCTTGGTGACGGGCGCGCTGCGCGGCACGCCACTCGTCAACGCCGCGATGCTCGCCTTCGGCACCTTGATCGCCAGCGTGGTGGGCACCACCGGCGCCGCCATGATCCTCATCCGCCCGCTCCTGCGCGCCAATGCCGCGCGGCTCGACAACGCCCACGTGGTCGTGTTCTTCATCTTTCTCGTCGCCAATATCGGCGGCGCGCTGTCTCCGCTCGGCGATCCGCCGCTCTTCGTCGGCTTCATGCACGGCGTCGATTTTTTCTGGACGGCGCGCCACATCTGGTTCGAAACCGCGCTCGTCGCCGGTTGGGTGCTTGCGGTCTTCATCGCGCTCGATGTCTGGTACTACCGCAAGGACCGCCTGACCGCGCCCGTGGGCGAGACCAGGCCGCCGACGAAGCTTGCCGTCAGCGGCGGCATCAATTTGCTGTTGATCGCCGGCATCATTGTCGCCATGCTCGCCGCGGCGACGTGGAAGCCGGCGCTGAGCATCGACGTCTACGGCACCACGCTCGAGGTGGGGACCATCGCGCGTGACGCCGCGCTGGCGCTGATCGCGATTCTCTCGCTCGTACTGACGCCGAACGAACATCGCGAGGCCAACGGCTTCACCTGGGAGCCGATCGCGGAAGTGGCCATCCTGTTCGCCGGCATCTTCGTCTGCATCATTCCGGTGGTGGCCATGCTCGACGCCGGCAGGGATGGCGCGTTCGCTTGGCTCTTGGCCGCCGTCACCGCGCACGACGGCAGCCCGCACGACATCGCCTATTTCTGGCTGACCGGGACGCTCTCGGCCTTTCTCGACAACGCGCCCACCTATCTCGTGTTCTTCGAGCTCGCCGGCGGCGACGCGCGCGAGCTGATGGGGCCGCTCGCCACGACGCTCGCCGCGATCTCCATGGGCGCGGTCTATATGGGCGCCATGACCTATATCGGCAACGCGCCGAATCTCATGATCTATGCCATCGCCGTCGAGCGCGGCGTGAAAATGCCGAGCTTCTTCGGTTACATGCTGTGGTCGGCGGTAGTGCTGCTGCCGATCTTCGTCGCGCTCACTCTCGTCTTGCTCGCGCGAGGCGCCTAGCCGGGCGCCCCGCGCGCCTTTTGCGCGCAGCCTTGGATGCGGACTTCGATGCCGCCTTGGCTCGCGCGGCGGCCGGGAGCACCGCCACCGCCTCGATCTCGATCAGCGCCCCCTCGCGCGCCAGGCCCGAAATCGCGATGGTCGTGCTGGCCGGGCGGTCGTTCTCGGCCAGATAGCCGTCGCGCACCTCGCGGAAAGTCGGCAGATGCGCGCGGTCGACGAGGTAGTTGTTGAGCTTCACCACGTGCCGGAACTGCGCCCCCACCGCGGCGAGCGCGGTTTTGAGATTCTCGAACGTCTGCACCGCTTGCCGCCGAAAGTCGCCGACGACCTTGCCGTCGCGGTCGACCCCGAGCTGACCGGCGATGTAGACGATCCGCCCCGGCGCGGTGACCTCGACCACATGGCTGTAGCCGGGCGGCCGGCTCAGCGCTTGCGGATTGATGAAACGGGTCTGGCTCATGGTCTCCTCCTTTGCGCTCTCGATCATGCGGCCGCCGGCCCCAAGAATCTAAGCACGGAAGGCCGTCGCGTTGAAACAGGTGCGATCGGCCCTCATCTTGACAGCGCCCGGTGCTTCCCCAAGCCTGCCGGTCGCGTTGGAGGGACTTAGGTGACCGGGCAGTTCGTGCCGCACGTCTTCTTCGGCCTCGATGCGATGATGGTCTCGACCGTCATCCTTTGCATCACCTACGCCGCCATCATCTGGGACAAGCTCAACCGCGCGATCGTCGCGCTCATCGGGGCAGCGCTGATGGTCGGCAGCGGCGCGCTCGACCAGAACGAGGCGCTCAAGGGCATCGACTGGAACACCATCGGCTTGCTGACCGGCATGATGATCCTGGTGTCGGTCTCGCGCCGCTCCGGGATGTTCGAATATCTCGCCATATGGTCAGCGCAGAGGGCGAAGGCCAGTCCCGCCGGCATCCTGCTGCTGCTGCAGCTCACCACTGCCGTCGTTTCCGCGCTGCTCGACAACGTGACAACAGTGCTCTTGGTCGTGCCGGTGACGCTCGCCATCACCCGGGAGCTCGACGTTCCGCCCTATCCGTTTCTGTTCGCCGAGGTGTTCGCCTCCAATATCGGCGGCACCGCGACGCTGATCGGCGATCCGCCCAACATCATGATCGGCTCGCTCGCCGGGCTCGACTTCAACGCCTTCATCATCCACCTCACGCCGGTGATCATCGTGGTGATGGCGGTGCAAGCGCTGATGATCCATCTCGTCTGGGGCAAAGCGCTCAAATCGACCCCAGCGCGGCGGGCCCTAGTGATGGGAATGAGCGCGAAAGAGACCATCCTCGACTGGACGCTGCTCAAGCAGTCGCTGGTGGTGCTCACCGCCGTGATCGTCGCCTTCGTGCTCGCGCGGGCGCTTCATCTCGAGCCCGCGACCATCGCGATGACGGGCGCGGCCGTGCTGATGTTTCTCGACAATTGGCAACATCACACCGAGAAGCAGTCGCAGAACGTACACAAGACCTTCAGCGACGTCGAATGGATCACGATCTTCTTCTTCATCGGCCTGTTCATCGTGGTGCACGGGGTCGAGATCGGCGGCCTGCTCCGTCTTCTCGCCAACGCGTTGGTGGCGGCGACGGGCGGCAACATGGCGACCGCCGGCTACGCGATCCTGTGGGCGTCCGCCTTCCTCTCCGCGATCGTCGACAACATCCCGTTCGTCGCGACCGTGATCCCGCTGATCAAGAGCATGGCGCCCGCCTATGGCGGTGCGGACAAGATCGAGCCGCTGTGGTGGTCCCTCTCGCTCGGCGCCTGCCTCGGCGGCAACGGCACGCTCATCGGAGCGTCGGCAAATCTCACGGTCGCCGGGATTGCCGAGCGCAACGGCATCCCCTTTCGCTTCATGACGTATCTCTTCTACGGCATGCCGATGATGGTGGTCTCGGTCGCCATCTCCCACGTCTATCTGTGGTGGCGCTATTTCTGAGCCGACCATTCCGCCGCATCGCGGCTTGACCTTGGGCGCGCTGAATTTAGCGTAACTCTTGCGGCCGCTTAGGCCCGAGGCCGCGAGGGCTCGCCGTGACGGCAGCGGTTATTTCTTTACGACCACGATCAGCGGTTTGTCCTTTGCCGCCCGACTGTGGACGACCAGCGCCTTGCCGTTCGCGCTCGCGCTCTCGTTGCGGGCGAGGTGGACGAGTTCGGCGGGAATAATGCCTGCTTCTCCGGCCTTGAGCAGCGTGCTTCCCTTGCCTTCGATTTCCACGGTCAAATTGCCTTCGATCACGTGCAGCAGTTCCTGGGCGCCGGGATGCATGTGCCAGGGCGCGGCGGCGCCGGGCGGGAATTCGACGATGCTGACGACGGTCTCCTGCACCACCTCGCCTTGGCCCTCCAGGTCCTTGCGCAGAATTTGCGTCAGCTTCGGCCCCGCTTGCGCTTGCGCCAGCACAATAGTCGCGACGGACGGAGCCGCCACTGCGAGGCCGGATAGCGCAAGAAATTCGCGGCGGATGATTTGCATCGTTCCCTCCCGTGAATGCGATGGTGAATGTTCGCAGCGACGTCGTGCCAGCGCTGCGAGGATAGAACCCCGGGGAGGGTCGGAAATTCCGCAGACCGCATTCAGTCGGAGAGCGCGGCCGTGACCTCCTCGGCGAGCGACAGCGCGCAAGTGAGGCCCGGCGACTCGATGCCGAACAGGTGCACGATGCGCGCAAGCCCGTGCTGGGCCGGCCCCTCGATCATGAAATCGGCCGCCGGCTCCCCGGGACCCGTCAGCTTCGGCCTGATGCCGCAATAGTCGGGCGTGAGCGAGCCGTCCGGCAGCCCCGGCCAATAGTCGCGGATGCGCTGGTAGAACGCGAGCGCGCGGCGGGGATCGACGTCGTAGTCCTCGCGCTCGATCCATTCCACGTCCGGCCCGAAGCGCATGCGCCCGGCGAGGTCGAGCGTCACGTGCACGCCGAGCCCGCCCGGCACCGGCACCGGATAGATCAGCCGCGAGAACACCGGGCGGCCGGTGAAGCCAAAGTAATTGCCCTTGGCGAGCACAAGCCGCGGCACCCGTTCGGATGGATAGCCCTCGGTTGCCCGCGCCAGGCGCTGGGCCCCGAGCCCGGCGCAATTGACCACGGCATCGAAGCTGAGCCATTGCGGCTCGCTGCCCGCGAGCGCGGCGTCCCAGCCACTCGCTCGCGGCTTGAGGCGCTCGATCGGGCTCGCGAACGCAACCATGCCGCCGCGATCTTCGAGATCGCCGCGCAGCGCCAGCATGAAGCGGTGGCTGTCGATGATGCCGGTTTCCGGCGAGTGCATCGCGGCGACGCAGGCGAGCGCCGGCTCGAGGCGCTTGGCGGCCGCGGCGTCGATGATCTCGACGCCTTCGACGCCGTTCGTCTGCGCCTGCTTGTGGACCGCCGCGAGCCGTCCGATTTCGTCGGCGTTGGTGGCGACGACGAGCTTGCCGCATTTGCGGTGCGGCACGCCGTGCGAGGCGCAGAACTCGTAGAGCATGCGCCGCCCGCGCGGGCAGTGATAGGCGCGCCGCGATCCGGTCGGATAATAAAGACCGGCGTGGATGACCTCGCTGTTGCGCGAGGAGACGCCGGTGCCGATGCCGGAGGCCGTCTCCGCAACCACCACGTCATGTCCGGCGATCGCCGCCGCGCGCGCGACCGCCAGCCCGACCACGCCCGCTCCGACCACCAGCACCTGCATCGCCCTGCCCCGCTCACATCTCGACCGGGAGCCCGGCGTAGTTCTCGGCCAGCGAGCGCATCGCCGCTTCGGAGCTCGTCACGTAGTCGAGCTCGGCGCGCTGGCGCTTGCGATCGAAGGCGTTGTGGGTGGGGTCGAGATGAAACAGCTGCGTCATCCACCAGGAGAAGCGCTGCGCCTTCCAGACCCGCCGCAGACAGGTCGCCGAATAGCGCTCGAGCAGATCGCTGCGGCCGCTCTTATAAAATTGTGAGATCGCGCGCGCGAGCACCCTGACGTCCGCGAGCGCGAGATTCATGCCCTTCGCGCCGGTCGGCGGCTGGATGTGGGCGGAATCGCCGGCGAGAAAAAGCCGGCCGTATTGCATGGGCTCGGCCACGAAGCTGCGCATGGGGGTGATACCCTTCTGCAGCATCGCGCCCTCGGAGAGTTTGCGCGTACCGCCGATGCGGGCACGCAGTTCCTGCCAGATGCGCGCGTCCGGCCAGTTCTCGATGTCGTCGTCGGGGGCGCATTGCAGGTAGAGCCGCGCCAAGGTCGGGGAGCGCATGGTGTAAAGCGCAAAGCCGCGCTCGTGATAGGCATAGATCAGCTCGTCTTCGGGCGGAGGAGATTCCGACAGAATCCCGACCCAGCCGAATGGATACTCGCGATCATAGACCGTGAGCACGGTGGCCGGAATGCTCGGCCGGCAAATGCCGTGAAATCCGTCGCAACCGCCGATGAAATCGCAGGCGAGCTCCGCCTCCTTGCCGTCGTGCCGGAAGCGAATCTTCGGTGCGTGGCCGGCAAAATCGTGCACGCTCACGTCGCTCGCCTCGAACAAAATTTGGCCGCCGTCGGCGAGCCGCCGCTCGATCAAGTCCTTCACCACCTCCTGCTGGCCGTAGATGGTCACGCCCTTGCCGACGAGCTCGCGGAAATTGATGTAGTGCAAGGCGCCGCCGAAGGCAAAATGCACCCCGTTGTGGAACATGCCCTCGCGCTGCATGCGCGCGCCGACGCCGGTTTCGACCAGGAGGTCGCTCGCCCATTGCTCGATCAAGCCGGCGCGGATGCGGCTCTCGATATAGTCGCGGCTGCGGTTTTCCAGGATGACGCTCTCCACGCCCTCGAGGTGGAGGAGATGCGACAGCATCAGCCCGGCGGGCCCGGCGCCGACGATACCGACCTGCGTGCGCATCTCGTTCTCCCCGTTGTCCCCGCCGTCATGCTCATTGGTATAGCAAGGTCGCAAGCGAGAAGAGACAGACCCGGGATTGCCTTGCCCATTTCGGCGGTTTTAACCCAGCGCCGCGGCGAGATCGGCGATGAGGTCGTCGGCATCCTCGATGCCGACCGAGAGCCGCACCAAGGTATCGCCGATGCCCAGGCTTGCGCGCACCTCCGCCGGCACCGATCCGTGGGTCATCAACGCGGGGTGCTCGATCAGGCTTTCGACGCCGCCGAGGCTTTCGGCCAATGCGAACAGCCGGCAGCGTTCGAGAAAGCGGCGGGCGTCGTCGAGCGTGCCCTCGAGCTCGGCCGAGATCATGCCGCCGAAGGCGCGCATCTGCTTTTTGGCGAGCGCGTGCTGGGGATGGCTCGCGAGCCCCGGATAGAACACGCGCCGCACCTTGGGGTGGCGTTCGAGCCACGCCGCGATCTTGAGCGCCGAGGCGCAATGCCGCTCCATGCGCAGCGCCAGCGTCTTGAGGCCGCGCAACGCGAGGAAGGAGTCGAACGGACCTTGGATCGCGCCGACGGCGTTCTGCAGGAACTTCATCTTGTCGCGCAGCTCGGCGTCCTCGCCGGCGATCGTCACGCCGCCGACCATGTCGGAATGCCCGTTGAGATATTTCGTGGTCGAATGCACGACGAGATCGAAGCCCAGTTCGAGCGGGCGCTGGACATAGGGACTGGCGAAGGTGTTGTCGACCACGGCCCAGATGCCGCGCCGTTTCGCGATCGCCGCCACGCGCTCGAGATCGACGAGCTTGAGCAGCGGATTGGTGGGGCTCTCGATCCAGATGAGGCGGGTGTTCGCCCTGATCGCCGCTTCGATCGCGCCGGCGTCGGTGAGATCGTGATAGCTCACCTCGAGCCCCATGGAGCGCTTGCGCACGCGTTCGAACAGCCGCCGCGAGCCGCCGTAGAGGTCGTCGACCGCCACGATATGCGATCCGTGGTCGAGACATTCCAGCGTGGTCGAGATCGCGGCAATGCCCGAGGCAAAGGCGAAAGCCGCGCTGCCGCCTTCGAGATCGGCGATGCAGCGCTCGAACGCCATGCGCGTCGGGTTCTTGGTGCGCGCGTAGTCGTAGCCCTTGTGCACGCCGGGGCTCTGCTGGACGTAAGTGGAGGTGGTGTAGATCGGCATCATGACGGCGCCGGTCGTCGGATCGGGCTCCTGCCCGGCGTGGATGCAGCGCGTGGAGAAATCGAGTTGGTTTTTTGTGGTCATCATGTGCCTCTATTGCCCGTCGTGCCCGCGCGGTCCGGATACGTCTTGAGGCCGCAATCGCAGCAAGACGCGGATGGCCGCAACACGTCCGGCCATGACGAAGAAGACAATAGCGCGGTTACAGTGCAATCCGAAAATAGTTGATGAGGTCGAGGCGGGTCGCCAAGCCGAGAAACTGATCGCCGTCCATGACGATCGCGACGTAGTCCTTGCGGAACAACGGCAAGAGATCGGCGATCGGCGCGTCGGCGGAAATCGTCTCCAGTCGCGTCGCCATCACCTCTTTGACCGGCCGCGCAAAGGCCCGGTCGGGGTCGTCGCGTTCCGCGAGCAGCGCGGCCAGCACGTCGCTCTCGTCGACGAGGCCGATCACGTGCCCGCTCGCATCGACGACCGGCAACTGCGAGACGTCGGTCGAGCGCATGCGCGCGAACACCGTGCGTAGATTGTCCTCGGGCCGCACCACCACCGCGGTGCCCTCGCTGTAGCGGCTGACGACGACGTCGCGCACGGTGCCGTGCCGATCGGGATGGCTCCAGCCTTCCTGCGCCAGAAAGATGGGGTTGAACACCTTGGAGAGATACTTGGCGCCGGAGTCGCAAACGAGGCTCACGACGCGCTTGGGCGCCGCTTGGGCGCGGCAATAGCGCAGCGCCGCCGCCAGCAGCGTGCCCGAGGACGATCCGGCGAGCACGCCCTCCGCGCGCAGGAGTTCACGCGCGCTGGCAAAGCTCTCCGCGTCGGGAATCGCGAAGGCTCGCGACACGAGGGAGAGATCGGCGTTGGGCGGCACGAAATCTTCGCCGATGCCTTCGACCGCCCAGCTTCCCGCTTGCACCATGCGGCCGGTCTCGACGTAGGGCGCAAGCACCGAACCCTCAGGATCGGCAAGGATCATCGTGGTCTTGGGCGAGGCGCGGCGCATGAACCGGCCGATGCCGGTGAGCGTGCCGCCCGAGCCGACGCCCACCACGATGGCGTCGACGTCGCCCTCCATCTGGCGCAGGATTTCCGGACCGGTCGCCGTCTCGTGCGCCTGCGGATTGGCGGGGTTGGCGAACTGGTTGACGAAGAACGCGCCCGGCGTGCGCCGCGTGATCGCTGCGGCGAGGTCCTGATAATAGTCGGGATGCCCCTTGCCCACGTCCGAGCGCGTGATGACGACCTCGGCGCCCATGGCCTTGGCGTGCAGCACCTTCTCCCGCGCCATCTTGTCGGGAACGACGAGCAGCGTGCGGTAGCCCTTGCGGCCGCCGACCAGCGCGAGTCCGAGCCCGGTATTGCCGGCGGTGGCCTCGACGATGGTGCCGCCGGCTTTCAGGCGCCCGTCGGCTTCCGCCGCCTCGATCATGGTGCGGGCCGGCCGGTCCTTGAGCGAGCCAGAGGGGTTTGCGCTCTCGAGTTTGAGAAACAACCGGCAGGGGCCGCGATCGATGCGCGTGACCTCGATGAGAGGCGTGTCGCCGATGAGATCGAGCACCGATGCCATGGCGGTCTATAGCATTGCGCGGGCGAAGACGGGACGGCCGTCAGCCCATCATCCATTCGACCAGCGCTCGGTTCACCGCGTCCGGGCGCTCCATGGTGGTAAGGTGCCCGCAATCGGCGATGACGACGAGCCGCGACCCGGCGACGCCGGCCGCGATCTCTTGCGCGAGCGCCGGCGGGGTGAGCTCATCGCCATCGCCGACGAGTACCAGCGTCGGACATTTGATCGCGCCCAACGACGGCCGCGCATCCGGCCGCGTCATGATCGCTTGCTGCTGGCGCAAGAACGCCTGCGCTCCGGTCTCCTCGGCCATGACGCGCACACGCTCGCGCAGCGCGTCGTCACCTTGCCGGTTGCGATGGACGAACACCGGAAACTGCAGCGGCGGCACCTCGGCGAATCTGCCGGCCTTGGCGAGCGCGATCTGGGGCCGGCGCCGCGCGGTCTGCTCCGGCGTTTCGGGCCGCGCCGAGGTGTCGAGGAGCGCGAGCTTTTGGACGCGCTCGGGCGCGTGCCGCATGATGGTCAAGGCGATGAAGCCGCCCATCGAGAGCCCGGTTAGCGCAAAGCGCGGCGGCGCGGCGGCGAGGATGCGCGTCGCGAGCGCGTCCATGCTGTCATCGCGGGTGTGGTCGGCCACCTGCACCGGCCCGAATCGCCACAGCGCGGGGATCTGCTCCGCATAGAGCCGCGCGGAACAGTTCAACCCCGGAATGAGGACCACGGGCAGCGTTTCAACCATCACACGCCTCGCTCCAAACCCGAAAAAATTAAGCCACAATTCGACTTATTGCACTGCAGCAGGATTGACTTTGCGCCGCGGATGACTATGTTCCGCGCAAACGGTTCGACCGTAACACTCGACCGTCCGTCTCCGCGCAATTTAGTCGTAGTTCCGTCACCCGGCGCGGCTAGGCTCCGGGCGGTCCCGACTCGAGGTTGTATGTCCTTTTCACAGCTCGGCTTGTCCGAAAAAGTTCTCGCCGCAGTACAAGCGGCCGGCTACACCACCCCCACGCCCATCCAACAGCAAGCCATACCGCACGTGCTCGCACGCCGCGACGTGCTCGGCATTGCGCAGACCGGCACCGGCAAGACCGCCGCCTTCACGCTGC
>Ga0306919_10001694_pt1 | contig 10677 bp, 19 predicted proteins | sample flu12Cox44000172_FD_203764 | JGI IMG/M metagenome (GOLD analysis project Ga0306919, IMG submission 203764) | Lab enrichment of tropical soil microbial communities from Luquillo Experimental Forest, Puerto Rico - flux4day.12C.oxic.44.000.172 (v2)... | ecosystem: Environmental > Terrestrial >... | reverse complement strand
AACCATGCTGGCCAAGGAGAATCGAACGTAGCATTGCTACGGTTGAAAACGAGCAGCTTGAGACAAAAACAATCCCGACTCAACACGCTCTGTCACTGGACGCTTTGGAGGCCATTGCGGCCGGCGCGCCCTGACTGTGCCAAGCACATGGATGACACCGCCGAGCGTCATTATACCGAGGAGTGCCAACAAGCGCATGTACAAGGTGCCGTGCGCAATCAGTAATTGCCCGGGGGCCGGGGGGAGTGGTGAATTTTAGGAAACGCGACTCACGACCGGCCTCGGCGGTGCCAAACAAGCGGTAAATTTTGCAATCGTATGCATGGGCCATGATGATGCGTCCGCAGCCGGACAATCGCGATTTATGAGTGCACGCCTAAAGGAGAGCGGCCTTGCCATCTTGATCGGTAATGCTTGCTAGTCTTGCATGCGCACCCCGGAGGTAAGCTGCTGAAGAACGAAGGCCACATGCCGGAGGACAAGTTTCTGGTTATGAGCCGGAAGGGCAAGCGCTTGGGTGTAGCGTTTGCGAGCACGCCACGAGGTGAAGGCGGAGCAGGGTCCCTGAAGTTCAAAACCAAATGAGCGGCAGGCAGCCAATTCACTCCATCAGACCGCTCGCGGGGGCATCACTTATACCTCTCGCAGCAGCTTGCGTTTCGCGATCATGCCTTGCGTGCCGTTGGCGATCATCATTAGACGCAAAAAGGGGATACGTGCTCGCTTAAGGACAATTCTATCAGACATCATCGCGCAATGCTTGAACCTGGAGTAAGAGTTCGAGCACGATGCCTCGAAGCTGTGCATTCTCGGTTTCGAGGCGCTCAAGTAGTCTCTGACTCACTGGCAGCCCCCGAGGTCTGAAGGTATATACATTCGAACTGCCTCTTGGTTGCCAAGAGCGCTCAGGTGCGAGCTCCGGCTTCACCACATCCTCTCTCCTATTTGATCGGGCTGTTTTGTTCATGCGTCCGCCTCACTGTGCTGTTGCAATTGGCCACCGTTGTGCCCGCAAACACTCTCACATTCCGTGCCCATCCCACATAAGCCATGTTAATCCTGGCGCGTGGCAAGTGGTAGCCGGTGGGGGGCTGTGTTTTCGACTCACTCTCACTACATTTGTTCTGTGTTCCGGAACCTGGAACGACGCGTTGCTTCAAAGCAACGCGCAATGAAGTTTGTGTCAACATGAGGAGGTCGAAGGCGAAGGGAAAACTATGGCTAAAAGGAAAAAACACTCAAGGGCGGAAATCGCGAGCAAGGTAGCGCATGCAAATGAATTGGCGACGCAAGGAAAATTGCAAAGTGAAATTGCGCGCGCACTTGGCGTGAGTGTGATGACTTTGTACCGGTGGCGCAAGGCGCCGCCTGGGTCTCACCCTGTACGCGAGGCGGATCAGGCCGATGGGATGCGCGGCCGGGGCGACCGGATTGCTGAACTCCAGCTCGAAAATTCACGGTTGCGGCGCCTGGTGACCGATCTACTTCTTGAGAAGGTTAAGCTCGAAGAAGTTGCCCAGCGTCAAAGTTCCATCGCGTAAAGGGACGAGAGACTAGTGATGAGTGGCTGGCGTGCTTGGCCTGCGCACCATGGACCGCCTTGATCAATTCCGCGCTCGCGACTTGGCGACGGCCGCGGTGATGCAGCGCGTTGACCAAGCGCTCGCGTAATGTGTGTCCGACCGGCAGCCGAACTCTGCTGAAAATCTTCATCGCACGTCGCGACAGATACCATCGGCTGGAATTTGCGTCCGCTTTCGGGGCGGTCGGGCTCGCCCGCGACGGACTGCTTGATGCTGGGCTATTCTAGATTTAGCCACAGGCATTCGTCACCAGATACCTGTTGTTCAGAGTGGACGCACTCCGTCCGGCAACGCACGTGCGTCCACTCGCTCGCCGCTCAACGTTGAGATCAGTGCCAAGATACCGGTTCGAGATTTGTTGGGGCAGTGCCAAGCTACCGACTGGATTGGACTGCGGTGGGCTATTCTATGGTGGCCACTGGGGCCTTCTGGGACAGTCTGCTGGTGGTTGCGAGTGCGGCACCAATCATTCCTGCCTGCCGACTGGTGCCTCACTCGCTCATACAGCGCTAACCACAGGCACTTCACGACATTCGGCCTGTGGTCGCGAGTGGGGTACCGTTCAGCCAGGCTGGTGCCTCACTCGCTCACACAGCGGTGCGGCGGGGTGCTATTCTAATTTTCGCCACTGACATTCTTTGAGAGGCGTGCCAGTGGCCGCGAGTGGAGGCCACCCGCGCCAACACGAAAGTGCCTCCACTCGCTCACCTAGCGGTCGCTGGTTTGATATTCGGCAGTGCGCTATTCTTCGGTTAGCCATCGGCATTCAGCCTCGCAGGTGGCCGATGGCCAGGGTGGGGCATTCACTTTACTGACTTGTCTATCGCCACAACAACAGCATCTTCGTCGTCATCGAGCCTGGGGCTTCACACCTGTCCAACTAAGATAACTTGCCTTACTCCCTAACCTCACAGACTATACCGTTTTCGTATCAGAGATCACTATGCCAAAGGTAAATCTATCCGGAATGACCATTGAAACGCTTATGGACCTGCGAAAGCGGGTTGACGAAACCATCCTCAAACGTCGTGCCGACATTGAACGGCAATTGGAGAGGATGGGGGCCATTGCCGTGGCTGGCGGCGCAAGGGTTGTTCGAGGCCGTGGAAGCGCATTGAGGGGAAGAAAAGTCACGCCGAAATATCGTAGTCCTTCAGGCGAAACTTGGGCTGGTAGAGGCGCAAGACCTCTTTGGCTTGTTGCTGCGATCAAAGGCGGAAAGAAACTTGACGATTTCCTGATCGACAAGCCAGCACGAAAGGGACGTAAAAAGCGCAGGTCGAAGCGGTGACCATGGTCACCATGGCACTGATTGCCCAAATAGCACTTGGCGTTATTATCGGCGGTCTCACCATTGCATTATTGGTAACAGGTTTCTTTGTGTGGAATGGCCGTCAGAGGAATGAGCGTCTGGCTGTTGGATTGTTCATCGCCGGAGCAGTTATTGTAGTGGTTCTTGTTGTTGTGGTTGCTAGTCATTAGGAAAGCAACATGAGTGGTTGGCAAAGGGTGGGGCAAAAGTTCTCGGCTATGCCGCGCGCGATACCCCTCAGCAAATTTTAAAATCTAAGGCATGGGCCTTTCGCCTTGGCCTCTTATGGCCGTTCGCCTTGAAATCCTCTTCTCACCCAACGTGACACTCTAAACACGATCCATCCAGTGAGCCAGAAGATTGGAATGGGAACAGTCGCAGCCAGGAAAACCGGCCCCCATCTAATCTTAGCCGCCTCCCGGCATTCTTCCTCCGAGAAGCGAGAGGCGTCAATATTATGGCATGTCCAATATCTTGCCTCTGCCGCAGCCCACTCTACGGTTGTCTGCCTGGGGAGTACTACGAGAAACCAGATCACGCTCAGGAAAATCCCAAGCCGTTGCCAACCGGACAATGACTTCATCTCATTCTCCAAGCGACAATGAAGTCAGCAAGTCATCACATGGCCGCTTGCATGGTACGCTCCTAGGCGTTGCTATTGAAGGCCCTGGCCCGTGCCCCCTCTACTGGCTTGTCTACCGCCACAACAATCAAATCTCAGTCGTCATCGAGCCCGGAGCATCAATCATTCACGCTCGTCTCCGAGCCAGCCTTGCCAAGCTGGACGAGGGCGAGTTCACCGAAGGCCAAAGCGCGTCATTGCCAAGGCTCGGCCAAGCTGACGATTTGATGTCGGTCGACACTGAAGATTATTTGCTTCCCACCCGGCAACTCGACGACGAATTTTAACTCCTCGTCGGGCGGATGCACCAACTTGACAGTCATATCGCCCTTGATCTCGGCAATTTCTCCGCTGAAGAGATCGCCACCCAAGAAATTGAAGCCCAGCACGTAGAGCGCAGCAAGTAGATTTTGATCGATTTGCGTCATGAATTCCCTACGAACTGCCGCCACGCAGCGGCGGCCGTCCATACCGAATTCTTTATCGCTTTGCCCACGGGGACTTGATTCTTTGCGCCAAAGATTTGCTCATTGAAGCCATTGCCTCTTGAGCACCAGGCTTTCTGACAGGGCAAGGCCTGGATGGCGCAATACGCGCACAGGGTGAGCAATCGGTTCCAAGTTTTTCGTCCGATCGCTTCCTGAGCGACGAGTTGCTCCTCGGCAAGCTGAGCGAGACGGTCGTAGTCGTTGGCAATGCGCCGCATAATCGTCCGCGTTTCCTCATCTGATCGGCAATCGTGCGGGCTTCCTCTGCACGAAAGCGCCAATGCCCAGGGTCCCAGGTGGCCTTTCTGACCATCAGCTTACCTCGACATCTGTCCCCTGGCCGAAGTCTCGTGGTCTTTGGAGAAGCCGTCATCTCCGCTGATCGAGCACGACGGTTTGATACACTTCGAGGAGCGCCCGCTCGACCGTCGGCTTCGGCAATCCGTACCGCTTCAATACCTCATCATCGAGCCCCATCAGCATTTCGAACTCTGCGAACGATGCCTGAAGAAAGTGTTGGTTTAGCCTTGCCAGCTGCTGGGCGGTTTCGGTGAAATCCTGCACCGCCTTCTCGTAGACCGTACGTGGCTTCATTTGATCCCAGGGAATGCATAGGGGGCAGCTTTTTCTCTTCTTAGTCGCTTGGCCCACGTCCGGGGACTTGTTCATCTGCGCCAAAGATTTGCTTGTTGAAGCCATTGCCCCGCAGGCCCCGGCACAAGTTTTGAACCTGGTGCGTGCACCAGGCGACCAACGGCAATCGGGGCGGCTCAGAAGATGTCCGGAAGCAGTATGTCTGATGAGCTTGACAGCCTAGATGCAAGCGAGAAGGCCGCTGTGGAGGACGCGTTGAATAACGCGAAGCGGCCGTCAGATGACGTCGTGCAGACAGCGCCGGCGAAGTGTCGATATACGCAAACCGGCATTTGCGCAAACATCGCAGGCTTTTGCCTTTGCAGGCAGGCGAATTTCGATCTGCCGAGCAGCCATGACGCCAGAACAAGAAAAAGCGGCGCTTGACCGGCTTCGCCCCTTGCAGCGATGGGTGGCGAGTCCCGGCCCGTCGTTACCAGCGGCGGTTGGTGCGATCAATGCGCAGCTACGGGCCGACAAGCAGCAATTGAAAGGCGCAAGACGCAAGGGGCTGGCGCGCGCCTAACTTCTGCCGTCCAGCCGTGGCAACCGCCAGCTCAGGTCAACGGAGTGTCTCAGTATGTTCCGCGTCTTGTTCCTAGCCGCGACAGCTGCCGCGCTGGCCGGGTGCGCCGGCTCCGAATCCGCGACGCAGGCGAAGTTCAGGGCTGACGATGCCAAGTGCAAGAGTTACGGCGCCGAGCACGGCACAGACGACTACGCGCAATGCCGACTGGCTATCGATATTCAGAAGGCCAATGCTGAGCGAGCTGCCGCCTCGCTCCCCGGCGGGCGCTAAGCACCATGCGTGAGGTTTGCTGCTGCTGGCGACGCGTGGGCCGAGCGGCCATTTGACTGCCGCACCGCCAAGCAGCGTGATGAACTCGCGCCGCTTCATTGTTGCGGTCATTCGATCACCTCGTCGGCGAGCTGCTGGAGCTGCAACGGCACTTCGAGACCAAGCGCCTTGGCGGTCTTCATGTTGATGACCAACTCAGCCGATTTCTCCGTGGCGACGCCTCAAGAAAAGATCTCGTTCGCATCCCAATCGTGCGGGAAAATTACTGAACCGACTGGCGCCCAAGGGCGGTCTACTCTTTTTGCATTATCTTGATGTGTTGCCGCCGGACGGCAGTGGCCGGTTCACGCAATCTGAGTGCTCGCTCGGCCAGCTCCAGATAGTTTACTGCAAGCGTCATCAAATATTCGGCCACGCTCGGCTTACTACACTCCTTGGCGAGCCTTATGCACCGTTCGGCTAGCTGTCGATGGTCTTCGGAAGTCATTCCCGAACGATGACTGCGGTCGTAGGTTCCCTCAACTTAAACCCCGGGAAACGGTTTAAATTCGATTAAGAGCGTGGTCTCGATGGAGATGGGGAAAACCGTGAGCAGGGCGTCCTTGCCCCGCCGACATGGAAAGTGCACGCTGGCGGTCGCACGATCGCTTCGGTCTGATCGAGGCTGCACGGTCGCTTCATAGGTTCGCCGGTCCGCACGCGCATCGGTAATGAGGGAGGCCTGTAATGATCTACGCATCTCGTTGGCACCACCTTGCCGGAATGTCTGTCGCGGCGTTTCTCGTCACTCTTGCAACGCCCGGTCAGGCGCAGGAACCAAAGTTCAAGGCGGTCTCGGTGAAGACGCCCGACGGCCTCACCATTTCGGCGCAGGACTGGGGCAATCCGAATGGGCCCGAAATCCTCTTCATTCACGGCTTCTCGCAAAGCCATCTATCGTGGATCAAGCAGGTCACCAGCAGCGATCTCGCCAAGGAATTCCACATGGTGACCTACGATCTCCGCGGCCACGGCAACTCCGACAAGCCTTTGGAACCGGAGCGTTACAAGACCTCGAAATACTGGGGCGATGAGGTGCAAGCCGTGATGGACGCAACTGGGCTCAAGCGTCCGGTACTCGCCGGCTGGTCTTACGGCGGCCGCGTCATGGCCGATTATCTGACCACCCATGGCACTGCCAAGCTCGCAGGTCTCAATTACGTCGACGCAGGTCAGAAAGGCGATCCGAGCTTCTTCGGACCGAATCTGCGCAATCTCCCCCTGATGGCATCGGAAAACCTTGCCATCAATATCGCGGCGACGCGGGCATTCCTGCACGACTGCTTTTCAATCCAGCCGACCCAGGAAGAATACGAAACCATGCTCGCCTTCAATATGATGGTGCCGCCCAAGGTGCGCCTCGGTCTGAGCGGCCGGCCGCTCGATGTCGATGACATGCTGCGTAGCCTCAGGCTTCCGGTGCTGGTGACGCACGGGGCGGAGGACAAGAACTCGAACCTGATCGCCGCCGAATACACAGCGAAGATGATTCCTGGCGCCAAGCTTTCGATCTACCAAGGCGTTGGCCACTCGCCTTTCTTCGAGGCCACCCCGCGTTTCAACGCCGAACTTGCCGCCTTCGTGCGCAGCGCAGATCGGCGACCACCTTGAGAAGCATTTCGCGCACTTTGGGATCAATCGTCCGCTCAGCGGCCTTAGCGCACTGCTTGGCATAGCGCAGATACTTGGCGGCTTCCGAACTCTTGGAGCGGCTAGTGTCGATGTCCATAGTGGAACCTCACACATACATATGTCGTCGCCTTATCCTTGCCCACTCTATGCCTTGGTTCGGACACAGTGTGCAGAATAGAGACGCTGCTCGTGACGTTAGCAACGTTGCATATCAGCAACAGCGGCTACGGTCTGAACTTGCGAGCGGAAGCGTCAGATACTCCCGCACGTCCTGAATAGTGATCGAGTTGTCAACGACGGAACTCATAGCGTTCTGAGAGATTGCCTTTGGCCTGTGAATGCGTGCGGTCGCGGGATTGACGACGATCTGGAACTCGGGATCGGCTTCTGGATATGGCGCGCAGTTTGCATGGCAGCTGGGATGCCCAAGCTGCGAACCGCGGAGGCGCAAACCCCTCACTGCGAGTGCCATGTATGACCATCGACGAGAAGTGTATGGCTCACGCGCGCGAATGCGTGCGGCTGGCTGGACTAACCGACGACCAGGGAGTTCGTAATCAGCTTATCGCCCTGGCCCGCGACTGGATTATCGCTGCTAGGAAGGAGGAGGACGACGACGACAGCAAAGTGCTGGTTTTCCCGTCAGCAGTCGAGCGTAGTCGCCGCCACGGGCTACGGATGTCCCTGCGTCACGCAGGTCCGCGACGGCTTTCCTGAATAAAGGAAGTGCAACGCGTGCTCTCATGACAATCCAGCAGCCGTACACCTACACAATCCTTCGCTATGTCCACGATGTGACGACCGGAGAGTTCGTCAACGTCGGGGTCGTGATGCATTTGCCGCGCGAAGGCCGCCTGCTGGCCAAGGCCCGTACGACCATTGGGCGGATGCGGGGAGCATGTCCTGATCTGGACCGAGCGGCCTTTACTTCTACGATGCGTGCTGCACAACGCGCTCTCGACCGAATAGCCAAGCGCATCAACTTGTTCCGATCTGAAGGGGATGCGTCCTACTACGCGTGCCAGCGCTACCTACCGACGATAGTTCGCTTCAATGGTCTCCGCTGGGCTGTGGCCTCACGAATGATGCGGAGAAGACGTTTGCTCGTCTCTATGAGCGGTTCGACGATACCCCCTCACCGCACCGAAGAACCGACGATGATGTTTGGCGTCCGGTCATGGAACGGTTGACGCAGCGGAACCTGCTGTCTCGCCTGCAAGAGAAGACCATTCGTGGAGAGGTCGATCAGATAGTATTCAAGCATGCCTGGAGGAATGGCGGTTGGCATGTGTACGAGCCTGTGTCTTTCGATTTGGCAGACGCAGAGGGGATTAAGAGCAAGGCGTGGCTCGGGCATCTCTCAGCCGTGGCGGACGACGTCGAGCCTTTCAAGCCGCATTTCATTGTCGGCGCCCCCGCTACTGAAGGGCTGGAAGACGCATACCGATCCGCGCTGGCGATCCTCCGCAAGGCTCCGAACCATCCCGAGATTTACGAAGAGAGCAAAGTAGACGACTTCGTTGCCAAGATTGAGGATGAGGTTCGCTCATCCCCGCATGTGGGTAATTGAAGAGCGGCCCTGAATGTCCACGCCCTGGGTTTCCAGTATCCGGTCGGTTGAAACCACAGGCGCCGCTGCACGCGCAGGGTAGCGCGCGAAGCCAGACGGCATTAAGTCACTTAGAGCAGGTAGGCATTGACCGTTGTCAAAACCGCCGGCCGCCGCAGCGGAAACGAGACGCGACATCAGAGCCCCTAACGCCCGCCTGTCGGGCCCAGCCAAGCGCAAGCGGTGCCTGTCTTCGATCACCCGCGCGCCTATCCACTTTTCCCCAGCCTGTCATGTTTTTGTAATTCTCCTGGCACAGCCCTTGCATCAACTTGTCGGTGGTCTTGCATCAGGGGAGTGTAGTCAACATGGCCACTGACGACGAATGCCTGTGGTACGCACACGAATACGCGCGGCTTGCTGGATTGACGAAGCACCAAAATGTCCGGGATCAGCTTCTAGACCTTGCGCGCGGCTGGACGGCCATTGCGCAGCACGAGCGCCGCAGTGATGCGCGGGTGCTCCGTTTTACGCCAGCCACCGCTTCGCGAGGACCGCGGCGACCAAGATGACATCTAAGGCCCCCCGCGCACTTCGTGTGCCTGCTCTAAACCCGAATGAAGAGCGGTCAGAAGATTGCTATTGCTCGGCGTTCCCTCGCGGTGGTGGCCCATGCCTGCCGTGTTATGTGCGCCGGTTGCGGCTGGCTGAGGTGTCTCGCCGGCGCTCCCAGGTCCACGAGGTTTCCTAACGCCTGCCTTGTCGGCCTTTATCAGACCAAGCCAAGCGCAGGCGGCGACCGTCTTCGATCACTCGCGTGCCCTGTCGCGACTGTTGCGGCTTGTGCATGACGAGGATCATGCGCGAGATGGCCGCGCGCTGTCTCTTGTGCGGGCTCACGGCGTCACTTCGTCCCGCAACTCCATGAGCAGACTGTGGCGAAGGCTGCTCTATCAGGAAAGAGCCCTCTGTGCTCAGCCTCAAGCATTATCTTTATCGCAGCCTCACGGGACAATTGCGCAACTGCAGATGTAATCACGTCCATGGTGTTGTAGCCGTTGGCCACGCGCCGACACCAGTGACCGCATCAACAACAAGAGTGACCTTGTCTTCCCTCAACTTGTATAGATGCCTGTCTGACGATATGCATCCGAGATGCTGGCTCCATAGCTCATCAGCCCGCCAGCGGTGGCAAACTCGCGCGAAAAGTAGCCTGCGGGCAATGCATGACGTGCTGCCAGCGTAACGAGTTGTTCGCGCCGGCCAAAGAAGAACGGGTCGGATGCGACAAGCAGCGCGTCGGCCCGGCGCTCGACAGAAGTGGCAAACGCGGTATCAATCTCTCGTTCGTTGCCTGCGTTGATGATGCTGAGTTGGACGCCAAGCGCGCTCGCCGCAGCGGGAGCTCCCGTAATCCGAACGTCGGCAGCTGGAAACCTCGGGTTCACCAGGACCGCAATGACGGCCTTGGGAACGAGTTCGCGCACCAACTCTATGCGTTTTTGCTCCAGAGAGGGCGTGAGAAAACTCACGCCGGTCACGTTGCCATGTGCGACTCTTGGCTGAAGACTTCGGCCGGCGTGGCTCGTCCACGGAGCGTCAGGAACGGTACCAAAAAGATGCCCCGGCTGGGTTAATTGGCCGGGCAATCAGCTTAGCGGATTGAGGCGAGCGAGGACGGTGCGCCAGCGACCTGCTCTCGCGTTGCATTGCTGCACCTCGTAAAAAGCTTCGCAATGGCTCGAACAAAAATGAACGTGAAGCCACCAGAGCCCATTCCAAAAGTTACGGGAGCGGACACCTAATCCCAGCCTTCCGTGGCACTGCGCGCACCTTTTCATTGCTGCATCTCATGCATTGGAGCTCCGCTCTTGCAGCATCGACGCCCGTTGGTCTCATGCTTCAGAGATGGCGTTCAAAGTTCCAGGCCAGATATGGTTTCGTCGAAGCGGACACGAGCGAGCGAGCCGCGCGTCATTCGCCAAAACGAGAACCCCGCCCAAAGCTTGGGAACCCTCAT
>Ga0306919_10001681_pt1 | contig 10709 bp, 6 predicted proteins | sample flu12Cox44000172_FD_203764 | JGI IMG/M metagenome (GOLD analysis project Ga0306919, IMG submission 203764) | Lab enrichment of tropical soil microbial communities from Luquillo Experimental Forest, Puerto Rico - flux4day.12C.oxic.44.000.172 (v2)... | ecosystem: Environmental > Terrestrial > Soil... | reverse complement strand
AATGGCGATGCGGCGCCTGTTTCCGTTTTCCATTTGCTCCAAAGTAGCAAAAAGTAGGGGAGCGTTGCCGCTCCCCTTTGGTTCTGATTTGAAACCGGGTCAGTTGCTATACAACAGCACACCCTCGACGCTCTCCTCGCCCACCGGACGATAGAAGAGCTGGTCGTTGTCGAGATAAACCTCGATGAACGCTGGGCGCTGGTTGAAGGTGCCCTGGATGAGAGCCTCTGACAGCGGATCTTCGATGTACTTCTGCAGCGCACGGCGCAGAGGGCGCGCACCGTAGCTGCGGTCGACCACCGTCTTGTTGAGGATCCACTTGCGTGCCTCTTCCGTCACAGTGACGGTGATGGCCCGCTGCGCCAGATTCTGATTGAGCTGGTTCACCATCAGTTCAACGATCTGGATCAGGTCAGCCTCGGTCAGGGCGTTAAAGAGGATGACTTCATCGAGACGGTTCAGGAACTCGGGATTGAAGGTGCGTTTTACCTCAGCCCGTACCATGTCCTCAACCTTGCCGGACACCATATCCTCGGCGTCGGACTGGAAGCCCATTCCGGTGCGCTTCTGCAGGTGCCGGGCCCCTATGTTCGAGGTCATGATGATGATGGTGTTTTTGAAGTCCACGGTATTGCCGAGACCGTCGGTGAGCTGACCATCTTCAAACACTTGCAGCAGAATATTGAAGAGATCCGGATGGGCCTTCTCGACTTCGTCGAGCAGCACCACCGAATACGGCGCCCGCTTGACGCGCTCAGTCAACTGGCCACCCTCTTCGTAGCCGACATATCCCGGAGGCGAGCCGATTAGCTTCGAGACGGAATGCTTCTCCATATACTCCGACATGTCGAAGCGCACCAATGCCTTCTCGCTGCCGAACATGAACTGCGCCAAGGTGCGAGCCACTTCCGTCTTGCCGACACCTGTCGGCCCTAGGAACAGGAATGAACCGATGGGCCGGTTCGGGTTCTTCAGTCCGGCGCGCGAGCGACGGATAGCGCGAGCCAGAGCAGAGATGGAGCGGTCCTGCGAAATGACCCGCTTGTGCAGCTCCTCTTCGATGCGAAGCAGCTTCTGGCTCTCTTCTTCCTTGATGGAAGCGATCGGAACCCCGGTCCAGCGCGATACCACATCTTCTATGTCCTCGCGACCAACAACGCCGGTCGAGGACTCGTCGAGGTGATATTTCTCGCGCAAGGCGCGGAGGTTATCGCGCTCTTTGCGTTCCTCGTCGGAGTAAAAGCGTGCCTTCTCGAACTCGTGGTTTGCGATGGCGTTCTCCATGCGATGCACGATGAACTTGATTCGCTTCTGGACCTCGGTAATGTCTTCCGGCAGAGAAGTCTGGCGCAGCTTCACACGCGCGCCTGCTTCGTCGATTAGATCGATGGCCTTGTCAGGCAAAAAGCGATCGGGCAGGTAGCGATTCGAATGCGCCACTGACATGCTGATGGCGTCGTCGGTGTAGGTGACCGCATGGAACTTCTCGTAGCGCTCTTTGATGCCAAAGAGAATCTTGATCGCATCTTCTTCGGTGGGTGGCGGAACCTTCACTGCTTGGAAGCGGCGCTCGAGCGAGCGATCTTTCTCGATCGACTTGCGGAATTCGGCCGGCGTGGTTGCGCCAATGCACTGAATCTCACCCCGTGACAGCGCCGGCTTTAGGATGTTCGCTGCATCGAGCGAACCCTCTGCCGATCCGGCGCCCACCAGGGTATGCAACTCATCGATAAAGATGACGGAGTTCTGCGACTCCATCAGTTCCTTCATGATGGTCTTTAGACGCTCTTCAAACTGGCCGCGATATTTCGTGCCTGCGACGATCAGCGAAAGGTCCAAAGCCAAGATTCGCTTGTCAGCGAGGAACGACGGAACCTCGCCGTCGGCGATGCGCTGCGCCAGACCTTCGACAATGGCGGTCTTACCCACGCCGGGCTCGCCGATCAGCACCGGATTGTTCTTGGTGCGGCGGCAGAGGATCTGAACGACCCGTTCCAGTTCGTTCTCGCGACCAACCAACGGATCAAGCTGATTGTCCATGGCGGCCTGGGTGAGGTCGCGCGAGAATTCCGAGAGCAAGGAAGACTCGCGATTGCGCTGCGACGGCTGGGCCTTCTCCTGCGAGGTACGCGAAAGCTCCTCACGAATGTTTGAGAGCCGTAGTCCTCTTTCGTGCAGAATCTCTGCAGCGAAGCACTTCTCTTCGCGCAGCAGGCCCAACAGCAGGTGCTCGGTCCCAATGTGCTTGTGCGACAGACGCTCGGCCTCTTCGGCGGCGTAGGCTAGCACGCGCTTGCACTCATTGCTCAGGGGAAGGTCCACGGAGGTAGAGACTTTCTCCCGGATCGTAGTGTGCGCCTCGATTTGCTTGCGAATGGACTCGACCGAAGCGTGCGACCGCAGGAACCGATTGGTAAGCGCCTTGTCCTCACGCAACAACCCCAGCAGCAGGTGCTCGGTCTCGATGTACGGAGATCCGAACTGGCTGGCTTCGTAGCGTGCGAAGAAGATAACGCGCCGGGCCTTTTCCGTGTACCGTTCAAACATGGGTTGTTCTCCCGAAGCTCCGCGGGACGCTTCCCCCTAGACCTGAGGCCTCCCGCGAGCTTCCTTTCACCGCCTTACCCCTGATCACCGGCCCGCAAAACATTTGGACCGATGGATGAGGACCCTTTCCAGAGCCCTCGATTACTTCAAACCCTCAACTCTACTTCCGGTTGCATTAAGTTGCGTTAAGCCGAAAGTGAGCGTGGCGACACCTCTATCATTCGTCCCCGCTCCAGGTGCAAAACTCTGTCGCAGCGCCGCGCAAACGCATGGTTGTGGGTAACGATGAGAGAAGTGAGCCGATAATCCCTATGTAGTTTCGCGATCAAATCAAATACCGCGTCCGCTGTCCGGTTATCGAGGTCTCCTGTCGGCTCATCGGCCATCAGGATCTTCGGCCTGGTTACCAACGCACGGGCCAGCGCTACCCGCTGCTGTTCTCCCCCAGACAATTCACCGGACCGATGACTGGCCCGGTCCGCTATTCCCACTTCCTGCAACCATTCCAACGCCTGTTTCTCAGCTTCCCGGCGAGGCGCGCCCTTCATCAGAAGCGGCATCGCGACATTCTCGGCTGCTGTGAACTCCGGCAGCAGGTAGTGGAACTGCCAAACGAATCCCAGTTCGCGCCCCCGAAACTCCGCGGCAGCCTCTTCCGAGAGCTTTCCCAAATCGAGTTGGGCGAAGTATACGTCACCTCCGGAAGCCCTATCAAGAACTCCGAGGATGTGCAGCAAGGTACTCTTCCCGGCACCCGATTCACCCACGATCGCAAGCATTTCGCCGGCTTGCACCTGGAACGTCAAATTCTCAAAGAGCACTAACTCCGAATTGCCCGACCGGAATGCTTTCCGCAGGTTTTGCACCCTTAGCAATCCGGCCTGCTCCGTTAGATGCAGATTTCCCCCTCCCGTCACACTGGGGTAAGCCAAACAGCGCCGACCACCGTTCCCGAGGCCAATTCATTGGCCTTCCTGAATTAGAACATGGTGACGGTATTTGCGTCAGTGACACTTCCGCCGCATATAAGGCAATAATTTGCGAAATTACGCCAGAACTGGTCGCCTATTCGTAACGCAATGCCTCGGCCGGCAGCACACCAGCTGCGGAAAGCGACGGGTAGAGGGTGGCTATGAACGAGATGGCGATGGCCACGAAGCAAACCAAAGCGACATCCACCATGCGAGGCACGAATGGCACGTAATCGATGGAATAGACTTCAGCGGAGAGCGACAGCAGGTGGTACTTTCCGGCTGCCCAGGAGGCTGAGTAGCCAATTATTAAGCCGATGACCGTTCCGATCACGCCAATAAGCAGTCCCTGATACATAAAGATGCGCCGGACTTGCTTTTTCTTCGCCCCCATCGAGACCAGCACGGCAATATCGCGAGTTTTCTCCATCACCATCATGATCAACGAGATCAGGATGTTGAGCGCCGCGACGAAGACGATTAGCCCGATCGTAATGATGGTTACCACGCGCTCGAGCCGGAGGGCACGGAAAAGGGCGCGGTTCTGCTCCATCCAGTTGGTGGACATAAAGCCCTTGCCGGCGGCTTTCTCCAACTCTCGGCCAATCTCGGCGGCCTTGTAGATGTCGTCAACCTTGAACTCCAGCACGGAGATGACGTCGCTGAGATCGAAGAGCCGCTGCGCATCGGCAAGCCGGATGAAGGCCCAGCTGTTGTCATAGTCGTAAAAACCTGAGTCGAAGATGCCCACAACCTTAAACCGAGCGTATTTGGGGACTATGCCGAAGGGCGTAAGTTCCCCTTGCGGGCTGGTCACAGTAACGACCGAACCGACCGTAGCACCGAGTTGGTCGGCCATGTCTTTGCCCAGCACGATAGGTGCCATGGAGGCCGTGATCTTTGCCGAAAGCGGATTGGGCTCGTCGGAATCCTGCGTTGGCGCTGGGGCCGGCGTGGAGTTTGACAGAGGCTCGGCTGAACCCTGCTTTACCGAATTCAGCAGATCGCTGACCCTGTTTTCCTCGCTCGGAATGATCCCTTTAAGGACGGCACCTTGCGCGCGAGCGCCCCGCGAGATCAGTACCTGTTCGTAGATAGCAGGCGCGCCGGCGACGACGTGCGGGTGCCTGCTCAATTCGGCTAGAAGAGGCTGCCAGCTGCGAATGCCGTCGGCCTCAACCCGCAAGAGGTTGACGTGAGCCGATGAGCCAAGCAAACGATCCTGAAGGTCCTGGCGAAAGCCGTTATTAATGGCGAGGGCAATGATGAGCGAGGCGACTCCGGCGGCAACGCCGATGATTGAGATTGCGGTGATGACGCCGATGACCGCCTGGCGACGCTTAGCCCTGAGATATCGTGCGGCTACGAATAGTTCGAATCGCATCGATTGTGCACCCGGTCGTGCGCAGACCCGGCAAAAGCTCATTGTAGCGAAAGGTGGTTCCAGCGGGGTTCCGGCGATAACAATGGAATTTGCCGAGATTAAGCTGGGATGGCCTTGGCTCATAAGCTCGGCATCGGCTACCGTGGACTTCGTTCTTGGCTCACTCGCCGCTTAAAATGGTGGCTGATGATACCGTTCTCATCGTCTCCATAGTTCTGTTCGGCTTGTACCTCCTGCCTCGCTAGGTAGTGTAAAGTGCCGAAGACCAGACGACTACTTGGGAAACTTCGGCAGCAGCGCGGGAACGCTCGCCCGATACCGGCGGTACGCGTCGCCGAAGCGGGCTTCGAGTTCGACATCTTCTTTGCGGATCATGATGGTCCCGGTAATGGCGGCAAACACCAACAGCACGCCAAGCGCAATGGAACCGGTGCCCACAGTCCAGCCAAAGACCTCGCAGAGATGGCCGAGGTAGATGGGATGCCGCACTTGGCTCCGGATTCCCGTAACCACCAGCTTTTGCTCATGCTGGGCGGGTTCTAGTTCGGCCAATCCAATAACCTGGGCATGCACAAAACCTTGTGAGGCCGACCGGTAGATGGAGAATCCTGCGAGGAGGAACATGACGCCCAAGATCCACGGGATAGTGCTTTCGTAGAGATGCAGATGCCGGATAGGCCAGGCGAGCATGAACGCCGCGGCACTGAAGATCCCCCAGAGCGGCATTATGGCGAGGTACGCTTTGCGTCCGTGCTTGCGCCACCGCTCGACGAAGGGATGAAAGACCAGCCAGAACAGCGGAATGGTGGAGTAGACGGAGCTGACGAGCAAACCAATGAGGTCTAGTATGGAATGCAACTTCGCCATCTACTTAGGCTGCGTTGCCGCTGGCGCTGCGCTTCCCGCTTTCAGGACAGCTTTGGCCACGCCGACGTTATCGAATCGATCAAAAACTCGCACGACCACAACGTGTTCCGTCAGGCGGCCTTCTTTGGGATCAACCGCGGGCAGCGGCGCAACGAGGTCGTAGCTCTCCGTCCTGCTGTCAGAGATTTGTCCAACCGGCTCGATCGTCTGCCAGTCGCTGGCGTCAATCGAAAATTCAGCCCGACTGATCGGTGAAAAGCTGTCCGTAGCGCGGAAGACGAGATGCACATTATTCCCCGCGAGCCGGGCATCGCTGAACTCAACGCGAGGAGGAGTGTTATCCACGTCAAAGTGGTCGCTCGTTTTTTCGCCCGTCAATGCCTCCCCGGGCGAATGCGAGGGCGAGTCGGTTGCCACGATCCGTATTGTGTATCCGCCGTCCGGAAACAGGTCAGCTTCCAGATTGGCATAGCGCTCGTAAAGATCCTCTCTCAGAACCTTCCACTGGGTTTCGCCGTCGCCTCGGTAATAAACCGCATAGCTGAGTTGGTCGTCGTTGGCGTCGTGTGCATGCCACCGTACGGCAATGTAGTGCTTATCAGGCACTGTCGGGATGGGTGATTCGAATCCGGAACTGTCGGCATTCGTGTTGCTTGCATGCGTGGATGAAGGCACTCGGGCGCCCACCAGAACGGTTACTTCGTCCACTTCAGGAGCGACATTGCGGGTGAGGTAGTTGACGGCAACCCGCTCGATCACAGGCGGAGGGTTACTGGCTCGAAGCACGGCTTTCCACTGCAAAAAACGGGCGGGAGGAGCATCGACAAGCTTTCCTTTTGCCAAATCTACCTTGGTCCAATTGCTCCAGTTGCGATCGGGATTCTCGACATTACCGCTTCGCGCGTAAAGTTCGAAATTGCCGGTACCGCGAACCTCAGCCCTTCCCCAACGAGAGAACATCCTGGCGTCAAATACGTCACTTTCGTAGTGACCATCAGGCGCCAATTTGGGACCAATCAGGAAGATCTTGCCGAGGTTGCTGGTCGCCGCATAGAGGCCACCCTGCGGAGCCCGCTCGAGAGCCGTGACCTGGTTGGCGCTTGCCTTGGTCAGTTCGCTGTAGGAGTTGTCGCCAATCGCGTACAGCTTCCCCTTGTTGCCGGTTCCGGCGATGAGCTGTCCTGCGGAATCGAATCCGAGCGCATACACGATGTCCTCTTTGGACGACCAAATGACCTTCGGCGAGCCATCTGTAGCGATGCGGTAAATCTCCGAGCCGCCGACGTTGACGACATTCGGGAAAGGAACAGGCGTTACTCCGGGTGCGCCTTGCGCCGCCGACGCCCAGGCTTGCTGGATGGCTATGGGATTTGCTCCGCTCGGCCCCGCTCCCGATGGCCCGCCTGCACCCGCACCGCGCTTGTCTCCTGCTCCGGCCGCGTAGATATTTCCTGCTACGTCAACCGCGAGCGCGGTGATTTCTTTCTTGGCAGCACTGTAGAGTGCGAATGCATCGCCTTGCGGCGTGATGCGGTAGATGAGACCGCTACCGTCGGTTCCAGCGATGAGATTGCCCTGAACGTCGAACGTCATGGCGCGAATCTGAGCTTCGTCACTTTTGAAGAACAGTGTTCCGGCTCCGTTTGCGTCAACGCGATAAATCTCGCCGCGGTCGCCGGTTCCGACATAGAGATTCCCCTGCTTGTCGAGCGCCAGCGACCAGATGTATTTGGTTTTGGGATCGAAGTATGGGCTGGCGCTGTAATTCAAGTCAGCATCGGTTGCCGGCCTTGCTGCTGTCTTTGAAGTCTCGGCTTTTTTAGGAGCGGCAGGAACATTGCGCGTGAGTTTGTACACTTTGCCGTCCGGCGACGTCGCCGCATAAATAGTCCCTCCGGCGTCGATGGCCAACGCCTGAACGGAGAGTTCTTGCGGACCAAAGATGGCGATCGCTTTCCCATCTGGCGTTACGCGATAGACGCGAGCCGGCAATCCGGCGGCGGTGAAAGCGTTGCCCTCTGCATCGCAGACTAGGTCCCAAAAGTATGCCGAGGGAGAGGTGTACAAGGCTGTGAACACCGGCGCCAGCGAAAGGCTGCCATCACTATTGATGGCTACCGAGCGAGCCGTACCTTTTTCGAATTCGTCGTACTTGTTTTGCTGCCAAAGGCGTGTGCCCTCGGCGGCTGCTATGCAAGAGAGCATCAGCCACACCAAGGTGACGCGAAGGATTTTCGTGTTGATCATGAAAAGCTACTAGACAACTTTGGGACAAACCCGGAAGCGCATGAACCTGGTAGTGGGGAATTCACGCCAGGTGTTTCCGGGTCGCAGTCGACCTCATCATTCCAGCCTACAGGATACGAGAAAAGGCGGATAGGCGTAAGAACAGCGGGTCACGAACAACGCGTGGCCCCCCCAAAAGCCCCTTGTGTCATTGCGCGTAATTGCAAAGAACGAGCAGAATGGCTGACGTGAAGATTCCCTTCAACCTGAAGGTCCTCGCGATTCTACTGGTGTTGCTGGTCATCGTGGGGATTGCCGGGTTCCACCTCATCGAAGGCTGGAGCTTCTTTGACGGCTTCTACATGGTGCTGACGACGATTACGAGCATTGGGTATGGAGAAATTCATCCGCTGTCACAGGCGGGAAGGTTGTGGAACAGTTTCGTCATCATTTTGGGCGTGGGGCTGGTGCTGCTGCTGGTCGGGGGCGCCTCCCGTACCTTGCTAGAATTTGAGCTGCAATCGGTGTTTGGCAGGAGACGCATGGACCGCGAAATCAACCGGTTGACGGGGCATTTCATCATTTGCGGCGCAGGGCGTGTGGGACGTAGCGCGGCCCGCGAACTGGCCCGGCGACCGCTTCCTTTTGTGGTGGTCGACACTAACGAAGCGAAGCTGCAGAAGTACGCGTCGGAGGGATGGCTGACTTGCCAAGGGGACGCCACCCAGGCACCGGTGCTGGAGCAATTGCGCATTGAGTGCGCCAGTGGACTGGTTGCGGCAACAACCACCGACGCTATCAACATCTACATCATCCTCACTGCGCGAAGTCTCAATCCGAAACTGAAGATCATTGCACGCGCGGCGGAGGAAGAAGCTGAAAAGCATTTGTACACCGCCGGAGCCGATTCGGTAGTGTCCCCGTACCGATTTGCGGGATACCGTATTGCCCAGACCTTTATGCGTCCCAATGTGGTCGATTTCTTCGATACTGCGATGAGCCAGCAGCGCCCGCTGGAGATCGAAGAGGTCAAGGTCGGCCAGGGCGCACGCTTCGTCGGCAAAACTCTGGAAGGCTCGCGCATACGCCAAGAACTCGGCGTCATTGTGCTTGCCATCAAGGGAGAACACGCTCCCATGCGGTTCAATCCTCCTCCCGACGAGATCATTCATGCAGGCGATCACCTGATCGCTATGGGCGACCCAGAAGGTCTGCGCAAGCTGGAAGATTCGTCGTCGGAGCGCGCATGAAGATCACCACTGCCGAGGAGATGCGCGCCATTGATCGCGCCAGCACGGAGAAGTTCGGCATCCCCTCGTTGACCTTGATGGAGAATGCCGGCAGCGCCGTGGCTGATTTCATCCTGGCAAATTATCGAGAGGCACAGCGCATAGCCGTAGTGTGTGGGAAGGGGAACAATGGCGGCGACGGTTTCGTCATAGCGCGCAAGTTGCACCAGGCAGGACGGGTGGTGGAAGTACTGCTTTTGGCAGCTCCGTCGGAACTGAAGGGCGATGCAGCGGCGATGTTCGAAAAGCTACCGGTTCGCCCGGCGGTGATCCGGACTCCGCAGGATTTCCAGACGGAGTCGTTGCGGAGTTTGGCGAACACAGCGCTCGTGGTGGACGCTCTGCTGGGAACGGGTTTCAAGCCGCCGGTGAAGGGTTTGTATGTTGACGCAATTTCAGCGATGAACAGCAGTAGCAAGCCCATAGTTGCCGTCGATATTCCGTCAGGCGCGAACTCGGATTCGATGACGCATCAGTCGGAAGCTGGCATCGCAAGGGCGGATGCAATCGTGACCTTTACCGCACCACGCCCCGCGCACGTTTTTGGCGAACTAACGCGCGGGCCGGTGTTGGTGGCGCCGATAGGGTCACCTGATGCGGCGATTGAGTCGAAGCTGAAGTTGGAAGTAGTCACGCCGCGAGATTTCGCGACGCTGTTGAAGTCGCGTCCCCGCGACAGCAACAAGGGCATGTATGGCCATGTGCTGATTGTGGGCGGGTCAGTGGGGAAATCGGGTGCAGCGTCGATGGCTGGCATGGCTGCTCTGCGTGCAGGCGCAGGGCTGGTGACCGTGGCGACGGCGAAAAGCGCTCTACCGAGTGTCGCAGGATTTGCTGCCGAGTTGATGACCGAGCCGCTGCCCGAGACGGACCTAGGCGGGATCAGCATTGCCGCGATGAAGAGCGGCAAATTGCAGCAGTTGGCCTCGACCATGACTGTCGTCGCGATTGGACCAGGAATCGGGCGGCAGCCGGAAACGGTCGAGTTTGTGCGCACGGCGGTAGGTGTATTGAAATGTCCGCTGGTGATCGACGCCGACGGGCTGAATGCCTTCGATGGCAAGACGGAAGCGCTCGATGGAAACCAGCGAGCGCTGGTGCTCACGCCGCATCCCGGCGAGATGTCGCGGTTGGCTGGAATTTCCACCAAAGCTGTGCAGGCTGACCGCTTGGGCGTGGCGCGCAGCTTCGCGCGCGAGCACAAGCTTGTGTTGGTGTTGAAGGGCAACCTCACGGTGGTTGCGCTGCCGGACGGCACGGCGTGGGTGAACCCTACCGGCAATCCTGGCATGGCTACCGGCGGCACGGGCGATATCCTCACCGGTATCACCGCAGGAATCCTGGCGCAGATGCCGAACGACGCTGCGCGTGCTGCTATAGCGGCTGTCTACCTCCACGGACTGGCGGGCGATGCGGCGGCAGAAA
>Ga0306919_10001676_pt1 | contig 10725 bp, 10 predicted proteins | sample flu12Cox44000172_FD_203764 | JGI IMG/M metagenome (GOLD analysis project Ga0306919, IMG submission 203764) | Lab enrichment of tropical soil microbial communities from Luquillo Experimental Forest, Puerto Rico - flux4day.12C.oxic.44.000.172 (v2)... | ecosystem: Environmental > Terrestrial >... | reverse complement strand
CACTTCTTTAACCCGGTGCCGGTGATGAAGCTTGTAGAAATCATTCGTGGCCTTCAGACTTCGCAGGCAAGCTATGAGACAGTAAAGGCTCTGGCCGAAAAAGTGGGCAAGACTCCGGTCGAGGTTAACGACGCTCCTGGCTTTGTCTCGAACCGCGTTCTGATGCCGTTGCTGAATGAAGCCATGTATGCCGTCATGGAAGGCGTGGCCACTCCGGAAGCTGTGGATGAAGTCTTCAAGCTGGGTATGGCGCACCCAATGGGTCCATTGACGTTGGCTGACTTCATTGGCCTAGATGTCTGCCTCGACATCATGCGCGTGCTGCAATCTGGCATTGGGGACCCGAAATATCGTCCGTGTCCGTTGCTGATCAAGATGGTGCATGCGGGCTGGCTGGGGAGAAAGAGCGGCAAGGGGTTCTACACATACTCTTAGGGAGTTCGAAGTGCGAGGGCGAGATGCCCTCGCGACCGCCGGCGGGACGCCGGCGCTACATCCACTATGACGACTGCGTGGGGACAAGTTTTGCCGGAAGAAACTCCAGGACAGCACGGAGACTTCGGCTACTACGTGTTTGCCATCATCGCGGGCGCGCTGTCGGGCTGGGTCGACATCAAGGTCGGCGACCTGCTATTGACAGCCCTGGTCGTGTTGGCAACTTGCATGTTGCTCGGCGTTTTTCGTCCGGCGCGGCCGTGGCGCTGGGTGGCGATCGTTGGAATCATGGTCCCGGTGGCCGATCTGCTGGGATACCTGGTTCTCACGCAGAAACCCTCACGAGCACAAATCTACGAATCGCTCCTCGCCTTCCTCCCCGCCACCGCGGGTGCATATGGCGGGGCGATGATGCGCGGGGCGATTCGGAATATTTCGGGAGGGAAATAGCAGTCCAGCGATCAGTCCATCCTGAGCGCCGACGGCTGCGTGCTCGCGCCACGGCAAGGCCGACAGCCGGGGTGAGGGCCATCGCTCCATCGAGGGACTGAGAATGTCGCCAGTTGCCCACCTCATCCGCACTGAAGTCTCCGCTAACTAGAAAGTTACTCCCCGATTCACAGCACCAGCAGGTATGCTGCGAACATATGGCAGTGTCGGTTTCGGTGCTGGCGAGTGGGAGCCGCGGCAACAGCGCCGTCGTGCAAACATCGAGCACGAGAATTCTGGTGGATGCCGGGATCTCCGGTCGTGAGACCTTCAAGCGCATGAAGGCGCTCGGCGAAGACCCGCGCGCGCTTTCCGCAATCGTCATTACGCACGAACACTCGGATCACGTGTACGGCGTTGCCACCCTCTCCAAGAAACTGAAAGTGCCGATTTTTATGACCGGCCCCACGCACCAGGCATGGGCGCGGAGCATGCGCGACGAACACGGTGTTAGGCCCACCCTCGAGCGCCTGGAGGTCTTCTCTGCCGGCCGGAGCTTTCAAGTCGGCGACATTGCGATTACGCCCTTTACCATTCCGCACGACGCGGCCGACCCGGTGGGCTTTACCTTTCGCGCCGAGGGCGTGAAGATCGGCTTTGCCACCGACCTGGGATACGTTCCGGCCAGCGTGCGCGATCATCTGCGACGCTGCGAAGTGCTGGTTATGGAATCGAACCATGACGTGGAGATGCTGCGGATCGGGCCTTATCCGTGGTCGGTCAAACAGCGCGTCATGAGCCGCGTCGGACACCTGTCCAATGACGCCCTCGCGGAATTCTTCACCAGCGACTATGATGGGGAGGCGGCCTATGTGGTGTTGGCGCACCTCTCCGAGCACAACAATCACCCAGAGATTGCCCGGGGAGCGGCGGAAAAGGCCCTGGGTCCCCGCCGAACTTTGCTCCGCAACCGCGTGATCTTGGCATCGCAGACCGAGCCGTTGGAGCCGATTCGCCTTTAGTTACCGAGTATGAGCCAGTGTGTCGACCCCCTCGTAGGCAAGATTCTGGCTGGCTGGCGCTATGATATTTCCGGCCTGGCGCCGGAAATGCGCGGCGACTACGAGCATCATTTTGCGGCGTGCGAACACTGCCGGAGCCGACAGAAGCTGCACCGCATCATCGACGTTTCCCTCATCGTGCTGGCCTCGGTCTCGGCCGGAGTTTTTTTACTGGCCTTTGGGGTGATCCGCCACTTCGGGCCCCGGCATGCGCTGCTGCTGGAGTTGGCGGCATTGGGCGGGTTCGCGCTGTCGGCGCTGCTTTGGCTGATCGTCGCAGTGGCCACGCCTGCTCCCATGACCGTGGTGGACGTAGCGCGAATCGGGGCGCGCAGGGTGCACGACCGCCTTCCCGCCGAGATTCGCGAGCGGCTTCCGGAAGACCTGCGCTTGAAGATTACGGGATCTTAGCGGGCTGCTGCGACTCAGTTTGAGGAGTCTGGGCGTGACTTTCTGCCCGGCTTATGCATCTCACAGATAAGCCATGAACGGCTTTGGAAAATTCGTGGTGGCGGCGGTGCTGTCCGCGACCTTGCTCCACGCCTTGCCGATGGCTGCCTCTGCTGCAGCGTCTCCGAGTAGGCCGCGCTGCCATCATCAAGACAAGACGAAGCCCGTCAAGCAGACCCCAGCCTCGGATGTGTGCTGTGCAGTTCACCGCTCGGCCATCGTGCAGCCGTCTGGAATTGCTCAGCCCCTGGCTGCCTTGATGGGTGAGGGTTATCCGAATGCTCTCGAAGTTGTTTTTTCTTACCCGCAAATCCATGGTCGAATTCTCCTAAGCCCTGCTCCGCCCGGAAACGCGCCGCTGCGAATCTGATCGACCGTCTCTTCGCGCCCTAACCAAACTCCGAATTCCGCAGATTCGGGAGGCCGAGATTCTTTCAACCCACAGGCGGGAGGATTTCCCAAGTTGCGAGCAGTAATCCTCAGTTTATTTACGGCGGTGATGCTGGCCGTTTGCGTGAACGGGCAGGAGAGCCCTGCTGCCATGCCCGATCACGAGCACATGCATGACACCCCGGGTATGCAGATGTCATCGCCTGCAGAAGACTGGCAGCCCTCGCCCCATGCCAGTTCCGGAACCAGTTGGCAACCTGCTTCCGTGCCCGGCCACCTGTGGATGAAATCGTTCGGCAACTGGGACGTGATGGCGCACGGCGTGATCTTCCTGACCTACAACCAGCAGGGAGGCCCACGCGGTGCAGGCAAGGCGGAGTCGGTGAACTGGCTGATGGCCATGGAGCAGCATAGGCTGGGCCGCGGAATCCTGCTGTTGCGCCAGATGTTCTCTGCCGAATCGCTGACCTCGCCGCATCCCGGGTTTCCTGAATTGTTCCAGACCGGTGAGACCTATCACGGTCAGCCGCTGGTCGACCACCAGCATCCCCACAATGTGTTCGCCGAGCTGTCAGCGTCATTCTCTTTGCCCGTCACCGAGCATGTGTCGTGGTTGCTTTATGGCGGGCCATCGGCCGAACCTGCCCTTGGGCCGGTAACCTACATCCATCGAGCGTCAGCCTCGGAGTTGCCGGCGGCCCCACTGAGCCACCATCTGCAGGATTCGACGCATACCAGTTTCGGGGTGGTGACGACGGGATTCGTCGTCGAGCGCGTGAAGATCGAAGGATCCGTGTTCAATGGGAGCGAACCCAACGAAGAGCGATGGAGCATTCAGCCGGCAGCACTGGATTCGTGGTCTGCGCGCGCCAGCGTAGCGCCGGGGCGCAACTGGACAGCGCAATATAGCTACGGTCGCCTGATTCATCCTGAGGCGCTGGAACCCGGGAATGAGCGGCGGCAATCCGCGTCTGTCGAATACAACCGGCCGCTGAAGGAGGGCAACTGGGCAACCTCGCTGGTGTGGGGGCGCAAGCATAAAGACGATACGGGCATAAACCTGAACAGCTATCTGCTCGAATCGACGTTGAACCTCAAGCGCAGGAATTATGCGTATACCCGCATCGAACTCGTCGATAAGGATGAGCTGTTTCCACTGGCCGCCACGCATCCTGCCTACCGGATTCGAGCTTACACGTTGGGCGGAGTGCGCGACCTGGTGCAGAACCGGTTGTGGCAGCTCGGACTGGGCGCGGATGTAACGTTCTACGGAAAGCCTTCTGCTCTCGACGCCGCTTACGGCAACAATCCCGTTTCCTTTCGCCTGTTCTTGCGATTGCGTCCCGGACTGAGCGCGCATCACCATCCCTAGCGCCATTGCTCCCAGCGCCATCGTTGTGGGTTGCAAATGCTGTTGGCAAAGCGAAGAACAGTACAAATATTTGGCTCCGAAATGCCAAAACTCAGGCAGAATGAGCGCAAGTGGAATCCGCGATCAAGGTCATACGCACCATTCAGATCGCAATGCTGCTGAGTGTTGGGCTCTTGCTGTGGGCCGGGGAAATGGTCGGCTCAATTCCGAAGCTCAACAATCCGACGCTGTTCTACGCTTTGTCCCTGGCCACGATAACCATCGTGGGCGTCATTCTGGTTGTCCGGCGGACACTAGTGTTGCAATCCGCGGCGGCGCTGGCAGCCCGCCCCAATGACGCGGCCACCTTAAACCGCTGGCGAACGGGCTATGTCATGACCTATGCGCTCTCCGAATCGATTGCGCTATTCGGATTGATTTTGCGTCTCATCGGTTTCAGTCTTTCCCAGGTGTGGTCGTTCTACATTGCCGCGTTTATCCTGCTGCTGTTCTTCCGGCCGCGCCGTCCATTGAGCGAAGCCGCCTAGCTATCGCCTCCTCTTTCCCGTAAGATTTCGCTTGGAGGAGACGTGTCGATCAGCGGGCCTGAGGAAGTCGAAGCTCTCAAAGCGGCCGGAGCGGTGGTGCGCCGCGTGCTCGAAGCCATGAAGAAGCAGGTTCGCGCTGGGGTCACTACGGGCGAACTCGACAAGATTGGAGCCGAGATCATCGAGGCCAGCGGAGCACACTCGGCACCCGCCAAGGTCTACCGCTTTCCGGGCGCGAACTGCATCAGCATCAACGAGGAAGCCGTGCACGGAGTTCCGGGAGATCGGGCCTTGCGCGACGGAGATCTGCTGAAGCTCGATGTTACGGTCGAGAAAGATGGGTTCCTCGCGGACGCAGCCGAGACCATCGGAGTGGGCACCATCAGCGAGGAAGGAGAGCGCTTGATTGCTTGCGCACGGCGGGCGTTTGAAAAGGCAATGCTGGTGGCGCGAGCCGGGTTCCGAGTTTCGGAAATCGGGCGCGTGGTGGAACGGGAAGTGCGGCGCGATGGATTCTCGGTGATCCGCGAACTTGGTGGGCACGGCATCGGCCGTACGATTCACGAGGAGCCTCGCGTTCCCAACTATCCCGACCCCGGCATGCGCCGCGTGCTGACTGAAGGCCTCGTGATTGCGGTCGAACCGATCATCGCCGCGGGTTCGGGACAGACCTTGCTGGCCGAGGACGGCTGGACCATGAAAACGGTCGACAACCGTCCGGCCGCTCATTACGAGCACACTATCGTGGTGACCAAGGGCGCCCCGGTACTGCTGACGGCCTAATCGGTCTGATATGCAAAACGCCAGTTGAGGTACAACATCATTTGATCTAGCACCATCGGGCCACCCCGGTTCGTTGACGGATAGCGAGCCGCCAAGTTACAGTCCAAAAGGTCGCCATCCCTGGGGAGTTCTGTGCTTTACCCTCTTCGCACCCTCTGGCTGTCCAAGGTCGCTTGGTTGCTGGCCCTGCTTTCTGTGGCGGCCGGAGCTGCGACGCCGGGGTTTACTCCCCAGAAGCGCGTGGGACTGCGCCAGGGAGACCAGTGGGAGCCAGCCATCGCAGCCGACGGCTACGGCCACGTTTACGTGCTTTACCCGCAATACATTCAAATACCCGGCTGCAGCTCGTGTCCGTTGCCCGGCATGATCTTGGTGACCAGCATGGACAACGGGCAGACTTGGAAGTCAGAGCGCCGAATGGCAAGCCGGGGAACGGCACAGTTTGATCCGCAAATTGTGGTGGACCCGGTAGACCGCAAGACGGTCTACGCAGCCTGGCTCGAGAACGACCGCCGTGACATTGTGATTTCCAGATCGGTTGATTTTGGATTGACCTGGACGAAGATGGTCGCGACCCGGACTACCAGCGAAGCCGACAAGCCGGTGCTGGCGGTGCGAGGTCTCGACGTATACGTTGCATACAACCGGGCAGCTCGAGTCTGGGTCGCCGCTTCGCATGACGGCGGGAATGTATTCTTCCCGGTCAACATCAACAACCCAGACGCCATGGGATGGGCACAGGCCGGAGGAGCCACCATCGACCCTTCCGGCAGCCTGTTTGTTTCGTGGGCGGGATATACCCGCAGAAACGGCGGGCAGGGGCCGGTCGATCTGTACGTCAGCCGCTCATCGGATGGCGGCAACACCTGGAACACCAGCCTGATGGATATTTCCGGCGCCCCGCCGGAATGTTCGACCGACGAATGCGGGTGGGCGTACCTGGGTGCACAGATCATTGTTAGCTCCGACGCGGCCGGAACGCTGTATGCCCTCTGGAACTCCGGCCCGGTAAATCGGGGCACCGAAAGAATCTACTTCTCATCTTCGACGACTTCCGGCTTGACCTGGTCCCCGAAGTCGAACGTCTCCGGCGCACCCTATGGCGCGGCACACGCCTTTCCAACCATGGTTGCGGGCACCGCAGGTGACGTGCGCATCGCCTGGATGGACACGCGGCAGAGCCCCTTCTGGAATACGTACTACCGCAGTTCCACCAACGGCGGAGCGACCTGGTCGTCGGAAGCCCAGCTTTCGACGTACGTGCCCGGCTATGACTACATCGATGCGAGGGGCTTCAAGTTTCCCTTTGGTGACTATTTCGAAATGGACATCGACAACCACGGTGATACCCAGGCGGTATGGGGTGAAGGGTTAACCTACGAGTCGCCGGGTAGTATCTGGTATAGCACCGGTCGATAAGGCATTTTTCCTGTAGCAGCCGTGCTGTAGCACCCGTGGTGGTCCGGTCCTGGGCCGGAACCAGTCACGGCGCAGGGGGATGTCATGATGATCCTGATGTGCGTGAACGCGTGGGCCGTGCTGGGTGCTGCGGTCGCCGGCATGGTCATCGGCTTCCTGTGGTATTCCCCTTTCGTGTTTGCCAAGCCCTGGATGGTAGCGATGGGCTACGACCCTGCCGATAAGGACCGCATCGCCGCGATGCAGAAGTCGGCCGGACCGAAATACGGCGTTTCCTTCCTGGCCAGCCTGTTGAGCGCCTTCGTACTGGGCAAAATCATCTACCACCTGACTATCTCGACCCCGCTGTACGGCATGAAAGTGGGATTTGCGGTGTGGGTCGCCTTTGTCATGACGCTGCAATTGACCAACAAGCTTTTTGGCGATCGCCCTCTCAAACTTTTTCTGATCAATACCGGCTATCAGTTGGTCTGCTATCTGGGGATGGGAGCCATCCTGGGCCAGTGGGTAGGGTGCTGAGAGGTTGGCAGCGAGGGCAGCGCCCGCTCGCCGTCGTCGGGTGAGCCCCTGGGGGCGCCGCTCTATTCCAGAGTCAGTCCACCGGTCAATTCGCTCAGCTTCTGAATGCCGTGTTCCGCGCAGTATTCCCGTAGTTCGTCGACGATCTTTTCCGTAGCACACGGGTCCCAGTAGCTGGCCGTCCCAATCTGTATGGCCGTGGCCCCAGCGAGCATAAATTCAAGAATGTCGGTTGCTGAGGAAATGCCGCCCATGCCGATAACAGGAATCTTCACCGAGTGCGCGGCGTCATACACCATGCGAACTGCGATGGGCTTGATGGCGGGTCCGGAAAGGCCAGCGGTCACATTGGCGATGCGGGGCTTGCGGGTTTCCGGGTCGATGGCCATCGCGGTGAATGTGTTCACCAGTGAGATGGCGTCTGCACCCGCTTCCTGCGCGATGTGCGCCATCTGCGCGATGCTGGTCACGTTGGGCGAGAGCTTCACGATCAGAGGTTTCCTGGAAACGCGCTTCGCCGTGGTAATGACTTCGTCGAGGGACCGAGGATCGCTGCCGAACTGGATGCCCCCATGCTGCGTGTTGGGGCAGGAGACGTTCAATTCATAAGCGGCGATTCCTTCGCCCTCGTTGAGAACCTGGATCGTGCGTTCGTAATCCTCGCGGGTGTAGCCGAAGACATTGGCAAATACGACGATGTTCTTGATATCCCGCAGTTTTGGCAGCTTGTCATCCAGGAAGGCGCGAGCCCCAATGTTCTGCAGGCCGATCGCGTTCAGCATGCCAGCCGCAGTTTCAAAGAGTCGAGGGGGCGGATTGCCCGTCATCGGTTCGCGGGACAGACCTTTCACCACGAAGCCGCCGAGCTTGTCGAGGTGTACGACGTCCTCGAATTCGAGGCCGTATCCGAACGTTCCGCTGGCACCGATCACCGGGTTCTTAAGCGTCAGCCCGCAAAACCTGACGCTGAGATCGGGGGCGACTGCAGAAGCGTGCAGGGTCAATGGCGGCCTCCTTGCTGAAGGAAGAAGGCGGCAGGTTTAAGGTCTCCCTCCGTGCGCGCAGGCCGGGGAGTCTTCTCCGGCGGAGGGGCGTTCTCGGCATGGTGAGGCGGGGCCAGTGATTCCGAAAGAACCCTCCCTACGGCATGGGTTGGCGCATTGATCCCCAACAGCGACGCGAATGTCACGGCAAGGTCCACTGGTTCGGCGTGCGTGCGGTAAACTCCGACCTGGAAGGGAAGACCGTAAAATGCGAGCGGAACGTGCGTGTCATAGGTGTAGGGCGCCGCGTGATCCGTTCCCTTGCCGGCCACGTTGAACGGGGTTGGGACGCCCAGTACATACCATCCGCTTTCGGGCGAATAGCTGTGGAGGTACTTGCGGCCAAATTCCGTGTCTGGCACTTCGCCGCGGGCGAGTTGTGCGCGAGTGAAGTAGCCGCGCAGTCCCGCCTGCTTCATGGCCTCCCCCACGCTGCGCTCCGCATCTTCTTCTTTTATCCTCGCGCCAGAAAAGGCCTCTTCGTTGAGAAATGCGTTCGGGTAGTCGAAAGAGTGCAACAAGTCCTTGGCAGGCAAGCCGGGGGTGCGGGAGGCGACTGCCTTGTTGATCTGGGAAGCCAGAGCGGTCGCGTCCAGGTTTGCCGCCGGCAAACGGAGCTTGGAGGCTGCTGTGGGCAGAGGCGCCACACCATGATCGGCGGACAGCGCGATCCAGACATTTGCCAGTCCGATCTGATGCCCTAGAAAGTTGAAGAACTCGGCGAGTTGGCGATCGGTGGCTAAGACCATGGCCTGCATCTCGAGGGAGTCAGGGCCAACCTGATGTCCCAGGATATCGTTGGCGGAGAGGCTGATGGTCAGCAAGTCTGTCGCCTGCCCACCGCCGAGTTGCTCGTACAAGATCAATTCTTTCGCAAACTCGAATTCGTATTCGTTGGCGAAAGGAGTGGAACCCACCACCTCGTAGAAGCCGGCTTCCGATCCGTTCTTGCCCTTGCGATGCGCCGTGGAACGGAGCACATTGCCTCCGCTGTCGCGCCAGTCACGGTCCCAGTACTTGCCCGCCCGATTGCTGGCATTGAAGTCAGAAGCCCACTTGGGCAGCTCGGAGCGATAGTAGGTCGAGGTAACCCAGGCTCCGCTCTGGTGATCGATCCAGTAGGCACCATCGGCAGCGAAGCCGGCAGGCAGCACGGCGGCGCGATCTTTCAAGGCGATGCCGAAAACGCGGGCTCTCCCCTCCGTGGCCAGTTTGAGCTCGTCGCCCAGCGTGCTTGACATCAAATTGCGGGGAGAAGCGCCCCGCTCACTCCCCGGAATCCCGACGAGTTGGGTGGTGTCATCCTCCACCGACGAGACGATGCGCTTTCTCTGCGGGTCCCACCACTCGTTGGCCAGTATGCCGTGGCCATCGCTGTAAGCGCCGCTGAGCAGGGTCGCATGTCCTGGAGCCGTGCGGGTGTTTGCGTATTGATAGTTGCAATCGGTGAAAGTTGCGCCGCGGTCGAGGAACAATCGAAAGCCACCCTCCACGAACTGGTCGCGAAAGCGCTCGAGATAGTCTCCCCGAAACTGATCGATCACAAGCACGACCACCAGCTTGGGGCGCGCGTTATAAGCCGAAGCATGCGCAGGAACGCAGGCGCATGGCGACCCACAAACCAGCAGAAACGCACTCAGCACTCGTAGCCACACTTTCATGGCGAGGGTAGTGTACAGGTTGGACGGGGAAGTGTTCTAGACCGCTTCGCCGTGCAGGACCTCATGCACCTTGCGCGCGAGTCCGTGCAGGGTGAAGGGCTTCTGCAGGAATGCCGTCCCCGGATCGAGGGCGCCTTCGTGAATGATGGCGTCCTCGGTGTAGCCCGAGAGGTAAAGCACTTTGATACGGGGGCGCGCGACAGTTACGCGCTGGGCAAGTTCCCGGCCGCTCATTCCCGGCATCACGACGTCTGTGATCAGGATGTCGATGTTGCCGGAATAGGTTTCGGAGAGTTTCATGCCAGCCGTACCGTCTTCCGCGTCGATGACCTTGTACCCGCGGCTGATCAGCGTCTCGCGGACGAGTTCCCGGACCGAGTTTTCATCTTCGACGAGCAGCACGGTTTCGGATCCTCCAGAAGGAGATTGTGCCGTCTTCTTGGCGCCCGCATGCTCAGCGGCGTCGGCCACCCGAGGCAGGTAGATGAGAAACGTGGTGCCGTGCCCGAGCTGGCTGTCTGCGAAGATATAGCCTCCGCTCTGCTTGACGATTCCGTACACGGTGGAAAGGCCCAGGCCCGTCCCTTTGCCTTTCTCCTTCGTAGTGAAGAACGGCTCGAAGATTCGGGACTGCGT
>Ga0306919_10001673_pt1 | contig 10732 bp, 8 predicted proteins | sample flu12Cox44000172_FD_203764 | JGI IMG/M metagenome (GOLD analysis project Ga0306919, IMG submission 203764) | Lab enrichment of tropical soil microbial communities from Luquillo Experimental Forest, Puerto Rico - flux4day.12C.oxic.44.000.172 (v2)... | ecosystem: Environmental > Terrestrial > Soil... | reverse complement strand
CTTGCCCCGGCTCCCGCTGGCTCGGTGAATTTGCCTGTGCCGGGTGTGGCGGACGCCAGGCATGGCGGCTGACGGCGGTCGCCTTTCTTGTCGGTGGCAGGCCGCGCATTCGTACACCCGCGGGCGCTGGAACGGTGTTTCACCGGACGCGAACCGAGCTGACCAGTGGTTTCTCGCCGTCTATCTGATGGGCCGCGATAAGCGCGGCGTCTCGGCCAAGTATCTGCAACGGGAATTCCCTGAGGCGAACCTCAGATCCAGAACATTTCACGAATCTGTCCTACTTGGATAGGGGCAGGGCTAGTATCGAGCGAAGCTGTCGAGGCGCTGCTGATGAAGCTGCGGATCGGTGATCGGACCGCACTCCTTGCGCATACGCGCCTGGCGGAACGCTGGGTTTTCCTTGAGCAGCCTGTCGTACTGTTCGCTCTCCGCCACGTTGCGTTGCGGCGACCAGGATGGTGAAACATCACCCGGGCTGGTCTGCGGGCCGTTGGTTATCACCTGGGGTCCAGCCGGCGGCGGTACATACCGGCTCTGCGGGGCATAGGTCCCCGGTGCTGGGCCGTAGGCGCCCGGCGGAGGGCCATAGCCATAGGCGCCGGGTGGGGGGCCATAAGGGCCTGGTGGCGGCCAGTAGCCCATCTGCGCGTGCGCTGCCGGCAAGGTCGCGATCGCAGTCAGGCAGACGGCGGTAAAGGCCAAGCGTGCTGCACTTTTGGTGATCATTATTGTTCGCCTCCGTGCGTTACTGCATCGCGTAAGTCGAGGTCGCGACTGGGCTATACCATCAGTTTCCTCGAGCGGATCGTAGCCCGCGTCCCTGTTACCACATTGTTGCAGCGAGGTTACACCGCTAACGAAATTGTCCTCGCGTGCGCCGACCAGACCTGACGAACGCTACAAAAAGGCGCAGGCTTCCATTGCCCCGAGCGCGCCCGCAGGGGGAGCACCATGCGGGTCAAGGTCCGGGGGATGGACCTAAATCTTATCGCGTTCGGGGCAACACATAGATGCGTTTTGCCCATGTAAATTCAATCAGAGAGTTTACATGCGTAGCCCGGAGTTCGGCTCGGGGTTGGCAGCGGACTATTGGGTTGTGGACCTACCAGCCGCGTGACTGGTAGTCGGCCACCAACGATGGCATGCGAGGACGCAGAACTCTTACAAGGTGTTCAGCGGCGCGCTTCGCGTCCGCCGCGGTCAGCCCGTTCCCGGCGAGCAGGGTTTGCGCAAGATCGAGATCGACTGCACTTGGCCGCCGTACCGACCAACGTGGTCCGGCCGGTCGATCAGAAACGCGGGACGATTGTCCGGATCGCCCGCCGAGTGATGCAGTCGGGTGGATTGGACCAGCAGGTGTTCCTGGATCTGTTTATCGAGCCGCCGCCAGTCGTCGGGAGCCCTTAGATGATACGCACCATGCGGCGCCATGTCCGGACGTGTGCAGGTTTTGGGACGCCGGCAATAACGGGGGTCAAGGCACGCTCAGCTGTGTCGACCAGTCGGTATGCATTTCCGCTGTTGGAGGTTGACCGGCAGTGCTACGGCGGTTTCGATGCTTCTCAGTTTGTGAATGAACGGACGATCGGGCCCCGAACTGCCCCGAGAAAGACGAACTCGCTAACGATGATAGTCAAGGCCATCCATAGAGTTTGCGCTTTCAAAACGTCCGGCGGGGCGAGTAGCCTTTATCCGGCGATAGAGCCCAGCAAATAGGCCGCACGCCAGCAAAGGGAGGAAGAAATGGGAATGAAGCGAAATCCGGGACCGTTCGTCACGGCCGTGCCGCTGCTCGTTGCTTTGCTTGCCGCCGGGCCGGCATTGGCGCAAAAGCCGGGCGGCGTTCTCAAGATCTACCATCGGGACAGTCCGGCGAGCATGTCCATCCTCGAAGAGGCAACCAACTCGACCGAGATCCCGATGATGGGGGTCTTCAACAATCTCGTCCTCTATAAGCAGGACGTAGCGCAAAACAGCCTGCAATCGATCATTCCGGATCTGGCCAGCGATTGGTCGTGGAACGAGGACGGCAGCGAACTGACCTTCCGGTTGCGCCGAGGCGTTAAGTGGCACGACGGCCACCCTCTCAGTGCCAATGACATTAAATGCACCTGGGACCTCCTCCCCGGCAAGACGCACGACAAATTGCGCGCCAATCCGCGCAAGGCTTGGTATCAGAACGTCGAAACAGTCACCGCTGACGCTGATCTCACCGCGACGTTCCATCTGAAGCGGCCGCAGCCGGCGCTATTGGCGCTGCTAGCCTCGGGCTATGCGCCGGTCTATCCCTGCCATGTCAGCCCTCGCGACATGCGCCAGCATCCGATCGGCACCGGTCCATTCACATTCGTCGAATTCAAACCGAACGAATACATCAAGGTGGCGCGCAATTCCGATTACTGGAAGAGGGATCGGCCATTCCTCGACGGCATCGAATATACCGTGATACCGAGCCGCTCGACTGCGATCCTGTCCTTTATCGCCGGCAAGTTCGACATGACCTTCCCGTTCGAGGTGACGGTGCCTTTGCTGCGGGATGTCAAGAGCCAGGCACCGCAAGCGATCTGCGAGCTGGTTCCGGCCAACGCCAGCGCCAATCTGATCACCAACCGCGATGCCCCGCCGTTCGACAATCCCGAGATACGGCGGGCATTGGCACTGGCCCTGGACCGCAAGGCGTTCATCGACATCCTTACCGAAGGGCATGGCGACATCGGCGGAGCCATGCAGCCGCCGCCTGAAGGCGTGTGGGGGATGCCGCCGGACATGCTAGCGAGCTTGCCCGGCTACGATCCCGATGTGCAGAAGAACCGCACCAAAGCCCGCGGCATCATGGAAAAGCTCGGCTACGGACCCGACAAACGGCTCGAGGTCAAGGTGTCGGAGCGGAACATTCCTATATTCCGGGATCCGGCGGTCATTCTGATCGATCAGCTCAAAGAGATCTACCTCGACGGCGAGCTCGACCCGATCGAAACCGCCAACTGGTTTCCCAAGATCTATCGTAAAGATTACCAGATCGGCCTCAATCTCACAGGTGTCGGTGTCGACGACCCCGATGCGCAATTCTACGAGAATTACGCGTGCGGCTCGCAGCGTAACTACACCGGGTATTGCAATCCCGAGCTGCAAAAAATGTTCGAGCAGCAATCGAGGGAGACCAACCAGGAGAAGCGCAAGCAGCTAGTCTGGGAGATCGACAGAAGATTGCAGGAGGACCAGGCGAGACCGGAAGATTGCAGGAGGACCAGGCGAGACCGATCGTCTATCACCTGCGGTTCGCCACCTGCTGGCAACCGCGGGTCAAGGGCCTGAGGATGATGGTCAACAGTGTCTTCAACGGCTGGCGCTTCGAGGACGTTTGGCTGGACGTGTAGTTCGGCGCGCGGGTACTCCGCGCCATATACCATTGGTTCGACATGTGGTAGCCTCCCTCGCATTATCGCCTTGTACCAGAGCCCATAAAGGGTCGGCAGCGATGTAGCGGCGGGGTCTTTAGGCCCGCGTCGAAGAACAGGAGGCAAATGGCATGAAGCGGGACATTCGCGTGGTCGCGGCGGCGGGAGCTTTACTCGTCGTCCTGTTCGCGGCCGGGGCGGCCGATGCGCAAAAGTCGGGCGGCATCCTCAGGGTTCCCTGGTTCGACAGCCCGGCGAGCATGTCGATGCACGAGGAATCGACGGTCGCAACCAATCGGCCGATGATGGGGGTATTCAACAATCTGGTGTTGTTCGATCAGCATGTTGCGCAGAATAGCCCGAAATCGATCGTCCCCGACTTGGCGACGCGCTGGTTATGGAACGAGGAGGGTACCGAGCTGACCCTGCCTTTGCGCCAGGGCGTCAAATGGCATGATGGCAAGCCGTTCACCGCGAAGGACGTCAAATGCACCTGGGAACTACTGCAAGGCAAGGCGAGCGAGAAATTGCGTATCAATCCGCGCAAACCCTGGTACGCCAACCTCGATGAGGTGACGACCAACGGCGATGATGAAGTCACCTTTCACCTAAAGCGGCCACAGCCCTCGTTTCTGACATTGCTCGCGTCGGGCTGGTCGGCGGTCTATCCGTGCCATGTGTCACCGCGCGACATGCGCCAGCACCCGATTGGCACGGGCCCATTCAAATTCGTGGAATTCAGGCCCAACGAGGTCATCCGCGTCGCGCGTAACCCGGAGTACTGGAAGAAGGGCCTGCCTTTCCTCGACGGCATCGAATGGACGATCATCAAAGACTTATCGACGCGCACCCTCGCCTTCATCGCGGGAGAGGGCGACCTGCTGTTCGGCGTGACGACCCCGCAACTGCCGGAAATTAAGACCCAGGCGCCGCAGGCGGTCTGCGAGGTCGTGATCGGCAACGTCAGCCGCAACCTGCTTGTCAACCGGGATAAATCGCCGTTCGACAACCCGGATCTGCGGCGGGCGCTGTCATTGAGCCTCGACCGACAGGCCTTTATCGACATCCTCTATCAGGGATCAGGCGCGGTCGGCGGAGCGATGCTGCCGTTGCCCGAGGGGTTGTGGGGTATGCCGCCTGAGGTGCTCAAAGCTCTGCCCGGGTATGACCCCGACGTGCAGACGAACCGCTCCGAAGCCCGCCGGATCATGGAGAAGATCGGTTACGGCCCGAATAAGCGGCTGCCGATCACGGTGTCGACGCGCAATGTCTCGTATTACCGTGACCCAGCAGTCATCCTGATCGATCAATTGAAGGAAGTCTACATCGACGGCGAGCTCGACACGGTCGACACAACCAACTGGTATCCGAAGATCATGCGCAAGGATTATGCGGTGGGCCTTAACATCACCGAGAGCGGGCTCGACGACCCTGATCCGCTGTTTTACGAGAACTACGTGTGCGGAGCGGCACGCAACTACACCAGCTACTGCAACCCCGAGACCGACAAGCTGGTTGACCGGCAGTCGATGGAAACCGACGTCGGGAAACGGCGACAGCTAGTCTGGGAAGTCGAGAGGAAGCTGGCGGAGGACGATGCCCGTCCGATCCTGTTCTACGCCCGTGGCGCTGCTTGCTGGCAGCCCCAGCTGAAGGGGCTGACTTTGATGGTCAGCAGCATCTACAACTACGGACGTTTTGAAGACCTCTGGCTGGACAAGTAATCGCGTCGGAAGATGCGGCCCTGGTCAAGTCGCCAGCGGATGAGGAGAGGACCGTAGTCTGACTCGCCCTGTACCAGAGCTCAGCAAATAGGCTGGACGGTACAAGACAAGGGGAGGGAAAGGGCAATGAAACGGCATCTGGGAGCGTTCGCAGTAGCGGCACCAATGCTCGTTGCCTCGGCCGCTGCAGGACCGGCATTGGCACAGAAAGCGGGCGGGCTTCTGAAAATGTTCAGTCCCGACAGCCCGGCGAGCATGTCGATACTCGAAGAATCCACGGTCTTCGCCGAAGGGCCGATGATGGGTGTGTTCAACAATCTGGTGATGTTCGACCAGCACGTGAAGCAAACCAGTCTCGCCTCGATCGTGCCCGATTTGGCCACCGGCTGGTCCTGGAGCGAGGACGGGACCGAGCTGATATTGCCACTCCACGAAGACGTCAGATGGCACGACGGCAAGCCGTTCACGGCTAACGACGTCAAATGCACCTGGGACCTGCTGACCGGCACGTCGAGCGAGAAACTCCGCATCAACCCCCGTAAGTCCTGGTACAGGAATCTCGAAGAGGTCACCACGAATGGCGATTACGAGGTCACCTTTCACCTGCAGCGGCCACAGCCCGCCTTTCTCAATCTGCTCGCTGCGGGGCAATCGCCGATCTACCCTTGCCACGTTCCGCCACGCGACATGCGCCAGCATCCGATCGGCACTGGCCCGTTCAAATTCGTCGAATTCAAGCCGAACGAGCGCATCAGGGTGACGCGCAACCCGGATTACTGGAAGGCCGGCCTGCCTTATCTCGATGGCATCGAGTACACGATCATCCGCAACCTGTCGACGGCGATATTGGCGTTTGTCGCCGGCAAGTTCGATATGACCTTCCGCTATAGTGTGACGGCGCCGTTGCTAAAGGACGTGAACAGCCAGATGCCTCAAGCGATCTGCGAGCTAGCACCGCTAGGCATCAACCGTGGTCTGATCGTCAACCACGACCGGCCTCCCTTCGACAGCCCCGATCTGCGGCGGGCAATGGCGTTAAGCCTCGACCGCAAAGCGTTCATCGACATCATCACCGAGGGGCAGGGCGATATCGGCGGCGTCATGCAGCCTGCGCCCGAAGGGCTGTGGGGCATGCCGCAGGAGATGCTGGGGGCGCTGCCGGGCTATGACCCCGACGTACGGAAAAACCGCGCCGAAGCGCGCCAGATCATGCAAAAGCTCGGCTACGCCCCCGATAATCGTCTCAAGGTCAAGGTGTCGGCGCGCGATCTCCCGTTCTTGCGCGATCCCGCGGTGCTTCTGATCGACCAATTGAAGGAGGTGTACATCGATGGTGAGCTCGAGACGATAGACACCACCAACTGGTTTCCCAAGGTCATGCGTCGGGACTACACGGTCGCGCTTAGCCCGGCTGGAGGCGGACCCGACCCCGACCAGAACCTCTATGTGACCTACGGGTGCGGTGGCGAGCTGAACTACAACGGTTACTGCAATCCGCAGGTAGATGGGCTGATCGATCGGCAATCCATCGAGGCCCACTCCGAAAAGCGCAAACATCTCGTCTGGGAGATCGAAGGGAAGCTGGCCGATGACGGGGCCCGGCCGATCATCTTTTACGACCGGCGCGCGACTTGCTGGCAACCCTATGTGAAAGGGCTGACTGTCATGGTCAACAGCATCTTCAACGGCTGGCGCATGGAAGACATCTGGCTCGATAAGTAACGGCGCTCGGAACAGCTCGCAGGAAGTGACCACCGACCGGATCGCGTCGTCGCTGGCCCGCCCGCCGGCATTTGCGAATGACATTTGCGTTCTCCTCGCCGAGCCCGTCATACTTTGCAGGATCGAGCCGTGCGTCCATGCAGGTCAGAATCGCAAAGCCCGGCGCGGGCCGCGGCCTGGGCCGGTCCTTGTCACCGAAGCTTCATGAGGCCAGGGCCGTTGAGCGCGCGACCGGACGCACCATGGAGGTAAACCCCCGCCTCGCGCCTAGGCTTTTTGTTGGGTCACCCCGCGCAATGTCGCTTATTGGCACTGAGCTGCCGAGCGAGGATATCCGCGCATCGGTCGGCGATCAGAGGCAAACCGGACTCATCGCAGACACCGTAGAATCGACTCGAATGACCATAGCGGAAAGCAACCTCGCACCAGTCGACCTCATTAAGCGCAGCCGTACATTCCGCGGATCAGTCCGAGGATCAGCACCAGTTCCGCAGATTGGTCGCCCTTGCGGCTACGCATGATGATCGGAGAGGTCGCCTTCCCTCGCGATAGGCCGACACCGAGGGCGGCCGGTGCTTTCACGGTGCAGCACGCGCTGCCGCGAATTAGAACGGTCGTGCATGAATGATGCCACCTCCGGTTGGAGCTCGTCATGCTTCCGGGGATGAGGGGTATCAGCGGCCGCGATGGCGTTAGCAGCCAGGCCTAGATGGACCGTTTGGGTCATCAGGCACGTAAGTGGGTCACTGACCGGGATTGCTCGCTTTAAAGCCCCGGTAACGGAGACAAGAATGCTCCGGGAGATACAGACGGGGTTGTTGGTTAGGGCGATCGCGGGCGCGTGTGATACAGCAGCTTTCTGGAAATGGTGTCGATGGCCTCGTTATCCGCTCCCGGATGTGATCTTTGCAAGATGGCCAGCGGCCGGTTCGAGCGTCACCTGCACGATTATCAGGCCGCTTGAACTAGTAGCAGCTCGTTAGCCGTCGCGCTCACTTAGACGCACGGGGCGACCGGATTCGTGGTGCCTGCGAACTTCAGCTCGGAGGGCAACTCGACGAACTCGTTGTAGGTGGACGCTACTCAGCGCGGAGAACGCTGGTGGCGCGTTTCAAACTACAATCGGCCGGGGCTCCGGAGCTGGTCCCGGTCGCGTCGACGCTAGCTCCGCGTGACGCCCCGTTTTCGAGATCTCGCCGGAGCGCCTGTCGGGAGATGTCTCATGTCAGATCCGCCACTCAAAATCAGTCCAGCTCTTGCCGATGCTGCTGAGATTCCGGCTGGCGGTCCGGCGCTGGAAGCTACCTGGTCAGGGCGAGTCCCACTGCTAGAGGCTGTCGAGCATTGGGATCCTCGCTTGTGGCGGCGGCTCGATGATATTGTCACGCCTCCGGGGACGCGTGGCAAACCCCGAGCACCTTTAGTGCCTTCTTCGGGTGGGTCGGTGCCAAACGAAGATGGTCCAGAGTGGCTCGATGCTGTTACTCTCCTCAAACAGAAGACCACATCGGGCGGTGGATATAATCTCCAAGTTCTGGAGATTGGGGACCCTTCTACCCCACCGCTAACCGCGACGGACGGATGGATAGAAACTATCGTTCCAGCGGAAGTAGATTTCGCCAATTCGCAAATCCTCAGAAATCAGAGGGTGTTCGCCGCATGGGTAAGCTCGGGGCAACCAGAACGAGCAGAAAAACCGGAGCCGCCCCGCCGGACGGTCGATAAGGGCGGGCGCCGGGCCAAGTTCCACTGGGACGAGTTCTGGGTCGAGGTTTGTCGGATTGCCAACACGCCAGACGGATTGCCCGAACAGCGCGAGCTCACCAAGCACATGCTCGAATGGGCTTCAAGCAACTGGCCGGATTCTCCCGACGACAGCACGGTAAGGGCCAAAATAGCCGCCTTGTATCGAGCTCCACGCCGCTAAAGCGCCAGCGGCTTCGCCGACCCATCAGTTTTCAGCGGTTCTTAGCGGTTATCCGCAGGCATAGCCGGGCGTATCGCGTCTGATCCCCTCGCTCATTCGCCGTGGTCGCGGCGAACACCGTAAGAGCAGCGATGACGGAAACCACCCAGCGGCAGCCCGCCAGCTGCGATCGCCTCTACGATACGGCCCGCCAGGCAGCCTGCCGGCTTACCATCGGGGTTCCGAGCCTCCATCGCCTGATCAACACTGGTCTGATTCCGGTCCGAAGCCTTAACGGGCGGTGCATAATCGCCAAGGTCGTGGTCGGACAGTTACTGGCGAGTGCCTACGAGATCTGGCCGCCAGAGCTCCGGCCGCACTACAGCGTCACGGAATTGCGCAGGCTGAGCGGTATCACCGTAGAGGAGGTCGCGGCGCAGCTGGGCCTCGGCCGCACCGCCGGGTACCAGGCCGTTCGCAACCGCCAGATCCCGGCGAGAAAACTTCCCAACAGTGACCGGTGGGTCGTCCCGGAGGATGTGGTCGCGCAGATGGAGGCATATGACCTCGCAAATTTGCCGCCTGCGCCATTGTCCGAGGATGGTTGTCGGTCCCCCGCGCCGTATTGCGAAAGGGAGGGCCCGGTGAGCGCCAACGAAGCGGTCGGGGAAGACGATGATGCGTGATGAGGCAATCCGCAAAGCGGGCAGCTCGAACAGGGAACTCAGGGACCGGGAACACCGGGTCTACCCAAAAGATGGAGAACTAAAGGATCGGGAGGCGATGAGTGATGAGAGAAGCCAGGGCCGCACCCGCTCCGATCCGGGAGCCGGGCCACGAAAGGCCTGCGCGCGCTATACGGCGCAGTGCAGAGCGCTCCGCCGGTCGATCGTCGTGCTGATTAGAAGCTGGGTTCGTGACGGCGTCGTCGCCAGTCCCAATCAAGTAGCAGCTGAACTCAATCGACGCGCCGTCCCACAACCAAGGGGGAAGAACGGTTGCCAGCGAATACCGTCGTCGAGATGCTTCGGGAGGCACAAAGTCCGCTCGCCAAGCTCGATCATCCTCGATGGCGCTATCTGACCGTGCTTGAGCTCGCCCGCAAACTCGGGGTTGATCGTAAGCGAATCTACTATGCGGTCGAACGCAGCACGCTCGACTGTTGGCGTTTTGGCCGCAAGATCTTCTTTCCACAAATGTCGTCGAACGAGCTGTTCGCAAGCTCCGAAAACGTCATCGAGTCAATATGATGGAAGGCTTCATGTACAAGACCCTGGTCTCGACGGGGGCGAGAGCGCCACCGCGTCCCACGTGCGATCCTCAGAGGTCGGCCTATCATGTGCGTAATGCACTGATAGCAAAAATCAAATCACGTTTGAATACGGGGGTGTATAAATTGTCCGAGTTCTAGTGGTATTCATTCCACTATGGTTTAATACGCGGACTAATGATACAACTCCGTACGAAAAACCCTGGTTCCGTACTAGAGAGTTACTCGTACAGGAGAGAGGATGTCCTCACGAAGGAACCGTCGACCGGTCAACCCCTCACAACCTGCCGCACTCGCCGTCGATCCGGAGACCTTATCGCCGCCGATGCGGCGCGCCTGGGAACGCTATCGCGAACCCGACGCGATCCAACATCGTCCTCAGGGTGATGGTGCCCATCTTTACGCCCGGGTTTCCGACGACGATCAGGCCGGGCCCGGGCGAACCTCCATCGACGAGCAGATCCGGTTTTGCGAAAAGGTGCTCGTTGGCACCGAAATTCCGATCGTCGGGAGATGGCGGGACGAAGGTCACACTGGCGTGTCGCGTCTGAGCGAACGACCTATCGGTCGCCAGTTGTTCGCGGCGGTAAAGAGCGGCGAGATCGTCGTTTGCTATCGCCTCGACAGGTTTTCGCGGAAGACGCCGTTTGGGCTGGCTGATGTCGACGCGTTGCGGCAGCGCGGCGTGGGGCTCTTTATCGCCGCGGAT